>WNGA01002541.1_pt1 | contig 27844 bp, 28 predicted proteins | sample 5400061 | NCBI WGS metagenome assembly WNGA01 (sample SAMN13153366, study PRJNA577476) | soil metagenome | isolation source: 100 cm soil or saprolite under grassland replicate 2 | place: USA:California | collected 2016-06-15
TCGCGGATGAACGTCTCCGTCGCCTCGTAGGCGTCGTCGTCCGGCACCTGCTTCGGCGGGGATTTCATCAGGTACGAGCTCGGCCCTTCGAGCGCCCCGGCGACGCCGTTGTTCAGCGCCAGTTTCGCGAGCCGGACCGCATCGATCACGATCCCGGCCGAGTTCGGCGAGTCCCAGACCTCGAGCTTGAGCTCGACGTTGAGCGGGACGTCCCCGAAGGAAGAGCCCTCCATGCGGATGTAGGCCCACTTGCGGTCGGTCAGCCACGGCACGTAGTCCGACGGACCGACGTGGACATTCTTCTCGCCGAGGTCGTAGTCGAGCATCGACGTAACGGCGTTCGTCTTCGAGATCTTCTTCGACTCCAGCCGCTCGCGCTCGAGCATGTTGAGGAAGTCGGAGTTGCCGCCGACATTCAGCTGCATCGTCTTGTCGAGCCGGACGCCACGCTCGCGAAAGAGCGACGTCAGCACGCGATGCGTGATCGTCGCGCCGACCTGCGACTTGATGTCGTCGCCGATGATCGGCAGTCCCTTCTCCGCGAACCGGCGCTGCCAGTACGACTCGCGCGCGATGAACACCGGCATGCAGTTGACCATCCCGCAGCCCGCCTCGAGGACCTGTTCCGTGTACCACTTCGTCGCGGCCTCGGAGCCGACGGGGAGGTAGTTGACGACGACGTCCGTTTTCGTGTCGCGCAGGATCCCGACGACGTCGTCGGTCTCGCCCGGGGCCTTGGTGACGACCTGGGAGATGTACTTGCCGAGTCCGTCGTGCGTCATGCCGCGTGAGACCTTGATCCCGGTGTTCTGGACTTCGGCGAACTTGATCGTGTCGTTCGGGTGCGCCCAGATCGCCTCCGAGAGGTCCTTGCCGACCTTGTCTGTCGTGACGTCGAACGCGGCCGTGAACTCGATGTCGCGGATGTGGTACCCGCCGAGGTTCACGTGCATGAGGCCGGGGACAAACTGATCGTCCGGGGCGTCCTTGTAGTACTCCACTCCTTGGAGAAGGGAGTTGGCGCAGTTGCCGACGCCGACGAGGGCAACACGGACGCGGTCGTCGAGTCGCCCCTTGCCGTTCTGCTTGCCGTTTTCTTGAGCCATTGAGCGAACCTCCTATCGCATTCCTGCTATGAGGCGGAAGATAGCAGGTTTGCGATGGGATCGGCGAGCGCTATTTGGGCGCGACGAGTTGCTTCCGCACGAACAGGATCCGCTGCACCACCGTCAGCCAGGCCGTTGCAGTGAGGAGGTAGATCGCCCACTGAAGGGCACCCCACGGAGCGAGCACGAGGCCGGCCGTGATCACGACCACACGCTCGGCCCGGGATCCGAGACCCACGTCGCCGCGCAGGCCGAGCGCCTCCGCCTTCGCGCGCGTGTAACTGACGAGGAACGAGCCGGCCACCGCTGCCACGGTGGCGCCGAGCGCCACCTCGTTGCCGTGTCGAGAGAAGATCAGAGCGATCGCCCCCAGCATCGCGCCCTCGCCGACCCGGTCGGTGGTCGAGTCGAGGAAGGAGCCGAACGGCGTCGTCTTGCCGCCCGCACGGGCGAGTGCCCCGTCGAGGATGTCCAGGATCGACCCGATGACGAAGACGACGGCACCGACCCAGTAGAACAGCCACTCGTTGCGGTTCTCGAAGAAGACGAGCACGGACGCGGCCAGGCAGAGCGAGACGCCGGACGTGGTCAGCGCATTGGGTGTCACGCGCGTGCGCGCGAGACCCACGATCGAGCGCGATGCAAGCGTGCGTGCCCCTGTGGTGTAGCCGTGCTTGACCCGGTGCAGCGCTGCGTCTTCTCTCATGTCCTTGCCCATCGCATTCCTGCTATGGGAAGACTACAGCAGGTTTGCGACGAGGCTGCGACTACGGCTTCGCTTGCGATGCCGTCTTGAAGGGGACGTGCGCTTTGCGCACGGCCCCCATGATCGAAGACTGCTGAGAGACGATCGCGAGCGCAATGACCCCGAGCACTACGCCGGCAAGCACGTCGAGCCAGAAGTGGTTGCCGGTCGCCATCACGGCGAACCAGACCCAGAGCGGCCAGAGCAACCAGAGGGCCTTCCAGACCGGGCCGCGCACGACCGACGCCAGGACGACTCCGACGATCAGCGCGTCGGCGGCATGCAGGCTCGGCATCGCCGCATACGGGTTGGACGCGAGTTCGACGAGACCGCTGCCGTGGTTGAGCCCGCCGAACTGCCCGAGCGTGTCGGTGAATCCGATCGTCGTGAAGAACCGCGGCGGCGCGGTCGGTAGGAAGACGTAGCCGATCAGGCCGAGGACGTTCGCCAGTAGGATCGTGTTACGGAAGCGCGTAAATGCCTCGTTCCGCCGGAAGTACACCCAGAGGAGCGCGAGCCCGATCACCGTGAACTCCGAGTTCCAGTACGTCCAGGAGACGAGTGCTTCGAGAAGCCGCGACGATTGCGTCCATCCTTGCAAGGTGAGCTCCCCGAGCCCCGCCATCCGCTGCTCGATGTCGATCACCTTCCACCCGTTGGCGAACGCACGCGTCGGATCGCGGTCGGCCACGCCGCGCGCCACCTGGTACGCGAGCAGGAACCCGAACCAGATCAGCACCTGGCGGGCGAAATCCGCGTATCCACGCGGCAAGTAGCGCCTTCCGGCGGCAATGGCGGCGGTCATGACTGTCGATTTTAAACGCGGGACCTGTCGCTCTTCATCCCGCTACAGGGGTGTTATCCCCCTATTTGCGACATCGAACGCGAGGCGCGGACGAAACCCGGGTCGTTGATTCTATGTTTCAACTCCTTATGACGCACGGCGAAACGAAGGAGAGCGACGAGCTCGTCGTCCGAGGCGCCTTCGCGGAGCGGCGTCTTCAGGTCCCACTCCCGTCGTGAGAAAAGACACGTGCGGAGCTGCCCGTCGGCGGTGAGGCGGATGCGGTCGCAGCTCGAGCAGAACGGCTCCGAGACGGGGTTGACGAAGCCGAGCTCGCCGATCCCGTCGGCGAAGCGGAAGCGGCGGGCGGTCGACGACGGCTTCGCGGGGATCTCGACCAACCGGCCGTAGCGCTCCTCGATGATGGCGCGGATCTCGCCGCCGGTGAGGACGTCGTCCTCCCTCCACGCTTCGTCCGCATCGAGCGGCATGAACTCGATGAAGCGGACGACGTACGGCTTCCGCCGCGCCAGCTCGGCAAGTGCGGGCACCTCGTTCTCAGTGAATCCTTTCACCGCGACGCAGTTGACCTTGATCGGCCGGAGCTCGGGATGCCGCTCCGCCCCCTCGAGCCCGCGCAGAACTGCATCGAGCGCGTCGCGGCGCGCGATCTCCGCGAAGCGGACGTGATTCAGCGTATCGAGGGAGACGTTGATCCGACGGAGCCCCGCTTCGACGAGCGGGGCCGCGAACCGGTCCAGCAGAACACCGTTCGTCGTCAGCGACAGATCTCGCACGCCGTCGATGCCGGCAAGCATCCCCACGAGCACCGGCAGCTCGCGCCGGACGAGCGGCTCGCCACCGGTCAGCCTGACCTCGTCGACCCCGAGTCGCGCGAACACCTGAACGAGGCGCGCGATCTCCTCGAAGCTCAGGATCTCCTCCCGGCCGAGCCATTGCAGGCCTTCCGCCGGCATGCAGTACGTGCAGCGGAAGTTGCACTTGTCCGTGACGGAGACGCGCACCGACTTGATCTCCCGCCCCCACGAGTCGCGCAACGGCTCCACGTAACGAGCTTACCGAAGGTTCGCGCCGCAGCTTCGGGGACAATCGCGCGGTGCAGGCATTGGTTGCGCTGATCGCCGTCACGGCGATCTGGGGCGTGACGTTCGTCCAGGTCAAGGACGCCGTCGCGCTCTACCCCCTGTTCGCGTTCCTGGCGGTGCGGTTTGCGATCGCGACCGTGACGCTCGCGGTCCCGGCAGCCGCGCGCGTTCGCAGCTTGGGATGGAGCGGCTTGGCGTCGGGTGCCCTGCTCGGCCTCTTGCTGGCCGCAGGCTACGTGCTGCAGACCGCAGGCCTGCAGCGGACGACGGTCTCGAGCACCGGATTCGTAACCGGCATGTACGTCGTGCTCACGCCGCTAATCGCTCTGCTGCTGTTCCGGTCCCGCATCGGACTCATGGCGTGGGGAGGTGTCGTGCTTGCGACAACGGGACTCGCGATGCTCTCGGGTATTCAGGCGGGCTCCGCGAGCGGGGACCTGCTCGTGCTTGCCGGGGCCGCGGTGTACTCGCTGCAGATCGTCCTGATGGAGCGCTTCGCGCCCCGCTACGACGCGCTCGCATTCACGCTCGTCGAGATGCTCGCGGCCTGCGCGGGTCTCGCGGCGGTTGCGCTCACCCTCGGTGACCTGCGCGTGCCGCACGGCTGGACCGTGTGGGGAGCCTTGCTCGTCACCGGCGTCTTCGCGAGTGCGCTCGCGTTTCTCGTCCAGACGTGGGCGCAGCGGCGAACATCGGCTACGCGCACCGCCCTGGCCTTCACGATGGAGCCCGTCTTCACGGCGCTCTTCGGGTACACGCTGGCGGATGATCGGCTGGGCGCGCTCGGCTGGGGCGGATGCGCGGTGATCATGAGTGGGATCCTCCTCACGGAGCCGGCCGCGGCCGGAGCCCTCGTCAGGGCAACGTCAGCGAGTACGCGTTCGTCTCGTTGAGCCGGTTCGCACTCCAGCGGTCGTGCCGGAGCCAATGCGCACGGCCGGGGCGAGAGCCCCCAAAAAGGCCTTGCGCAGCCTGAAGGACTTGATACTATCCGGCTTAGATTTTCTTAGTAAACCCACGGAGGCGAAGAAGGTATGGCAAAGACTATCGGCATCGATCTCGGCACGACCAACAGCTGTATGGCCGTGCTCGAAGGCGGCGAGCCGACCGTCATCCCGAACGCCGAGGGCGGCCGCACCACGCCGTCCGTCGTCGCGTTCACCAAGGACGGTCAGCGGCTCGTCGGCGCGCCCGCCCGGCGCCAGCAGGTGACGAACCCCGAGAACACGATCTTCTCGATCAAGCGCTTCATGGGGCGCAAGTGGGACGAGGTCTCGGAGGAGATGACGATCGTCCCGTACGAGGTCGACAAGGGCCCGAACGGCGACGCCCGCGTGCAGGCCGGCGGCAAGGAGTATGCGCCGCCGGAGATCAGCGCGATGATCCTCCAGAAGCTGAAGGCGGACGCCGAGGCCTATCTCGGCGAGCAGGTGACCGACGCGGTCATCACGGTTCCCGCCTACTTCAACAACGCGCAGCGTGAGGCGACGAAGGACGCAGGCCGCATCGCCGGTCTGAACGTCCTCCGGATCATCAACGAGCCGACCGCAGCGTCGCTCGCGTACGGGCTCGACAAGGAAGGTGCGGATCAGACGATCCTCGTCTTCGATCTCGGTGGCGGCACGTTCGACGTGTCGATCCTCGAGCTCGGCGAAGGCGTGTTCGAGGTGAAGGCCACGAACGGCGACAACCACCTCGGCGGTGACAACTTCGACAAGGCGATCGTCGACTGGATGGTGTCCGAGTTCAAGCGGGACCAGGGCATCGACCTCGCCGCCGACCGGATGGCGCTCCAGCGCCTGTACGAGGCGGCCGAGAAGGCGAAGATCGAGCTGTCGTCGACGATGACGACGCAGATCAACCTCCCGTTCATCACGGCGACGCAGGAAGGCCCGAAGCACCTGGACCTCCAGCTCACGCGGGCGAAGCTCAACGAGCTGAGCGCCGATCTTCTGGCGCGCACCGTCGGGCCGACCGAGCAGTGTGTCAAGGACGCCGCCATCGACAAGTCGAAGATCGACCACGTCGTCCTCGTAGGCGGGATGACGCGCATGCCGGCGGTCGTCGACAAGGTCAAGGAGCTGATCGGCAAGGACCCGCACAAGGGCGTCAACCCGGACGAGGTCGTCGCCGTCGGCGCGGCCATCCAGGCGGGCGTGCTGAAGGGCGAGGTCAAGGACATCCTGCTGCTCGACGTCACGCCCCTGTCGCTCGGAATCGAGACCAAGGGCGGCGTGTTCACGAAGCTCATCGAGCGCAACACGACCATCCCGACGAAGAAGTCGGAGACGTTCACGACCGCGGAGGACAACCAGCCGTCCGTGGAGGTGCACGTGCTCCAGGGCGAGTCGGAGATGGCCGCGTTCAACAAGACGCTCGGCAAGTTCCAGCTCGTCGGGATCCCGCCGGCGCCCCGAGGAATGCCGCAGATCGACGTCTCCTTCGACATCGACGCGAACGGGATCATCCACGTGCAGGCGCGTGATCTCGGTACGGGCAACCAGCAGCAGATCCGCATCGAGGGTGGCTCGGGCCTGAAGGAAGACGAGGTCCAGAAGATGATCCGCGACGCCGAGGCGCATGCGGATGAGGCGCGCCGCCTGCGCGAGGTCGCGGACACGAAGAACGCCGCCGAGCAGCTCGCCTACCAGACCGAGCGGTCACTCAAGGACCACCGCTCGGCACTGGATGAGTCCGACGCCTCGACGATCGAGGGCCGGATCATGGAGCTGCGGCAGGCGCTCGAGGGTGAGGACGTTGGCGACATCCGTGCGAAGACGGAGGCGCTCCAGCAGGCATCGCACAAGCTGGCGGAAGCGGTGTACGCCTCAGCACAGGAGCAGGCGACGGCACAGGCGGCGTCCGGTGACGGCGCCTCGACCTCCGACGACGAGGTCGTCGAGGAGGCCGACTACGAGGTCATCGACGAGGAGCAGGAGGCTCCGAAGGCGTAAATGGCCGACGAGCATCAGGTCACCGACGAGACGAGGGAAGCTGAGGAGAGCCTCGATGTCGAGGCTCTCCAGGCCGAGCGCGACCAGCTCTTCGACCGCCTGCAGAGGCTCGCGGCGGAGTTCGACAACTTCCGCAAGCGCAGCGCCCGCGAGCAGGCGGCGCTCAGCGAGCGCGCGAACGAGCGCCTCGTCAAGGAGCTGATTCCCGTCCTCGACGACCTCGGCCGCGCGCTCGAGGCGGCGGCGGAGCACGAAGAGGCGAAGCTCGAGGAAGGGGTGCGGCTGGTGCATCGCGCCTTGTCGGATCTGCTGACCAAGGAGGGCCTCGCGGAGATCGAGACCGACGGGAAGTTCGACCCGCATGTCCACGAGGCGCTCTTGTCCCAGCCTTCCGACGAGGACGAAGGCTCCGTGATCGAGGTCGTCCAGAAGGGCTACAAGCTCGGCGACAAGGTCCTGCGCCCGGCACGCGTCGTCGTGGCGGGGCCGCCGGCGGCGCAGCCGCCCGTCCGCGAAGCGGACCAGGGGAGGGGGTCTCGGGGGAACCGGGAGGTTCCCCCGGCTATCGAGGACCGCTAATGGCCACGCTGTACGACACGCTCGGGGTGAAGAAGGGCGCGTCGGCCGACGAGATCAAGAAGGCCTACCGCAAGCTCGCCGCCAAGTACCACCCCGACAAAAATCCTGGAGACGCCTCCGCGGAAGAGAAGTTCAAGGAGGTGCAGAACGCGTACGACGTGCTCTCTGACACTGAGAAGCGCAAGCGGTACGACGCCTTCGGTGCCGACGGGCGCGGCGGCCCACGGGGCTTCGACCCGCGCGATTTCAATTTCGGCGGCGGCGGCAACTTCACCATCAACGACCTTGGGGATCTGGGCGATCTGTTCGGCGGCTTGTTCGGCCGCGGCGGTACGCGGACGCAGCGGCAGCAGCCCGAGCGCGGAGCTGACATCGAGGTCGAGGTGCGGCTGTCCTTCGAGGACTCTCTGCGCGGGCTCGAGACGAAAATTCCGGTGGAGGTGACGACCGCGTGCCGCGAGTGCGGCGGGTCCGGAGCCGAGCCGGGGACGTCGCCGGTCATCTGTCCGCAGTGCAACGGACGCGGCGTGATCGCCGAGAGCCAAGGTCTGTTCGCGCTCTCCGAGCCGTGTCCCCGGTGCCGCGGCAACGGGACCGTTGTCGAGAAGCCGTGCCGGAACTGCAACGGTTCCGGCCGCGAGCGCCGGACGAAGCGCTACACGGTGAAAATCCCCGCGGGAGTCAAGGACGGCACCCGGATCCGGCTCAAGGGCAAGGGCGAGGTCGGTGCGGCCGGAGGGTCGACCGGCGATCTGTTCGTCGTGACGCGTGTCGAGCCGTCGAAGCTCTTCCACCGCCGCGGGTCAGACCTCGTCGTCGACGTGCCGGTGACGTTTGCGGAGGCCGCGCTGGGCGCCACCGTCGAGGTACCGACCCCGTACGGCGACCGCGTCTCGCTGAAGGTTCCTGCCGGGACGCAGGACGGTCGGCAGCTACGCATTCGCGGCCACGGCGCGCCGAAGCTCGGCGGCAGTGGCAAAGGCGATTTGATCGCGCGCCTGCGCGTGACCGTCCCGAAGAAGCTCACGAAGAAGGAGCGCGAGGCGCTCGAGGAGCTGCAGAAGGTCTCGCGCGGGGATCCGCGGGAGGCGCTGTTCTCATGAAGACAGCCGCTTTGATCCTCGTCTCCGTCGGCACGGTCGGGCTCGTTGTCACCTTCGTCCTCATGCGGCGCAAGCTCGAGCAGCTGCGGCGGCTGAAGGAGGAGAAGTAATGGATGATCGTCCGCGCTACATGATCTCGATCGCGGCCGACCTCGTCGGCATGCATCCGCAGACGCTTCGGATCTACGAGAGCAAGGGGCTCATCCGGCCGAAGCGCACTGCCGGGAACACCCGCCTCTACTCGGAGGCGAACCTCGAGCGGTTGCGGCTGATCCAGCAGCTCACGAACGAGCTCGGTTTGAACCTCGCCGGCGTCGAGCAGGTGCTCCGACTACAGGACGAGCTCGACCGAATGCGGCGGCAGCTTGACCGCGTGCAGCGAGAGATGAGGCAGGCAATCAACGAAGTGCATCGGCAATACCGCCGCGATCTCGTTCCGTGGAAGCCTCCGGTCGACCTGATTCCGTCGAGGCGCTAATGGACAAGTCCTGGTGTCAGACACCCGCCGTCGAATCTGTCCCGCATCCCAGCCCGTCGTGGAGGCATGCCGGTTTGCTCGGAACTCGGACGCGTCCCCGAAGCCCACGTCCGGGTGTCGGACACCGTGACGGAAACGTGACATCGAATCCACAGGTGACATGGACTTCAACAAGCTGACGCTCAAGAGCCAGGAGGCCGTTGCGGCGGCGCAGGAGCTTGCGCGCCGGATGGGGAATCCCGAGCTCTACCCGGAGCACCTCGTGCTCGCGCTGCTCGACCAGGAGTTGCCGCAGCAGCTCGTCCCGGACGCGGCCGCGCTGCGCGCAGAGGCCGAAGCGACGCTCCGCGGAAAGCCCTCCGTCCAGGGCATGCAGCAGCAGCCCAACGTGTCGGCGGCATTCGCACGCGTCCTCGACGACGCGGCGGACGAGGCGCGCAGGATGGAGGACGACTACGTCTCCACCGAGCATCTTCTGCTGGCTCTCGACGTCGTTCCGCGGGATCAGCTCGAAGCGAAGATCAAGACGGTCCGTGGCGGCCAGCGCGTGACGTCGCAGGATCCCGAGGAGACGTACCAGGCGCTGGAGAAGTTCGGACGCGATCTCACCGCCTCCGCGGAGGACGGCAAGCTCGACCCGGTCATCGGCCGCGACGAGGAGATCCGCCGCGTGATCCAGGTGCTCTCACGACGGACGAAGAACAATCCCGTGCTGATCGGCGATCCCGGCGTCGGCAAGACGGCAATCGCGGAAGGTCTCGCACAGCGCATCGTCGCCGGCGACGTCCCCGAAGGGCTGAAGGGCAAGCGCGTCTGGGCGCTCGACATCGGCGCGCTCGTCGCGGGCTCGAAGTATCGCGGTGAGTTCGAAGAGCGGCTGAAGGCCGTCCTCAACGAGATCAAGACCGCGGCGGGCCAGATCATCCTCTTCATCGACGAGCTGCACACGATTGTCGGCGCGGGTGCGGCCGAGGGCGCGGTCAGCGCGGGCAACCTGCTGAAGCCGATGCTCGCGCGCGGCGAGCTGCGCTGCATTGGCGCAACCACGCTCGACGAGTACCGCAAGCACATCGAGAAGGACGCCGCGCTCGAGCGCCGCTTCCAGCCGATCTTCGTCGGCGAGCCTTCGGTTGCGGACACGATCGCGATCCTGCGCGGACTGAAGGAACGCTACGAGGCGCATCACGGCGTGCGCATCCGAGACGCTGCGCTCGTCGCGGCCGCGGTTCTGAGCGAGCGCTACATCACCGACCGCTTCCTCCCGGACAAGGCGATCGACCTCGTCGACGAGGCCGCGTCGCGACTGCGGATGGAGATCGACTCGAGTCCGGTCGAGCTGGACGAGGCCGACCGGCGCGTGCGCCAGCTCGAGATCGAGCTGGCCGCAACGGCGAAGGAGTCCAAGGCCGTCCGCGAGCCGGTCGAGCGGGAGCTCGCGGAGGCGAAAGAGCTCCGCGACGAGCTCCAGGCACGCTGGGCGAAGGAGAAGGAGACGCTCGACCGCGTCAAGGAGATCACGCACCGCATCGACGAGCTGCGGATGGAGTACGAGCGCGCGGAACGGGCCGGCGACTTCAACCGTGCCGCCGAGATCCGCCACGGCGAGCTCCCTGCCCTGGAACGCGAGCTCGCCGACCGCGACGGCGCCCAGCCGGAGAACGCGATGGTCAAGGAGGAGGTCGACGAGGACGACGTCGCCGCCGTCGTCGCACGCTGGACCGGCATTCCGGTCGAGCGGCTGCTCGAAGGAGAGACGGAAAAGCTCATCCACATGGAAGAGCGTCTCCATCAACGCGTCGTCGGCCAGGACGAGGCCGTCGAGGCCGTCGCGAACGCCCTCCGGCGCGCCCGCACCGGCCTGCAGGATCCGAACCGGCCGATCGGCTCGTTCGTCTTCCTCGGCCCGACGGGCGTCGGCAAGACAGAGCTTGCGCGCGCCCTCGCGGAATTCATGTTCGACGACGAGCGCGCGCTCGTGCGGCTGGATATGTCCGAGTATCAGGAGCGGCACACGGTCGCGCGCATGATCGGCGCGCCGCCGGGTTACGTCGGCTATGAGGAGGGCGGCCAGCTCACGGAAGCCGTGCGACGGCGTCCGTACTCCGTCGTGCTTCTCGACGAGATCGAGAAGGCCCACAACGAGGTCTTCGACGTCCTGCTGCAGATCCTCGACGACGGACGGCTGACCGACGGACAGGGCCGCACCGTGGACTTCCGCAACACCGTCCTGATCATGACCTCCAACCTGCGCTCGCCCGAGGAGATGCGCGCCCTGTTCCGCCCGGAGTTCCTGAACCGGATCGACGAGATCGTGGAGTTCACGCAGCTCACGAAGGAACAGCTGGGCGAGATCGTCGAGCTCCAGCTGGAGCGGCTCCGTGCGCGGCTTGCCGCGCGCGGGATCGAGCTCGAGCTCACGGACGAGGCCGAGGAGACGCTCGCGGAGGCCGGATGGGATCCGACGTATGGGGCGCGTCCGCTGAAGCGCGCGCTGCAGCGCATGGTCGAGAACCCGCTCGCGCTCCGTCTGCTCGAAGGTGAGTTCTCGGACGGTGACGCCGTGCGAGTCGACGCAGACAATGGGGAGTTGGTCTTCGAGAAAGCGGGCGCAACCGAGCCTGTCGTGGCCTAGTGGTCTGACCGGCACGTTCGCCGGGTCCCTGGCCCGCGATCAAGCGGCGCCAGCGTTAACCTCGGCCGATCCCGAGCAGCGATTGTTGGTGGTCGCCAGGGTTCCCTGAAAAGATCCGGGCGTGGCGCTCTACCACGAGGGCAACCGACGGCTGCAGGATCGCTTCGACACGCGGCGCCTCGCGGACCGCATCGAAGAGCGGATCGTTCGCGATTACATCGACGACGACGACCGGCGCTTCATCGAGGCACGGGACATGTTCTTCATCGCGACGGTCGACGCGGAGGGGCAGCCGCAGTCCTCCTACAAGGGCGGTGAGCCGGGGTTCGTCCGGGTCCTCGACGACCGGACAATCGCTTTTCCGATCTACGACGGCAACGGGATGTATCTGACGGCCGGGAACCTCCTCGTCAATCCGAAGGTCGGTCTGCTCTTCATCGACTTCGAGGGGCGCAAGCGCATGCGGCTGAACGGCGTCGCGTCGGTGGACGAGGACGATCCCCTGCTTCCCGACTACCCCGAGGCGCAGCTCGTCGTCCGTGTCGGCGCGACGGAGGTGTTCCCGAACTGTCCGCGCTACATCCACCGCTACGAGCTCGTGTCGCGCTCGCGCTTCGTCCCCAAGACCGAGTGCGAGACGCCGGTGCCGCAGTGGAAACAGAGCGAGTGGGCGCACGACGTCCTGCCGGAGAACGACCCCGCGAAGGATCCATCGCGCGAGGTCATTCCCCGCGGTTGAGCCCGTGACCCGGGTCTCTCGGCGAGAGCTGCTTCGGCGCGCGACGGTACTGGTCGCGGGGGTGGCGGTTCTGGAGCGGCTGCCGGCAGCACTGCGCATGCAGGGCTGGCTGGAGAACGCCTACGCTGCGAGACCGAACGTCGTCCAGCAGACGATGAACGCACTCGTCGCCTTCGTCGTGCCGGGGCGGGATCGTTACTCCCGTGCCCAGGGAACGAAGACGAGGACAGCCGGTGGGATCGAGGCTGGCACGACAGGTCCGCTGATCCGCACGCTCGATCGGTTCCTGCCGGGGCCGTTACCGCTGTCAGCGACTGCGGCAACGATCCTGGACGAGACTGCGGCGAGCGTCGACCCAGCCTCGCGCCGCGGCAAGTTCGCCTCGCCCTTCGCGAACCTGTCCCTCGCGAACAAGGCGAAGGTCTTCGAGACACTCGAAGGGCTTGCCGGGGAGAGCACCGGCTCGATTCGCTTTCTCGTCGGAAACCTGCCCGACCTGGTCGCCTTCCTCGCGTATTCGGACGCGGGGTCGTACGACGGGAAGCGGAGGCGCCTGCGGCGTCGACCGGTCGGTTGGCGGCTCACGCACTACGCCGGCCTGGCCGAGGGGCGCAAGGAGCTCAAGGGCTACTGGGAAGGGCGGAAGGCGGCAGATTCTTAGTGCCCCCTCCCAGCAATGCATGTCGGCATCAGTGGAAGGGGCACTATGCGTGACGTCATCGTCGTCGGCGCCGGCGGTGCCGGCCCGGTCGTCGCGAAGGAACTGGCGGTCCGCGGGCTCGATGTGCTGCTCCTCGAGGCGGGCCCGGAGTTCGCCCACAGCGAGCGGGAGTGGTCGCACCTGGAGAACGAGGCGAACAACCCTGCCTCCGGGATCTTTCGCTTCGGCCCCGGCGATCGGACTCAGCCCCCGTGGGCGCGCGACCTGCCTCAGAACTGCTTTCTCTGGCAGACGGCCGGCGTCGGCGGCTCGACCGTGCACTACTTCGGGAACTCGCCGCGCGCGATGCCGGGCGCGTTCAACGACTACGTCGGCCCGGATGCGAACGCGTACGACCGAGACCATCTCTTTCCGTTCACGTACCGAGAGCTCGTCCCCTACTACGAATGGGTCGAGCACACACTCCCCGTGCAGACGGCAGCGATGGGGACGAAGGAGCAGCTCTTTCTGCGCGCCGCGGCGAAGCTCGGCCTCCCGGTTCAGACCGCGAAGGACATCACGCGGCCCGCGTTCCGGCCGCAGGAGAACGCAATCCTCCAGCCGCAGGGAACGGCGGGTCGTACGACCGACGCCAAGAAGCTGGTCTATCCACGCGCCCAGGGCTGCACGTTCTGCGGTTACTGCCCACAGGGCTGCATCGAGCCCCTGAGGTCGCCGCGCAACCTGCGCGCGAAGCGCTCGACTCACACGAGCTACGTCCCGATGGCGCTGACCGCCGACCGGTGGACGCGCGGCAAGGCCGCGACCTTGATCGCTGACGCGTTCGCAATCCGGGTCGAGAGCGAGCGGCAGCGCGACACGGTGACCGCGACCGGGATCACTTGGCGCAACGTACGCACGGGGCAGACCTCGACTGAGCGGGCGAGAGTCGTCGTCCTCGCCGCTGGTCCGGTCGAGACTCCCCGCCTCTGGCTGAACAGCGGCCTGCCCAATCCCAACGATCAGGTGGGGCGCGGCCTGACCGACCATTACCTGGATTTCGTCGTCGGCCGTTTGGGCTCCTATGCCGGTTCGAGCAAGGGGCCCGCGTCGGCGGCGCGCGTGGATTATCCCGGGTTCGGCGGCCTCGAGCAGGCGGGCGTCGGCCCGGGCTTGGCGGCCCAGGGCATGACGTCGAGCGCTTCGGGAATCGCCGGCTTCTACGGCAACGGATCCGCGGCCGGAGCGCACGGCGCGGACGCCGTCGGCCGCCTCCTGGGGGAACGCATGAAACGCTTCCTCACCCACGTCGATCGGCTGATCGGTATTGCGGTGATCACGGACGACGACGTCTTGGCGCAGAACCGCGTCACGCTGTCGACGACGATGAGTCCCGACGCGCACGGGCCGATCGCGCGCCTCGAGGTGCGCAAGCGGTCGCAACGAACGGTGGCCAACCGCGAGTTCCTGGTCGCGCGTGCGGTAGAGCTCGCGCGCGCAGCCGGCGCCCGCGAGGTGATCAGGCCCGACTTCCCCGCCCTGCTGCTCCATCTGCACAGCACGATGCGTATGGGAATGAGCGAACGCGACTCGGTCCTCGACGCCGATGCCGAAGCGCGTGGGGTCAAGCGGCTCTTCGTCGCGGACAACGCCGCTCTTGCCAACGGCCTCGGAGGTCCGAACCCCACGCTCACGACGCAGGCGCTCGCTACGCGTACCGCGGAGAAGATCTTCGTCCGCTACTTCGGCGGCGACCCGTGGGTCGGGCGCGAGTCACCGGTGTCGTCGGTTGACGACACGGTGACACGTGCGGTGCAGGAAGCCCGACTCTAGATGTAGTTCCTGAGCACGTTGGTTCATCCGGGCCGCCTTGGAGGCTGAGCGCTGTCAAGGCAGCTCAGTCCAAGGAGGCACCGGATGAGGCTTCACGGTAACGCCGCTCTCAGCTGGAACGGTCGTCGGGTTTTGGCGCGCCGGGTTGTTGTTGATGGCTGGACGCTGGTGGCGGCGGCCGAGGCTGCCGGCGTCAGCGTCCGTTGTGCGCGGAAGTGGGTCGCTCGTTACCGACAGGTCGGTGAGCGAGGGCTCCTCGATCGGTCGTCGGCACCTCGCAGGGTCGCGAACCGCACGGCTGAGGACCGGGTCGCGGCGATCGTCAAGCTGCGTCGGCTGCGTTTCACGGCTGCCGAGATCGCCGAGACGCTCGGGATGGCGCTCTCGACGGTCTCGGGGATCCTGACCCGGATCGGGCTGGGCAAGCTCGGCCGGCTCGGCCTCGAGCCGGCCGTCCGCTACGAGCGCTCGCGGCCGGGCGAGCTCGTCCACGTTGACGTCAAGAGGCTCGGGCGGATCCAAGGCGGCGCCGGCTGGAGGGTGCACGGCGGCGCTCAGCACTACAACCGCACCTACACCGACCGCGCCGGCAAGGTCCGCCGCTCGGTCGGCTGGGAGTACGTACACATCGCCGTCGACGACTACAGCCGCCTCGCCTACGCCGAGGTGCTCTCCGACGAGAAAGCGACGACCGCGGCTGGCTTCCTCCGCCGAGCTGTCCGCTTCTACCAACGACACGGCATCCACGTCGAGCGCGTCTTGACCGACAACGGCGGCGCCTACACCGCCAACATGCACGCGCTCACCTGCCGCCGGCTACGGATCAAACACCTACGCACGCGCCCCTACCGGCCACAAACCAACGGCAAAGCCGAGCGCTTCATCCGCACGATGCTCGCCGGCTGGGCCTACGGCGCGATCTACGGCTCAAGCCGGGAACGCACCGCCGCCCTTGACGGCTGGCTCTGGCACTACAACCATCGACGCAGACACTCAGCCCTCGGCCACCAACCCCCGATCAGCAGAACCAACCTGCTGGGGTCCTACATCTAGAGGTGCGCGCGCATCGCGCGGATGAGGGCACCCGCGTAGCGCATTCCCTCGGTGTCGGGCTCGCGGCCGAGGAAGCGCCATCTGCGCTGCTCGAACCACAAGCAGGCGCGGAGCTCCTCCAGCCTTCGCGGCACCTCGCCGGTTCGCCGCCAGCCTGCGAACGCAGCGCTCGCGAGCTCACGGCACATCTCGGTGTCTCTCGGAGCGAACGTCACTGCGAATCGTGCGTAGTCGCTCCACTCGCCGTAGGACGTCGGCAGGTCCCTCTCCCGTAGCTCCCCTGTCTGGATCTGTGCGGCGTACATCTCATACCTCCGAATACGCAAAGGGTCGCGTCGCCGCGACCCTTTGAAGAACGATTCGCCCCTCGGCCTGCGGCTGGCCTCCGAGCGACTTGCTTCTGGTGCTTTTATTGTGAGACGCCCGAAGTCCCTGGATCTTGCCGCTGCACGGGAAAATCCCCCGACTGGGGTAGGAGCCCAAAAGGAAGGCCGCCCCTGCGGTGGGCGGCCTTTGTGTGTGTTCGCCGCGAGCCTGCGGCCGGCTGCGGCGGTTTTCTTGCGGCTAAGGACTGAGATGCCGGGCCGGCTGGATCCTTGCGAGGGCAGCCCCCGATTCACCCTTCCGGGTTAGCGTTGGGCGATGATCCTCGTCGTCGCGGCGACGGAGCGAGAGCTCTTGGGTGCGGACGGCGCCGCGGTGCTCGCCTGCGGAATCGGACCCGTGGAGGCCGCGGCGGCGACAGCGCGGGCCCTTGCCGGCCGGCGCGCCGACGCGCTGCTGCATGTCGGGATCGCCGGATCGCGGGGAATCTCGGCGCCGCAGCTCGTGATCGGATCCGAAGCGGTGTACGAGGACGCCGTGACCGGTGCGCTCGTTCCCGAGCGCGTCCGGCCCGACGCCATGCTCCTCGAGGCAGCCCGGCGCGCCCTGCCGGAGGCGCGCGTGCTCCCGATCGGGACGAGCGCCCGCGTCGGTGGGACGAATGAGTGCGAGGTCGAGGCGATGGAGGGTTTCGCCGTTCTTCGCGCCGCCGAGCTCGCCGGAGTGCCCGCGGTCGAGGTGCGCGCCGTCGCCAACGAGATCGCGGAGCCCGACCGTGGGCGCTGGCGTTTCGACGACGCGCTCGCGGCACTCGCGGCCGCGCTCCCTCGCCTGTTGACAGAGCTGGGGAAGTGAGACGCGTCTGGCTCCGAGCGGTTGTGCTCGTCCTTGCCGCGGCGGCCATCGTCGCCGGACTCACGATCTACTTCAGCTCCGAGAAGGTCCCGGCGTGCCTCGCGTCGGGTGCGCCGACCTGGAAAGCGCCCGCGTCCGGGACGCATCGCTATGAGGTCGTCTTTCCCGATCGCGCCGCGTGCTTCTTCGCCATCGACGACCGGCAGAAGCTCGTCGGAGTGCTGCGCCTGCCGGCCGCCGGCGGGATCTTGACCGCTGCGCCGTTGCTCGACGACGTCGCGCTTCGCACCAAGTCAGGTGTCTTCACGCTTGACCTGCGCAGCGGAGATCTGCGGGGCGGGGGTCTCGCACCCTTCCCGTCGGACATCTTGACGGCGACGGACGAGGAGCACGGAGTCATGTACGTCACGCAGCGCGGTCTGCTCGGCTTTCGCGTGCTCGACCTGCGCACGGCCCAGAAGCTCTACGTTGTCGGCTTCAAGGGTTTCACCTGGAACCCGCGGTTCGGGCCGAATCCGCCGAGCCACGGTCTCTCGCTCGCTCCCGACCGGCCTGAGCTGTGGGTGCTCGACGCGCCGAACAGCACGGTTCACGTCTTCGACGTCAGCGCTCTTCCAGCGCGGGCTCCGCGTCCGGTCGAGGACATCCGGCTCTCGAAGCCGCTCTCCGGGGACGAGAACCCGTGCTCCGACGCTTGCGCGCGCATTGGCTCCCTCCAGCACAGCTCGGACGGCCGCTTCGTCTACGTCGGCGACTCGGGTGACGTGATCGACACGCAGACACGCGAGAAGGTGACGAACCTCGAGGCGCTCCACAACTCGCGCGTCCACCTCGAGGTCGACTGGCTGGATGGGCGACCGGTGTTCCCAGGCTAGTGCCGCGCGCTCAGCTGCCGCCGGCACTTCCCCCCGAGACGCGCACGGTCGGGCAGCTTGTCGCGGAGGCGCTCCGTCTCTACGGGATCCGTTTCTGGCCGTCGCTCGCGCTCGGCGTCGGGCCGGCGCTGATCGGCACTGCCGCGGCAGAGCTCGACGATCCCGCTCGGCTCGCGGTCGTCCTCGGTGCCGGGCCCCTCCTGCTGAGCGCATCGTACGCGGGCGCGGTGGCGCTCGTCCGTCCGGTTGGGCGCGGTCGCCACGTCGCGATCGCGCTCGCCGTCGGCTTCGTGGCGTTCCTGCCGATCTGCGTCTCGCGGCTGTGGATCTTTCCGGGCATCTACCTGCTCGTGCTGGCCTGGCTCGCGTTCGTGGGCCTGGCGGTGCCGGCCGCGCTGGTGGAACGTCGCGGGTTCGTCGAAGCGCTGCGGCGTGGCACGGAGCTCGCGCGCGCCGACTACGTCCACGCGCTTGGGTCGCTCGCGACGCTCGCCATCACGATCTTCCTCACCGGGCTCGTCCTCTTCTTCGCGCTGCGCGAGGCCAGCGACCAGGCAATTCGCGTAGCCGGTCTGCTCGCCCTGCTCGTCCTCGCACCGGTCTTCGTGCTCGGCGCCGCGGTGCTGTACCTGGACCAGGCGGCGCGAGTAAAGTCGAGCCCCCAAACGAGGAGGAAGGAAGATGGCGACCTACATTCTGCTTTCAAGCCTGACGGCCCAGGGCGTTCAGACGCTGAAGGCGAACCCTGACCGGCTGCGCGAGGTCAACAAGGACGTGGAGGAGCTCGGAGCGAAGGTCGTGCACCAGTGGGCGACGCTCGGTGAGTACGACTTCGTCAACGTCGTCGAGGCGCCCGACTCAGCAACGATCGCGCGCGTGTCGGTCGCTCTCGGCGCCCGCGGCAGCACGAAGATCCGCACGCTCACAGCGCTGACGATCGACGAGTTCCTCGGCGCGCTCGGTTAACTCCGCTCCGAGCCTTCGAGTGCCAAAAGGCCGGAGGGTAGAGCAGGCGAAGCCGCCCTACCCGGAGGCCGAACTCACGCGGGCGGGGACGCGGAGCGCCACCGCCCGCGGACCAACTCCCATCCGCCAACCGCGAGCCCGTAAGAGTGCGCGGGCTCGGTCCGCGCACGTTCCCCCGCGAAGCGGGCGTTCCGAAATCCGCGCGAAAGCGCGAGCTTTCGCGCGGTCGCTAGAGGTACCGCGTCCAGCGACCGCTGCACGCGCATTCGAGGTTCTTGCGGTTGCAGCGGCGGCAACTCCATTCGGAGAGCCAGATCCACTTCAGGTGAAGCACCTCGAGTATGAGCAGCGCCATGATCGAGGCGAGCAGCTCCGTCTTCGAAAGGAGGGGCACCCGGTCAACTTGCCGATGTCCTCTCCGCGCTGCAATGGGCCGATCGGCCTATTCCCGGAGGGATTCCGGCCTATCGCAGAGGTTCGCCGACGCTCCTCCCGTGCGAGGCGTAGAGTCGCCGCGGTCGACCAAAAGGAGGGCCTATGGCGGAGGACATCAAGGCGGATATTCGCCGGTTCTACGAGGAAGTCGTCGAGAAGGGCAATCTGGACGTCATCGACGAGCTCTGCACGCCCGACTTCGTCGAGCACGAGCAGGTACCCGGCGTCGAAGGTGAGGGCACGGAGGTCGTGCGGCAGTTCTTCACGATCTGGCGCAACGCCTTTCCCGACACGCGTGTCGAGGTCCACCACATCCTCGTCGACGGCGACATGGCAGCCGTCCACTGCACCTTTGCCGCGACCCATACGGGTGACTGGATGGGTATGCCCCCGACGGGCAAGCAGTTCCGCATGCCGCTGTTCGACTTGCTGCGGTTCGAGGGTGGGAAGGCTGCAGAGCACTGGGGCGTCGCGGACGTCGCCGGGATGATGCAGCAGCTCGGGGCGATGCCCGCTCCCGCGGGAGTGTCCTTGTAGAAGATCGCGGGTCTCGCTAGTCCGCAGCTTTGCGGACTAGCGAGATACCCCAGGCCTGACCGGACTCGAACAGCTCGTCGGGATCGACCTCGTCCGCCCAGCCGAGGAAGTGCTTCTCGGGGTTGTCCTCGGTCGAGCCGTAGACCGCACGGCGGTCCGGTGGGTGCGCTTCCGGCTCGACAGACTCTCCACGCTCGAGCGCGTCCCGCCGCGCCTCCGCCTCTTCTGCAACCGGGCCTTCCTCGTAACCTCGCGGCATGAAGCTGAGTGTACGCTCGGCGCGTGACTGCCGCGCTCGCGGTCAGCGGTCTCGCCAAGCAGTACGGCGCGGTCGAGGCGCTCGCCGGAGTCGACCTTGATGTCGGAGAAGGCGAGCTCGTCGGACTCCTCGGACCGAACGGCGCCGGCAAGTCCACTCTGGTCAAGATCGCATGCGGACTCGTTCGTCCCAGCGCGGGACGCGCGGAGATCTGCGGCGCGCGCGCCGGCTCGCGTCAGGCGCGCGCTGCGATCGGCTATCTCGCGGAATTCTTCCGCTTTCCGGGGTGGACGAGCGCGGACGAGCTCCTGAGGCTGCACCAGCGTCTCACGAGCTCCGACGGCGGCGAGCGCGAGCGTGCCGAGCTGCTCGAGCTCGTGGGCCTTCGTGATGCACGTGAGCGCCGCGTCGAGGAGATGTCCAAGGGAATGCAGCAGCGGCTCGGAATTGCACAGGCCCTCATTCGCTCGCCGCGCCTGCTGCTGCTGGACGAGCCGACGAGCGCGCTCGACCCGGTCGGCAGGCGAACGGTGCGCACGCTGCTCGAGGAGCTGCGGCGACGCGGCATCTCGGTCCTGCTGAACTCGCATCTTCTCAGCGAAGTCGAGCTCGTCTGTGACCGCGTCGTCATCTTGTTGGCCGGCAAGGTCGTCAGTGCCGGTGCACCCGCGGAGCTCGCCCGGCCACGCGGCGTCGAGATCGAGACAGACGCGGGCACGAGGACGTATGCAGAGGCCGGGCGCGAGGACATTCCAGGCCTCGTCGCCCAGCTCGTCCGGGACGGAAGAAGCGTGTACGGCGCGCGCATTCTCACCTCGACGCTCGAAGAGGTCTACGTCGAGGCCGTGGGAGGCGAAAGCCGGTGACCGGGGTATGGACGATCGCCGGCTACGGGCTGCGCGAGGCGCTGCGGCGGAAGGTGTTCGTCGTCGTTTGCCTGCTCACCCTCGCGTTCCTGGTGCTCTACTGGATCGGGAACCGCTACACGTTCCACCACGTCGGCGAGATCGTCCCGCCTGCGGGAATCGACGCGCAGACGTTTGCAGGCGCGTTCCTGTTCGGAATGGCGATGTTCGGGACGCTGTTCCTCGGCGTGGTGCTCGCTGTGTTCCTGACGCTCGGCGTGGTGCGCGGCGACGCCGAGCGAGGGTTACTGCAACCACTCGTCGTCCGCCCGATCGGCCGCGCGACCGTGCTTGCCGCCCGGTTCCTCGGCGCTGCCGCGGTGTGCGTGCCGTATGTCATCGGGGTGTATTTCGCGACGATGGCGCTCACGGGCATCGAAGGATCGTGGTGGCCCGACCGCATCGTCACGCCCGGCCTCGAGCTTGCGGGGGGAGTCCTGCTCGTCGCCGCGCTGTCGCTGCTCGGCTCCGTCTTCCTCAGCGGGATCGCGAACGGCATCGCGGTCTTCATGCTGTTCGGCGCCGGGCTCGTCGCGGGGCTGCTCGACAACATCGGACACCTGCTCAACTCGGGAGGTCTCGTGCACGCGGCCAAGATCGCAGCCTGGATCGTCCCGTTCGAAGCGCTCTACCAGGACGCGCTGCGGGCGATCACCGAGAACACCTCCGGGCTGACCGGGTTCCTGCTTCGGCTCGGTCCGTTCGGCGGTGCCGAGCAGGGTGGGGTGACGCTGCGGCTGTGGGCGGTTGCGTACCTCGGCATCGTCGGCGCGTTCGCGCTTGCCGGCTTCGCGCGCCGCGATCTCTAGTGCACCGCGGAGAGCACGGCGTCCCAGGCGAGCTCGGAAGCGAGCACGCCGAGCGTGACGCTGTCGAGGGCCTCGTTCTCGATCTCGTTCGTCGTCGCCGCGAACAGGACGTCGCCGTCGGTGAGGGCGTGGAAGGGATGGATCGCCCGTGCCATCGAGGCGTGCGTCTGTCTTCCGAGCTGCCGTAAAAGCTCGCGGTCGAGCTTTTGGTTGGTCGCGACCACCGTGAGGGTCGTGTTTCCCGGCGGCGGTTCGCCGGTGACGCGAGCTTCGATGCCCTCGACGAGCGCACGCCGCTCGCCGGTGGGTCGATCGAAGTGCCCGCGCACCACGCGGCCGTCGCGGTCGACGACCGCGCCGACGGCGTTCACGACCGTGAAGACCGCCAGGCTGGTCGGCCCGAGCCGGCGGAAAGCGGCGCCCTGCCCGCCCGGTTCGGCTCGCTCGAAGCCAAACGTCTTGCCGACCGTCGCGGATCTGCCCGCGCCGCGTCTGCCTAGAGGGAAGCGTCCTTCGCACGAAGCTCGCAGCGCAGCGCGGCCGAGGTTCTTGTCGGGGTACACCGCATTGTCGCGCGGTCCCCAGTCGAAGATGATCGCTCCTGCGACCGCCGCGATCGACATCCAGCCGGTGTCGTAACCGCGCTGAGCGAAGAGCTCCGCGGCGACGCCCGTGCAGGCCTCGAGGCCGTATAGCGAGCCGCCGGCCAGGCAGATGGCGTCGACCCATTCGAACTCACCGAAGGTTCCCGGCGAGCCTCCTCTGACGTCCCGCTCGATCGTCGCACCCGCGGCGAAGTGAAAGACGGTGCAGCCGGTCGGCCCTTCCTCGTACTCGGCCACGCCGATTCTGAGACCGGGAAAGTCGAACTCGAGCGCGGGCCCGTCGAACTCGGTCACCGCTTCCATGCCACCGCCACCTCCGCGGCGAGGCCCGCATTCGCAGCGACGAGAGCACGGTTGGCCACGAGAGTCCGACCGCCGCTACGCTCGTGCAGGAAGGAGAGCACGAAGGGTGTGAGGACCGGCCCGGTCACCTTGCGGCGCCCGGCCTCCTCCAGCGCCTCGTCGATCAGCGGCTCGATGTCGTCGAGGCTCTCGTCCGGCGGGCGCGCCAGCAGGATGCCCCCGCCGCCGAGCTCCCAGTGCGCCTCTGCCACCCGCGCCGCATCCTCCGCGGAGTCGACGCGCGCCGGCACAGGCGGCCCGCCGGGTGCGGCGTAGAAGAGCGGCAGCGTGTCGGTGCCAAAGCCCAGCAGCGGGACACCGAGGGCTTCGAGGATCTCGACGGTGGCGGCCACGTCGAGGAAGGACTTCATTCCGGCCGATACGACGAGCGCCTGCGTCCGTGCAAGCTGGCCGAGATCGGCCGAGACGTCGGGCGGATCCGGAAAGCCGCGATGGACCCCGCCGAGCCCGCCTGTTCCCATGAACTGGATCCCGGCCGCGCGGCAGACGGCAAGCGTTCCCCCGACCGTCGTCGCCCCGACTTCCCCCTGGACGGCGCACGTCGCGAGGTCGCGAGGGCCGACCTTGCGTGCGGAGACGTCGAAGCGCTCGAGCTCGCCGGCCGAGAGCCCGACTCGGATCTTGCCGTCGAGAACCCCGATCGTCGCGGGCACGGCACCCGCGGCGCGGACGCGCTCCTCTGCCTCGAGCCCGACCGCAACACCTTCGCCTTCGGGAAAACCGTGCGCGACGAGCGTCGTCTCGAGCGCGACGACGGCTTGCGCCTCCCGCACCTCGTCGGCGACCACGATCACGGCATGGCTCCCAGCTTCGCCACGCACCGTGCCGCTGTTTCGATCGCGAGTGCGGGCCCTCCGACGAGGTAGCCCGCGGCGAGTGCGTCGCCTGCCCCGGTGGCGTCCACGACGTCCCCCGCGGGTGCTGGCAGCTCCACGCGCTCTTCCCCGAGGACGAGCACACCGCGGGCGCCGCGCTTGATCACCGCAGTCGGCGCGAGCCCGTACGCCGCGCCGACGATCTCCCACTCCGGCTCGTTGGCGAACATCACGTCAGGCGCAAGGGCCTCAAGCTCTTCGCGAAACCGTCCGGGTCCGAAGTCGCGGATACGAGTCCAGGCCGAGAGGTCGACGCTCACGCGCGCCCCGTTCGCGCGCGCCAGCTCGGCGGCGTGGAGCGCAGCGGCGTCGATCGGCGAGGCGAGCAATGCGTAGCCGGAGATGTGGAGACAGTCGCATGCAAACCAGGCCGGGTCGAGATCTTCCGGCGCGAGCTCCGGAGCGAGGCCACGGTCGGAGGCCATCGTGCGCTCACCGTCCGGGCCGACGAGCGAGACCACGACGCCGGTTCGCCCGTCGTTCGGCCCCAGGAGCTCGACTTGCCTTGCCTCGAGCTCGGCCGCCACGAGCCTTCCCGCATCGTCGTCACCGACCTTCGCGATGCAGCGCGCCTCCGCGCCGAGCGCTGCCGCCCACGTGGCGACATTCGCCGCCTGCCCGCCGGCGCCGGTCCTCGTCTCGGCCTGCGCATCGGCTCCCGGAGCCAGCGGCTCGGCCAGACGCACGATGACGTCCAGGAGCGCATCGCCGATCGTTACCACCAACACGCTTAAGGCGCCGACTCGGCGGCGCCGCAGAGAGGCCGTCCGGGCTTTGCCCGGGCGGCCGTCTCATCCCGATCGATGGATCCCAAGGGCATGGAGGAGCAGAGTCGCACGACTTAAGGCGCCGACTCGGCGGCGCCGCAGAGAGGCCGTCCGGGCTTTGCCCGGGCGGCCGTCTCATCCCGATCGATGGATCCCAAGGGCATGGAGGAGCAGAGTCGCACGACTTAAGATCGTGGCATGGACGGCGAGGAACGGCGCGGCCGTCTCAGCTCGTTCGTGGTCGGCGGGCTCCTTGGGGCGTCCGCCGCGCTTGCTGCGGCACGTCGTAAGCGTCCCCGCAGGCCCCCGCCTCGCCGTACGCCACAAGGGCTCGAAGCGTTCGAGGGTGCGCCTTGCTACCGCGAGATCGTGGAGAAGGAGCTCGAGCGCCTAGAGCCGTGAGCGAGCCTGCAGGATCGTGCGCAGGTTGATGTCCGCGTCGCCGATGTGCAGCCTGCGACCGAGACGCATCACTTCCTCCGAGGCGGCGAGGTAGCGCGCGCGGGTCAGCAGCGGCCGTCGCGACCGGATAACGAGGAACGGGCCGTACGCGTGACCTTCGAATGCCGACTCCGGCTTGGGGAGAACGAGCGGGATCGTCTCTCGCTGCGACACGTTGGTCGTGTCGCTCGCATCGAGCACCCAGATGCCGCGCCCGAGAGGCTGCTCGATGTGCTTCAGCTCCTCCGCGAACAACGCCGGGTCGGCGCGAGGAAGAGCCTCCCTGGAGAACGACCGGTTGCGCTCCCACGCGCGTAAGAAGACCGGCTCGTAGCCGAAGAGGAGGTCGTTGCGCCGCGCCGTCGATGCCAGCCACTTCGCGGCGGAGTCCCGTCCCTGAGCGACGACGCGCGGATCGCCGTCGAAGAGCGCAGGTGTCTTACGGTGCGCCCAGCGCACCTCCCCGACGAGGAGGACGGCAGTCGCAACGAGTGCGAGCGCAGCGCTGAGGGGAGGACGGAGACGGCCGGCGGCGACGATCGGCACCGCCAGCAACGCGCTGAAGAACGGGAGCGCGAAGATCAGGTGTCGCGCTTCGGGCGACGCGGTCGAGCGGAGCGTCGCCACCATGAACGCGACAGCAGGAACGGCGACGACACAGGCCGTCAGGAGGACGCTGTCGCGGCGCCGCCGCACGAGCAGCACCGTTCCGGCAAGGGCGAGCAGCAGGACCGGGATCGACCACGCGCGATGGCCGGCGCTGAAATCGCCCGAGACCCACCAGAAGTAGCGCAGCACCGATCGCGGTGAGCCGAGGCGAGGGCCGCCGCCGCCCACGCCGACGTCGAAGCGGTTGCGCAGGACGAGGTCGGCCCACCAGAAGGGGATGCCGACGACACCCAGGACGGCAAGCGTCACGAGTGCGTCGCGCACCCGCTCGCGCCGCGAGACGACGAACAATCCTTGCGCGGCAATCACGAGCACGGCGTAGGGGTGGCTTGCCAGCACCGCGAGCAGCGCGAGTCCCCACAGGGCGAAGTGTTGTCGCCGTCCGCTGTCGAGGGCGGACAGGAGGGCGAGAAAGGAGAGCAGGCTCGTGAAGAGGAAGAGGCTGTACATGCGCCCGTAGATCCCGTGGAAGAGCAACACCCAGCTCCCGGCTGCGAGGACGGCCGCCACGAGGCCGACCATCCGGTCGGCGAGGCGCGCACCGAGTAACGCGATCAGCGGCACGCTTGCGGCGGCGAAGACGAGGGAGATGACGCGCAGCGCGGTCAAGCCGCCGCCGAGATGCACGACGATCCAGGCGAAGACGAAGTGGAGGGGGGCGCCGCCGCGCTCGGCGATCACGGTGTGGAACACGCTCCCGAGCGAACCACGCCCGACGAACAGCGCAAGCGCTTCGTCCTCGTGCGGCGGCCAGGCCCGTAGGAACCAGCCGAGGACCGCGGCGAGCCCAGCCGTGACCGCCGCCGTTCCGGTCCAGAAGACGTCCACCTCCTGGACGCGCGTGCGCGCGCGCGTGAGGGCGGAGGTCCTCGAGGTGAGCTCGATCACGGGCTCGTTTTCGATGCTGTCAAAGCCGATAGCACTGCTAGCGTCTTTCATTCTCGTGCCTACCTACGAATACAAGTGCCCGAACGGGCACGTCTTCGAAGTCTTCAAGCGCATCGCCGAGCCTGCGCCGGAGGCGTGCGCCGTCTGCGGCGCCTCGCCGGTCGAGACGGTGCTCTATCCCGTCCCGGTCCATTTCCGCGGCTCCGGTTTCTATTCGACCGACTACGGGCGCGGCGGCCGCAAGAAGGAGACCGCGAAGGAGTCGACGGACTCGTCGGACTCGGGGTCTTCGGAGAAGAAGGAAAAGCCGCCGGAGAAGAAGGCCGCAGAAGCCTAGAGACTTGGGTGTGACAGGCGCGCGACCCTCGTCACACACCACTGCCGGAGGCTAGTGCGGCCGAAGCGGCACTAGCTGGAGGCGAACTCACGCGGGCGGGGACGCGACAGCGCCACCGCCCGCGGACCACCAACCCTCGCCTTTCGCGGATGCCGTGAGAGTGCGCGGGCTTGGCCCGCGCACGTTTCCCCGCGAAGCGGGCACTCTCGACCCGCGCGAAAGCGTCAGCTTTCGCGCGGCGCCAGTTCAGTGGAAGCTCTGGCTTCCGACCACGCAGCCGGGCCCGAACGGTCCTGACCCGGGCGGCGGCGGCTGCGGCGCCGAGCGACCGGTCAGCATCTGCACCACGGAGAGGTTCTCCTCCGTGCCGACGATCACGGACGCCCCGCCGATCGACGTGGCGGTGCCGCCGAGCCGGCAGTGGAGAGCGTCCTTTTGTCCGGCGCGTTTCATCACCCAGCCGAGCTGGACGAACTGCCAGGCGCTGAGATCGGTCGTCAGCGGCTCGAGCAGGTCGCTGCCGTCGAACGGAAGCTTGACGAACGTCGAGAAGCCGAGCAGCTTGTGCAGGACGGCGCGCATCACCTGCTGCTGTCGCTCGCCGCGCGTGATGTCGGACTCCGCGGGGTCGAGCTGGTTCTCGCGGATGCGCGAGTAGACGAGCGCGCGCTTTCCGTCCATGTGCTGCGACCCCTTGCCGAAGCGATAGCCCTTCCAACGGGCGCAGCCGGCGGCGTTGTACGGACAGTCGAACTTGTTCGAGAGGATCGGCTCGGGGACGCTGATGTCGACACCGCCGATGTTGTCGATCAGGGACTTGAAGCTGCGGAAGTCCACGATCATCACGTGGTTGATCTCGAGACCGGTGAAGTTCTCGATCGTGCGGACCGCGAGTGACGTCCCGCCGCGGGGAAGCGCCGAGTTGATCCGGTCCTCGCCGTAGCCCGGAATCGGAACGCGCAGGTCGCGGGGGATGGAGAGGTAGACCAGCCGGTGCCGGCCCGGATCGGTGTGCAGGATCATGATCGAGTCGCTGTGGTTCAGGCCGACGCGACGGTCGGTGTTCTCGTGATCGCGTCCGAGCAGCAGGATCGACGTCGAGTTCGAGAGCAACATGCCGTTCTGCTTCGTTAGGACGTCGCCGATGCCCGGCGAGGTCTTCTCCATCCGCTCGTTGGCCTT
>WNGA01004717.1_pt1 | contig 27842 bp, 22 predicted proteins | sample 5400061 | NCBI WGS metagenome assembly WNGA01 (sample SAMN13153366, study PRJNA577476) | soil metagenome | isolation source: 100 cm soil or saprolite under grassland replicate 2 | place: USA:California | collected 2016-06-15
ACACCGGACGGAAGCTCGCGTCGCCCGCGGCCCGGCCCACCTTGTTGATGCGCGCCTGGTTGATCATCGTGTCCACTCCGATGGTGGTCTTGCCCGTCGACCGGTCGCCGATGATCAGCTCGCGCTGGCCGCGGCCAATTGGGATCATCGCGTCGATGGCCATGATGCCGGTCTGGACCGGCTGGCTGACCGATTTGCGCTTCACGATGCCGGGGGCGATTTTTTCGACCGGGTAAAAAGCCGTCTCTTTGATCGGACCTTTGCCATCGACCGGCTGCCCGAGCGTGTCCACGACCCGGCCCAGCAATCCCTTGCCGACCGGCACGGACAGCAGCTTGCCGGTGGTCTTGACCTCGGCGCCTTCGCGGATGCCCAGGTACTCGCCGAGGATGATGGCGCCGACTTCGGTTTCTTCGAGGTTGAGGGCGATGCCGATGACGCCGCCGCCGAAGTCGAGCATCTCATTGAGCATTGCGTCCGTGAGGCCCTCGATTTTGGCGACACCGTCGGAAATTTCGCGGACGGTGCCGACGTTTTGCCTGGCGACCGACGTTTTGACGCCGGCGATTTGTGCTTCGATTTCCTGGAGTAACGTGCTCATGGGTTCAACTAAGGGTTCGATGGAAGACGGGCATGATGGGTTTGATTGGGCCTCCGGGGTGAGCAGGCATGAGCTTTTCCTCCGCTGGATTGATCACCAGATCCATGTCCTCGAGCGGAATGGCGCCGAGCAGGTTCTCCGTGGAACCGGGGACGACCGTGGCCCGCACGGTCGTGGAACGGTCGCCGTACTCCACCTCCACTGGGCCTGCGATGTGGACCGGGATCGAGGCGTCGTTGGCAAGCCGTGCGCGCTGATGATTGAGGACCTGCAGGCCGAGACGATCCGCCACGTCCTGTGTCACGCAGAGATTCACCGCACCAGTGTCCACGCAGACGGGGACTACGATCGAGCGGACCTCCGCTGCCGGAAGCAGATTCCGGCGCGCGAGTTCGAGGTCGCCTGTGTTCGTCAGTCGAACTGTCACGTGTACAAGGCCCATGGCACTAGGTTAGAAGCTCTCAGCCAGCGCGTCGAGCCGCGCCTTGACGCTGCTGTCAAAAACATCGCTTCCAACTTTGATGCGCAAGCCCCCAACCAGCGCAGGGTTTTGCGCAAACGAGAAGTACAGACCCGCTCCGTATTTCCGCGACAGGTTGGCGCGCAGCGCCCCTTCCATCGCGCCGTCCAATGGCGTGGCGCTTTCGATCCGTGCCGCCCGGCGCTCGAGGTCCAGCTTCACCAGCCGGTGAAAGTGAGTGAGGATGGCCCCGTAGCCGCGCGGTTTCCGCCCGATGACCTGCTGCACGGCCAGGCGCGCCTTTTGGTCGTCGAGCAGGCCGTTGACCTGGCAACTGCGGAAGAGTTGTTTGGCGTCGCGGCGGGCTTGCCTGGAGATTCTCACGAGTGGCTAAAACGTAAAACGTGAATCGTAAAACTAAGCGGCCAGGTAGCGGTTCGCTTCCTCGGTCAGCCGCTGCTGGTCGACGGGGGTCAGGACCTTGCCGGTGACCTTGGCTGTGGTGTTGACGACCAGGCGGCCCACTTCGCGGCGCAATTCGGCGAACATGCGGACCCGCTCGGCCTCCAGCGCCTGGCGGGTCGTGGCCACGATGTTATTGGCGGCAGCGATGGCTTTCTGGGTCTCCGATTCCTGCACGCGCGCGGCAGCGGCGCGGGCTTCTTCGATCATCCTGGCGGCTTGCGCGTTTGCGGCGTTGAGTATCTCCTCCGCCTTGGCCTGCGCCTTGGCCAGTTCCTGCTTCATCTTTTCGGCGTTGGCCAGTCCTTCGGCGATCTTTTGGCGGCGCTCTTCGAGCACGGCCAGCACCGGCTTGTAGGCGAACTTGTGGAGCAAACCCGCCACAATGAGGAAGCTGGCGCATTGCGCCAGGAACTGCGGCCAGGCCACGCCAAATTGCTTGGCGACCGATTCGATGACGTTGGTGGACTCGGCGCCTTCGGCCGCAGCCAGCAGGAAATTCGTAAGCATGTTGATGAACGTTAGAAAAACTCGCCTGGCGCGGAGGGTTCGCCCCCCGCGCCAGATCCGGTGTTACTGATAGTGTGTCCCCTTCGTCGCCAGGAACAGTGCGAAAAACACGATTCCTTCCGCGAAGGCGGTGCTCAGGATGGCCTGGACCAGAATCTTCGTTGCCGCGCCGGGATTTCGCCCGACGGCTTCCGAAGCGCCCATGCCAATCAACCCCACGCCCAGGGCCGCGCCCGCGCAGGCCAGGCCAACGTGCAGGTTTCCAGTCATTTCCGCCAACAATGCCATCATAGTTTGTCCTTTCGTTTTCTCGGCGGCCCCCGCGCGCAGCACGGTCTGACCTCCGAAATCCTCGCTAATGGCGCGCCTTCTCGTGAGCGTGCCCTTCCTCATGAGTGCAGATGAGGAGCGTAAACACGGCCGTCAGGAGCATGAACACCAGTGCCTGAACCAGGCCAACCAGCACTTCCAGAAAATAGAAAGGAATCGGCAGCAACCAGCCCAGGGCCGGCACCATGTGCGCCATCGACTCGAGCATGGTGTCGCCGGCGAAAATGTTGCCGTAGAGACGGAAGCTTAACGTCACTGGCCGGAACAGAATCGTCACCACCTCCAGCAAACCGACCACGATGAAGATGAAGATCATAACGATCTTCAATGCGCCGGTCGTCTCGCCTTTGGGGCCGAACAAGTGGAGGATGAAACCGCCCGGGCCGTTGGCTTGCAGGGCCCAGACAATCCAGCAGACGAAAAAGATCATCGCCATGCCAAAGGTCATGTTCAGGTCTGCGTTCACGGCGCGCAATAGCGGTTTGGCTACGTGGTCGATTGCCAGCGGCATCACGGCGCCCTCCTTCGCGGGCCCCCACCCAATGGTGCCCACGCCCGGAAAAAGCCCCGCCCAATTCGCAAACAGGATGAAGATGAACACCGTGGCGAAGAACCAGAAGGACTTCTTCACCAGCTCCCGGCCGATGATGCCTTCCAGAAAATCGTGCAGGCTCTCGACCATCCACTCCCAGAAATTCTGCTTGCCGTCCGGCACGGCCTTGGCGTTCTTCATCGCGCTCCGGGCAAACCAGATGAGCAGCACGGCAACGATCCAGGTGACCACCATCGAGCTGTTGACGAACTGACCCTTGCCCAGGCGCGGCGCGGCCTGTGGAAGCCCGTGTGACGCGTCGTGAGCCGCCGCATCCTCTGCATGAACGCCCGCGGCGCCAACAGCTTTCGCCGCGTCTCCCGGCGCCTCCGCCCCGCGCCCCACCAGGGTCGCGAAGACCAGGATCGTCAAAGACAAAAATGCCTTCAATGAATACATCGAATCAGTGCGCTTCAGCGGACGAAAGACCCCGAAATCACACCGGCGTCCCGCCGAAAGCGGGGTGAAGCTGCCCGAACGTGAAATTTTTCACAAGAGTTTTTTGATTTTTAAGGGGGTCGTGGTTCAGGCACGTTAATGAGCTTGGCAAGGCCGGCTGACCGTCGTATTTGAGGGCCGAACATCGACTCGCGCGGTCCAACCCGAGTATTTGTTATCTCGCATGAAACACCCTCTGCCTGTAGCCGCCGACGTGAGGAGGCGGATTCATTTCCATGTTGGATCCATCCGCCTCCTCACGTCGGCGGCTACGACGCGCAGAAGATATCCATGCCAATCCCAGCGCCTGTTCAAAAGTAGCCGAGCCATTTCGCCCGCGACCGGCCCTTGAATGCGGCAAACCAACGGCACACCGGATAGAGCATGAGAATCACTGCCGCCCACGCCACGTAAACGCTCGGCAGATCAAACCCCGCGTCCGGCGGCGGCTTCACTCCTTGCGTGTTTCCGTAGAGCCAGTTCGCATGCCCGAAGCGGATGAAGTTAGCGAGCACCGAAAGGCCGTGGATGAGCGGCAGGTGCAGCAGATAGAAAAACATCGGCACGCGCCCGAACACCAGCAACGGCCGCAACGCCCGCGGCGGGCCACCGTCAAATAGCGCCAGGAACAGCAGCGCCGGCCCCAGCGTCATCAGCAGATAACAAAGCGACGGCGGGTATTTCCGACAGTCCAGCATCGAGAGCAGCGTCCAGAGAGGGCTGGCCTGCTTGCTCCACTGTTGCGGTTCGCCGTAGACTCGCGTCAGCCGCAATGCCACGAACAGGAGCACGGCTGAGGCTCCTAGAATCGCCAGCACCCGGCGGCGATGCGCAACCTGTGTAATCAACTGGCCCATCGCGTACCCAGCGGCCATCACACCAATCCACGGAACCAGCGGATAGCCGGCGATGACGTGGAATCCGCGGACCAGCTCAAAGTCGCCGCCCGCGTGAAGCACCCGCCACAGCTCGCCGAAGCCGCCGAGGTCTTCCGGCTTCACTCCGTCGAGGGCGTTGTGCCCAAGCATCAGCACCAGCCCGAAAGCCGCCGCGGCCCACGTCGGCAGATGGACCAGTCCCGCCAGCACGATCATGGAACACCCAAGGGCCCAGATGACGATGAGGCTCACCGAGCTGAAATCGAACCCGAACGTCCACCCGAAGCACTTAATCCAGGTCACCTCAAGCAGCACAAGCCAGGCTCCCCGCGTGAGCAGGAACCAGGACAACTCGCGGGTCGATTTGCCACGTGTCCTCGAGAGGTACGCGCCGGTGCCCGCCAGAAACACGAACACTGGCGCGCAGAAGTGTGTGATCCAGCGCGTAAGGAAAATAGCGGGCGTGGTCTGGCTCAGGTCCAGTGGTTGAAAGTGGTAAACGCCGTTGTGGAAAAAGTCGCGTGTATGGTCCAGCGCCATCAGCACCATCACAAGGCCGCGCAGAAGATCGATTGACTCCAGACGTGCCCCCACGGGTGCGGTGGCGACGGAAGGCGTTTCAACCGGGGCGACGGCGTTCATGTTCGCCGCCGGGTGTAGCGCAGGCCGCCCCGGCCGCCAATGCGGATTTGCCGGGGCTCGAAGCCAGCTTGGCCGGAGAATTCCGCGCGCGGCAACGTCGCGGTAGCGCAGGCTGCCCAGCCTGCTGTTTCGCGGGTTGCCAACCCGCGAGCCATCGTACGGAAAGGGTCTCGGGTTGTCGGGCGAGGCTTCCACCGACTGACGAACCTGTTTAGGGGTGGGCGGCCATCCCCGCAAGGAGTCCCGGCTACAGCCGGAAGTGCGACCGAAGGTATGCGGGTTGGGCCTGGCCGGACGCGCAACCGGCTAAAGCCGGGACTCCGTGCTTACAGCGCCAAGGGCACGCTAAACACGTACCGGCTGGCAGTCGGCGAAACAGCAGACAACGGTGTGCGCTTCTGACATTCGCGCCTGCAGGCGTGATACGCTACTTTCAACAAGGCAACACGAACGAAGTATGTTCAAAGCCCTCAAACTTTGGAAACTGGCCGGCGATCTCAAGCGTCAAGGCAACGCGCCGGAAGCCTTCGCTGCCGTCGTCCAACTCGGCGCGCTCGGCGGCGAGAAGGCTGTGGACTTGCTCCTGTCGGCCATTCCGCGAAGCGACGGCGTGGCCCGCAGCGCCGCGCGCGAACTAGGCCGCCTCGGCGACCCGCGCGCCCTCAAGCCCCTGGCTGCCGCGCTCGCCAATCCCCACATCAATCAATCCTGCGCAGAAGCCCTGCTGGGCTTCGGCGCCAAGGCCGTCGACGTGCTGCTCTTCGCCTTGAAGAGTGAAAATGCCGATGCCCGGCGCCTCGCGGCCGGCGCGCTTGGGGAAATTCGCGACCCGCGGGCGGTCGAGCCGCTGGTCCACGCGCTGCAGGTCGACGACGAATACGCCGTCCGCACCGCCGCCGCCACGGCTCTGGGTCTGCTCAAGGACGTGCGCGCTGTCTGGGGGCTTGTCGGCACGCTCAAGCTTCGGGACGAAACGACGCCCGAGCGCCAGGTGGAGCTGGAAAAACTTCGTCACGCGACCAGTCTCGCCCTGCACAAGGTCGGCGACCCGTTCGCTGCGAAAGCTCATGCGACGGCCCCCGACACGGTGACTGCGGCGCTGGCTCAGGCGGAGCAAAAACTCAAGGAAGGCGAAGTGCATCCCAAGCTCATCGGAGATCTGAGCCTGGTGACCGACGGCGAACTGATCGGTGTCTTGAGGGAATTGATCTCGGCCAGTGAGGAGATTTCGTGGGCCAACCTCGAGAGCCGCGAACCGATGCTCGCCGGCTGGTTCAAGACCTACGACCAGCGGGCGGGCATCGCCCGAATCGTCGGCGAGGAATTGCACCGCCGGGGCGGGACGCCGCTCATGCGGCAGGTGTTCGAGCGCGATCTGAATGGCTACGGCGCCATCGGCAACTGGTGGAGCGGCATCGGGGGCTGGGCGTAGGGCGGCGGCGCGGCGGACTTCGTCCGGGATGAGTATCCACGCGGCCGTGAACCGGCGCCGCGGCAACGTAGGGCGTCGCCTGCCTTGGCCGCGAGGGCGTGTTTAGCGTCACCCTCTGCGCGTCCCATCTTCGTCGCAAACTTTGTCGCAAACTTTGTCGGCGAACGCACGGTCGACAACGTTTCCGACAAAGTTTCCGACAAAGGGAACGTCAATGATGGAGGCGCTAGACCCCTGCGGCCGCCAAACGGCCAACCGGTGAGGCACCGTCGACGCTGCGCAGACGAGACGCCTGCCTTGCAACGGGGTTCCGGGCCGCCCGGGTCAAAACGCTTGTATGGCGCGGTAAAACTTCCGAGGGATCCCCGTGATCGGCCCCACATTGATGGTCACCGGTCCTCCGCCGGCGCTCACGGTCTGGACATCGCCCCAGCTTGTGAGATTCGTCGACTCCTGGATTTTGTACATGTCGAAATCGGCCACCTTCAGCGTCAGGCGCAACTCGCCGCTGACGATCTGCATGCTGAGGATCGCGGTGGGCGCCCAGTTCAGCACGAATTCGCCCTGCGCCCCAAAGAGCCCATCGACGGCGATCTGGTAGGTGACACCGCCGCTGGCGAGGAAGCTCACCCGGCTCTGAACGATCGGAATGCCGTCGTCGATGTTGTTGTTCGAGCCGGCTTCGACAAAATTGGCGAATTCGGTTCCCGTGTAAATGGCCAGCGTGGTGTCCAGCAGGCCGCCCAAGGTGTCGAAGGTAAACCACCCGGAGACCGGTGCCGTCCACCGATACCAGGACGAGGCTCTGGCCTCGAACTGCGCGTGATCCGGCTCACCCGGCTCCGCCGTGGCGTCGAAGCTGAAGCCGTTGGTCGTGCCCGAAAGTCCCGTCAGCGCGAAGGCGTCCGCCAGATTGTCGTTCAAGGGCGGGCCGCCGGGCTGGTTGTAGTGGAGCACGAGCGTGCCGTTGGCAGTGCCGCGGCCGGTGCCGTCGTTCCAGCCGTCGACGCAAATCATGTAGGTCGTCCCTTCGACGCCGTCGAAGTCTAAGCGGTTGGTCAGAAACTGGGGTGTGGGGAAGGCGTTTAGCGATATCTGCAGCGTGTAGTCGTGGTTGTTGGTAAGCCTGACGAGCGAGGCGAAATCGGTCCCCGTGTAAACGGCTAGCATTGGTTGGTAAGAACTGCCGACGGTGTCGATGGTAACGGGGCGCGAGCGAGCGGCCGTCCACTTGAACCAAAGCGACTTACCGCACATCGAGGCGACGTGACCGCCGCCGCCCGAGTCAAAGAACAAGCTGTGAACCGGCTCGTCTTGTTCGAACACCGCGTTGACGTTGCTCGTGGTGATCGTGCCGCCGTTGCCCACAAGCTCCGTGGCGCCGGCAATTTGGTCGTTGGGCGGTGCGCCGACCGCTTGCTCCCAATTCAGCGAAAACGCGCTGTAGTCAGCGGGAACGCCCCCGCCCAGGTCGGAGAAACCATCGACCGCGATGTGATAGGTAGTCCCTGCGCTCGCCATGAAGCTGACGCGGCTGTAGAACGCCGCTCCTCCTAACGCGTCGTCATTGGACGCCACCTCCGTCAGGGCTGCAATGTCGGCGCCCGTGAACACCGCCAGCAGAGAATCATAGTGGATGCCCATCGTGTCGAAAGTCACCTGCCCGTTGGCGTCCGGGGTCCAATGGTACCAGACCGAGCGCCCTCCGGCGCTCCCGGCCTTGGCGGGCTCCCCCGCTTCGACAGTGGCGGCGTGCGTCATGGCGTTGGCTTGCCCCTTGGTGCCAGGGAGGAGCTGCGAGTTCGCGAAATTGTCGTTGGCTGGCGGAGTGGCCGAAAGGCTGTAGTGCAGCGCCACGCTGCCCGCGGGGACCGCGGTGCCGCCGAAGTTGTCGACCGCGATCTGGTAGGTGGTCCCGGCGGTCGCCGTGAACGTCACGCGGCTGAAGAAGGTGAACCCGCCGAAGCCGATGGGCGCGTTGAAGTCGTCGTTCTCCGCGACCAGCGTGAGCGCGGCGACACTGTTGCCGGTGTAGACCGCCAGCAGCGTGTCCACGGAACTGCCCATCGTGTCGATGACCGCCGGGCCGCTGATGCTGGGCACCCACCGGTACCACACGGAGCGTCCGCCGGCGTCGCCGGCGTGATTGGGCTCGCCGTTTTGTTTCGTCGCATTGTGCAATCGCCCGCTAAAACCGCCCGCGTTGCCGGTGAGGGCAACCGGGCTGTTGAACACGTCATTGTCCGGCGCGCCGGTGGTCTGGTTCCAGTTCAACACCACGGGTCCGCTGGCCGCGCCGGAGCCCGCGTTAAAGCCGTCCACCGCGATGAAGTAGGTCACATTAAGGGTGGCGCCAAAATTGACCCGGCTCTGATGATAGCCGCCAGAAAACTGGAAGTGATTGTCCCAGGCGTCGTCGTTGCGTCCGACCAGCAGCAAGGCGCCGGACGCATTCGTCACGTACACCGCCATGAGCGTGTCAAATTCGGTTCCGACCGTGTCGATGCGAGTCGAGATGGTTGCCGGCGACGTGTAGCGGAACCAAATCGACTTTCCGCCTGCGTTCCCGGCGTGATTGGGCTCTCCGATCTCTTTCGTCGCATCGACGTTCGACGCGGTCGTCAGGCGCCCGGATATGGTGGCCGGCAATGCGGTGGCCGCGGCCCGGTTGTCGTTGGGCGGCGGAGCGCCGTCGGCCGCGAACCCCCACAGGCACACGACCATGGCAACCGCCACCGTCAGTCCGCCCCAGAAATGGCTCGGCACCACACGGACTGCGGCCGCCCTCGAGAAACAGAATGAATTCATACGATAACTCTTTCTTGATAGGATGGATTCGCCGTTTCTTACACCAAGCTGGGGAAAAATGAAAGAACGAACTTCAAAACGGGCTTCATCAGGGCGCAGCGAGGCCGGATGAAACACGAGGCGGCGGTGTTGCGCTCGTTGTCGGGCAAGTTTGGCCTGAGAGCATTGGAGCCCTGCCCGGGTGAGGCGGTTGCGATGTGCCCTCCCCGCGTGCCTTACTGCCACCGGAAAGCCGGATCGGTAAACAGAAAAATCTCCCGCGACTCGCTTGTGGCCAGCAAGCCTTCCGGCACGAAGCAGCAGCCCTCGATACTCGTGTGCTTGAATTTCGTCGTCGGCGATTTGCCTTTGGTCGCGCGCGACACGTCGCCCTCGATGCGAAAAACGTAGGCGCCGTTCTTGGCGACCAGCGCCAGCAGCCGGCCGTCGGGCGAGAGGTCGGCGCCGCTGACGGGCGAATCGATCTTCGTCGTGGCGACCAGTTCCAGTTTGAGGGGAAACTTCGAGTCCTCCAGGGGGAAACTGAAGATCTGAGCGCGCGCATCATCGACCACCTTCGAGACGAGGAAGCCGTGGCGATTCCAGATGAACAGGCTCTCGGCGTCGAACGGCCTGCCGGGATAATGCAGCCGCCATTGCCGTTTGATAGGCACGGGCCGGCCGCCGGCCTTCGGATCCGGTTCATCGACCTGGTAGATGGCGATTTCGTGGCGAGCGGCTTTGTTATTGCCAATGTCGCCGAGAAACAACTGCCCTGAATCGTCGATGGCGATGTCCTCCCAGTCGACAAACTCCGCTCCCTGAACGGGAAAAGCGCCTGCCGTGTCGCCGGCGCGATGGATGGCGAAGAGGAGCTTTTTGCCCGGGCCGTCGTTGTGTGTCCAATACACGTTGGTGTACTTGCGGCTGGCGACAACGCCGGAGCTTTCCGTAATCCGCGCGTCGCTAATGCGGCCAACCTGCTGGACGCCGGGCGCCACTTCGAACGGGAACTTTCGCTCGGCGGCGCCGCAACCGGTCAACGCCGCGAGCACTGGAACGCATCTTGAAAGATTCGCCAGAACGCGGAGCAGACTCCTTGCCCTCGAACCGCAAAGTAGGGCAGGCGTCCCGCCTGCCCCTGGTGTTTGGATCTCTTGGGCTGGCGTTTCCATTCTCCCGGAGGGAGATTTGAGAATAGCCCGGCAGTTCACTGCCGGGTTCAGATTCGATACCCCACAAGTCCCGAAGAGACGGCTGAATCCATCGGATGTCGATCGTCCGTCGATATTCCAATTTCCGCGGCAGTAATTCAGCCGTCCCTTCGGGACTTGATGCCCATTTTGGACTATCCCACCCTTGAAAGAATTCTCCCAAGCAGATCTTCGCGCATTGAACCCAAGAACCGCGATCGGAGCGCCGAGCTCCCGCTCGGCGCGAACCCGCTGTGTCCCAACAGGCCGAGCAGGAGCTCGGCGCTCCGGTTCATGGGGAGGGTGGGCTATTCCCAAATCTCCCTCCGGGAGAGAAAGGACGAACAGCCTGTGCTGGTCGAGTAACCGAAGCCAAAAAATTGTCCAAACTCCAGGAGCAGCCATCTTCCTTGCCCCGCGCCAAAGGCGCGTCACGGCCTGGCTGCGCCGTGCCTGGGGCAGGCGAGACGCCTGCCCTGCGTTGTTGCTGCGCTTGGAGAGTTCACGGAACCCTCTCCCTCGTGGAAATTGTGTTGGCCAGTGGTTCACGTTGTTGTTTGCTTGCCAGCAGTCAAACAGTACCGGGCGGTTCATGCTACAATCTTTGGACGTGTCTGCTCCGCAAACCATGCAAACGCCTTCCGCCGCGCGCACGGAATTGTCCGTGGCCGGCATGACGTGCAGCGGCTGCGCCCGAACCGTGACGGACGCTCTGCAAGGGGTCCCTGGCGTCGCCAGCGCGGCGGTTTCGCTGGAGACGAAGAGCGCGTCGGTGCGCTGGAATCCGCAGGCCAGCACAAGCGCGGACGCCCTGGTTCGGGCCGTCGCCGCGGCCGGCTACCAGGCCCGCCCCATCGCCGAGGCCGGGGCCGCCGCATCCCCCAAGGACACCGCCGCCCAGACCTGGGGCGTGAACGTGCTCACCGGCATTATCCCCACCGCGCTGCTATTGCTCGGCGATTGGGGCTTCGGCTGGCATGACTCGCCGGCCTTCCGCTGGATCGCCTTCGCTCTCGCCACGGTCGTGCTGCTCGGCCCCGGACGCCATTTCTATCAGGGCGCGTGGCGGCAGCTTCGCATTGGATCGTCGAACATGGACACGCTGGTGGCGCTCGGCTCGACTACGGCCTACGCGTTCAGCGCCTGGGTCCAACTCGCCGGCCGCGCGGAGCATCTCTATTTCACCGAGGCGGCGGCGATCATCACGCTCATTAGCGTCGGCCACTGGATCGAAGCACGGGTCAGCGCACGCGCCTCGAGTTCCTTGCGCGCACTGATGAACCTCGCCCCAGCCCTCGCGCTTCGCCTGGATCCGGGTGGCGTGGAGCGCAGTGCGCCCGTCGCCGAACTCCTCCCCGGCGACACGGTCCTCCTCAAGCCCGGCGACCGCATTCCGACGGACGGATATGTCCTCGAGGGCACGACCGCCGTGGACGAGTCGATGCTCACCGGCGAATCGATGCCCGTGGAAAAGGGCCCCGGCGCCCAACTCTTCGCCGGCACGCTCAATCAAAGCGGGCGCGTCCCGATGCGCGTCACCTCCACCGGCGAAGGCACGGCGCTGGCGCAGATTATCGCCGCCGTGCAGCGCGCGCAGAGCAGCCGGGCAAACATCCAGCGGCTCGGCGACCGCGTGAGCAGCGTGTTCGTGCCGGTCGTAGTGCTTGTGGCGCTCGCGGCGGCGCTTTGGTGGGGGTTTTGGCCGGAGCAGGCGTGGAAGGTTTACAACTCGCTCGCGCCCGCCTGGTGGCATTCCCATCCGCCCACAAGCCCGCTGGCTGGCGCGGTGTTCATCGCCTCAGCCGTCTTGATCATCGCCTGTCCGTGCGCGATGGGGCTGGCTACTCCCGCGGCCATCATGGCCGGCTCGAACGCGGCGGCGGCTCGCGGCATCCTGATCCGCGACGGCGTTGCGCTCGAAAAAGCCGGAGAAGTCACCGCCGTGCTGTTCGACAAGACCGGCACTCTCACGGCTGGAAAACCGGCGGTAATCGGCACGGAGACGTTCGACGGCGCCTTGCGCGCGCCTCGGACACCCTCTCCTCCCTCCGAGGGAGGAGAGGGGCGGGGTGAGGAGGGAAGCAGTGCGGGGTTTGGACGACCCCTCACCCCGGCCCTCTCCCCGTCGGACGGAGAGAGGGAGACGCGGCGCGGCGCCACACGGGACCCTTCACCGCTTGAACTGGCCGCCGCGCTAGCTCGCCATTCCACGCACCCCCTCAGCCAGGCGGTCGCGAAGTCCCACGCCGGAGATCTGGCGCTCGAAGATTGGCTCGAACTGCGCGGCGCCGGCGTGCAGGCACGGTGGCGTTCCGGGGACGGCGCATCACATCAGGTCCGCCTCGGCTCGCTTCGCTGGCTTGGCACTGCGGGCGTCGATTGCGCGCCGGCCCAATCCCGCGTCGCCGAGTGGACGGATGGCGGGGCAACGGTTCTCGGACTGGCCATCGATGATTCCCTCGCCGCCGTGATCGCTCTCAACGACACGCTGAAGCCCGGCGCCCGCGCCGTGGTCGAGCGGCTTCACGCACACGGCTTGAAGACTTTCCTCGTCACCGGCGACAACCTCGCCACCGCCCGAAGCATCGCCGCGCAAGCGGGCATTGAGGCGGAAAACGTCTTCGCCGAAGTGCGCCCCGAGGACAAAGCGGAACTGGTGAAGAAACTTCAGCAACAGGGCGATCGCGTGGCGTTTGTCGGCGACGGCATCAACGACGCGCCCGCGCTGGAGCAGGCCAATCTCGGCGTCGCGGTCAGCCGCGCCAGTGACGTGGCCCGCGAGGCGGCGGACATCATCCTCCTGAAATCAGAAATCGAAGCCGTTCCCGAGGCGCTCGGCCTGGCGCGGGCGACGCTGAGGACGATCAAGCAAAATCTTTTCTGGGCTTTCTTCTACAATGCCGCAGCCATTCCGCTGGCCGCGCTCGGTTTCATCAGCCCGGTGCTGTGCGCGGCGACGATGGGACTGTCGGACGTGGTGGTGATTGGCAACGCGCTGCGGCTGCGGCGGTGGAAGGCGGCGTAGAAAGTTCAAAGTTCAAAGTTCAAAGCTCGAACCTGGCTCCTCGCTCCACCTTCGGTCTGCCTGCTTACGTCGGCGGCTGCGAGTTACTGCGCGGTCGCAGGCTCATCCTCGGGCAGCGGCCGGCCGTTGGTTTCCGGCAGGAACAGGAGGGCGACCAGACCGACGAGAAAAACGCCGCTGACCCAACAGCAGGCAGTGCGGAAGGCTTCGAGCTTCCCATCCGCCGTGATCGCTCCGGCGGCCAGATGCGCCTGCAACAAGCCCAGCGTGAATGGCCCGCTGGCCGCGATGAACCGGCCGACGTTGTAGCAGAAGCTCGTGCCCGTACTGCGCAGCCGCAGCGGAAACAGTTCCGGCAGATAGATGGCGAACCCGGCGAAGAGCGCGAGCTGGCAGAAGCCCATAATCGGAATGAGCACAAAGATGTGCCACGGCTGACTGAGATACTTAAACACGATAAACGTGCTCACGAACGCGCTCACGAACGCGCCGGCAAAGATCGGCTTGCGGCCGTGCTCCTGCGCGAGCTTGGTGAACACCAACATCCCGAAGAACGAACCGAGGTTCTGCATGATCATGTTGATGCCCGTCCACATGAGCTTCCGGGCGGGCACTTCGCCCGCCGGGACGTTTTGCGATTTGAGGATTTTGCCCGTGACGTCGCCGACGAGTTCCGGGCTGAAGAATCCAACGCCCCACAGTCCGACCACGCCGGCCACGCACAACAACATGCCAAGCAGGGCCGGCTTGCGCCAGCGCGCCTCGCCGAACAGTGAAACGTAGGAGCCGAACCGCACGCCGGTCTTGCGCCCCTCCTGGCGCGCCTTGACCCACTTCTCCGGTTCCTTGAGGCGCATCTGAAGGAATACGCAAAGGAACGCCGGCGCCGCGCCGACCCAGAAGAGGTATTTCCAGAAGTGGGTCGATGGCGTGCCGCCCGCCTGGACCGCGGCAACCTGGCTCCATCCAACCAGAACGGCAATCGTGCCCGCGGTGATGTTTCCGACGGCGGAGAGCGATTGCATCAACCCGAGCGCGTGCGGTCGCGCGCGGTCTGGCAATGAGTCGGCCAGCAACGCCACGGATAGCCCGAACACACCGCCCACGCCCAGTCCCGTGACGAAGCGATAGACGCAAAAGTCATACACGCCGGTGGAAAACGCCGACAAACCCGTAAAGACCGAGTAGAGCAGCACCGTGAGCGTGAGCGTCCGCGCCCGCCCGATGCGGTCGCCGATGGCGCCGAAGATCAGCCCGCCAGTGGCCCAACCTGCGACGAAGATCGCCGTGGCGTTGCCTCCCCAGGTCTTCAGTACGTCCGACGCGGTGCCATTGGACATGAGGTCGGCAATCGCCGGGTTCCTTGCGATAATGAAGAGTTGCTGATCCAGGCAATCAAACAACCACGCCATCGAGGCCATGGCGAAGACGAACCAGTGCTGACGGGTGAGTTCGCGCCACCAGGGCTGCGCTACGGCCGGAGAGGCCACGGCGGAGGCGGAGGAAGACATGGCGGATCAGTTGCGGGTCAAGGGCGTAAAATCGGCGCTCTGCCTACACGGAAGCCGCGGGCGAGCCAAGCAGTATTTGCGCCGGCCTCTTCGCGGGCCATAGTGGGGCAGGCGACTCGCCTGCCTTAGTCCTGACAGGCGACTCGCCTGTCAGGCTGTCGTTGCGCCGGTTTTCCTGCGGGCGAATCGCCCGCAGGACTAACGCAGACGGGTCGTCTGCGCCACTTTGGCAGCCCACTACCTCTTCGCGGGCCCACTTCCTACGTTGGCGGTTCACACGAGCCTCCAGCAAGCGACGGCCACGCCCGGACCTTCCACTATCAGCGCACCGCAGTAGCCGTGGGCTGGCTGAAGGTCATACACGGTCCATCGGGCGGCCGCATCGGGTTCGTCGCCCGCGGCCAAAATGGCGGGCGCGGCGCCGGGCCCGAAGGCGACCTCGAAAGTGTCGAGCCGGCGCGAAAGGCCGTCGCCGCGGGCCTTGATGTAGGCCTCCTTACGGGTCCAGCACTCGAAGAAAGCCCGTGATCGCTGTTCCGGAGTGAGAGAGCACAAGCGCGCCGATTCCGCCGCGGAGAAAAAGCGTTTCGCAATTTCAGCCGTGGCAAAATCAGGACGAATCCTCTCGATGTCCACGCCCAGTTCGCGTCCTCGCGCGAAGGCGAAAAGTGCCAGGCCGTGGGAATGAGAGACGTTGAAGCGCAGGCCGCCGGCAGCAAGGGCCCCGGCCAGCGAGGGCTTGCCGAAGGAATTGAACTGGAGTTCGACCGACCGCGGCGCGACTCCCAGGTATCGGCCCAGGAGCGTCCGCAAAAAGCCGCGCGCGGCGGCGCTGTGGACGCGATGGTGCGGCTGGAGGAAGCGATCCGCTCGGGCCAGTTCGTCCGGGTGCAGCACGCCGCGGAGTTCAAGGAGTTTCTCGGGCGGCACATCGAGCGCGCCGAGCCAGATGTGGACTTCGGGGGATTCGAGCCGGAGTTCCGCGGACGGCGTTTTCCAGCAGGCCGGAGAGTTCATGTCAGTCAGCCGTCCGCGGCACGCGTTTCAAGCGCCGGGCCCGGCAATAATGAAGCAGAAAGATCTCCCGCTGGGGGCGCGATATTGCCGCGTGTTTTGCGAGGTCCTGCGAGAGCCTTGACAAATCCTCCGCCGCGCGCGCCGCGGGCACAATGCCGAGAAATTCCAGCGCGTCGAGATCGATCAGGTACAATCGGCCGTCGCCGTCCAGCATCAGGTTGCGTTCGTTCAAGTCGCCATGGACGAATCCCTCCTCGTGCAGCCGGGCCACCAGCCGGGCCGCCGCGTGCGTCTGCTCGCGGGTTGGCGCGCCGCCGTTTCGCATCAGCTTTCGCAGCGTCACCGCGTTTGGAATCTCCTCCATCAATTGATAGCTGCGGACCAGCAGGCCGAGCACGCGCCGTTCCGCCACCCCAACCACGCGGGCCGTGGGCACTCCCACCAGTTCGAGGTGATACGACTTGCGGAACGCCCGCGCGGGACGCGACGGCCGGAAAAGATCCTTGGCCAGGTTGAGCGCCTTCCGGAGGTTGAACCGCTTGAGGACGAGGCCGTCCGCGACGCCGATGGTGGCCGTATTGCCGCGCTTGAGCGGGATGGAGCGCGAGCGAAGGAACTCTTCGGGATCAGCCATCACCCGCTCCGCTCCCGGCGTGAGCAGCGGCAGCCGGACGCGCCACCGCAGGCCGCCAAAGTGACGCGGAGCGAACTCGCGGTTGTGCCGCAGGCAGCGGCGCGAGCGCTCGAAGAGCAAGCGCCGTCGCAGTTCCACCCGCCGCTCCGCCGCCCGGCCGGATAATGGCAACGACAGTGAGATGCCGAGAAATGCCAGGTTGTCTTCCCGTTCGGCGGGCGACACGACACTCCGGAGTTTCGTTTTGTCCAGATCCAGCAGGCGGAATTCCAGCGGCTCGGCACGGGCGAGAATGTTTCCGGGGTGCAAGTCCTCGTGCAATACACCGCGTTCGTGCAAGAAGACAACGAACTCCATCACGGCTGCCGCTGGAATGTCCGGCATCTCGTCGAGCGGCCGGCCGTCGAAGCCTTCGGTGATCAGAATGCTCTCGCGCAGCCCGAGCCAGCTCCACCGTTCGCCGTGGGCGACGTGGCGCACCACCGGAACACCGAGCGCCTCCAGCCGGCGCGCCAGCCGCCATTCGCGCCGGGCAGGCGGAGTCTTGAACAGATACTTGAGCGAGCGGAGCGCCACGGCGTCGTGGCGGTAACGTTTCACGTAATACGTGCGCCCGGCGACATCGTGCGCGGAGACCCGTTTGGCCGGGGATTCCTTGATGACGCGGCCGGCTTGCGCGAGCAGGGAGGCCAACAACGGCCCGCACTCGGGGGTCAATTCCCAGCGGATGCCGTCGCGTTTCAGGCGGGTCACGTGCCAGCTTAGGAAGCCCTTTTCACGAGTGTCAATGCGCTCACCGGCACCAGCGGCGGCGGCCGGCGATGGACCTGGCGATACAGGCCTGCGGCATTCCGCCAGACCCGCCGCCAGAAGCCTGACTCGGCGGCCAGGCTCTCGCGCCACGGCCGGCCGCGATATCGCTCGATGAACCGGAACACGTCGCGCCACGTGAGCCCACAGTCCATAGCCGAGTAAAACAGCCCGCCAAGATCCTTCACGAGCCAGCGCGCCGGCACGCGGTCGCGCATCTGCACCCGGTGCAGGTCGATCAGGAAAAGCTCCAGCGGCTCGCCCGGCTGCCAGTCCCGCCACGGCCGGTTCTTGATGAGAAAGTGGCCGAGGTAAAAATCGCGATGGTTCAACCCCGCCTCGTGCAGGGCGCGGGCCATCCGAGCAATCCGGTCGAGCAAGGCGCGCTTGAGCAGCTTCTGGCGCGGCCCGGTCAGCCCGCCCCAATCGCGCGTCAAATCTTCGAGGTGTATCATCCCCTCCAGCGCCTCGGTGATGAGGAACGACTCGACATGCGCCGGCGCGCGCCCGCGTTCGCCCCGGCCGACGATAGTCGTCGTCGGAATGCCGAGCCGTTGCACGCGCTCGATCGCCTCCCATTCGGTGCGCGCGCTGACGATGGGCGGCCGGAGCTGGAGCCAATCCTTGAGCACCTCGCCCCAGCCGCAGGCGCGGTGGGCCTTGATGAAATAGCGCCGCCCGTCGATTTCGACCTCGACCGTGCGGCGATGCTTGATGTGCCGGTGGACCTTTCCGTCGCAATTGAGCAGCCAATCGAAAGTGTTTTCCTTCGGCAGATGTTGCTGAAGATGGGCGTTCAGTTCGAGCACGGCGGAAGAGAAATGAAATCTTTGAACCACGGATGGACACGGATGGACACGGATACTTGGAAACCTTTGTCTTGGACCCTGCGGGCTCCGACCTCCGCGACGGCATGAGGCGCAGGCCAGGGTTCCAATTCACGGTGAACCTTCACGGTTGCACTACCGCGCCTCAAGACCGGGAACCGGTGCGGCGACAACGTAGGGCAGGCGTCTCGCCTGCCCAGCGCCGAAGGCGCGTCCCTTTTTGGCCGCTTCGCGGCCGGGGCAGGCGAGACGCCTGCACTACGTTGCGGCTCATGGAGAGCCTCCACGATTCGAGCATCGCGCATTTGGGCCATGAACGGCGGCTGCTGGCACGGAGTCCCGGCTTTAGCCGGCCGGACGTCCTGCCGCCTGAAGGCGGGACTCCTTGCAAGAGCCGGTTCATGGAAAGTGAGAGCACGCTGCTTCATCCGTGTCTATCCGTGTCCATCCGTGGTTAAACTGAGACTCGCCGATTGCGGCCTTGAGCGCGCCTCCGCGCGGCGGCGCGCGAGGGTTTCGATGATGACCTCGGCCGCCCGCTCGTGGCAGCCGAACAGGACGCCCGTGGCGGCGTATCCCCAGGCGTTGGCACTCCACGAGGCATGAACGTCCGGGGCGAGTGCTTCGGTCAAGGCGCGGTCCAACACCGCTTGGTCGAATGGCTCCGGTAGCACCTTTCCGGCCCGAGCCTCGGCGACGTGGCTGGCGTAGCCACAGACTTCCGTCACGATGACCGGAAGGCCCAACGACAGCGCCTCGACCAGCACCGAGCCGGTGTTTTCGCTGCGCGCCGGGTGCGCCATCACGTCGGCGGCCAGCATCCAATCCGGCACGTCGTGGCGTCCGCCGAGGAAGTGGACCCGTTCGGCAACCCCCAGCCGCGCAGCGAGCCGGGCGAAGCGGCCGGGTTCGTCGCGGCCCAGCACACCGAGTTGCGCGCGGTTGCACAGCGCCGGCTCCAACGCGGCCAGAGCGCGAATCACGCGGTCCAACCCTTTGCGTTGAAAGTCCGAGCCGACGAACAACACGAGCCGCTCGTCGGCGCTCCAGCCATTGTGCTCGCGCACGAGCCGGCGCGCGGCGGGTTGGTCGGCGGTCGAGAATCCGTGGCGCCGCGCGTTGGGCGGCAACACGTGAAAGCGGTCCTCGGTGCCGTAAAACTTCTTATAGAGCGGAATGTCCCGCGGGATGTATTGGAGGATCACCGTTCGCGCGCCCCGCTGGAACACGGCGCGCTCGAACTCCAGATACTGCCGGTAGCGCGGCAGCCAGCGCTTCCAGAATGGCTTCCCCTCCAGAGCCGCCGCGTAGCAAGGGTCGGCTCCGTAATAAACATCAAGCCCGGGCAGCTTGTTGAAACCGGCGACACCCTCCAATTCGCGCAGCGGCAGAATTTCAGCCAGCCGATGGGCAAAGTGACGGTTGCGCGCCGGGATGGTCAGGCCGTGCCGGCCAAGCAGTTCGACCTTCATGTTCGCCGGCTGGTCTCCCTGCCAGGTGCGGGTAAAGAATGTCACCTGGTGTCCTTGCTCGGCGCAGAGCGAGCCGATGCGAAAGCAGTCGCGCTCCAGCCCGCCGAACGGAAAGTAGTCGAACAGAACGAAGCCGATGTTCATTGGGCGGTGGGCCGAAGCGGGCAATGCGGCATCAAGCCGGTGATACCCGAGACGCGCCGAGGGTCCAAGCGATTTGTTTAAGGAGTGCGGTGACTTGTCACCGCTCTCGCGCAGGCGACATGTCGCCGTCTCCCCTCAACGCGCGTCCCTTTTGCCCGCCAACGAGCGCTGCCCGCGCCCTCGCTGGCCGACAAGTCGGGCTGCCAAACGCATACTCATCGTCGAAGACGAACCGGAAATCGCCCAACTCATTCGCCAGTTCCTGGAGAAATCCGGCTACGAAGTCGCGGCCACGGCCGCCACCGGCGAGGAGGCGCTGGGGCAGGCCGAGCGACTCCAGCCGGACCTGGCGCTTATGGACATCTCGCTGCGCGGAAAGCTCGACGGCGTCCAGACCGCCGACCAGGTCTTCACCCGATTTGGCATTCCAGTCGTGTTCGTCACCGGCCATGCGGATGACGCGACGATTGAACGCTCGCAGGCGGCCCGGGCCTTCGGCTACGTGCTCAAGCCCTTTCGCCAGGAGGACCTCAAGAGCAGCATCGACCTGGCCTTCACCAAGCACGCCGACGAGAGCCGCCTGCGGCGCATCGAGCAATCGTTTGGCGCCGCCATCAAGTCGATTGGGGACGGCGTCATCGCCACCGACCGACAGGGTGCCGTTACTTTCCTGAACCCGGTCGCCGAAATCCTCACGGGCTGGCGGCTCGGTGAAGCTCAACGGCGTCCGCTGGAGGAGGTCTTTCCGGCATCAACGGCGCCGCCGGATTCGGCGGCCGGCGATTCCGGCACAGTTGCCCCGGAACCGCTGCCGCGGCAGACCTCGCTCGTCGCCCGCGATGGCATTTGCCGGCCCATCGAATGCACCGCGGCGCCGATTCGCAACGACGCGGGCGAGACCATCGGCCAGGTGGTCGTTTTCCGCGACATCAGCGAGCGGCGTCAGCGCGAGGAGGAGTTGAACCGATCGCGCGACCAGTTGCGGCTGCTGGCCGCGCACCTGCAAGGCGTCCGCGAGGACGAACGGACGCGCATCGCCCGGGAAGTCCACGACCAGCTTGGACAGATGCTCACCGGCTTGCGCATGGACACGGCGTGGATTGAGAAGCGGCTCGAAACGCTGAACGACCCGGCCGCCCGTGCGCCCCTGGGCGCCAAACTCACATCGATGTTCGCGCTCCTCGACCAGATGGTGAAGACCGTCCGGAGGATTTCCGCCGAACTGCGCCCCGGCGTGCTCGATGATCTCGGCCTTGTGCCCGCGCTGGAATGGCAGGCCCGCGAATGGCAGGAGCGCACCGGCATCGACTGCGCAGTCTCGTCCGAGCTGGGCAGCCTTAAGATTGCTCCAGAGCCCGGTACGGCCCTGTTCCGCATCTTCCAGGAATCGCTGACCAACGTTGCCCGACATGCCGGCGCCACCCAGGTTGCCGCCCGACTCGGGGTCGAAGCCGGCGCCATCGTGCTGGAGATCCGCGACAACGGCCGTGGCGTCACTGCGGACGAAGTCCGGAACAGCAAGTCGCTCGGCCTCCTGGGCATGCGGGAACGGGCGAAGATGCTTGGAGGCGAGTTCCGAATTGCCGGCGAGCCAGCGCGCGGAACGACCGTGACAGTGCGGATTCCCATTGCGTGAGCCTGGTAGGGCCGACCTGCTGGTCGGCCTGAACGCGCGGCAGCGCGTCCCTACCGCCGTATTATTTCCCCGCCTCGATCCGCAGCTTCCCATTCTCCGCCGTCACGTGGAGATGATCGCCGGGCTTGAAGGCGCCCTCCAGGAGCTTCATCGCCAGCGGGTCGAGCAAGTGTTCCTGAATCGAGCGCTTGAGCGGGCGCGCGCCGAACTGCGGGTCATAGCCTTCCGTGGCGAGAAACTTCTTCGCCGACTTATCCAGTTCCAGCGAGAGGTTTTGCTGCGCCAGACGCTTTTCCACGCGCGCGAGCTGAAGGTCGACGATGGTTTCGATCTGCTTCTCGTCGAGGCTGTGGAAGATGATGGTGTCGTCGATTCGGTTGAGGAACTCGGGCCGAAAGTGCGCCTTGAGCTCGGCCCTCACTTCGCGCTCCATCGCCGCCACGTCGCGTTGCTGGCCCGCGGCGAAGAACTGCTGGATGAGCGGCGAGCCGATGTTGCTGGTCATGATCACGACGGTGTTTTTGAAGTCGACCGTGCGTCCCTGGCCATCGGTCAGGCGGCCATCGTCGAGCACCTGGAGCAGCACGTTGAACACGTCGTGGTGCGCCTTCTCGATTTCGTCGAACAGCACCACGCAATACGGCCGGCGGCGCACCGCTTCGCTGAGCTGGCCGCCCTCCTCGTAACCGACGTAGCCCGGCGGCGCGCCGATAAGCCGCGACACGCTGTGCTTCTCCATGTACTCGCTCATGTCGATCCGCACGATGTTGTTCTCGTCGTCAAAGAGAAACTCCGCCAGCGCGCGGGCCAGTTCGGTTTTGCCGACGCCGGTGGGGCCGAGGAAAATGAAGGAGCCGATCGGGCGGTTCGGATCCTGGAGTCCGCTGCGGGCGCGGCGCACGGCATTGGAGACGGCCGTGATGGCCTCGCTCTGGCCCACAACGCGCGCGGCGAGGCGCTCCTCCATCTTCGCCAGTTTCTGTCGCTCGCCTTCGAGCATCCGCGTTACCGGAATCCCGGTCCAGCTCGCGACGACGTTCGCGATGTCTTCCTCGGTGACTTCCTGCGAAAGCAACCGCTTGCCGGCCGGCTGCTCGTGCAACGCTTTCTCGGCAGCCGCGAGTTTCTTCTGCAAGTCGGGCAGCTTTCCGTATTGGATTTGCGCCGCGAGATTCAAGTCGCCGGTGCGCTGGGCTTTTTCCAGTTCCGCCTTGGCCTGTTCGATCTGGCTGTTGACGAGGCTGGCGGCGTTGATGGCGGCCTTCTCATTCTGCCATTGGGTCTTGAGCCTGGCGGACTGTTCCTTGAGGTCGGCAAGCTGTTTCTCCAGCTTCTTCAATCGCGTTCGCGACGCTTCGTCCTTCTCTTTCTTGAGGGCGCTCTGCTCGATCTCAAGCTGCAGGATTTGGCGTTCGAGTTGATCGATCTCGGTCGGCATCGAATCCAATTCCATGCGCAAGCGCGAAGCGGCTTCGTCCATCAAGTCCACCGCCTTGTCGGGCAGGAACCGGTCGCTGATGTAGCGGTGCGACAGCGTGGCCGCGGCGATCAGGGCGGCATCCTGGATGCGCACGCCGTGATGGACCTCGTAGCGTTCCTTGAGGCCGCGCAGGATCGCGATGGTCGCCTCGACGGTCGGCTCGGCGACCAGCACCGGCTGAAAGCGCCGCTCCAACGCGGGATCCTTCTCGATGTGTTTGCGATACTCGTCGAGTGTCGTCGCGCCGATGCACCGCAACTCCCCGCGTGCCAGTTGCGGCTTGAGCAGATTGCCCGCGTCCACCGCGCCTTCCGCCTTGCCGGCGCCGACGATGGTGTGCAGCTCGTCGATGAAGAGAATGATCCGGCCCTCGCTGGCGGTGACTTCCTTGAGAAACGCCTTGAGCCGGTCCTCGAACTCCCCGCGGTACTTCGCGCCCGCGATCATCGCCCCGAGGTCCATCGCCACGAGCCGCTTGTTTTTCAGCGACTCCGGCACGTCGCCGCTCACGATGCGCCGGGCCAGTCCCTCGGCGATGGCCGTCTTGCCCACGCCCGGCTCGCCGATGAGCACCGGATTGTTCTTGGTCCGGCGCGTGAGCACCTGCATCACGCGGCGGATCGCCTCGTCCCGGCCGATCACGGGATCGATCTTCCCCTGGCGGGCCAGCGCCGTAAGGTCCCGGCCGTATTTCTCGAGCGTCTGGAACTTGTCCTCCGGATTCGGGTCGGTCACGCGCTGGTTGCCGCGCAATTCGGCGAGAGCCTTGAGCACGGCGTCGGGCTTGAGGCCGTGCGTTTGGAAGATCCTCTTGAGCGACGCCCCGCCCTGCGCCATTACACCCAACAGAAGGTGTTCGGTGCTCGTGTATTCGTCGCGGAGCTTGGCGGCCTCGGCTTGAGCGGCATCAAGGGCCTTCTTGAGCGTCTGGCTCAGGAACGCGTCGGCGGAGGCCGTTCCCTGCACCTTCGCGCGGCGCGCAAGCTCCTGCTCAAGTTCCCCCGCCAGCGCGGTCGGCGCGATGCCGAGCTTCTGAAGCAGCGGCCCGATGAGCCCTTCGGGCTGCTCGAGCAGTGCCAGCAGCAGATGCTCGCAGTCAATCTCCTGGTGCGAAAACCGGCCGGCGACGGCCTGCGCCCCTTGCAACGCCTCTTGCGCCTTGATGGTGAATCGATCCATTTGCATGGACTAACTGATAGAAGACTTATCCCAGTCGTCAAGCCGCGCCTTTGCGTTCCTTGGCGCGAGCGAGTAATCAGTCATCAGTAATCAGTCATCAGTAATCAGTAATCGGAAGCAGAACAGCCCGCAATCGCGCTTCTCAACACGCAACACGGAACACGCAACACGCAGCACGGCACTTTGAATACTGAACACTGGATACTGATTACTGATTACTGATTACTGAATCTCCGCACTTGGATTCCCCGCCCCCGCCTGTATCCTGCGCTCGCACAACCTGAGAATCCGAAGCGATGAAGCGGAGCAAGAAACCCTCCCGGGCCGGCGCCCGCGCGTCCCAGCCGCTCGCCGTCAAGTGGGCCGCGGACGCCGAGTTCAAAGTCCCGATCCCCAAGGACGAGCCCGAACGGCTCATCGACCTGCGCCGGTACGACGTCCTCGACACGCCGCCGGACACTGAACTGGACCAAATCACGCTCCTGGCCTCACACATCTGCGAGACCCCCATTGCGCTGATCTCGCTGATCGACTCGGACCGCCAGTGGTTCAAATCGAAGATTGGCATCAGCGTCTCGGAGACCTCGCGCGACATCGCCTTCTGCGCGCACGCCATCATGGAGCACGACCTGTTCATCGTGCCGGATGCGCTCAAGGACCGGCGCTTTGCGCACAATCCCCTGGTCACCTCCGCGCCGAGCATCCGGTTCTACGCTGGCGCGCCGCTCGTCTCGCCGGACCACCACACGCTGGGCACGCTCTGCGTGATTGACCGTGTGCCGCGCCAGCTCACGGCCGATCAGGAGAAAGCCCTGCGCGCGCTCAGCCAACTGGTCATGGCCCACCTGGAGATGCACCGCCAGTTGGACGAACAGCGCCAGGCACTGCTCTCCGCCGAACACGAGCGCCGCAAGCTCAAGAAGGCCGCTCGCTCCGTGCAAGTCGCCGGCAAGGCCCGCGGCGAGTTCCTCCGCAAGCTCGGCCACGAAGTGAGCGCCCATGCGAGCGCTCTGCTCGCCGTCACCGACCGCGCCCTGGCCGGCCCGTGCACCGCCGAACAACGCTCCCTGTTCCGCACGGCGCGTTCCTCCGCGGACGCCGTGCTCGGCCTCTCCCGGAAACTTTCGAAGGTGTCGCAGAAAGTCCTCCGGCGCCATTGAACCCATCCCTCTCCTCCCTTCATATTTGGCAGTGAGTGAGGCGCCCTTGCAAACCGACCGACGACGGCTTGAGGAGCCGGAGCGCCGAGCTCCCGCTCGGCGCGGCCCAAGTGTCGGTTCGCGCCGAGCCGGAGCCCGGCGCTCCGTCCCGGTTCAAGGGCGCCCTTCGCGCAAGAAATCGGGGAGTCCTCTCCCATCGGCCGACGTGGGTTGGACGCGCCGTCGTTTTCTGGCCGGAATCGCAGCCGTCTCGGCCGCTCCACTCGCGCTTGCGGCGCAGACAAGTCCCATCACGCCTGCCGCCGCGTTCGACGAGGCCATCGGCGAGTTCATGAAGGAACGGAACGTCCCCGGCGGCGCGCTGGCTGTGGCGCGAAATGGCAAGCTTGTTTACGCCAGCGGCTACGGCTGGGCGGACCGCGAGGCAAAGGCCGCTGCGAGGCCCGACTCTCTCTTCCGTATCGCCAGTCTCTCCAAACCGATCACCGGCGTCGCGGTGCTGAAGCTCGTCGAGGACGACAAACTGACCCTCGACGCGTCCGTGTTCGAGCTGCTCGCGTTGGGCGCCCAACTGCCTGAAGGCCGAACACTCGACAACCGCTGGAAGCAAATCACGCTCCGCCACCTGCTTCACCACACGGCCGGTTGGGACCGCGACAAGAGCGGCGACCCGATGTTCAAATCGCGGGAAATTTCCAAATCGCTGGGCGAGCCGCCGCCCGCGACGCCCGCGCAAATCATCCGATGGATGCTCGGCAGGCCTCTCGATTCGGACCCCGGTGCGCGATACGCCTACTCCAATTTCGGTTATCCTCGTCCGTTTCGCAACGGCCCTGGACGACCCGCGGCGCAGTCCGTTGAAAAAGCCCGAGAGCTTCCGGAGGCTTATGGAAGCACCGGCCGCCCCCGTTTCGCGTGAAGAGGACGGCCATCTCAAGGACCACTGGTACGGCGGCGGCTGGCAGGTGCGCCCGGTGCGCGACTCCAAACACAACTACTGGCACAACGGCAGCCTTCCCGGCACCTGCACACTGCTCGTGCGCCGCTGGGACGGCATCACGTTCTCTGCCCTCTTCAACGAGCGTTCCGACAACTGGCAGCGCGGCGACGACGCCCTCGACCCGGCGCTCAATCGCGCGGCCAACTCCGTGACTGAATGGCCGGAGCACGATTTGTTTGAGAAGTGGGAGTGAGGGGAGGAACGTGAAACGTAAAACGTGAAAGGTGAACGTGAGCGCGCCCGCTCTATTTTACGTTTCACGTTTTACGTTTTAAGAATCACGCATCACGCACCACGCACCACGCTTCCCCCTTCAATCCGCCCCAACCTTCGTGTAAACGATCCCCGTGCCCAACTCCTATCCCGAGACATCGAGCGACCGCGACCGTTGGATCCTCTCACGCCGTGGGGAACGGCCGACGCTCGATCCGCGCCGGGCCGTCGCCAGTTTCGTTGAGGAAGAGCGAAGCGAATCGGGCGAGGCCGTTCCCGTCGCGACGGTGTTCCTGACCAATCGCGAATGTCCGTGGCGCTGCGTGATGTGCGATCTTTGGCAGAACACGCTCACCGAGTCCGTTCCGGCCGGGGCCATCCCGGAGCAAATCGCTTGGGCGCTCGCCGGGATCGCGGCCATGGGTCCCGCGCCGAGGGAGATCAAGCTTTACAACAGCGGCAGCTTTTTCGATCCCCGCGCAGTCCCGCGCGAAGACCACCCGGCCATCGCGCGATGCGTGAATTCCTTCGAGCGCGTCATCGTGGAATGTCATCCGTCGCTGGTTGGCCCGGGGGTCCTGAGGTTCCGCGACCAGCTTGCGGGCCGGCTGGAGGTCGCGATGGGACTGGAGACAGCCCATCCGGTTGTGTTGGAAAAACTGAACAAAGGAATGACCCTCGACGATTTCGCGCGCGCGGCGGAGTTTCTTCTGCGGCACGGCGTCGCACTGCGCGCGTTCATTCTCGTGAGGCCGCCGTTTCTCCCCGAGCACGCCGAGGCACAACACTGGGCGAGACGTTCGATCGACTTCGCTTTCGACCGCGGCGCGAGCGTGGCATCGCTGATTCCGACTCGCGGGGGCAATGGGGCCATGGAAGCGCTGCAGGCGCTGGGCCAGTTCTCGCCTCCCAACGTCGCCGACCTGGAGGCTGCGGCCGACTACGGAATCGGCCTTCAGCGCGGGCGGGTGTTCGCGGACCTCTGGGACCTGGAGAAGTTTTCGCAGTGCACCGCCTGTTGCGAAGCGAGACGCCAGCGGCTTCAGCGAATGAACCTTGGGCAGCAAGTCGAACGCCCGGTTCTATGCGAGGCTTGCGACACGCCGGCGCACGGGCCGCTTTCGGGATGAAGGCGGATTTCGACATCGCGGTCGTGGGCTCCGGCTTCGCGGGGTCATTGACGGCCATGATAGCCCGCCAGCTCGGCCATTCGGTTGTGCTAATCGAACGCGGCCGGCATCCGCGCTTCGCTATCGGCGAGTCGTCGACGCCGCTGGCCAACTTGTTGCTCGAGGAGTTGGCAAAGCGGTACGAGCTGCCGGCGTTGCTGCCGCTGACGAAATGGGGCCCGTGGCAAAAGGCCCACCCGGAGATCGCGTGCGGGCTGAAGCGCGGTTTCACGTTTTTCC
>WNGA01004915.1_pt1 | contig 27837 bp, 27 predicted proteins | sample 5400061 | NCBI WGS metagenome assembly WNGA01 (sample SAMN13153366, study PRJNA577476) | soil metagenome | isolation source: 100 cm soil or saprolite under grassland replicate 2 | place: USA:California | collected 2016-06-15
CGCGGACTCGAGCAGGTCGGCGCGGAACTTCGGGAAGATGCGGCCCTTCGAGACCGCATGCAGCTCGTGCCCGGCGCGCCCGATCCGCTGCAAGCCGCGTGCCACCGACTTCGGCGATTCCACCTGCACGACGAGGTCGACTGCTCCCATGTCGATCCCGAGCTCGAGCGAGGAGGTCGCGACCAGGCACGGGATCTCGCCGCGCTTCAGCAGCTCCTCGATCTCCGTTCGTTGCTCGCGCGCGAGCGAGCCGTGGTGGGCGCGCGCGATCTCCTCCTCGGCCAGCTCGTTCAGGCGCAGTGCGAGCCGCTCGGCGAGGCGGCGGTTGTTGACGAAGACGATGGTGGAGCGGTGCTCGCGGACGAGGCGGAGGATCTCGGGGTAAATGGAGGGCCAGATGGACGAGATGCCGCCCTGGGTCGGCTTCATGAGCGCGTTGCCGTCCGCCATTCCGGGCTGGCTGACAGCCGCGCCGCCCGGCTCCCGCATGTCTTCGACGGGCACGACCACCTCCAGGTCGAGCTCCTTCGCGCGGCCGGCGTCCACAAGCTCGATCTCCCGCCCGCCGGAGACGAAGCGGCCGATCTCGTCCAGAGGCCGCTGGGTGGCCGAGAGCCCGATGCGCTGAACGGGCCTCTCCGTCAGCCGCTCGAGCCGCTCCACCGACAGCGCGAGGTGTGAGCCGCGCTTGGTTCCCGCCACCGCGTGCACCTCGTCGAGGATCAGCGTCTCGACCGAGCGGAGGTTCTCGCGGGCCCTGGACGTGAGGAGCAGGAAGAAGGACTCAGGCGTGGTGATGAGGATGTCGGGCGGGTTGCGCAGCATCGCCGCGCGCTCCTTCTGCGGCGTGTCCCCCGTTCGCACGGCGACCGTAAGCTCGGATCCGAGCCCGGCCAGCGGCCCGCGCAGGTTGCGCTCCACGTCGTAGTTGAGCGCCTTGAGAGGCGATACGTACAGCAGCCGCACACCTGCGTCACTCGCCGGGGGAACCTCCCGGTTCCCCCGGGCGCCCTCCGCCGGCCCGCTGACGCGGACGGACTGCGCTGACCGCTGTGCGGTCAGCTTGTCGATCCCGTACAGAAAGGCGGCCAGCGTCTTGCCCGAGCCGGTCGGCGCCTGGATCAGCGTGTGGCCGCCGCGCGCGATCGCGGGCCAGCCGAGTGTCTGCGCCGGCGTCGGCTCCTCGAAGGTTCCCTCGAACCAGGCGCGGGTCGCAGAGCTGAAGACGTCCAGGGCGCTCATCGCTCGGCCAGCGCCTGCAGAGCCTCTGCGTCGCTGCGAAGCTCCTCCTCGTCTCTCGGCCCGGTCTCTTCTTCCGGAAAGGGGAACGGCCACCCGGGGCGCGGGTCGTCCGCGTAGCGCGGGATCACGTGCGTGTGCAGGTGGGGCAGCGAGTTCCCGAGCAGGTCGAAGTTCAGCTTGACCGGTTGTAGATGGGATTCGAGCGCGCGGCCGACGTGCAGGACCTCGCGCCAGTACTGGACCGCCTCCTCCTCGTCGAGCTCGGTGGGCTCGGCCACGTGCCGGCCGCGCCAGATGACGACCGTGTAGCCGCGCTGGATGTCCGGCCGCTGGAGATAGGCGTCCGAGACCTCGCCGGCGTAGATGCGAATGCCGTAGCGGGTCTCCTCCGGCCGTCCCTCCTCGCACATGGGGCAGCCCTCACCGCGCTTCAACGCGTAGAACTCAGGAGGCCAGTCCACTGCAGCGACGTTACCATCGGCGCTTCCGTGCCCGAAACCCCCGAAGAGCTGTACGAGCGCGTCAAGGACGCGCTGCGGATGCCGCCCGTCGAAGAGTGGGAGACGTTCCCCTTCGACGGGGAGATGCGGCCGCGGCCGCTCGACCCTCCCGCCGGACGTGACCCGGCCAGGCAGGGCGAAGGCGGCGTCGACTGCCGGCGCTGCGCCGCCTCCGATGACGAGTACCTGTGGACCGACGAGCGCTGGCGCATGCACGCCCTCGGGCCCACGGGCCTTCCCGCCGTCCTCCTGCTCGAGTCGCGCGAGCACTTCGCCGAGCCGGGCGACCTGACGGACGAGTTGGCCGCGGAGCTCGGAGTCCTGCTGGGCCGCATCGAGCGCGCGGTCCGGGCGATCCCCGATGTCGGCCGCGTCCACGTCTGCCGCTGGGGCGACGGCGGCGAGCACCTGCACTGGTGGTTCATAGCGCGCCCGGCCCGCTTCCCGCAGCTGATCGGGAGCTTTGCCGCGGTGTGGGACGAGATTCTCCCGCCCGTGCCCGAGGACGTCTGGCGCGAGAATCTCGAGATCGTGGTGAAGAACCTCGACTAGGATCGGCAGCATGGAGGCGAAGACAACGCCCACAGAGAGTGTGTTTAAAACACAAGAGTCGATCGGCTCCACTTCACCGGCAACGACGAGGCCGACGCGTTGCTCGCCTCCGATCCGTTCGCGCTCCTGGTCGGGTTCGCGCTCGACCAGCAGGTGCCGGTCCAGACCGCGTTCACGGGCCCGCTCAAGCTGAAGCAGCGGCTCGGGACGATCGATCCGGCGCGGATCGCCGCGACCGATCCCGCCAGACTGGCGGAGGTCTTCCGCGAGAAGCCGGCCATCCACCGCTTCCCCGGCTCGATGGCCGAGCGCGTCCAGCGGCTCGCGGGCGTTGTGGTCGAAGAGTACGGCGGGGACGCCGAGCGTCTCTGGAACGAGGCCGCAGACAGCGCGGAGCTGCGCAACCGCATCGCCTCGCTGCCCGGATTCGGGAACATGAAGGTAATCGCGCTCGGCTCGGTGCTGGCCAAGCGCTTCGGCGTGGGGGCGGCCCAGGGCCTCGTCCCCGACCACCCGACGCTCGGCGACGTCGACTCGGCCGAGGCGCTCGAGGACTACCAGGCGAAGAAGCGCGCCTACAAGGCCTCGCTCAGAGCGAAGCGCTAGTGCGCAAGAGGGTGCTCGCCTACGTCACCCGCCGCCGGGAGGGGCGGACAGAGCTGCTCGTCTTCGACCAGCAAGACGACCCCGAGGCGGGGACGCAAGTGCCGGCCGGGAGGCTCGACCCGGGCGAGACGCTGGAAGAAGGCCTCCTGCGGGAGCTGCGCGAGGAGGCAGGCCTGGAGCAGGTGCGGATCGTCCGCGAGCTTTCGATTCTCGGTACCTGGGCCGACGCGTCTCCGTACGAGAACCACGCGTTCGAGGTGAATGTGGACGGAGAGACCGCAGACGAATGGGAGCACGAAGTTCAGGGCGACGGCGACGACGCGGGCCTGGTATTCCTGTACCGATGGGTTCCGGTCGACTCGAAGCCCGTGCTGTGGGACAGCGATCCCACATTCACTCAGCCGGGCTGATCGTCGCCCTCTCGATCGGAGTCGCCACGCTCCTCGTCCGCGGCGGCTCAGCCGGCGCGCTCCGCCTCCCCGCCGCGTCGAAGTGCTCCATCTTCCCCAAGAGCAACCCGTGGAACCGCAAGGTGGACAGGCTCCCCGTCGCGTCGAACTCGGCCCGAATCATCCGCTCGATGGGCCTCGACACCGGCCTGCATCCTGACTTCGGCTCGGGCAAGTGGGACGGCGGGCCGATCGGGATCCCCTTCAACGTCGTCTCGAAGAAGACGCACCGCAAGCGGCTCAGGTTCGACTATGCCGACGAGAGCGACAAAGGCCCGTACCCGATTCCTCGACACGTCAAGATCGAGTACGGCAGCGACCACCATGCGCTCATGATCGACCGCTCGAGCTGCAAGCTCTACGAGCTTTACGAGCTCCACGGGCGGCACGCGTCGTCAGGAGCGATCTGGAGCCTGCGCTCGAACAAGCTCCGCCCCGCGGGATGGACGTCTGCCGACGCCGCCGGCCTGCCCATTTTCCCGGGCCTCGTCCGCTGGGACGAGGTGAAGCGTGGGCGGATCAACCACGCGCTTCGCTTCACGGTGGAGAACACTCGGCGCGCCTACATCTACCCCGCCCGCCACTACGCGAGCGACTCGAACAACCCGAGCTATCCGCCCATGGGGCTCCGAGTGCGGCTGAAGGCGAACATTCCTATCGGGGGGTTCCGCCGGCAGGCGCGGATCGTGCTCAAGGCGCTGAAGCGATACGGGATGATGGTGGCCGACAACGGCTCCGACCGGTACATCAGCGGCGCGCCCAACCGGCACTGGTCGAATGACGCCCTGCACACGCTCGGGCGGATCACGGGCAAGGACTTCGAGGTCGTGGACACGAGCTCGCTGCGCCCGTGAGCCTCAAGCTTGGGAAAGGGGAGCTCGAAAGGGAAACAGCCGTTTCCCCCTTCGGAAAGAGCAGCGGCGCGGCTTTGCCGGGCTGCTGCGGTTACCGCGAGGACGTCGACATCGGTTCGCTGCGCCCGTGAAGTTCGACGTCCTCGTAGCCGGCGGAGGGCCTGCCGGCTGCGTCCTGGCTGCCCGCCTGAGCGAAGACCGTGCCGTCTCCGTGTGCCTCGTGGAGGCCGGCCCCGACTACGGGCCCTATCGGGAGGGGCACTGGCCCCGCGGACATCCTCAACGGCTGCGAGCTCGCCTTCTCCCACTCCTGGGAGCCCGACGACCCGGACGACCACTCGCAGCTCCGGGCGCGGATCCTCGGCGGTTGCTCGGCGCACAACGCGTGCGCGATCCTGCCGGGAGCACCGGCCGACTACGACGAATGGGGCCCCGGCTGGACGGCCTCTGAGCTCGAGCCGTACATCCGCCGGGCAGAATCCTCGATCGGGGCCCGGCGGTTCACGCAAGAGGAGATGGCGCCTACGAGCCTCGCCATCCTCGAAGGAGCGCGAGAGCTCGGGCTTCCGGTCCTCGCCGACGCGCGCGAGAATGCGTCCGGAGCCGGGCCGTTCCCGGTCAACGCCGTTGGCGGCGTCCGCTGGAACGCCGCGTTCGCCTACCTCGACCCGAGCTCCTGGACGGCGAGAATGAGACCCGTGGTCGCGCAGACCTTCGAGAGCTCCTCGATGGCGACGAGCACCATCAGCGCGCCGGTGCCCGTGCCGCCGTAGCGCTCCTCGAAGGGAAGCCCGAACAACTCGTGCTCGCGGAAGAGCTCGACCATGTCCCACGGAAACTCCGCGGTCACGTCGATCTCGGCGGCGCGGGTGCAACGGCTCGCCGGCGGCCTCGTCGAGCAGTACGGCGGCGACGCGGAGCGCGTCTGGAGCAACGCTACGGACAGCGCGGAACTGCGGCGCCGGATCTCCACGCTCCCGGGCTTCGGCAATATGAAAGCGATCGCGCTCGGGTCGGTGCTCGCGAAGCGCTTCGGTGTCGAGGCGGCGCAGGGCCTCGTCCCCGACCACCCCACTCTCGGCGACGTCGACTCGGTCGAGGCGCTCGAGGACTACCAGGCCAAGAAGCGGGCCTACAAGGCCTCGCTGAAGGCGAAGGGGGTAAGTGGGGCGGCGGGTGCTCGGCTACGTGACCCGAGACCAGCGGGGTCGTAGTTAGCTGCTCCTCTGCCGGGCACTTCGCGGAATTGGCTCCGCGGACACCGTGCCGCGGAGCGATGATCGCGAAGTCGCCTAGACGGAACGAGCACGCAGCGACGACCTCGTTGAGACCGTCCTAGTGCGGCTACTGGCGCGTACTAACCCGCAGGAAACGCCCCGCACGAGCCGGATTCACGCATCGCCCGGAATCGCGACCCTCTGGCCACGGGTTGGGCGGCGCCGGCGAGCCGTGATCATCTCTTTCTGCAAAGATGCGTGTGGGACCGTTCTCGACATAGGGGGATCGACAGTCATGCGCTATCGGGTCTGGGCCGCCCAAAAGATGGCCTGCGTTCAATTTGCTCAGCGTACGGCCGCTGTCAGCGCGATCATTCTGCTCGGAGCCGTGGCCGGTGCAGCTTCGCCAGCTCCGTCGAATCGAGGAGTTCCCGTGGCGAAGAGGATCCGCGTAGAGGGGCCGTCCTTCCTCGGAACCGTTGCCCCAACCGGAACCAAGCGCCCCGAGAGCGTCGTCTGGTGGAACGATGGTTCATGGTGGGCCGACATGTGGGACGCCCGCAGCCGCGATTTCCACATCTTTCGCTTCTCCGCTCGTGCCCGGGCCTGGGTCGACACAAAAACCGTGGTCGACCGTCGCGTCGATACGGCTGCTGACGCGCTGTGGAACGGCTCGCACCTCTACATCGCTACCCACAAGCCGCTGCGGACCAACAAACCGGCGGTGTCTGGGGCAGCGAGCTACCTCTTCAAATTCTCGTACAGCCACGGTCGGCATCGATATACGCTCGACGCCGGGTTTCCGACCGTGATCAACCGCTACCGCACCAAGACGCTCGTGATCGACCAGGACACCACAGGCAAGCTTTGGGCGACCTGGCAACGGGGCAGCGCGATCTACGTTGCATCAACGACTGGAGGACGTCGGAAGTGGAGGCGGCCGTTTCGGCTTCCGTTCGGCCAGGCGGCGGTCACCCTTGATGATATCTCGTCGGTGGTCGCGCTCTCGGGCCGCCGGATCGGCGTCATGTGGAGCGACCAAACGACTGGACAGGATGGTTTTTGGTTCTCCATCCATCGCGACCGTGCAGCCAGAAAGGACTGGCGGGACCCCGAGGCGGCGCTGGCAGGTGACCGCGAAGCGGACGACCATATCAACCTGAAGACCGACTCGCGGGGGATCGTCTATGCCGCCGTCAAGACGTCGAACATCCACCTGAAACCGCTTATTCTGCTCCTCACCCGCCGCCGCGGGGGCCGCTGGACAAGCTCGATCTACGGCACCGCGCTGTTCTGTCACAATAGGCCGACTCTCGTTATCGATAAGCAACGGCGGCGGGTGCACATGTTCGCGACCGGGCCCCCGCCACCCACATACAGGTGCACCACTAGCGGCGGCGCAATCTACGAGAAGTCCGCCTCGCTTGACGACATCTCCTTCCCCGCCGCTCGCGGCAAGATGGTTCTCAACGATGCCCGCAAGCCGTTCATCCACAACGCCAGCACAAGCAAACGCAACGTCCCGTCGAGAGCCGGGCTCCTCCTGCTCGCCGTCAACGGGAAGACACACGAGTACTGGACGCTGTACGTGAAGTGACGGCCAGCGCCTCTCTAAGGCGTCTCGGCTTCACTGGTTCCGATGTCTGTTGAGCTCTCAGCGGAAGAGGAGCACTCCTCGTGCCGCTAAGCCCGATGCGCAGTGCCCTATCGACGCTTAGCCCGGCCCCGCCCGAACACCTCGCCGGACCCTCACCACTCCATCACCGCTTCGTTACCCGCGAAGTGCGATACGCAGGGAACGCTACCGAGCGGGCGCCACTGCAATTGGACCAGCCCACCGGGCGCCAGCGGCGCCGCAGTAAAATCGACTAGGCACCGCCTCCTCTCTTCGGTCGCTCTCCGCCAGAGGCGCCGGGGAGTATGAGGTCGATGCAAGGCCCCGTCTCACGCGCCACCGTGGGGCGGGGCCGCTTCTTCGAAGCCGTTGCCTGCCTTCGGATCATGCCCATAAGCCGAACCTTTACGTCGAACCTTTCCTTCGGTAAGACGCAACCGCGTCGCAGTGAGGAGAACATAACAGATCGCCAGCTAGTGGCCAACATACCGTGCGGCGAAGCAACCTCTGCAGACTGTCATCCGGCTGCGGTATCACCTCCCTGAGCCGCCCGCTGAGCCACCCAACGCACTCGCGGAATGACGGTGATTCCAACGGCGCAGATCTGAGAACGACTAAGCCTGGGGTTGCCAAATGAGACGACAGTTTCAGCTTCCTCAAAATGCCGCAGATCTCCTTCGGAGCAGGGGGCCAGGCGGTCGCGAACCTGGCTCGCGCCCTGTTCTTTAACGAATCTTTTAACGAATCTTTACTAGCCGCCTCTTTACCATCTCTCCGAAATCTGCTTGGATACACGAATCAGGTAGTTCTCCCGGGGAGGTAGTTAGTGGCGAGCGTCACTCCTCGCCGGCGCACCGGAGTCTGGCGGAATGGTCGCCTCGCGGCGAGCAACGGGGACGAGGGCGCGGGCGACCAAAGCGGCATGAGCGCCCTACGGGCCACGACCGATTCTGGCACGTCCGCTCAATCGAACGCTGCCTCAACGCGGATCGGGGTTCACGCGCAGGTTAGGGGCGCCACACACGACCCTGGCGTCTCGCGGAGCGCAGCTGAATCCGCCAATGGCCGCGCAAGCGAGAGCGCCAGCGACTGGAGAAACTCCAGCCGCTCAACCGTCCCCACGATCTCTGTCGTGATCCCGACGTTGAATGAGGCTAAAAATCTTCCTCACGTCCTCCGCGAGCTCCCGGTCGAGGTGAGCGAAGTCGTGCTTGTTGACGGGTGCTCGACCGACGGGACCGTCGAGGTCGCACGCGAACACTACCCCGACATCCGGATTGTTGGCCAGACCGGCCGGGGGAAGGGAAACGCCCTTGCGTGCGGCTTCAAGGCTGCACGCGGAGAAGTGATCGTCATGCTGGACGCCGACGGCTCAGCCGACCCAGCTGAAATCTCACGCTTCGCGCGATGGTGAACCTGCTGTACGGGACTCGATACTCGGACCTTTGCTACGGCTACAACGCCTTTTGGGCGGACTGTCTGTCTCACATAGCCGTCGACTGCGACGGGTTCGAAGTCGAAACGCTGATCAATATCCGCATTGCGAAGGCGGGTCTCTGCGTGGCGGAGGTGCCGAGCTTTGAGCGTGATCGTCTGTACGGAGACAGCAATCTGCGGCCGTTCCGCGATGGCTTTCGCATACTGCGCACGATCTTCCGAGAACTCTCGACGAGCGCGAAGAGGTTGGAGCGCGCACCAGCGTCTTCACGGGTGACGTGACGTCGCTCGTCAAAGCGTGGGCCGTGAACATCGGCGCGCCCAGCGTCGCGACCGTCCAGATCGGCGGCGAGACTGGGAAATCGGCGTTCACGCCCGCCTCTGCCGATGTGACCGCCCGCGCCCCTATCACACCGTGATCATCTCGAGGACCCCCCTGCGCGTCAGCTTCGTGGGGGGCGGCACCGACCTCAAGGACTTCTGCGAGGAGCACGGCGGAGCCGTTGTCTCGACCTCGGTCGACAAGTGGGTCCACGTAATTGTTGCGCGCCGGTTCGAGGGTGACGTGCGCGTGTCTTATTCGCGCACCGAGGTCGTTCCGGACGCAAGCTCGGTTAGCCATGAGCTCGTCCGGGAGACCATGCGGACGACCGGCATCCACCGCGGAATCGACATCGTGACGCTGGCGGATGTTCCTTCTCGAGGCACGGGGCTGGGCTCGTCGAGTGCCGTCACGGTGGGGCTGCTGAACGCCCTCTATGCGTTTCAGGGGGTGTACAAGTCGCCCGCTCAACTTGCCGAAGAAGCGAGCCAACTGGAGATCGAGGTGCTGGGGAAGCCGATCGGCCGCCAGGACCAGTACGCCGCCGCGATGGGTGGTCTCAACTTGATCGAGTTCCTGCCAAATGGCGGAGGTGTCCGCGTCGAGCCGCTCATCTGCCCGCCTGGGACGATCCAGCGCCTTCACCGTTCGCTGATGCTCTTCTTCACAGGCCGGCAGCGCTCCGCCTCCGAGCTTTTGGAGAGGCAGGGGGAGGCAATTCGCAACGGGAAAGCCGTCGGTGCTCTGGAGAAGATGCGCGATCTCGCCTACAACCTGAGAGAACGCCTCTGCGCGGGTGACGCGAGCGCGCTCGGAGAGGCCTTGCACACGAACTGGGAGCTCAAGCGCTCGTTGGTCGATGGGGTGAGCGATTCCGAGATCGACGACTGGTACGGGGCGGCCATGGCAGCCGGAGCGTCCGGTGGAAAGCTCCTCGGCGCCGGTGCGGGCGGTTTCTTGCTCGTCTGCGCGCCTCCGGAGCGCCATGCGCGGATCCGTGCCGCCCTGGCTCACCTTCGGGAGGTGCCGTTTCGCTTCGCGGCTCGAGGTACGCAGATCTCGCTTCTTGACGAGGGAACAAACTGATGATGCAGACTCACATCACGGGGTACATCGAGGAGTTGCGAGCGGCGATCGATGCCCTCCCGCGCGAGCGGCTTGCGGCGATGGGGGAGATGCTCTTCCGGGCGTATCGAAACGGCAAGCAGGTCTTCACGGTGGGCAACGGGGGTAGCGCGTCGACGGCCAGTCACATGGCTGCCGACCTCGGCAAGAACACGATCGGGCCGAACATGCGCCGCTTCCGCATCCTGAGCCTGAACGACAACGCCGCCATCGTGACGGCGCTCGCGAACGACCTCGGCTACGAGCACATCTTCTCCGAGCAGCTCGTGAACCTGATACGGCCCGGCGACCTACTCGTTGCGATTTCTGCCAGCGGGAACTCGCCGAACGTCCTGAGGGCGATGCGCTATGCGCGGGAGCAATGCGCGGAGGTGATCGGGATCCTCGGGTTCGACGGCGGCCGCTCGGTCGAGCTGGCCGACTTGGCCGTGATTGTCCCCGTCGCCCACTATGGGGTGGTCGAGGATGTCCACCTGATCATCAATCACATCCTCGTCGAGTCCTTCAAGGTGCGCCTGGCCGAGGAGCAACCGTGCCTCGCGTGAGGCGACGGGCAGTATTCCTGGATCGAGACGGGACGCTGAACGAGCGTCCGGCCGAGCATTGCTACCTACGCTCCCCGACCCAATTTCGCTGGCTCCCGGGGGCGCGTGAAGGCGCGGCGCTGCTCGCGAAGGCCGGCTATGTCCTCGCCGTCGTTTCGAATCAGCGCGGGCTCGCGCGCGGTCTCCTCGACCGAGCGGCGCTACGCGCGATCGAAGCGCGCGTGCAGCGAGGGCTCGCCGCCCACGGCTGCCGCATCGAGGCGTTCCGGTACTGCCCGCACGACCTGGACATGGGCTGCTCGTGCCGCAAACCCGCACCGGGCTTGTTGCTCGACCTCGCGAAGGATCTACGACTCGACCTCGGGCGCTCCTGGATGATCGGCGACTCCGAGAGCGACGTGCTCGCCGGCACCGCGGCAGGTTGCCGGACGATCCTGCTCGGGCGCTCTCCTCGAGACTCGCGTCCGGACGCTGTCCTGGGGTCTCTCCTCGATGCGGGTCGGCTTCTAGGGCAGAAGGCTTACGCAGCGTGACCGGGTCGAAGGGCGACCTGACCGCGCTTGCGGGCCTCGAACTCAGCGACCAGTTCGCGGTAAGTGCTCGCAAGCCCGACGTCGAGTTCGACCCTGGCGCTCCACCCGAGCTCTCGGCGGGCGCGGCTGGGATCCATGCAGCTCCGCTCGAGCTCCCCTGGTCGGAGAGGTGCGAGGACGGGCTCCACCGAGGTCCCGGCAGCGGCCTGCAGGGCGTCGAAGATCGTTCGCACGTCGGTCTCGATTCCGGTCGAAACGTTGAATACGCCCGGCTTCCCGCGGGCAGCGAGCATCGCGCTCACCACGTCGGAGACATGGACGTAATCGCGCGTGGCTCGCCCGAAGCCGAAGAGCGTCGGCGTCTCCTTGCGCCACAGGTAGTGGCTGAAGATCGCCACGACGCCCGCTTCCCCATGGGGGCTCTGTCGAGATCCGTAGACGTTTCCGAGCCGGCAGACGGCATGTGGGAGATTCGCGGAAAGCGACCAGGTGAGCACGTAAGCCTCACCCCCCCACTTGGAAGCCCCATACGGCGCGACGGGCGCGGGGATGCGGTCCTCGTCCGTCGGCAGCGGAGCCTCATTCCCGTACAGTGCGCCGCCGGTCGAGGTGAAGACGACCGGCGCTCGGTGCCGCGTCGCGGCCTCGAGCACGTTGAGCGTCCCCACGACGTTCACCTTGCAGTCGTAGCGGGAATCCGTAACGGAGACGGTGACGCTCGACTGCGCCGCGACATGGAAGATCGCCGCGGGCTGTGCGGCGTCCACCACGGCATCGAAGGCAGCCGCATCGGTGATGTCGAGCCGCTCGAGCGTCGCCTCCGGTGCGACAAGGTCGGCTCGGCCGGTCGAGAGGTCGTCGACTGCAATCGTGCGGATACCGTCGCCCACCAGGGCATCGACCACGTGCGAGCCGATAAATCCCGCCCCACCAGTCACCACCGCGGTCTCGCTTCGCACGTCTCCTCTTTCTCTAGCCCTTTGCCGCCGCCGTCGCGCCTCGAGACGGCGATGATACTCGCGGCGGGACGTGGGACGCGTCTCGGCCCCCTCGGCGTGCACACACCGAAGATCCTCATCGAGGTGGGAGGTGAGCCCCTGCTCGCCCGCCACCTCCGGTTCCTGGAGCGCGAGGGGGTCAGGCGCGTTGTGCTGAACGCCCACCACTGCGTCGACCAGCTACGCAACTTCATCGAGAGCTACCACGGCGCGGTCGACCTGACTATGCTCGTCGAGCGGGCACTGCTCGGAACAGCCGGAGGCGTGCGGAACGCCCTCCCTCACCTCGGAGCGGGGCCTTTTCTCGTGCTCTACGGCGACGTTCTGGTCGAGGAGCCACTCGCTCCTCTCTACGAAGCTCATCTGCGCCGAGGAGCCAGGGCGACGCTGGCCGTATTCGACGCCCGGTCCACGCTGGGGAAAGGCGTCGTCGCTCTCCAGGACGATTGGCGGGTGGTGAGCTTCGCGGAGAAGAAGCAGGAGGGCCCCGGCTTGGTCAACGCGGGGCTCTACGTGCTCGACCGCGAGCTTGTGGCAGCGCTGCCGGCCGGGGTGCCAGTCGATTTCGGTCACGACGTGTTCCCGGCCGCACTTACGCGCGGAGACGCGATCGCTGCGTATCGGCTCTCGCACGCCGTCCTCGACATCGGAACGCCAGAGGCTCTCGAACTGGCGCGGAAATTGCATGGCCGAAGTCCCGCACCGACGACGAGCCCCGGCCGCCTGGACTATGCAGGAGGCTGATGTGACCACGATCTCTGTCGTGATCTCGACGTACGCGGACGAGCGCTGGCACGACCTGGTCGCGGCAGCCGAATCGGTTGGAGGACAGACGCAGCCTGCGTTCGAGACCATCGTCGTCGTCGACCGCAATCCTGCCCTGCTCGAGCGTGCCGGGTCGTTGCCGGGTGTGAAGGCGGTCGCGAACGTGCGTACCCCCGGCCTCGGGGGTGCTCGGAACAGCGGCGTGGAAGCCGCCGAGGGGTCTGTCGTCGCCTTCCTCGACGACGACGCTCTCGCGACGAGTGGCTGGTTGGAGGAGTTTGCCCGTGCCTATCGGGATCCGCGCGTGCTCGGCGTGGGCGGCTCGATCGAACCACTCTGGGCGGCTGGGAAGCCGCACTGGTTCCCGGATGAGTTCGGCTGGGTGGTCGGCTGCACCTATCGCGGGATGCCGGAGGCGGAGGCATCCGTCCGCAACCTGATCGGGTGCAACATGTCGTACCGCCGCGAGGTCATCGAGGAATTGGGCGGCTTCCGGCTCGGTTACGGCTGCGATGAGACCGACTTCTGCATTCGTGCCCGGTCCCGCTGGACGAACGGCGACCTCCGCTATGTCCCGGCTGCAAAGGTCTTCCACCGCGTCCCCGCGCAGCGTGCTCGCTGGCGGCATTTCCAGACGCGCTGTTACTTCGAAGGGGGCTCGAAGGCGGTGGTCTCCTGGCTCGTGGGGAGCGATGAGGGCCTCGCCTCGGAGCGTTCCTACACGGTCCGGACGCTTCCACTGGGGATCGCTCGGGGACTTGCGGACACCGTGCGAGGCGACGTCGGCGGGCTCGCCCGCGCGGGGGCGATCGTGGCTGGGCTGGGAATCACGATGGCGGGGTATGTCAGGGGCAAGCTCTCTGTACGCGACGCGGCGCGCAGACGGGGCTGGACTGAGAACGGAGCGATGCGCAGTGCCGCCTAGGAGTCAGGGCGAGGTGCAGCGCCTGCACGGCGGCAGCGACCGGCCGCACACCCCCCTTTTCGATCTCTCTGTTGTCGTGCCTGCGCGCAACGCCGAGCACATGCTCGACGCCTGTCTCGCTTCGATCGTTGCTTCGAATCCGCGCGAGATTATCGTCGTGGACGGTGTCTCGACCGACCGTACACTCGAGATTGCGCGGCGCTATCCCGTTCGAATCCTCACGGACGCGGGTCGCGGTGTCTCCGCGGCGCGGGCGCTCGGGACACGCACGGCCCGATGCTCGCTGGTCGCGCTCGTCGACGCAGATGTGGTGCTACCCCGGGGATCGCTCGCGCGGCTGTTGCACGAGTTTCGAGAGGGCGGCTACGACGCGCTTCAGGCCGGGCTTCGGAGCGTCTCGGGCCCCGGTTACTGGGGGCAAGCTCTCGCGCACCACCACCGCTCAGGGCGGAGCAAGGGTTGGTTTGGGCTCGTCGCGACGATCTTCCATCGTGAGGTCCTGCTCGAGCATGGCCTCGACGAGCACTTCCTATCGGGCGAGGACCTCGAGCTTCGTTGGCGGCTTCAGCGTGCGGGGGCGCGGATCGGTGTCTCGCGACGAACCATCGTCACCCATCGCTTTGAGGACAGCTATGAGTTCGCCCGCGGACAGTGGCTCGCGGACGGGCATGGCAGTGGCCTCATGCTCCGCAAATACGGTCTCCGCGGCGCCTGGCTCGCGGCGGTACCGCTTGCTGCAGCGCTGAGGGGAGTCGCGCTCAGTCTCGCCCGTCGCCAGCCGCGCTGGATTTCGTACTACGTCTGTTTCGCGGCCTTCAACTACGTCGGGATGGCGAGGGAGTTGGCACGCGGTCTGCGGCGCTCCGAAAGCACCGTCGAATGACTCGAGTGGCGACCCCCCGGCCCGCGCGCCTCCGTGAGCGGGAGGAGCGCGAGACGCGCGCGGTTGGCCATGTGCACGCGCCATCGCTTTCGATGCTCGTCAGCTCGCTGGCGCTGATCGGGAGCAAGGTGGCAACGATGGGCTTCGGTTTCATCTTTTGGCTCGTCGCCGCCCGTCTCTTCCCGGTCGCTTCGGTCGGTCTCGCGGCGGGCGCAGTCTCCGCGGTGATGCTCTGCACGCAGCTGGCGTTGCTCGGCCTCGGCTCGTCCGTGATCGTCCACTACCCGGCGCATAGGCGGCGTCCCTTTGTCCTCCTGGACACGGCATTCACCATCGTCTTCGTCTCCTCCTTGCTTGCGGCGGGCGTCTTCTTCGCAGTCGCCGCGCTCGGTCTCCACGAGCTGCGCCTCGTCGCGACACAACCGCTGTTTGCCGTCTCGTTCGCGGCGATGACTGTGCTCGGCACGGCCACCATCCTCCTGGACCAGGTCTCCACCGCGATCCGTCGAGGTGACCAAGCGCTTGTCCGAGCGGCAGGTTTCGGAGCCACGACCGTGGCCCTTCTCCTGGCCGTTGCCGTCTTGACGGGGACGACCGAACCAGCAGTGATCTTCTCCACCTGGGTCGGAGGCGGCCTGTTTGCCTGCACGCTTGGCGCGCTTCACCTTAGACGGTCGTTCGCTCCCTATCGCTACACGCCGCGCATGAATCGGGCTGTCGCGTCGGGACTCCTCCGGGTCGGGATTCCGAACCATCTACTGACGTTGACCGAGAGATTGCCCGGGCTCGTCCTCCCGATCATCGTGATCGAGCTTCTCTCGCCTTCTGCCAACGCGGCGTGGTACACGGCCTGGATGATGGCCTGGGTCGTGTACATCATCCCGATCCAGGTCGGGATGACCTCGTTCGCCGAGGCGTCACACCGACCGCAGGAGCTGGGCAGTCTCGTCCGCTACGGAGTGCGAACGTCGCTCCTCATCGGGCTCGCCACCGCCGCGGTCGCCGGCCTCGCAGCACAGCTGCTTCTCTCGATTCTCGGCCACCATTACGCGCAGGCCGGCTCGACACCGCTCCGCATCCTCCTAGTTGCGGTAGTGCCGCTGACGATCATCCAGGCGTACTTCGTGGCGTGCAGGGCGACCGGGAAGCTGAGCGAGGCGATTGCGACCGGAATGGCGAATGCGGCATTCAGCATCGGAGGCGCCGCGGCCGCGGCGACGATTTGGGGTCTTCCCGGCATAGCGGCAACCTGGCTGGGCGCCCAGGTCGCGACGAGCTGTTGGGCGGGCTGGCGCGTCCGGCGTCTTGTCGCAAGCCCGCCGGAGCCGGCAAGGCGCACCCAGGTTGTGCCGCAAGGTGCCGAGATCGCTCCGGCTCCCCTCTCAGAGGCATCAGCAGAATAACGCGTGGGCGCACGCCGAGGCAAACTCTCTCCGTGACCGGACCGGCTCGGACGTCTTTTCGCGGACCTCACTGGACGCCCGCGGGGCTCCAGGCCCGACAGGAGCTCGGCGTAGTCCAGGAGGGCTTGCTGGCGATCAGCCTGGCGCAGCTCGGGCGCCGCCTCGGGCTCCGCCCGGACAGGTTGGGAGCACTGATTCGGCAGCACCGGTTGATGCCTGGGCACCGCAAGGGCACGCGGTACCGGTTTACCGCCAGGGACGCCTGGCGGATCGCTTCGCATCCGAAGATCGAGGCCGCTGCTCGACGCGCCCAGGCAGGTCGGGCCCAGGGCGAGACGAGCGGTCCAGACCCCGAGTGGACGAGGGCCGAGGTCGAGCCCATGACTCGCGAGCGCGAGGCTTCGAGTCCGCCCAGGATCGAGCTGCCGGATCGAGCGCCTGAATCAAGCGGGGTCGCGGACGAACCCATGGTTCGAGAGCCCGACTTGACCCGGGCCGAGCCAGAGACCCTCACCGGAGGGCCTGAGGCAAGTCAGGCCGAGGTCGAGCCGGCGGCCCACGAGGCCGAGGTGACTCCGGCCGAGGCTGTGGCCCGCGCGCCTGAGGCACGGCCTATCGAGATCGCGCCCGCCTACTCGGCCTGCAGAGCGTTTCTTCTGCCCTCGATCGCGCCGGCGGCTGCGCTCCTGCTCACGGCGGGAGGCGTATTCCTTTGGGCTCTGGCGCTCTCAGCCATCGACGTGAGCCGGATGACAGACGCCGGTCTGGTCTCCGTGTTGCCGGCCCCGGTCTTCGTGGCGCTCGGGCTCGTCACCGCCGGTTTTCTCACGAGCCTGCATTTCCGTCCTGTCGGGCCTCTGCTCCTGATTCACGTCGCGGCTCTCGTCGTGATCCTCTTCGGGACGACCAGCATCGTCGAGCACGTCCCGCACATCTCTGCAACGTGGCGGCATGTGGGGATCGTCGACTACCTCGACAGAACCCACCACGTCGAGACCGACATCGACGCGTATTTCAACTGGCCCGGATTCTTCGTCTTCTCGGCCTTCGTTGCCGACGTTGCCGGCATCAAGACCACGATCGACTTCGCGCGCTGGGCGCCGCTCGTGTACGACCTCCTGTTCCTGCTCCCCGTTTTCCTGATCGCCCGAGCGGGCTCCACCGACCGTCGCCTCATCTGGACCACGGTCTGGATGTTCTCCATCACGAACTGGGTGGCCCAGGACTACTTCTCGCCGCAGGCGATGACCTACCTCCTCTACCTCGTCGCCGTGGCTCTTCTGCTCTCTTGGTTCACGGCCGGGGCTCCGGTGGCCGCAACCGCATTCGCCGCGAGCGGTCGCGTATTCACCCGTCTTCGCAGCGCGCTTCGAGTCGCTTCCGTCGGCCCATCTAAGGGGACCGCTGTCCAGCGGGTTCTCCTCCTTCTGGTGCTCATTGCGGTGGCCGCGGCGATAATCCCCAGTCACCAGCTGACCCCCTTTGCGCTCTTCGCCGCGGTCACCGGTCTCGTGGCCGTTCGTTCGTGCAGCGCGCGCGGGCTCCCGCTTCTGGTGCTCGTGATGCTCGCCGCGTGGGTTGTCTTCATGACGGGCTCCTTCCTTTCGGGGCACTTCGGATCAGTCGCTGGTTCGGTGGGCCAGGTGGACAAGAACGTCTCGTCCAGCCTCGGTGGACGCTTGCACGGAAGCCCCGAGCACCTCCTGGTGGTATTCACGCGCGTGGCCATGACGGGTGGGCTCTGGCTACTCGCGCTCGTCGGCTTCCTCAGGCGTCTCCGCAGGGGCTACCGCGACCTCCAGCTTGCAGTCCTCGCTCTGGCGCCGTTTCTGCTCATCGCTCTCCAGTCCTACGGGGGCGAAATCCTGCTTCGCATCTATCTCTTTGCGCTGCCGTTCATGGCGTTCTTCATCGCGGCCGTGTTCTTCACGGCCGCGAAGGCGAGCGGCTCGTGGCGGGCCTCGCTCGCGCTTGCAGTCGCCAGCGCCGTTCTCGTCGGGGGATTCCTCGTGAGCCGGTACGGCAACGAACGAACGGACTACTTCACACAGGCCGAGGTCGGGGCGGACGCCTACATCAATCGGGTCGCGCCGAAGGGTGCCCTCGTCGTGTCTTTGACGCGCGACTATCCTCGGAAATTCGTCCGCTACGAGCAGTTCAAGTATTCATTCGTCAGCGAGCTACCGCGCTGGCACGACCTCGACGTCTCCGAGGCACCGCCTCGTGCCGCCGTCGACCTCATCCGTCGGACGATGAACGGCACCGATCCGCGACGTTCGTATCTCATCGTCACGCGGAGCCAGGTTGCCGATCTCGAGACGTTCTCCGACGTCAGACGGGGCTGGCTCGAAAACCTGGTCAGGCAACTGCGCAGATCGCCCGACTTTCGGGCAGTTTATGCGCATCCTGATGCCTTCGTTCTGCAGCTCAGAAACGTGAGGGTGACGTGATCGGCCGACGCGTTCCCGCGGCCGTGTGGCCCCTCGGCGTCATCCTCGCGACCCTGGCTTCCGCGGTTGTCGTCTTCGTCGTGCCGGGGGCCGATGCCCGGCCCTACGTCGTTCTCGGATTCGTTCTCATCTGCCCGGGAATGGCGCTCGTTCGCCTTCTCAGCCTCGGCGACACCTTGCTCGAGATCGCGGTGGCAATCGCGCTCAGCATCGGAGTGGCGCTGCTCGCCTCGCTCGCGATGATCTACGCCGGGATCTGGTCGCCGGAGGCACTGTTCGGCGGTTTGCTCGGCCTTGCGGCGGTCGGCGCGGGACTCGACCTCGCCGGCGCCCGGATCGGAACGAGGCCGTCCTCGTGAGCGCACTCGTCAATCACGTGACTCGACAGGTCCTGCTCGGGACCGACTTCGAGACCGTCTCGAACACGATCGGCGTGACTGCGGTCGTCCTGCTCTTGATTCTGCTGCTGCTCCGGGAGCTCGTGCGGACCGCAGGGGGCGGGGGCGCCGCGCGCCGGCTTCGCGCCCTCTCGATCGTGATCGTGCCCATGCTCGTCAGCTTCGTGGTTGTCGAAGCTGCTCGTCTGGCCTACGTGATCCTCTGAGCCGGTGGACGCCTCCAGCGCCGGACTGATCTCAACACCCCGCGCCGGGAGTCGCCTCGCTGTGCTGCGCGCGATCGGCGTCGCCTACGTCGTGTCGGTCGTGGCGAGCGAGGCGCTGACGGTGTTTGTCGATGCCGCGGTTGGGCTCGTCTGCCACGCGGTCGTGATCCTCCTTCTGCTTGGCTTTGCCCTGGTCGCCGGCAGGCAGGAGGAAGGCCGCGCAAGCTCTGACCGAGCGCTCAACCCGCTGCAGGTCCTCCCGGCGCTGGCACTTGTTCCGCTCGCGCGCATTCTGAGCCTCACGATGCCGGTTCCGGATCTGCCCCCAATTTACTGGTACGCGGTGACCGGAGCGCCGCTTCTGCTCGCCATCATCCTCACGGCCCGCCTGTTCGGCGCCGCTTGGACACGCGAGACCTTCCGGTTCGAGTGGACCCGTACGCAGGCTCTCATCGCGGTCTCGGGCGTTCCACTCGGACTGCTCGCTTACGCTGCTCTGCGACCCCAGCGCCTCGAACCTCACCTGACAAAGAATCTCGTGATCGCCGGATTCCTGGTGCTTCCCGTCTTCACGGGCCTGACCGAGGAGTTGCTGTTTCGCGGCATCCTGCAGCGGGTGTTTACCGACCTCTTCGGCGCCGTGGGTTGGATCGCAGCGGCAGGGCTGTTCACGGCGATGTATCTCGGCACGAAGTCGGGCCCCTATATCGCCGTGGTTGCGCTGGTAGGGCTGTTCTTCGGCTGGTGCGTGCGGGTGACGAGAAGCCTTGGCGGCGTCGTTACGGCCCACGCCTTTATCAGCATCGGGCTCGTCCTCGTCTGGCCGTATGTGCTCGGCTGATGCCGTCTGCGAAACCCGTCCGTAGCGAGGGAGCCTCGACCTCAGAACGCATCGTGGTGGTGGCGGACCTCCACGTCAGCGCGGGTGGTGGGGCCCCGCTCTTCACCGCCGATGAGGCGTTCGCCCGGTTCGTCGACAACCTTGGGACACGCGACCAGCCTCGGATCAGCGCCCTGGTCCTGGCGGGCGATTTCTTCGACTTCGTGCACGCAACGCGAGGCCGGCGCGCGTGGCGGGACACGTCCGAGGAAGCGTCGCTGGGGAAGCTCGAGCTCATCGCCGACGCGCACCCGCTCGTCGTGCGCGCGCTCGACGATCTTGCAGCTTCCGGTACTCGAGTCGTCGTCATTCCCGGAAACCACGACCTGGAGTTCGTCCGACCGTCTGCGCAGCGGCGCCTTCGGGAGGTGCTCGGTGCCAGCCAGGCGGGCACCGAGGACGCGGTGGATTTCCACCCCTGGATCGTGTACCGCCGCGGGTTCCTGTACGCGGAACACGGCAGCCAGCACCACGATCTCAATGCCATCAGAACTCTTCTCGTGCCCTCGGCCCTCGGCCTGGAGACGCCGCTCGGTGCGCACGTGGATCTCCACCGCCTCGACAGCGCGGCGGGTGCGCGGGGAAAGGCGCATGTCCGATTAGGAGCGGCGCTCGTGTCTCGTCTGCTCGGGATTGGCGACGCGGCCCGCCCCGGTCAAAGCCGCGACCGCGAGGCCGCGCTCGAAGGCGTGGCGCAGGAGACCGGCCTCGATCGGCGGACCCTCGCTTCCCTCGACCGCCTCTCCGCGGTCGCCCCACTGGCGCTCGAGCGGCGTATTGCGCGCGAGGCCGCGAGGGCGCTCATTGCGCGGTTCAAGGGTGCCCCGCTTTCCCGCGAGAGCTATCTCGAGCACGCAGCCGCTGCGATCGACGACGTGCTCACGCGCGATCGGGCGGAAGTTCCCTTCTACATCTTTGGACACACGCATGTCCCCGCCGACCGGCCCCTTCGACCCGGTCGCGAGACGCCACGCTACTTGAATCCCGGCACGTGGTCGACGATCGTCCCACGTGGTGCGCGGGAAGTCAGCGACGGTGCGCGCTTCGGCTTCATCGAGCTCGAGGGGCCGGAGGAGGGCAGGCCGACTGCTCGGCTACTCCGCTGGGACGACGAGCGCCACGCCGCCGCGCCTGTCTAACCCGGTCTGTACTCGTAGGCCCCGAGGTCGGGCACGGCACGGCGGTCGCCGTTTCCGTCGAGCCTCGCTGGATGCCGGTCGAGATCGACCCGATAGCCCAGTGGGATGCCGCGGTCGACGGCCGGGCTGATCCGGCGGAGGCGGAGATTGTGCGGCGGTGAGACGAAGCGCGGCTTACGGACGAAGGTCCGCCGGCCGTGACGGGCCTGTAGAGGGCCACCCCAGAAGAGATCGTGGTTCTCGTTGAAGGGGGCGTCGGCGTAGCCGACCTTTGCGCGGGCTTCGATGATGTTGTTGCGCATCTTGAGGATGTCTCGATTGCAGCCGGCGTAGCACACGAAGCCCTGGCTTGAGGCACCCGTGAGGTAGACGGTGTTGTTGTACAGGCGCGTGTGCCGCACCGGCCCCAATCGGCTCTGATCTCCGCGAGTGACCAAGAAGCTCGAGACCGCCAACCGGGAACGCACGAGGTTGTACGCGAACGTGTTGTCCACTGAGCGCGAGTTGCCGAGCTCGCTGAAGTCGTGGTTCTGGACGGCGACGTTGTGATGGACCCGGTTGTGCCGTCCCCCGTAGACCTCCACTGCCGCCCCGTCGCGGCCGTAGTCGTACGAGAACGCGTCGGAGCCGGAAATCCGGTTCCACGCTACCTCGCTGCGATCGCCGTGGAGGGCGACCCCGAACGCGCCCGAATCGTCGTTCCTGGGCGACGGAGTCAGGACCGACATCTTGTTGTTGTCCACGATGTGGTTTTTCACGATCTTCGTGCCCACCGCTCCTGCCTTCACGTCGACGCCGGCCGCATTGCGGGTGATCAGGCATCGCGCTACCCGATCCGAGTCGCCCGCGACCTCGATCCCCGCCCAAGAGCAGTCACCGGCGTGGAGCTGCCGCAGCCGGACAAACGAGCCTGTGATCACGACGCAGCTCGTCGCCCCTGACCCCCCGATCAGGGGCAGTGTCCCCCTTCCATAGGAGCCGATGACGATCGGACGCGCACGCGTGCCGCTCGCCTTCAGCTTCAAGCTTCCCCCCCAGACGCGACCACGCCTGAAGAGCACGCTGTCGCCAGGTTCGATCCGAGCTGCGTTCACCCTCGCCAGTGAGCGCCACGCGGTCGCCTTCGACCTGCCTCCGGCCTTATTGCTGCCCCTGGCGCTGTCGACGTAATAGGTGCTCCTGCGCGCCATCCAGCGGGTATGCGCCGGCCTCACACGGGCAAGGGCGCGCCAGTCGACGAGCTTGAAATTCTGGTGCTCCGGCTCGTTGCGGTCGTCCTGGGCCACGAAGAGGCCTCGCGGGAACCGCGTGCCGAGCGACGAGCTCGTGACCTCGATCCCGTCCGTGTGCGTGACCGCGTCGATTCGCCCCTGAACCACCCGGAAGTCGACCACGTGCGCATTCCGCCCCTGACGGTGATAGACCGCGAAGCTGTCCGAGCCCTGGCTGGACGCGATCAGATAGCCGCGACCTGCCGGCCGGCGGTAAATCGCCAGCCCTTCGATGTCCGCTGTGAGATGCCCGCTGCCGACCGAATCGACCCGTGTGCGCGCGCCGCCTGCCGACGGCTCGGCGCCGTAACGCCAGATCGCGACATCCTCCTCGGCGACGTAGAGGCGCCCCTTTGCGTCGTCGGCGACGCAACCCTCGGTGGTCGAGCCGAGATGGAGCGTCCGCACCTTCGTTGACGCCACACGATGGGCGGGTCTGCCTTTGAGTCGCCATTGCTGAATCGTCCCGCTGTTGTCTCCGACGAAGACGTAGAGACGAGAGCGTCGGCCCCGGTAAAGGCAAAGCCCGGAGACGCCGATGCCCGTCTGGATGGGATCCCGTAGGAACCGCAGTCCCCGGGTCACCGGATCGAGCGCGTACAGCCGAACGGAGTGCGACGCAGTATCGCTGGTCGCGACCAGGGTTATGGTTTTGCGGCCTAATCTGAACCCGTGCCGGAGGTCGACGTTGTTCGGGCTCGTGCCTCTGTAGAGGTGGAGCTGGCTGCCGGCGAGATCGTAGACGGCAAGTGCTCCGCGCTTGTCCGTTCCGATCACGACGCTTCGGCGCGGGCGCCGAGGCGCAACCCAGATCGCTGGATCATCGGCTGCGTCCCCCGCGTGGGGGACCGGCCTCGTTTCGGCCACGGCGTGAACCCTGATCTGTGCGGTCGACGAACCTGTCGCCAGCACGGCCGTTGCGACCGCGGTGAACGCTGTGCCAGCCAGGATGGCAAGCATCCACGGGCCGCGACTCGATCGGCTGTGGGCTGAAAACACCGTGAGAGCAAGACGACTGTAATACGGCGGTCCGACGGTCACGATACACTCGGCCCCCGTTTGTGAGTGGGAAGTCGCCGCGGGACCGGGAGACGGTCGGCCAGCATCCTGATTTTGACGATTGGGCAGCTGAGGTTGTCTCCGCTGTCGAGCAACGGAGAAGCGAATCGCGCGACGCGGGGTCGGTTTGCGATCACCACAGGCGAAACCGACGGCTCACACGCGTGTGGCATCTCGTCCTTCGCATTGCCGCTTTTCCCGTCATGCTCAGGCGGGCCAGCCGTCGCGACAAAGCCCGAGAACCTTCGGCCTGACCAGACCGAACTGCCGACTCAGGCGGCGTCGAAGCCGAGCAGCTCGGCAAGGGCCGTGACAGAACGCCTGGGGCCCCAGGCAGTTGGAAGCCGCGCCTGCTCGGCAGGGAGGTCCTTGAGCGCCTTCTCGAGGATTGCACGGTCCGCTTCTTTAATCGCGGCGAGTGTTTTGCGCCATGAGTCGGCGTTCGGTCCGCCTGCGAGTCGTACCCGCTGCTCCTCTGCCGCCGCCTGGGCCAGTTCGACAGCCGATTCGAGGCTGAGCTGCCGTCGCTCGAGCCGACTGGCGTCCGCATTCCGCCGGATCGCAAGGACACGTGTCAGCGGGAATGGCGCCAGCGGGAATGATCCACCCAGATCCTCGACTCGGAGCCAGAGCGGAGGCGAGACGTACCCGCGCGTGATCGCCCTCACGACGGCACGGAGGCGTAATGCGAGGCGCGCCTGCCGCGGTAGGCGACGGAAAGCTTCCGGCGCGCTTTCCGTGAGATCGGGGTAGACCCGGAGCCGGCGCGGGAAAGCGCGAACGCGTCGGTCGCGGTCGAGCAAGATATGGTCGTCGCCAAGAATCCGCCGCCCCGCGGCCACGGCAGCGGCGCATAACGAGCTTTTGCCGGTCCGGGACCGGCCGAGGACGACGGCCGCCCCGCCCTCCGTCTCGACCGCGGCGGCCGGGAGAAGCAGATATCCCGCCCTCGAGGCGGCCACCGCGACAAGCGGCTCGACGATGTAACCCTGGAGAAGGGAAAGCACAAACCGCCGCGGCCGTCCTCCCACCTCGATCCGAGCAGACAGCGGCCGCTCGGCGGGATCGCCGAGCTCGAGGCGCCAGTGAACTGACTTGTGCCGTTCTTCCCGGCCTCCCGCGGCGGGGCCAAACTCGATGACGACACTTGGCTCTCCTGGCTCTTGGACCGCCCGCGCACCGTACTCGGACCTGAAATGGTCGCGGGCGAACTCCGGTCCTTTCAGCTCGAGAGTCAAGCCTGCCGCGAACGCGAAGTGGTCGCAGGCATCGGCCACTAAAGGAGGACCTCCGCCAGGGCGTCGGCAATGCGGCGCGGGTCTGTCGGGAAAGGCGCCTTCACTTCGAACACCGCAATCCCTTCGAGCAACTCCCTGAGCAGCTCTTCCTCCCGGTGCTCCACGTCAAGCTCGAGGTTTCCCGACATGTCGGGGAACGCGTACCTGGACCGTCGGTGCAACTCGAAGAAGTCTCTTCGCTCATACGAGGCCGAGCGGGCCAGCCGTCCGGCAGCCCACATTCGGTCCGCCGTCCGGACGGTCACACGGGAGCCCGGGACCGTCGTGAGCAGAGCGACGGCATGAAGCGTTGTGCAAAGCAGCGGACGGTGGGCACCGTAGATCCGGCTCAACTCGGAAGGCCCGAGGGCGGCTCTCTCGGCAAGGGCGACCGCCCGATCGAAACTCGTCGCCACAAGGCTGCCGACGCGGCCGGATCCCCATCCGCGACGAATAGGGGCCGCCGCCGTGCCCGCTACCGCGGCGATTGCCAGCTGGAATCTCGCGGCCCGGGGCAGGCCGCGACTGAGGCGCGGCAGGTGTGGAAGGACCCAGCGCCGGATTCCGACTGAGATCGGAAACGAGGCGGCCTCACCGTCGTGCGAGAGGATCGTCCACTTGTCGGAGACGAACTGAGCGCCCTGCTCCAGGAACGCCAGTGCGGTTTCCGTCTTTCCGCTCTCAGACCACCCTGCAACGACGATTCCGGCTCCATCCAGCTCGACCGTCGAACCGTGGAGAGCGACGTTGTCACGCTCGAGCAACGCGAGGTGGAGCGCAGGCCGTATGGTCGACCGCAGCAAGGGACGGAGCGGAAAATTCGCTTGGCGCCTGAAGTGGAACGGGAGTCCCTCATCGAACCGGGGTAGGGTGCAGGTGCGACCTCTGTCGAGCACCCGCAGCCGTGTTCCGTCGAAGGCGGTCACGCGGCCGTCGGCAGCGGGATTCTGGATATCCAAGAAGCCGGGGGACGGACCGACGGCCGTTTCGAGGAGAAGATCCGGGGGCGCCTCGGCATCGTCCTCGACCGGCTCGTAAGGATCGAGCTCGGTGCGAACGCCTCGTGCTTCGCGGCCGTCGAGGTCGCGGAAGACGAGCGTTGCTCCGGGCAGCTGAAATCGCATGGATCCACTGTATGTGAGCTTTCGTCGAATGTTTTGATGCAATGGCGGAGAGGAGATGCCATAATGTGCTTGACGGTGGCGCGTTCTTCTCTAGGGGTCCTCGCGGTTGCGGCGACGGTTGCTCTCGGCCTGACGATCGGGGTGAGCACGGCTGTGGCTGACACCATCTTCAGCGACGGGTTCGAGTCAGGCGATTTCTCCGCCTGGACAAGCGTCCAGGTAGGTGGCGACGGCACGGCGGTGGTCCAGAGCGCCATCGTCCGGACCGGGTCCCTCGCTGCCCAACTCTCGGAGAGCTCGACGTCGGGATCCAAGGCTTACGCCCGTAAGACCTTCGCAGCCGAGCAAGTGGACTTCACCGCCAGCGGTGACTTTCAGCTGCTCCAGGAAGGGGCAAGCGGCGGCAACGTTCCATTTTTCCGCTTCCTGAATCCCAGCTCGCAGCGCATCGTGAGCGTCTACCGCCAGAATGGGACGGGCGGCAGGATTGGCGTCACGTACGGCGGGAGCTACTTCTCGACAAGTGGGACGCTGCCCCTGAATACGTGGGGCACGGTCGCGCTCCATGTGATCATCAACGGCACGAGCAGCACGGTCGAGGTGCGCCTGAATGGAACGTTGATCTACCAGACGAGCAGCGCGAGCCTCGGAACCGCCGGTGTCTCGACCGCGCAGATCGGCAACGACACCGCTGCGCAAGCTTTCACGCTCGTGGCCGACACGATCACGATGCAAAATGCGGCGACCGCGCCCTCACCCCCGGTAAACACCGCCCCGCCTGTGATCTCGGGGACTCCGCAGGAGGGCCAGACGCTGAATGCAAGCACGGGGAGCTGGAGCGGGACACAGCCGATCACGTACACCTACCAGTGGTTGCGTTGCGACTCGAGCGGCGCCGCCTGCGGCGAGATCGGCGACGCGACCGGCTCGACCTACGCGGTCACGAGCGGGGATGTCGGCGGGACGCTGCGTGTCGCGGTCACGGCCACCAATTCGGTCGGTTCGGCCACGGCGACCTCGAATGCGACGACGGTTGTACAGCCGCCAGATGCGCCGCCGGTCAATACGGCACTTCCGGCGATCTCTGGCACTCCGCAGGACGGCCAGATGTTGAATGCAAGCACAGGGAGCTGGAGCGGGACGCAGCCGATGACGTACGCGTATCAGTGGCTGCGGTGCGACTCCAGCGGGGCGAACTGCGGCACCATCTCCGGGGCAACCGGGGCGAGCTATCTGGTCGTGACCGCCGATGTTGGCAACAGGCTACGCGTTGCCGTGACCGCCACGAATGTGGCCGGCTCGGCGAGCGCTACGTCGAATCCGACCGCGGTCGTCCAGCCGAGCTCCGGCGACCCGACTCTCGTGGCGCTGTGGCACATGGATGAGACGTCCGGCACCACGATGTACGACTCGGTCAACCAGCACAACGGAACGCTCTACCACGTCCAGCTGGGCGTACCGGGAGTCTTGAACCTCGGCTACAGCTTCAACGGCTCCTCCAGCTATGGCTCCGTCCCGACGGCGAGCGATCTGAATCCAGGGAGCGCGAAGGTCACGTACACGATCCATCTGAACACGACCGGAACACCCCCGCCGCCGCCAAAGGACTGGGACGTGATCCGCAAGGGTCTCTACAGCACGGCCGGGGGCGAGGTGAAGATGGAGTTCCAGCAATCGGGCCAGGCCTCGTGCGGCTTCAAGGGCTCAGCCGGGTATTCGGAGATGATCGCCGGCCCGAGGATCAACGACGGCAGGTGGCACACGCTCCAGTGCGTGAAGACCTCGTCTGCCATCCAGACGATCGTGGACGGGGTGGTGTACTCGCAGAGCGCCAACGTCGGCTCGATCGCCAACACCGCCCCAGTGGTGATCGGGGCCCGGCCGGGGTCGGACTGGTACAGCGGCACGCTCGACGAAGCCAGCATCCAGATCGGTTAGCCGAGTTGCTCGTTGGACCCAGGCGGCGCTCCCGGCGGGGTTGCGCCTCGAAAGGTTCCAGCCTCCTCAACTGAAGAGCAGGATGTCGGTGTGCGCTACGGGGAGGTTGCGCATGGATCAGCCA
>WNGA01011660.1_pt1 | contig 27829 bp, 23 predicted proteins | sample 5400061 | NCBI WGS metagenome assembly WNGA01 (sample SAMN13153366, study PRJNA577476) | soil metagenome | isolation source: 100 cm soil or saprolite under grassland replicate 2 | place: USA:California | collected 2016-06-15
AGCTCATCCGGAACAAGATCGCGGTCTACTGGATCATCAAGCCGGAGAAGCGGTTCCTCGACGAGTACGACCTCACGCTCCAGTACAGCGGCGGCCTCCCGGCCCTCCTCTACGACTGGAACACCGGCGGCCAGGGCGGAGCGCCGACCGCCTCTTCCACGATCAACTACATGGGCGGCGCCTTCGTCGTGGACGGCGCCGACTACGACCGCGCCTCCGCCGTCCTCCAGTCGCTCAAGGGCACCTTCGCGGACAAGCTCGACGGCACGCCCGGGGTGAACGTGCACGTCTCGAACATCGCGTTCCGCGGCTACGCGATGAAGACGATGGCGGGCGGCTGGGACGCGGGCGGGACGACGCCCCCGAAGCTCGCGCTCCTCGACATCGGCTCCGGCAACCTGAACTCGACCGAGACCTCGATCGCGAACCCGAAGAACTCCGAGGGAGTGATCCAGGGCTACCTCGCCCGCGCGGGCATCGGCCTCGGCACCGCGGGCGGGACCGCCACCGGGACGCACGGCGAGATCTACGACCGGCTCGGCCTCTCCGACTTCCAGCCGTCCACCGCCGGCGGCGCGCCCGCGACGAGCCGGCTCTTCACGAACGCCTACGCCCTCCTGTGGATGCCGCACTGGGTCGCGCCGGGCTCTTGCAGCGACGTGTCGAGCGCGACGGCCTGCTTCAACTCGTCGCCCGCGTGCACGACCGGGTGCGCGGCGAATCGCTACACGACGACGCAGGTGGACCAGGTGCTGAAGACCATCGGCGCCTTCGTCGGCCAGGGCAACGACGTGTTCGCCGAGTGCGCCGGGCTCGGGAGCCTCGAGGGCGTCTTCAAGGCGGGCGTGACGGGCACGGCCGCCTCCGACTACACGGTGGACTACAAGCAGGGCGCGAGCGACGGGTCCACGCGGTTCCAGACGACGGCCGGCGTCCGCTACAACGAGCTGCAGGACGTGTCCTCCGCGAGCGGCACGCAGCTCCCCGGGCCGCTGTTCATCCCGGACACGCCGCCCTCGTTCGTCACGACGAACCTCTCCTCCCCGCTCCTGCAGATCGGCGACTTCCCGTTCGTGGCGTTCACGGGCGCGGTCGAGGACTACCGGCCCCAGAACTCGACCACGTACCAGCCCGGCACGACGCGCCTCGTCGGCGCCTACCCCGACCCGGCCGGCGCCGGCACGACCACGCGCGGCGACTCGTTCAAGCTCTGGGACTACTTCACCTACCGCCGTCCGGGCGTCGGACACGGCAGCATCGTCTACCTCGCGGGCCACAGCTACTCGGGCACCGAGGGCACCTTCCAGGTGGCGGGCTCGCGCCTCGTCCTCAACACGCTCTTCAACCTCGGCGCCTCCTGCACGTCGTCCGGGATCTCGTGCAGCACCGGGCTCCCCGGCGTCTGCTCCGCGGGGACCTTCCAGTGCCAGAACGGCCAGCCGGTCTGCGTGCCGACCGTGCAGCCCGGCACGCGGGTCGAGATCTGCAACGGCCTCGACGACGACTGCGACTGGGAGATCGACGAGGGGCTCCAGACCGAGTGCTACCAGGCGCCGCCCGGGTACATCGATCCCGAGCCGAACCGCTCCACGACGTTCTTCGAGTCGCGCAACATGGGCGTGTGCCGGCCTGGCATCTCCGTCTGCCAGAACGTGAACGGCACCTACGCGATGTCCGCGTGCGCGGGCCAGGTGCTGCCGGCGGCCGAGAGCTGCAACGGGCTCGACGACGACTGCGACGGCCACGTCGACGAGAGCCTCGCGCAGGGTTGCTACGACGGCCCGGCGTCCTCACTCTGCTCGCAGGCGGACCTGACCGCCGGCGTCTCGTGCCAGCTCGGGCAGCCGAAGGGCGAGTGCCGGGGCGGCTCGCAGGTCTGCCAGAACGGCGCGTGGGGCTCGCCTGCCGGCGGCGGGTTCATCCCCGGCGCCTGCGGCGGCGAGGTGCTGCCCGTGCCCGAGATCTGCAGCGACACGGGCATCGGCGGCGCGAAGGACGACGACTGCGACGGCAAGGTGAACAACGGCTGCACCTGCGTCGACAACACGACCCAGAGCTGCTTCAGCGGGCCCGGCATCCCGGGGATCGGCACCTGCCTCGCCGGAACGCAGACGTGCCTCGGCGGCGTCTGGGGCGAGTGCAACGGCGAGGTGGTCGCGGACATCTTCACGCCCGAGGCGTGCGTCTCGGGCACGACCTACGTGAAGTCCGCCGACACGAACTGCGACAACGCCACGACCAAGTGTCCCGAGTGCCTCCCCGGCCAGACCCAGTCCTGCTACGGAACGGACCCGCTGGTGCTGCCGTCGGTCGCCGGCCGTGGCCAGTGCACCTGGGGCACCCAGTCGTGCGTGAGCGGCAAGTGGGCGGCGTGCCCGGTCGGCGGCGACGACGGGTACGGCCTCCCGAGCGCGGTCGAGACGTGCGACGGCAAGGACAACACGTGCAGCGGCCCACGGGTCGCGTCCCCCGACGGTCGCTACCCCGCGAGCGCGACGCCGCGTGTCGCGGGCTACGTCGTGGACAAGGTGCCGGCGGCCGTCTGCCCCGACCGGTTCGCCTGCGAGCACGGCGTCTGCGTGCCCGACGCGTGCGGCACCGAGCTGCCGCCGCCGGAGGGCTACACCTGTAACCCGGGCGGCGACGCGAACGGCGTCGTCGTGCTCGGCACGTGCGGCGTGACCGCGGGCGGCGCCCCGCAGACCTGCGTCGACGGCGCGCTCTGCCAGTACGGCACCTGCGTCGACCCGTGCCCGCCGGCGGGGACCGGCACCGACGTCTGCGGCTCCGGCACGATCTGCGGCGGCGGCGCCTGCATCGCCGGCGGCTGCTACGAGACGGGTTGCCCCGCGGGCGACCTGTGCCTCGCGGGGGCGTGCGCGGCCGACGCGTGCGCGGGCAGGATCTGCCCGAGCGGCACGTTCTGCCGTCAGGGCGACTGCGTGCAGGCCTGCACGTTCGTGTCCTGCTTCACCGGCGAGAAGTGCGGCATCGACGGCTTCTGCGAGCCGGACCTCTGCGCCGGGCGCAGCTGCAACGCCGGCGAGCGCTGCACCGCGGGCGTCTGCGCAGTCGATCCGTGCCTCGGGAAGGGCTGCGCGAGGGGCCAGGTGTGCAAGGCGAGCGGCGGCGATGCGGTCTGCGTGGACGACCCCTGCGCCGGCGTCGTGTGCCCCGCGGGCGTCTGCGCTGAGGGCCAGTGCTTCCCGACCGGCAACAGGACCGGCGCGGGGACGCTGTCGCGGACGAGCTCCTCGTCCGCCGGCGGCTGCGACTGCGGCTCCGGGGGCGGCGCGGCGTGGCCCGCGCTCCTCGCGCTGTTCGCGACGCCGTTCGTGCGGCGGCGCCGCGCACGCGTCGCGGGCCCGGGCGCGGCGCGGAGCGGGCTCGTCCTCCTCCTCGTCGCCGTCGCGCTCACCGCGGCGGCCTGCAAGACGACGAAGGACGAGTTCGACCCGTCGAAGTGCCAGGCCACCTGCGGCGAGCAGCGCTGCGTGGACACCGCGTCCGATCCGTCGCACTGCGGCGGCTGCGCGAACGTGTGCGGCGGCGGGCAGCAGTGCGTGGACTCGGTGTGCGGACCGTCCGCGGCGGTCGCCCCGTACATCCGGTCCCTCTCCCCGACGACCGGCGCCAAGGACGACCCGAGCGTCACGGTGACCCTCTCCGGCGAGCGGTTCCAGGCGGACGCGACCGTCCGGATGGAGACGCCGCTCGGCCCGCGGACCGTGCCGTGTCCGGCCGCGGCGGGTGGCGCGTGTCAGTGGCTCTCCGCCGGCAGCATCCGCGTCCTCTTGGACCTCACCGGGGCCCCCGTCGCGTCGGGGACGCCGCCGTGGAAGCTCCGGGTCGTGAACCCGGATCTCGTCATCTCGAACGCGGTGAGCTTCGCCGTCATCGTCCCGGTGCCGTCGATCGCCGGCGTCGTGCCGAACGAGGTCCTCGCCGGCTCGACGACGACGCTCGTCGTGAGCCCGATGGGCACGGCGGGCACCGGGTTCACGGCCGGGTCCCAGTGCCACCTGCAGGGGCCGTCGATCGGGGAGATCGCGCTCCCCACGACGCTCGACGCGAGCGGCGACCAGCTCTCGTGCCTGTTCGACGCGTCCGGCGTGCTGCCCGGGTCCTACAGCCTGACGGTGGTGAGCGAGACGAACGTCCGCTCCAACGAGAAGACGGTGACTGTCACGCCGTCGGATCCCGTCGTGTTCGCGATCGACCCGACGACGGCGTCGACCAGCTTCCCGCTCACCGTCACCGGCGCGCGCTTCGACTCGACGAGCCGCGTGCTCTTCTACACGCAGTCCGTATTGATGACGCTCGCGGTGCCCCTCGCCGGCTCGCCGTTCGTGGACTCGGGCCGCCTCTTCGTCGCGAAGGTGCCCCTCCCCGACACCGGCAACTACTTCGTGGCGGTGCGGAACGGGACGGCGGCGCCGTTCAAGTACTCGAACACGGTGTCGTTCAGCGTCGGCGGAGCGGTGTCCTCCGTGACGTCGTTCTCCCCCGCCACCGCGTTCCAGGGCGATCCGGCGGTGAACCTCCAGTTCGTCGGGTCCTTCCCCCAGACCTCCGTCATCGAGCTTCAGTCGGCGGGCGGGACGACGTTCGCCCAGCTCACGTCGACGACGTCGGGCTGCGCCGCAGGGACGTGCACCGGCATCTCGGCCGCGCAGAGCCTCATCGGCGGTGCGGAGGGCACCTGGTACGCGCGGGTCCGGTTCGGGCCCGCGGGCTCGCCGGCGTCCGGGCTGTGGCCGCTGCGCGTCCTCTCGAACCAGGCGATCCTGCGCGACTACGCCGCGACGCCCGACCCCGAGCAGGCGGGGAGCGTCGGCGGGCGCAAGGACGCGATCGCGTTCCAGGTCGCGAACATCCACGGCGTCGGTGCGGACTTCTCGGGCGTGAAGGTCTACTTCGTCGGGCCGGTGGACGCGGTGGCGACGACCATCGTCCTCGACCCGACCTCGGTCGTGAACGCGGGGTCCACCGCGATCACGACCGGACCGCTCTCGCTCGTCGGGCTCTCGTCCGGGACCTATTCGTTCACGGTGCGGAACCCGAACGCCTCGCCGTCGAACGCGCTCACCTTCGCCGTGACGCCGGGCGCCCCCACGCTCACCTCCGTGTGCGTGAAGGGGACCTCGTGCGTCCGGCAGGCGCAGCGGAGCGGCACGCCGCTCGTCGTGACGCTCACCGGCACGAACTTCGCGACGCCCGACGTGAACGGGAACGGCTCGAGCGTCATGGTCGCGGCGGACTTCATGCCGAACTGGCCGAACGTGGATCCGTGCGGCGTCAGCACGACCACGGGGACGCAGTTCGAGCCCGTGCCGGGGACGATCACCGTGAAGAGCGCGACGCAGATCGAGCTCTCCCTCGACACGACCGCGGCGTACGTCGATCCGGACTTCGGGACGACCTACTACGTCGGCGTCTGGAACCCGGGCGGCACGGGCGGCCCGCAGAAGTCGAGCTGTGGCAAGGACCCGCGCACGCTGCCGTCGTTCAGGATCATGCCTTAAGAGCGGGGGGGACACTCGGGCTTCGCCCTCGCGCCCCCCCGAGCCCCCCGCTCGCTCCGGGGCAGCCTCATCCGGCTGCCCCTGCGCTCGCAAGCTGGGCCTAACGCCTCGCGCCGAGCGCCTTCTCGACGAGGGCGACGGCCTGGGCCGGGTCGAACGGCTTCTTCAGGATCTCGTCCGCGCCGAGCCGCCGGTACATGTCCACCTCGCGGTCGCTGACCCGCGACGACATGAGGAGGAGGTAGGTCTTCTTCCAGTGCGGGTGCGCCTTCACGAGCCGGCAGACGTCCGCGCCGTTCAGCTTGGGCATGTAGAGATCGAGCAGGAGCGCGTCGGGATCCGCCGCCGACATCTTGCGGAAGACCTCCTCGCCGTCGTTCGCGGAGGTCACCGCGAACCCCGCGTCCTCGAAGGCGCCCTCGAGGACGTCGAGGATCACCTGCGAGTCGTCGACGATGAGAACCGACTTCCGCTCGCCCATGGCGCGACGGTTATACTCCAGGCGGACCATGGACCGTGAGCCTGCGGTCGCGGGACGCTTCTACGGTGACGGGCCCTCCGCCCTCGCCCGCGAGGTCGATGCCTACCTCTCGGCGGCGCCGGGAGAGAAGCTCGCCGCGACGGGCGTCGTCGCGCCGCACGCCGGGTACCTCTACTCCGGCGCGATCGCGGGGGCGGTCTACGGGCGCATCCTCGTGCCGCCGCGGGTGATCCTCCTAGGCCCGAACCACACCGGCCTCGGCCGCCCGATCGCCCTCTGGCCGGCCGGGGGCGGCTGGCGCACGCCGCTCGGCACCGTGCCGATCGCGGCGGCGCTCACCGAGGCGCTCCTCGCGGGAGGGCTCGCCGTGGTTGATCGCGCCGCCCACCTCCGCGAGCACTCGCTCGAGGTCCAGCTGCCGTTCCTGCAGCGCGCGAGGCCGGACGTCGAGATCGCCGCGCTCTGCCTCGGGCCGCTCGACGTCGGCGAGTGCGAGCGGGTCGGCCGGGCCGTCGCCGCGGCTGCGCGCGACTTCGGCGCGCTCGTCGTCGCGTCGTCGGACATGAGCCACTACATCTCGGCGGCGGCCGCCCGCGAGAAGGACCACCGCGCCATCGAGCGGATCCTCGCGCTCGATCCCGAGGGGCTCCACGGGACCGTGCGCCGCGAGGGGATTACGATGTGCGGCGTCGTGCCCACGACCGCGATGCTCTTCGCGGCGCGCGCGCTCGGGGCGACGCGCGCGGAGCTCGTGCGCTACGGGAACTCGGGCGAGGTGAACGGCGACACGCGGCAGGTCGTCGGCTACGCCGGGCTCGTCGTCGCGTAGCGTCGCGCGCGCCGCCTCCGGAGCGCGAGCGCCGCGACGAGGAGCGAGCTCGCCGCCGCCCCCTCGCCGCCGCCGCAGCCGCACCCGCCCGAGGGGTTCGCGTAGATGGTGCAGACGCCCGCGACGTCGTCCGCCGAGAGCGAGCGCTTCGAGACCTCGCCCGGTGCGGTCTGCGGGTTCATGGTGCGCTGCGAGTACGGCGTGCCCGGCGCCGGAACGGACACCGAGCAGGGTGGGAGTCCCGGTTCGCCACAGGGGTGCGCGAGGCCGAGGAAGTGGCCCACCTCGTGGGTGACGGTGTTCCGCAGGTCGATGTAGTGGCAGCCGTCGTCGCCGTAGTTGGTGCAGATCGTCGTCGTGGGAACGACCGCCGGATCGAGGCAGCTGAAGTACCAGCCGTGGGTCGCCGTCGAGAGCGTCGAGCCCGGCTCGGTGCCATCCCACCCGTTCAGCTCGATGTCCGCCCCGAAGATGCGGCCCGTTCTCGGGTCGTACAGGACGCTCGTCAGCGCGACGATGCTGTGGCCCGCGTACCGCCCCGTGTCCTCGAAGCAGTCGTAGATCCCGCCGCAGCTCGCGCTCGGGTCCTGGAAGCAGGGGTCCGCGACCGCGGCCGCGTTCTCCGAGCACCAGCCCCGGCGAAAGACCACGACGTTCTCGTCGATGCCGCCGATCCCGGTTCGGATCTCGTCGAACGTGCCGCCGTACACGAAGCGGAGGTCTGCGCAGGGCTCCTCCCACTCGGCGAAGCTCGCGCGGATCGCCGCGATCGCCGGGTCGGCCGTACCGGTCGGATCGCACGACGGCGCGGAGTTGGGCCTGAGCGGGTCGATGGTGGGGTTCACGTGGTACCCGACCACCGGCACCTGCCAGGAGAGCGCCACGCCCGTCGTCTCGCTCGTCGTTCGGAGAAAGCCGGCCGAGAGGGCGCCGGACGCGAGGAGCGCAGCGGCGACGGCGAACCGGCGCACCGTCACCGCGCGGCCCTCACCCTGCGTTCCAGCTCCGCCACCGCCATCGCCTCGACCTGGCGCTCTCCCGCAGCGACCGCGCGCGGCAGGATCAGCGCGCTCCCGACGCCCGGTCGAGCCTCCGTACCTTCGATCGTGAACTTCCCGAGCGCCCACCCCGCGACGACGTACCCTGGCCCCTTGCGCGCGAGGAAGACGACGACTTCCTCTCGGTCCGAGAACTTCGGCGCAGCGTCCACCGAGAGCGCGATGGTGCCGAGCGAGCCCCCGGGAACGACGAACCGCACGACGCGCCCCGGCGCGCCCTTCCAGGCGCCGAGCACCTCGAGCTCCACGTCCGTCACGATCCGCCCGTCGGCCGTCGCGCGCGCCTGCCTCGAGGTGACGCGGCCGCGAACGACGGCGTCGGACGATCGCGCCACGTCCTCCACGCTCGTCGCGACGAAGGTCGCGGCGACCGCGGGCGTCGCGGCGAGGACGAGCAGGGCCGCGAGTGTCCGGCGCATGCCGCCGATTGTAGCTATGGTAGCTTCCGCCCGCCATGGACAAGCCCCGCGTACGATTCGCCCCTTCCCCGACCGGTTACCTGCACATCGGAGGCGCGCGCACCGCGCTCTTCAACTGGCTGTGGGCGCGGCACCACGGAGGCACGTTCATCCTCCGGATCGAGGACACGGATCAGGGTCGCTCGACGAAGGATGCGGAGGCCGCCATCTTCGAGGGGCTCCGCTGGCTCGGCCTCGACTGGGACGAGGGGCCCGACGTCGGCGGACCGCACGGCCCGTACTTCCAGATGGAGCGGCTCGACCTGTACGAGTCCTACGCGGAGAAGCTCGTCGCGGAGGGGAAGGCCTACGCGTGCTACTGCACGCGCGAGGAGCTCGACGCCGGGCGGAAGAAGGCCGAGGCCGAGAAGCGCCAGTACCGCTGCCCCGGTACCTGCCGCGAGAAGACGTACGACAAGACGAAGCCGCACGTCATCCGCTTCCGAGTGCCGGAGCACGGGGCGACCGCGTTCGACGACCTCGTGAAGGGGCACATCTCGACGCCGCACGACACCCTGCAGGACGAGGTGATCCTCCGCTCCGACCGCGTGCCGCTCTACAACTTCGGCGCGGTGGTGGACGACATCACGATGCAGGTGAACCTCGTCGGCCGCGGCGACGACCACGTGAACAACACCGCCCGGCAGATCCTGATGTACCGCGCGCTCGGCTACCCCGTCCCTTCGTTCGCCCACTTCCCCATGATCCTCGGCGCGGACAAGACGCGGCTCTCGAAGCGCCACGGCGCGACGAGCGTCACCGCGTACCGCGACCTGGGGTTCCTGCCCGAGGCGGTCGTGAACTACCTCGTCCGACTCGGGTGGTCGCACGGCGATCAGGAGATCTTCACGCTCGACGAGCTCGTCCGGTACTTCGACCTGAAGGACGTCGGCGCGACCGCGGGCGTGTTCAACCTCGAGAAGATGGCGTGGGTGAACCACGAGTGGCTGAAGAAGCTGCCGGAGGAGGAGCTCGCGCGGCAGGCGCTCCCGTTCTTCCGCGCCGCCGGGCTCCCGGTGGAGGACGACGCGAAGCTCCGCCACGTCGTGCGCGTCGCGCGCGAGCGGGCGAAGACCTTCGGCGAGTACGTCCAGCAGTTCCGCTACTTCTTCGTCCCCGTCGCGCTCGATCAGAAGGCGAAGGAGAAGTTCCTCACGAAGGACACGCGGCCCATCCTCGAGGCGATCCGCGCGGGGATCGCCGAGCTCCCGGCGCTCGACACCGAGCCGCTCGAGAAGCTGTTCCAGGCGGAGGCGGAGCGGCGCAGCCTCGGCCTCGGCAAGATCGCCCAGCCCGTGCGCGTCGCGCTCACCGGCGGGACGGCGTCGCCGGGCATGTACGACGTCGTCCAGATCCTCGGGAAGGACGAGACGCTCCGGCGGCTCGACCAGGCGATCGCGATCGCGGGGTAGCCCTCGATGATGCCCGAGTAGCCCGGGTGTGCAGCTTTCCCATGGCGCGCCCGCTTCGGCGGCGCGGCCCGAGGAGAGCGAGCGATGGGACGCAAGGGCGAGGAGCGGAGCGGCTGGACGGGGCACGGCGCTCCGCCCGGCGAGCACGGAGAGGTCAGGCCCGCGGGCGGGGCGGACTGGATCGAGCCGGGCCTCCACCGTGAGGCCGCGGGCGACCGCCGCGATCCGTTCGCGCGACACCGCGGCCTCGGGCCCAAGGGATACCGCCGCTCCGACGACCGGATCCGCGACGAGGTGTGCGAGCGGATCGCGCGCAGCGGGATCGACGCCCGCGAGGTCGAGGTGGCGGTCGAGGCCGGCGAGGTGACGCTCACCGGGACCGTCGCGCGCCGCGAAGAGAAGCGCGCGCTCGAGGACGTCGCCGACGACGTCTTCGGCGTCGAGGACGTCCACAACCAGCTCCGCCTCCACCGCGGCGAGCACGCGCGAGGTGGCGTCGAGCTCACGGGCTCCGCGCTGACCGCCGGAAGCGGCACGACCGGGACGGGCGTCGCGATGTCGGCCCAGCGGCAGCCCAGGCGACGTGCGCCCCGGGCCGGCGTCCCGCGCGATCCCGATCGCCACCACTAGCCCTGCCCTACCCGACGCGCGGCTCCTGCTGCGAGAGGCAGTGGAGCGTGCCGAGGCCCCAGACGAGGTCGAGCGCGTGGATGCCCACGACCGGCCGGTCGCGGAACAGCTCGGCGAGAATCCCGAGCGCGATCCGGTCGTTCGGATCGTCGAACGTCGGGACGAGGACCGCCGCGTTGCAGACGTAGAAGTTCGCGTAGCTCGCGGGCAGGCGCTGTCCGTCGAACACGACCGGCGCCGGCATGGGGAGGAAGACCACCTCCGGTCGCGAGCCGTCCTGCAGCCGCGCCCCCTCGAGCCGCTCGCGGTTCTGCTCGAGCGGCCGGTGGTTCGCGTCGTTCGGGTTCGTCTCGCGGCAGAGCGCGATGAGCCGCGGCGAGACGAACCGCGCGAGATCGTCCACGTGGCCGTGGGTGTCGTCGCCGGCGATCCCGTTGCCGAGCCAGATCGTGTTCGGCGCGCCGAGGACGTCGCGGAAGACCGCCTCGTAGTCGTCGCGTCCGAAGCCGGGATTGCGGACCTGGACCTCGGGGTCGAGCAGGCACTCCTCGGTCGTGAGGATCGTGCCCTGCCCGTTCACGTCCACCGCGCCGCCCTCGAGGACGACGGGCCGCTCGCGGTGCACGGCCGGCAGGAGCGGCACGCCGAGCGCCTTCGCCGCGCGCGCCGGGTTCTTCACGTCGTTCTTCCAGTCCGGGTACTTCGCCCAGGCGTTGAAGCGGAACCCGGCGATGGCCTTCTCGCCGCCGCGCGCGACGAAGATCGGCCCCGCGTCTCGGGTCCACACCCGGTCGGTGCGGAAGCGCCGGGGCTCGACGTTCTCGAGCGGCACGCCGGCGCGGCCGAGCACCTTCCTCACGCTCTTCTCGTGAGCGGCGTCCTCGACGAGGAGCCGCACCTTCTCGCCGCGCGCGACGTTCCGCACGATCTCGGCGTAGACCCAGGGGATCGGCGCGAACCGCCCGGGCCAGTCGGCGACGTTGTGCGGCCAGGCGAGCCAGGTCGCGTCGTGCGGCCCCCACTCGGCGGGCATCACCTGCGCGTCACGTCCAGGCGGGCGCTCATCCGTCGATGAACCTCTTCTCGATGCCGGCGTAGGCGTCGATGCGCCGGTCGCGCAGGAACGGCCAGCCGCGGCGGACCTCCTCGATCCGGGCGGGGTCGACCTCCGCGACGAGGATCTCCTCCTGGTCGACGGAGGCCTCCGCGACGACGACGCCGAACGGATCGCAGACGAAGGTCGTGCCCCAGAACTGGAGCCCCGCCTCGCCCGGCTGTCCCTTCTCGTGGCCGACGCGGTTCACCGCGGCGACGTAGCAGCCGTTCGCGATCGCGTGGCTCCGCTGGATCGTGCGCCACGCGTCGCGCTGCGCCGCGCCGTGCTGCGCCTTCTCCTGCGGGTGCCAGCCGATCGCGGTCGGGTAGAAGAGGATCGCCGCCCCCTGGAGCGCGGTGAGGCGCGCGCCCTCCGGGTACCACTGGTCCCAGCAGATGAGCGTGCCGATCTTCCCGAACCGCGTGTCGATCGCCTTGAAGCCGAGGTCACCTGGGGTGAAATAGAACTTCTCGTAGAACGCGGGATCGTCTGGGATGTGCATCTTGCGGTACAGGCCGGCCGTCTCGCCGCCGGCGTCCAGGACGACCGCGCTGTTGTGGTAGAGGCCCGGCGCCCGCTTCTCGAAGATCGGGACCACCATCGCGACGCCGGCCTTGCTCGCCACCTCGGAGAGCCGCTCGGTCGAGGGGCCGGGGACGGTCTCGGCGAGGTCGAAGAGCGCCGCGTCCTCCTTCTGGCAGAAGTACGGGGTCCGGTAGAGCTCGGGGAGACACACGACCTGCGCGCCCTTCCGCGCCGCGTCGGTCACGCGCGCGGCGGCCTTCTCGAGGTTCTCCTGGGGGTCGGCGCTCATCGACATCTGGACGAGGCCGACCTTGAACTTCTGGGTCATCGGGACGCTCCGGGCCGCCGACGTCGGTCGGCGGGACCGGATTCTAAAGGAAACGTCGCGACCTCGCGACGCGTTCCTCCGCGCTACGGCTGCCGGTGCTGCAGCACCGCCCGGTACCGCACCTTGCCCGCCGCGAGCCGATCGCGCACCTCGTTCGCCTGGTCGAGGGGATAGGTCTCGACGGCGGGCTTCACCTTGCCGGCCGCCAGCATGTCCAGGATCTCGACCAGATCGCGCCGCTCGCCCTGGGTGCCGCCGAGGAGCTGCCTCGGCGGGAAGAGGAGATCGAACGTGGCGAGCTGGATCGGACCGTCGAGCGCGCCGAGATTCACGAAGCGCCCCTCGGGACGCAGCGCCGTGAAGGCCTGGTTCACCTGCGCGGCCGAGTTGGTGGTCGAGACGATGACGTCCGCGCCGCCCGCGGCGAGGAGCGCCTTGCCGGCGTGCGCGCCCGCGACTGCGACGTCGTCCGCGCCCATGGCGAGCGCGTCCTTGCGCTTCCCTTCGCTCCCCGTCAGGGCCACGACCTGGAAGCCGAGCGCCTTCGCGTACTGGATCGCGAGGTGGCCGAGGCCGCCGATGCCCAGCACCGCCACGCGATCGCCCGGGCGCGGCCGGGCGGCACGGAGCCCGCTCGCGACGGTGTAGCCGGCGCAGAACAGCGGCGCCGCATCCTCGGAACGGACTCCCGCCGGGACGAGGGTACACCCCTCCGCCCAGGCGAGCATGAGCTCGGAGTTGGCGCCGCCGAGGTTCGTCCAGCTCTGAGGGGACTCGCAGTAGGGCCGCCGCTCCTGGCAGGCGTGACACCTTCCGCAACCCTTCTGCATCCACGAGACGCCGACGCGATCCCCCACGCGGAGCGCCGTCACGCCGGCGCCCACCTCGACGATCGTTCCGACCGGCTCGTGCCCCAGCACGAACGGGGGCTGCACGAAGGGGAGCTGTCCCCGGTGGACGTGCACGTCGGTCCCGCACATCCCCGAGGCCTCGACGCGGATCAGCACCTGACCCTCCGCGGGCCGCGGATCCGGCAGGTCCTTCAGCTCCCAGCTCTCGTTGAACCGAGTCATGACCGCGGCGCGCATGGTCCACCTCCAGGTGCGCCGCTCCATTAACGCCACGGTAGAACGAGCGCACCGTCCGCACCGGGCGGTGAAGCCGCCGGCCCAGCCGCTCGGAGCCCGGGACGCATGGACGGACGGAACGGCTACCCCGAGGTTGCGGCCCCGCCGCCGCTGCGATACCAACATCGGCCAACATGGCCGACGCTCCTCGGAATTTCCTCGTCGACATCGTCGCGGCGGACCTCGCCGCGGGGCGAAACGGCGGGAAGGTCGTGACCCGCTTCCCGCCGGAGCCGAACGGCTGCCTCCACATCGGCCACGCGAAGTCGATCCTCCTCAACTTCGGGCTCGCGAAGGCGTTCGGCGGCCGGACGCACCTGCGCTTCGACGACACGAACCCGGTCACCGAGGAGGCCGAGTACGTCGACGCAATCCAGGCGGACGTGCGCTGGCTCGGCTGCGAGTGGGGCCGGCACCTGTACTACGCCTCCGACTTCTTTTCGCGCATGTACGAGTGCGCCGAGCGGCTCGTGCGCGAGGGGCACGCCTACGTCGACACGCAGCCGCAGGAGGCGATCCGCGAGCAGCGCGGCTCGTTCGAGCGGCCCGGCACGAACAGCCCGTTCCGCGAGCGCCCCGCCGCCGAGAGCCTCGACCTCCTGCGCAGGATGAGGGCGGGCGAATTCCCGGACGGCGCGATGGTGCTGCGCGCCAGGATCGACATGGCGCACCCGAACGTGCTCATGCGCGATCCGCTCCTCTATCGGATCCGCCACGCGCACCACCACCGGACGGGAGACGCCTGGTGCATCTACCCGATGTACGACTTCGCCCATCCGCTCGAGGACGCGTTCGAGGGCGTCACCCACTCCATCTGCACGCTCGAGTTCGAGTCGAACCGCGAGCTGTACGACTGGGTGCTCGAGCGGCTCGGCCCGTGGGACCCGCGCCCCCGCCAGTACGAGTTCGCGAGGCTCGCGCTCGGGTACACGGTGATGTCGAAGCGGAAGCTCCTCCAGCTCGTGAACGAGGGGCGCGTCTCCGGGTGGGACGATCCGCGCATGCCGACCATCGCGGGGATGCGCCGGCGCGGCGTGACCCCCGAGGCGCTCCGCGACTTCGCCGAGCTCATCGGCGTCGCGAAGAACAACAGCCGAGCGGCGCTCACCGCGGGCGCTCGCGGTGCTCGACCCCGTGCGGCTCGTCGTGACCGACTGGCCGGAGGGCAAGCTCGAGCAGCTCGACGTGCCCTGGTGGCCGGGCGACGCGACGCGCCCCGAGACGCGCAAGGTGCCGTTCGGCCGCGAGCTGCTCGTCGAGCGGGAGGACTTCTCCCTCGAACCGCCGAAGGACTGGAAGCGGCTCGCGCCGGGGCGCGAGGTCCGGCTCGCCGGCGCGTTCGTGGTCCGCTGCACCGACATCGTGCGCGGACCCGGCGGAGACGTGACCGAGCTCCGCTGCACCCACGACGCGACCTCGCTCTCCGACCCCGCCGCCTCGCGGCGCGCGCAGGGGACGATCCACTGGGTCCACGCGACGCGCTCGATCGCGGCGCCGGTGCGGCTGTACGACCGGCTGTTCCGGGTCGAGCTGCCGGACGCCGAGCCCGACTTCCTCCAGGCGCTCAACCCCGCCTCGCTCGTCGTCGCCGAGCGCGCCCGGATCGAGCCCGCGCTCGCGGCCGCTGCGCCGGGGACCCGCTGGCAGTTCCTCCGTCAGGGCTATTTCTTCGTGGACCCCGTCGAGTCCCGCTCCGGCGCGCCGGTCTTCAACCGCACCATCACGCTGCGCGACACCTGGGCGGCGAAGGCCGCCGCGAGCGCGAAGGCGGCGGAGGAGCCGAAGGCGCGCGAGAAGAAGGCGGCCGCGGCCGAGAGCCCGGCCGCCCCGCGAAAGAGCCGCGCCGAGTTCAGGGCCGAGGCGCGCGCCGCGGACCCGGAGCTCGCGCGCCGCCACGGCGCCTACACGAGGGAGCACGGCCTCTCGCAGGACGAGGCGGACCTCCTCGCGGGCGATCCCGCGACCGCCGCGTACTTCGACGCGGCCGTCGCTGCGAAGGCGCGGCCCGCGACGGCGGCGCGCTGGCTCCTCAACGACCTCGCCGGCCTCGCCGGCGATCGCCCGCTCGCGTCGCTCCCCCTCCCCGGCGCCGCGTTCGGCCGGTTCGTCGCGCTCGTCGACGCTGGAAGGGTCACCGCGGCGGGCGCGAAGGCGCTCCTCTCCGAGCTCGTCGCTGCGGGCGGCGATCCCGAGGCGCGCATGAAGGCGCTCGGCTTCGAGAAGGTCGAGGACCGCGGCGCGGTCGAGGCGGCGGTGACGCGGGCGCTCGCCGCGCACGCGACGGAGGCGGACCGCTACCGCGCTGGCGAGAAGAAGCTCTTCGGCGTGCTCGTCGGCGCGGCCATGAAGCAGGCCGGCGGCGGCGCCGACGCCGCGGTCGTCCGCAAGGTGCTGGAAGAGAAGCTCCGGTAGCCGTCCGGAACACGTGCGACAACCCGCGGGGCCGTGCCATGGGACGTGCGCGCGACCCAGGGTCAACGCAGACCGGGCGCGCGAACCCCATCGTTTGGACCGTTCGACTCCCGCCGCCGGCCGGAAGACGTGACGCCGCCGGGGAAGCACATCTCCCGACATCAGGAAAGCGCGACAGGCGCGCTATCGCTTTTCGCGCGGAGTTGACTCGGTGCCCAACCGGTCTCTACGATTGAAATTCGCGCACGCACCGTTTGCACGTTTTCACCTCCAGGCCCGGCGCATCGTTTGCACGACAGCTTGACGCACCCATGAGTCTCCCGTCACATCTCGATGGTCTGTCGGAGGTGAGAGGCGCGCTCACCGTCGCCCCCGACGGCAAGCTCGTCTCTGCGGACGGAGCGGCGGATGACGCCGCGGCCGCTGCCCTCGTCGTCGCGCTCCGGGCGTTCGCCGCAGCGGGCGACGCGGCCCACCTCGGCGCGCTCGTCACGACGCACCTCAAGGGAACGACCACGTCGATCGTGACCGGGAGCCGCACGGACGCGCTCCTCCTCGTGAACGTCGATCCGGCGCGAGGAACCGGCGCGGTCGAGAAGGCCGTGAAGGCGTGGACGCAGGGCGTCGCCGCCCCGCCGCCGCCGCGCACCGTCGTGCACAACGGCTCGCCGACTCCGGCACCGCGCCCCGCGATCCCACCCGCCGCGGCTCCAGCGGGACCGCTGCCGGCGCGTCCGCCCGGGACGAGCCCCGGCCTGGCGCCGCCGCCGATCCCTTCCGTCGCCGCCGAGCCGCGCGCGACGCCGTCCGCCGGCGTCCGCGATCCCTGGGCCTTGCTGCGCCGCGCCCTTGGCCGGGGGCAGCTCACCGAGGCCGCCGCGCTCAAGTACGAGCTGACGGCCGCCGCGAACCCCGGCCGCGCCGGTTGCGAGCCCGTGTCGCGCGAGGACTGCGAGCACGCGCTTCAGGCGCTGCTCGAAGGCGTCGGCAGCGTGATGGCCGGCGACGGCCTCGGCGGGGCGCGGACGCTCAAGGACCTCGCCACCGAGCGCCAGCCGAACCTGTCGTTCCGCTGGCTCGCGCTCCACTGGAGCGCCCGCGCCGCGATGCGCAGCGGCGGGATCCCCGTTGCGCGCGCGCACGTCCAGGCGGCGCTCACGCTCGCGCGGCAGCTCGACGTCGAGGCGCGCGCGCTCAGCCAGTGGACCGCGGCGGAGGTGCTCGCGCACGACAGCGACTCGACGCGTGCGCTCGCGTGGCTCTCCGAGTCGCGCGCCCGCTTCGAGCGCGCCGGCGATCGCTGGGGCATCGGCCAGACGTGGATCACCGAGGCGCGCGTCCTCACCGCGCTCGATCGCGCCGGTCCCGCCGCCGACGCCGCGCGCGCCGCCGCCGAGATGCTGCCCGAGTCCGACGAGCCCATCGTCCTGCTCTCGCGCCTCGCGCTCCTGCACGACGACGTGGACGGCGCGGAGGCGCTCGTGCGACCGCTCCGCACGCAGGCCGCGGAGAAGGTGCGCGCGCTCATCGAGGCGATCCGCGGCAGGCTCGTGAACCAGGCCGACGTGGGCGAGTTCCTGCGCGAGCACGACGCGGCCCCGAGCCAGCGCTCGCTGCGCGCGCTCACCCGCATCGCCGCGAACGCCCCCAAGTTCCTGCAGGCGCGCGAGGCCCTCGCGTGGATGCTCCTGCGCCTCGGGAAGTACGAAGAGGCGGGCGGGATGTTCCGCGCGCTGCTGTCGCAGGCGCTCTCGTCCGGCGACCGCGCGTCGGTCATGCTCGGCCTCGGCTGCATCGCGAACGCCGGCAGGACGGGCGCATCGCCGCTGCGTGCGGTGGTGGCGCAGGGCGTCCCCCCCGCGCCGGGCGCGTCCCCGGCGCCCCCGCTCCCGCCCGTCCCGCAGGTGAGCGCCTCGGCGATCCTCGCGCGGCCGGCGTCCGCCGGCAGCGGCGTCCCCGACGCCGTCTTCTCCGGTCAGCTGAGCAGCTTCGCGCTCCCGGATCTCCTCGAGTTCCTCCGCAGCGGGCGGCGCACCGGCCTGCTCGTGTGCAGCTCGACCTCCGGCATGGGCGCGCTCCGCTTCTGCGAAGGGCGCATCACCGGGGCGGCGTCGCCCGGCACGCCCACGCTCGGCGAATTCCTCGTCCGCGGCAACAAGGTCACCGCGCAGGCGCTCCGCGCGCTCGTCCCGGCGGGCGGCGCGGAGCAGCCCGACGACGTGCTCGGTGAGCGCATCGTGAGCGGCGGTCTCGCGGACGTCCGCGCCGTGAAGGAAGCGCTCGAGCACCAGGTGTGGACGGCCATCCGCGAGCTCGTCGCCTGGACGGACGGCGAGTTCGCGTTCAACCGCGAGGAGGAGGCGGACCCCGCGATCCCGCGCCTCGCCATAGCCCTCGACCCGCAGGCGGTGCTGCTCGACGTCTTCAGGGAAAACGACGAGCAGTCCCGCAACGGCGCCATCCCCGCCGCTCACAGCTAGCCCGCCCGGCGCCTCCCGCGCTCATGCCCAACGCCTCCCGCCCGATCGACGGCAAGGACCTGACGAAGCTCGTCGGCCTGAAGCTCGGCAACTACCGGCTCGAGCGGCTCATCGGGCGCGGGCGGATGGGCGTCGTCTACCTCGCGAAGGACGAGGCGCTCCTGCGCCCCACCGCGATCAAGCTCCTCTCCTGGAAGGAGTCCGACGCGCAGGGGCACGACCCCGTCCGCTGGTTTCTCGCCGAGGCGCGCCTCGTCGCGCGGATCAACCACCCGCGCGTCGTGCAGATCTACGGCGCCGCCCGGCAGGACGAGCACTGCTACATCGCGATGGAGTACGTCGTCGGCCGCTCCGGCGAGGCGATGGTGAGCGACGGGCCGGTCGCGCCGGAGGTCGCGACCGACATCCTGCTCCAGGCCGCCGCGGCGCTCCACGCCGCCCACCGCTCCGGGGTGATCCACCGCGACGTGAAGCCCGCGAACCTGCTCGTCGGCGCCGGTGGCGTCACGAAGCTCGGCGACTTCGGGATGGCGCTCGGGAGCGCCGAGGTCTCCGCAGGAAACGCGCACGTGCGCGTCGGGACGCCGTACTACACCGCGCCGGAGATCTGGACGGGCGGGGCCGCGACGCCTGCCTCGGACGTGTACTCGCTCGGCGCGACCTACTTCCACCTCCTCACCGGGCGACCCCCGTTCCCCGGAAACGACGTCGCGGCGGTGGAGCAGGCGCACCTGCGCGCGCCCGTCCCCGACCCGCGGACCCACGTGCCGACGCTCCCGGCTTCCTGCGCCGCGCTCGTCGCCCGCGCGCTCGCGAAGGAGCCGCAGCAGCGGCAGGCCTCGGCCATGGTGCTCCTCTGGGAGGCGCGCCACGTCCTGCAGGACCTCGCGAGCGCCGCCGCGGCGAGCGCCCCCGCCGCGCCTCACCCGGACCCCGCGGCCGCGGTGCCGTCGCCCCCGTTCGCAGAGGACCGCCGCGGGCCGGCCCCCCCCGCGCCCGAGCCGCTGCGCGTCCTCGGCTTCACGCGCCGTCCCTTCTTCGACGCCGCGCCCCCCGCGATCGAGAACGGGTGGGAACCGCTCGCCTCCGCGCGCGCGCGGATCCTCGAGCGGATCGACCTCGACCAGGTTCCGGTCCTCGCGATCACCGGTGGCGCCGGGCGCGGCCACTCCGCGCTCTGCCGGCGCATCGCCGAGTCCATCGGCCGCGAGCGGCTCGGCGTCACGCTCGACGCGTCGCCCGCGGCGGGCGACCGCGGGCTCGTCCAGCTCCTCTGCAGGGCCGCCGGCGCGATCGTCGAGGAGGTGAGCGACGAGGCGTGCCTCGACGCGCTCGTGGAACGCATGAGCGAGGAGCGCCAGCACCGGAACCGGACGCCGGTGGTGATGCTCACGAGCGTCGTCGTCCCGCACCCCTCCACGAACGGGCTCGCGCGGATCGTCGAGGCGGCGCGCGCGTCGGGCGCGTTCAAGATCCTCCTCACCGGCGCGTCGGGGCTCGCCGCTGCGCTCGAGCGCTGCCGGATTACCCCCGGCGACGACCGGGTGCCGGAGGTCTCGCTCCCGCCGCTCGAGCGCGAGGACATCGAGCGGTACGTGCGCGGCTGGATCGACGCGACGCTCGCGAAGGGAGCGGGCCCGATCATCGTGTCGCGCGACGCCTCCCTGCTCCTCACGCTGCGCTCGGAGGGCGCCCTCGATCGGATCGACTCCATCTGCGAGAACATGCTCGTGCTCGCGTCGTCCGAGCAGCGGCGCACGCTCTGCTCGTGGCACGCGTGGACGGCCGCCGACTCCGAGCGGTGGGCGACGCGCCCTCTCGACGCGCTGCCGCGCCGGCCCGCCGGGTGGCCGCCGCCCGAGGTCGCCGACGTCATCGACGTGTGCCGCCGCGGCGCGGGGATGCCCCCGTGGCCGCGCATCGCAGGCCGGGAAGAGTGATGATGAACGAGAAGCGGATGTCCCACCCCGAGGGAGCGCACCCATGGCAGACCTGGCGTTGATCGCGAGGATCCCGAGCGTCGCGAGCGCGGTGCTCGGCGACCTCGCGGGCGGGTTCTACGACGCGATCCGGGAGGGAGACGGCGAGTCCGTCGCCTCGGTCGCGGCCTTCGTCTCGAGCGCGCTCGCCGGCGCCGGGGAGGAGCTCGGGCTCGGCGCGCTCCACCGCGTCGGAATCGCCGGCGAGAAGCGCGCGCTCGCCGTCGTCGTCCTCGGAGACTCGGTCGTCATCGCCCGGATCGAGCCCGCCGCCTCGCTCGCCGCCGTCGAGCGGGCCCTCGACGCAGCCGTCGGCACCGGAGGTTGAAGATGGATCCCATCCTGCAGTCGCTCATGGACCTCGCCGGCGTCACGGCCGTGCTCGTCTTCGATTCCGCCGGTCAGCTGCTCGGCCACCGCGGCCACACCGTGTACGACCAGGGGCTCTGCGAGCAGGTGAGTGGCGCGCTCGCGAAGGCGCTCGACGCCGTCCAGCTCCAGCAGGAGGACTGGGAGACGGTGACGGCCCACTTCGCGGACGGCAAGCTCGTGCTCCGCCGCGTGATCGCGAACGGTCAGACCCACGTGCTCACGGTCGTCGCCGACGCGACGCTCAACCCGTCGTTCGCGACGGTCGCGATCCGGGTCGCGGCCGGGAAGCTGAAGCGCGTGCTCGAGGGCGGCCCGGCGTCGTCGGGGGTCGGCACCGGCTCGTCCGCCGCGCGCGCAGGCTCCTCCAGCTCGCCGGCGCCGTCGGAGTCGCGCCCGAACCTCGCCAACTCCGGGCTCAGCTGGTCGAAGATCTCGAACGTCGGGCTCTCGCGCGTCTCGGTGGCTGATCCCGCCTCCGGGGCGTTCCTCGCGCGCTGCGCGAAGGAGCTCGCCCAGCACGTCGGCCCGATCGCGAAGGTCTACGTCGAGGAGGCGGTCCGGCGCGTCTCGCCCGAGACGCCGTTCTCGATGGCCGTCGCGCGCGCGCTGATCGACGACCTCGGCGCCCAGATCGAGGACGCCGCAGACCGCACCCAGTTCCAGAAGGCGCTCGCGAAGGCCTAAGGGCCGAGGCGAGCGGACGAGGACAGGCAGGGAACCCGTTCCGCAGACGGAGGTGCACGGATGTCCATGGTCACAGCCGTTCGAAGGAGCCTCGGCGTCAAGGTGTCGCTGAAGCTCGCCATCCCGGTGGTGCTGCTCACCGCGCTCGCCGCGGCGATCATCGTCATGGGGCAGACGAGGCAAATGGAGGAGCTGACGCTCGAGAAAGGGAAGATCGCCGCGTCGATCGGCGCCCGCCAGTACGGCGACATGTTCGACAGCGCGATCGACAGCGGCCTCGTCACCGTCTCGGACGTGCTCGACCGGAACTATGCCGAGATCAAGGGCTACGACTTCGGGGACAAGCCGAAGTACCACACCCGCTACGACGCGCTGACCGACAAGTCGGTGCTGGTGTTCCAGGACAAGATCCTCGAGCACCAGGATTTCATGTTCGCCGTCGGCGTGGACGAGAACGGCTACCTGCCCACCCACAACTCGCGGTTCCAGAAGGCGGTCACCGGCGACGTGCAGAAGGACCTCGCCGGCAACCGGACGAAGCGGATCTTCGCCGATCCGGTCGGCATCGCCGCCGCGAAGAACACGCAGCCCTCGCTCGTGCAGGTCTACAAGCGCGACACCGGCGAGACGATGTGGGACATCTCGTCCCCCATCTTCGTCAAGGGGAAGCACTGGGGCGGCTTCCGCGTCGCCGTGTCGATGGAGCGCATCGAGGACCGCCAGCGCACCCTGCTCCTCACGCTGCTCGGCATCTTCGGCCTCTTCACGGTCGTGACGCTCGGGTCGCTGTTCCTCGTGATCCAGCAGGCGATGCGCCCGGTCGTCCGGCTCACGGACGCGGCGCGCCAGATCGGCCTCGGCGAAGAGCTCGACACGCCGATCAAGCCGCAATCCGAGGACGAGATCGGGCAGCTCACGAAGACGATCGACCGCCTCCGCCTCAGCATGAAGGCGGCGATGGCGCGGCTCGGCCACTAGCCACGGAGGATGACATGACCCGGACGCTCCACCGCCTCGCCATGCTCCTCGCAGTGCTCGCCGCGCTCGCCCCTGCGGCGGCGCGCGCGCAGACCACGAAGGTCGGCGGGATCACCCCCGTCGAGAGCCTCACCTCGCAGGAGCGGGAGATGCTCGCGCTCGCGACCGACTTCGCGAAGCGCTCGACCGATACGCTCGAGAAGTGGCTCGCGTCGAAGGAGGTCACGCCCGAGCGGCTCTTCACCTCTACTACCCCGTCGCGAACACGGATCCCCCGAAGTTCTTGACGGACTACGACAAGCTCTCCGACCGTGACGTGCTCGCGATCGAGGAGGCGATCCTCTCCCGCTCACCGACCATCATCTACACCGTGATGGTGGACAGGAACGGCTACCTCCCGACGCACAACCAGCGCTACTCGCAGCCGCTCACCGGAAATCTCGCGAGCGATCTCGTGAACAACCGGACGAAGCGGATCTTCAACGACAAGACCGGCCTCGCGGCGGCGCAGAACGTGGCGCCGTTCCTCATCCAGAACTACCAGCGCGACACCGGCGAGACGATGGCGGACATCTCGATCCCGCTCTACGTGCAGGGGAAGCACTGGGGCGCGATCCGGATCGGCTACCGCCGGGTGGAGACCGCGGCGAGGTAGTCCGGCGCGGGTGTGGCGAACGCGCTGCGGTGGCCCTCCGGTCGAGCCGGACGGGCGCCGCGGCGCGCCTGACCGCGCGGCCAGCGCCGGAAAGAAAAAGCCCCGCCTCCCGGACGAAGGAGGCGGGGCACAGATGGTGACCCGTACGGGAATTGAACCCATGTTTTCGGCGTGAGAGGCCGACGTCCTAACCGCTAGACTAACGGGCCACGAACCTTCGCTTTCCTACTCGCGGGCGCTGCGGCAGTCAACGCCTGTCGTGCGTTTTTGGCTGGGGGACTAGGATTCGAACCTAGATAGCCAGCTCCAGAGGCTGGCGTCCTGCCGTTAGACGATCCCCCAAATCTTCATTTCGGTTTCACGAGCACGAAGATGCGCGTTTCGCTCTTCAGCTCGTAGACGTTCAGCCCTTCCCACTGCCCCGGCTTCGCGTCCGGGTTCTCGATGTGCACCGCCTTCACCGAAGCCGTGTCGGCGATCGGCCGCCGCGCGAATCGTGGCCCGTACACGGCGCGGAAGAACTTCAGCGTCTCGTCGTAGCTCTTCGGGCTGCGGAACCGATTCTCCCCGATCTTCACCGACTCGTCCGGGAGAATCGCCCCACCGGCCTTCTCCGCCAGGGCGAGGCCCGGGAGAAGGAGAAAGACCGCTGCGAGCGCGGCCTTATAGCGAGGGACGGGGGTCATGGTCAAGCGGCACCATGTACCGGGACCGGAGGGCGGCGTCAACGGTCCGCCCGGTCCCTCGCGCCCCGTAGCGCTACCTCCAGACACCGATCTCGCGCCCCTTGTGGCCCGCCTCGCGCAGGACCAGCTCTCCCCGCTTCCACGCGGCGCCCGCGTGCGGGCCGACCCAGAAGCCCTTCGGATCGCTCCTGCGCCAGTTCTTCCGGAAGAGGTCGTGGACCTCCTGGAAGATCGACCTGAGCGCGAGCGGCTTGCCGCGCTTGTCCTCGACGTCGTCGGTGATGTCGAGCTCGGCCCAGAGCCGGCCCGACACGAGCTCGTCCTTGTCGTTCCTGACCGAGCGCTCGTAGTGGAAGACCGGCGAAGGGACCTCCTCGATGACGAGCATGCCCTTGTCCGGCCCCTTCTTCAGCGGGTGCACGATCACCGGCCCGAGCCGCTCGGCGGCGATGTACCAGGTCTCCGTCTCGAGCCGCTCGACCGCGTGCTCGTCGAGCTTCAGCGGGACGTGGCCCGGGGGGATGAGCTCGGGGTAGAGCGTCAGCTCGCGCCGCGCGAGGTGCCGGAAGAGCGAGCGCTCGTCGTCCGGGAGCATGAAATAGTACAGGGTTGCGGCCATGGCGTCTTATCGCACGCGCTGGAGCAGCGTGTCGTAGCTCTTCGCGATCCGGGTCGCGAGGATGAGCAGCTCGCCCACGTTCCCGGCGTCCACGACCGCCCCCTTGCCGGCGTCCGCGTAGAAGAGGTTCACGACGCGGCCGAGCGCCAGGATCGGCACGACGAAGGCGTTCCCGGGCACGCCGCCGCCCAGTGCCTTGAGGAGCCGGATGTTCGAGTCGGTCTTCGGGATGGGCCCGAGGAAGTGCGCGCGCGTCCGCACGACCGTGTCGAGGACGCCGGGGGTCCCGAGGGCGAGGTGCATCCGCCGCACCGCGTCCGGCCCGAGCTTCTCGCCGAGGCCCGCCCACCCGTGCGCCGCGCCGCGGTGGACGGTGAGGAGCACGGCGCGCTTGAACTTGGAGCGGGCGTAGCGGAGGACCGACTTCGCGATGGCGTCGCGCTCGTCCACGCCGTCGAGGGAGCGCGACGCCTCCTCGAACGAGAGCGGCGAGGGCTCCGGCTCCGGCCGGGGCGTCGTCGCGAGCCGCGCGGGCGGCGCGTGCGCCGGCCGCTGCGAGAGCGCGGCGAGCACGTCGGCGACGACGTCGGGCGGCACCGGCGCGGGGGGAGGCGGCAGCACCGGCGCCTCGGGCTCGAGCAGGTCGGTGAGCTCGATGACGTCGTCGTCGATCGGCGGAGGGGGCGGCGCCGCGCGAGCCACGGGCGGGGCTGCGGGCCTCCCGGGGGGCGCTGCGGCGGGGGGCGGCGGCGGCGCCGGCGCTGCGGAAACGGCCGGCTTCTGGTGCTGGTAGAGGGCGGTGAACTCGCTCTCGTCGATGAGGTCCGGGCTCTCGGCGATCGACGTCGTCCCGGAGAGCGAGGTCTCCGACACGCCGCGCGCGTCGGAGATCCTCCCCTTCATCTGCGCGAAGTCCACCTCGATCCCGCGCAGGTGCCGGTCGATCGCGTAGTGCTCGCGCAGGAGCGCCCAGACGCGCGCCTCCGGCGCTACGATGGGGAGCACCGCCTTGCCGGTCGCGAAGGCGACCTCGTCGAGCATCGAGAGGTTTCGCGGATCGACGACGAGGAGCGCGAGCCGCCGATCCTGCAGGAGGTACGGGATCGCGTCGTAGCGGTCGGCGATCTCCGGGGTGAGGAGCCGGATGGCCGCAGGATCGAGCGCGAGCGCGCCGAACAGCGACGGGAGCCCGTGCTGCTTCCCGAGCGCCTTCGCGAGGGCCTCCTCGGACACCGCCTGGATCTCGAGGAGGTTCGTTCCGAGCCGGCCCCCGAAGATGATCTGGTTCTTGAGCGCGTCCCGGACGGCGTCGTCCGAGCACGCGCCCTCCTTCACCAGGATCTCGCCGAGACGGGGGGGTGCCACGCGCGCATCATACTCCGCGCCCTTCGACTCCGCGCCGCCAGCGGTGGCGCTACGCTCAGGGCGAACGGAACCCTGCCCTGCTCACCCCCGCCCCGGAACAGTCAGCTTCGCCGGGTCGAGCAGCCGCCGCGCCTCCCCAGGCGCGAGCCCGCCGATCTCGACCGCGAGGTCCACGATCGAGCGTCCGGACGCGACCGAGGCCTTCACGATCTCCGCGGCGCGCGCGTAGCCGAGCCGCGGGGCGAGCGCGGTCGCGAGGCTCACGGTCCGCTCGGCGAAGTGGCGGGCCCGCGCCGGGTCCGCCTCGAGGCCCCGCGCGCAGCGCAGCTCGAACGCCCGCACCGCGGCGGCGAGCACGTCGAGGGCGTGGCAGAGGTCGAAGGCGACGAGCGGCATCATCACGTTGAGCTCGAGCTGCCCGCCGCTCGCCGCCCAGGCGATCGCGCCGTCGAGCCCGACCACCTGGTACGAGACCATCGCGAGCATCTCCGCCATGGAAGGGTTCACCTTGCCCGGCATGATCGAGGAGCCGGGCTGGACGGGCGGCAGGCGGAGCTCGCCGAGCCCGGTGTTCGGCCCCGACCCGAGGAGGCGCACGTCGCCGCCGATCCGCAGGAGCTCGAGCGCGGCGGTCCGCAGCGCCGACGACAACGCGACGAACGGCGCGAGCGACTGCATCGTGTAGAAGAGGTTCGGGGCCGGGGTGAGCGGGATGCCGGTGAGCTTCTCGAGCTCCGCGACGACGAGCTTGCGGTAGCGCGGGTGGGCGTTGAGGCCCGTGCCGACCGCGGTCCCGCCGATCCCGAGGACCGAGAGCTCCGGAAGCGCGTCTCGGACGCGCCCCGCGGCGAGCGAGAGCGCCAGCGCCCAGCCCGACACCTCCTGCCCGAGCCGGATCGGCGTCGCGTCCGTGAGGTGCGTCCGGCCGGACTTCACGATCCCTTCCCAGCGGCGCGCCTTTCCCTCGAAGGTGCGCGCGAGCGCGGCGAGCGCGTCCACGACCTCGGGCGCGAGCTCGAGGGCGGCGAGCCGGATCGCCGTCGGGACGACGTCGTTCGTGGACTGCGCCATGTTCACGTCGTCGTTCGGGTCGACGAGCCGCTCTGCGCCCCGCCGCCCGCCGAGCAGCTCGGTCGCGCGGTTCGCGAGCACCTCGTTCACGTTCATGTTGTGCGAGGTGCCGGCGCCCGCCTGGTACACGTCCACGACGAACTGGTCGCGCCAGCGGCCCGCGAGCACCTCGCGCGCCGCCGCCTCGATCGCGCGCGCCTTCGGGCGCGGCAGGAGGTCCAGGCGCGCGTTCGCGCGCGCCGCGGCGAGCTTCACGCGCACCGTCGCGTCCACGAACGCCGGATGAGCGCGGAGCCCGGAGATGGGGAAGTTCTCGACGGCGCGGGCGGTCTGCGCACCCCAGAGCGCGCCGGCCGGCACGCGCACCTCGCCCATCGTGTCCTTCTCCATCCGCGTCCTCGCGCTGCGCCTCGGCATGGTCGCTCCCCTCCCGCTCGCAGCGGCGAGCGGCGAGCCCGCGGCCCGCGAGCCTATCAGGTGACGACGAGCCGGACGGGCGATTCGAGGACCAACCGAAGCGTCTGGAGGAACCTCGCGCCGGTCGCGCCATCCACGACGCGGTGGTCGCAGGAGAGCCCGAGGCGGACCCGCTCCATCGCGACGAGCGCGCCGGTCGCCTCGTCCACCCATGGCACCTTCTGGACCGCGCCGACGGCGAGGATCGCCGCCTCCGGCGGGTTGATGACCGCGTAGAACGCCTCGATCCCGAACATGCCGAGGTTCGAGATGGTGAACGACGCGCCCTGGTACTCCTCCGGCCGGAGCTTCCGCTCGCGCGCGCGGCCCGCGAGGTCGCGGAGCTCCGCGGCGATCTCGAACACGTCCTTGCGGTCGGCGCCGCGCACGACCGGCGTCACGAGCCCCTCGTCGAGCGCGACCGCGACCCCGACGTCCACCGAGCCGCGCCGCACGATCGCGTCGGCGCCCCAGGCCGCGTTGACCTCGGGGTGGCGCGAGAGCGCCTCCGCGGCCGCCTTCACGACGAGGTCGTTCAAGGAGACGTTCCCCTGCTCGAGCTCCTCGAGCTGCTCGCGCAGCGCCACGAGCCGGCGCGCGTCG
>WNGA01002545.1_pt1 | contig 27815 bp, 28 predicted proteins | sample 5400061 | NCBI WGS metagenome assembly WNGA01 (sample SAMN13153366, study PRJNA577476) | soil metagenome | isolation source: 100 cm soil or saprolite under grassland replicate 2 | place: USA:California | collected 2016-06-15
CCTGGAACTCGCCCTCGGCGTTGATCACCTTCGCGCGCCGCTCACGCTCGGCCTCGGCCTGGCGCGCCATCGCCCGCTGCATCCCGGACGGGATCTCGACGTCCTTCACCTCGACGATCGAGACCTTGATCCCCCAGGGCGAGGTGGCCTCGTCGATGATCCCCTGGAGGATCGCATTGATCTTGTCGCGCTCGGAGAGGAGCTCGTCGAGCAGGTGTTGCCCGAGCACCGACCGCAGCGTCGTCTGGGCGATCTGCGAGGTCGCGACCATGAAGTTCTCGATCTGGACGATCGCCGCCTTCGGCTCGATGATCCGGAAGTAGGCGACCGCGTTCACCCGCGCAGGCACGTTGTCCTTGGTGATCACCTCCTGCGGCGGGATGTTGAGCGTGATCGTGCGCAGGTCGACCTTCACCATCCGGTCGACGATCGGGATCAGGATGAACAGGCCCGGCCCCTTCGGCTCGGGAAACAGACGACCGAGGCGGAAGACGATCCCACGCTCGTACTCCCGCGCCACCTTGATTGCCGAGATCAGGAAGAGGACGACCAGGAAGAGGACGACGACGACGGCGATGATCGCGGCGGTCACGGCGTGATCCTACTCCGTGGTCAGCGGCTCGACCTCGAGGACGAGCTCCGGGTCGACGCGGGCAACGCGGACGGGCTGGCCTGGACGCAGCGACGTTCCGTCCGCGGGGCGGGCGCGCCAGAGCTCGCCGTGGACGAAGACGAGGTCGTCTCGGCGTGCCTCGCCGATCTCGCCGACCATCATCTGCGGGCCGACCGAGACCGGGCGTCGCCGGACCTGGACCGCCTTCGTCAGGGCGAAGGCCCAGAAGGCCCCGAGCGTGGCCGCGAAGGCGATCAGGAGCGGCGCGTTCACGTTGTCGTAGGGCGCAGGCGCGTTGTGGAAGAGCATCAGCGAGCCGATCACGAGGCTGATCAGGCCCGACACCGTGAGGGCGCCGTGGCTCGTGACGTGGGCGTCGATCACGAGCAGCGCGGCTCCGAGCAGGAGCAGCGCGAGCCCCGCCCAGCTGATCGGGAGGACCGCGAACCCGAACAGCGCCGTCAGCAGGCAGACGGCGCCGAGCGCCCCGGGCAGCACCACCCCTGGATGGAAGATCTCGAAGCCGATGCCGGCGATCCCGGCGAGGAACAGGAGCGGGATCAGGTTCGGGTCGATCAGGGCGTTCAGGAGCCGGGTGAAGAAGCCCGGGTTCACGTTGACGATCCGCGCGCCGGCGGTGTGGAAGACGTAGCCGCTGCCGACCGCCTTGCGACCGTCGATCTTGTTCAGCAAGGCCGGGAGGCCCGGCGAGACGTCGTCGATCACATTCATTCGCAGAGCCTCGCTCTCGGTCAGGTTCGAGGCCTTGCGCACGGCGAGGTCGGCCCAGTGGACGTTGCGACCGCGGTACTTCGCGAGCGAGCGCAGCGAGGCGCGCGCATCGTTGATGACCTTACGCCGTAGGTCACTCCCGATGTTCGTGCCGCTGCCGTTGATCGGCGTCGAGGAGCCGATGTTCGTGCCGGGCGCCATCGCAAGCTCGTCGGCCGCCTCCCCGATCCAGACGCCTGCCGAGGCGGCGCGCGCCCCTGGCGGCGAGACGTAGACGATCACCGGGATCTTCGAACCGAGCTCGTGCTTGACGATCTTGCGCATCGACTCGGAGAGGCCACCGGGGGTATCGAGGATGATCACGGCGGCTGCGTAGCCGTTGTCCCGGGCGCGGTCGAGCTGGTGGTCGAGGTAGCTCGACGTGACCGGATTGACCTCGAGATCGAAATGGATCGCGAGGACGCGCGGCTTTGCGGGGGAGCTTGCGAGGGCGAGCGCCGGAACGGCTAGGGCCACGGCCAGCGAGCCGAAAAGTGCCCGCAGAAAGCGCCCTTTCACGGTCGTAAAGATTCTATCAGCGGGCCGTGTTTCCCTTGCGGCCCCGCCGGGGCTGTGCCACCCTCGGGACGGGTCGCCCTTGATGAGGCCGCTCCTCGCCGCAGCCGTCCTCGCCCTCGCTGCTCCCGGCGCCGCCGCCGGAGCAGGGCTTTCGCTCGCCTCGCGCGACCTTGCCGCGAGTGCGCGCACGCCGGTCCGGGTCGAGCGCTTCGATCTGGTCGGGTTTCACTGGAGCGGCTCGGGAACGGTGTTCTTCCGGGCGCGCGGGCTCGCCGGACGATGGAGTGCCTGGCACGTCGCTGCGCCCGAGGACGACGACCTGCCCGATCTCGGCGCGATTGAAGGCCGCTCGACTCGCGGCTGGCGGGTCGGGAGCCCGTTCTGGACCGGCGGCGCGAACGCGATCCAGTACCGGACCGTCGGCCGGGTCACCCGTGTGCGCGCCTACCTCGTCCGCAGCCCGCGGGTTCGGGTGAGCGTGCGGCGGCCACTGATCGCGAACAGACCGAATGTGATCATGCGGGCGCAGTGGCACGCGGACGAGGGGATCGTGCGGGCGACGCCGCACTACGCCGACGCCGTCCACCTCGCGCTGGTGCACCACACGGCGGGTTCGAACGCCTACAGCGCGAGCCAGTCCGCATCGATCGTGCGGGCGATCGAGGTCTACCACGTGAAGGGCAACGGGTGGAACGACATCGGCTACAACTTCCTCGTCGACAAGTACGGCCAGGTCTTCGAGGGCCGCGCCGGCGGGATGACGCGCCCGGTGATCGGTGCACACGCTGAAGGCTTCAACGTCGGCTCGGTCGGGGTCTCCGTGATCGGCGACTACAACACGGCGACGGTGACGGCGGCCACGCGCGCCGCCCTCGTCTCGCTGCTCGCGTGGCGCCTCGACCTCGACCACGTCGACCCGCTCTCGAAGGTCGTGCGCATCTCGACGGGCAACCCGCGCTACCCGGCCGGAACGGCCGTGACGCTGCAGGCGATCTCTGCCCATCGCGACGTGTACCCGACGAGTTGCCCGGGCACGAGCCTCTACGCGCAGCTCTCCGCGATCAGGGCGGCGGTGGCCCAGACCGGGCTGCCGAAGATCTACTCGCCGGCCGTGAGCGGCGCGCTCGGCGGGCCGGTGCGCTTCACAGCGCGGCTCTCCGCGCAGGCGGCGTGGTCGGTCACCGTCCGCGACCAGGCCGGGACGGTGGTTGCCAGCGGCGGCGGGACCGGAACGAGCGCCGACTGGACCTGGGATGCGACGACCGCGCCGCCGAGCCGGTACACGTGGACGCTCGCCGTCCCGCAGGCCCGCTCGGCGACCGGGACGCTCGGGACCGCGCCGGTGCCGCTCGCGCTCCAGCAGCTCAAGGTCGCGCCCACGGTCGTCACGCCGAACGGGGACGGCCGCGGCGACGTGGCGAAAATCAGCTATCGGCTGACGGCGGCGGCAACGGTGACCGCGACCCTGCTCGACACGCTCGGCGACACGGTGGCGACGCTGTTCACCCAGGGCCGTCCCGCCGGAGCGAACGAGTTCGTCTGGAAGCAGGTGGCGCTTCCGGACGGCCGCTACCGGCTTTCCCTGAGCGCGAAGGACGCCGCCGGAAAGCAGGTGCAGTCGGCGATCCCGCTGGTCGTGGATCGGACCCTCGCCGGGTTTGCGACCAGCGCCCCCGCGATCTCGCCGAACGGCGACGGGCGGTTCGACTCGCTCGACTTCTCCTTCCGGCTGCTCGCGCCCGCTCACGTGCAGGTGCGCATCCTGCGCCGCTCGACGTTCGTGGCGACTCCGCTCGACACGCAGCTCGGCGTCGGCCCGCAGCGGCTCACCTGGGACGGCGGCGGCCTCCCCGACGGGCGGTACTCCGCGGTCGTGAGCGCGACGGACTCGCTCCTGACGGTCAAGCAGTCGCTGATCGTGCGCATCGACCGCGCCCCGCCGCGGCTGCGGCTCGTTTCCCTCGGGCTCGTCAAGCTCTGGCTGAGCGAGCCGGCCCGGGTGACGATCGTCCTGAACAGCCGCGTTCGGCGGTTCATCCGCCGGAGCGCCGGCTTCTTCCGCGTCGCACACGCAGGGCCTGTGCGCAGCCTGACCGCATACGCGGTCGACGCGGCCGGCAACCGGAGCCGGACGATCCAAATCAGGCGCTGAGCCAGGCGTCGTAGCGGCGCTCGAGGCGGTCGAGCAGCTCGGCCAGCAGCTCGGCGCGGTCGAACGCGCGGCCGGTCTCGACGAGGAGAGACGTCGCGGGGTGGTCGACCTCTTTCGGCAGCTCCGCTTCGGGCACGTTCACGTTGACGCCGATCCCCAGCACGATCCGGCCCTCACGGGCCTCGGCGAGGACGCCGGCGACCTTCCGCCCGCCGAGGAGGAGGTCGTTCGGAAACTTCAGCTTCGGCTCGAGCCCGGTCAGGGCCGCGATCGCCTCGGCGCAGGCGTGGGCGGCGACGCCCGTGAGCTCGGGCAAGCGCTCGCCCGCGACCGCCGGCCGGAGCTGGACGGAGCAGAGGAGGCTCGTCGCGGGCGGCGCGAACCAGCGGCGGCCCAGGCGACCGCGCCCCGCGGTCTGCTCGCCGGCGACCACGACCGCGCCCTCCGCGGTGCCGGACGGAATCAGGAGCTGCGTGGAGGGGGTCGACTCGACGTACGTGTAGTCGCGGCCGAAGCGCCCCCGCAGGCGCGGCAGCACGGCTTCGCGCGCGAGTGAGTCCGGCACGGGAACGTAGACTAGGCCCGCTGTGCAACCTCCTCTGCGCAAGGGCCGTCAGATCCGGCAGGCCCCGCGGCCCGAGCGGCCGCTTGTCTACGAGAGGCTGAGTGACCCGATCCTGGTCAAGCGAGCGAAGGACGGCGACCGTCGGGCGCTCGCGGCGCTCTGCGAGCGGCACGCCCCGCGCGTCGAGCGGCTCGCGGCGCATCTGCTCGCCGACCCCGAGGACGCTCGCGACGCCGCCCAAGAAGCGCTCGCCAAGCTCTGCGTCCGCCTGCGCCAGTTTCGCGGCGAGTCGCAGTTCCGGACCTGGCTCCACCGGTTGGTCGTCAACACCTGCCTCGACGTGGGCGACCGCCAGCGGCTGCGCCGGTGCGAGCCGCTGCTCGAAGACACGCGGGTCGCAGCCGACGGCGACCCCGCCCGGGCGGCGACGCTTGCCGAGCTCAGGGGCGAGCTCGGCGCCGGGCTCGCGGACATCTCGCGCGACCAGGCGAGGGTGGTCGTGCTGAAGGACGCCCTCGGCTACTCGTTCGCGGAGATCTCGGCGCGCTCCGGGATGCCGGTCGGGACCGCGAAGTGCTATGCGCATCGCGCGCGCGCCGGCCTGCGCGCACGGCTCTCGAACGACGCGGCCGCGTGAAGACGGTACTCGGGCGAAACGAGATCGAGGCGATCCTGCCGCACCGGGAGCCGTTCCTCCTGATCGACGAGGTGCTCGAGCTGGAGCCGGGCGAGCGGGTGGTCGCGCGGAAGACGGTGCGACCGGACGAGTGGTACCTGGCCGGTCATTTCCCGGGCCGGCCGGTGATGCCCGGCGTCCTGATCGTCGAGGCGATGGCGCAGACCGGCGCGGTCGCCGTCCTCTCGCAGGAGGAGAACCGGGGGCGAATCGCCCTGTTCGCCGGAATCGACGACGTTCGCTTCAAGCGGATCGTGGAGCCTGGAGACGAGCTTCGGCTGGAATGCCGCCTCGAGGCGGTGCGCGGCCCGGTCGGGCGCGGCAAGGCGACCGCGCGCGTCGGCGAGGAGCTCGCCGCGCGCGGAACGCTCACCTTCGCGGTGGAACGATGATCGGGACCGGGAACGGTGTCGCCATCTCGATCACCGGCATCGGCTGCCACGTGCCCGAGCGGGTGCTGACGAACGACGAGCTCTCGAAGATGGTCGAAACCTCGGACGAGTGGATCATCGAGCGAACCGGGATCCGCGAGCGCCGGATCGCCGCGCCCGAGGAGGCGCTTTCCGACCTAGCGCTGCCCGCTTCGCGTGCAGCGCTAGAACAGGCGGGAATCTCCGGGTCCGATCTCGATCTCATCATCGTGGCGACCGTCACTCCAGACATGGCCTTCCCAGCGACGGCGGCGATTCTTGCCGACCAGCTAGGCGCCGGCGAAGCCGGGGCCTACGACCTCTCCGCCGGTTGCACCGGCTTCATGTACGCGCTCGCGCAGGCGTACGGGATGCTCGCCGGCGGCCTGTCTCGGCGCGCGCTCGTGGTCGGCGGCGACGTGCTCTCCAAGATCATGGACTGGACCGACCGGAGCACCTGCGTCCTCTTCGGCGACGGCGCGGGCGCAGTCGTGCTCGAGCGCGTCGGGGAGGGCGGCTTCCTCGGTTTCGAGCTCGGGGCGGACGGCTCGGGCGGCCCGCAGCTCTACCTGCCGGCCGGCGGCTCCCGGACGCCGGCGAGCGGCGACACGCTGGCCGAGCACCTCCACTTTGTGAAGATGAACGGCCGCGAGGTCTTCAAGTTCGCGACGCGGGTGCTCGTCTCCTCGGCCGAGGCGGTGCTGGCGGAATGCGGACGCTCGATCGAGGAGGTGGACGTCTACGTCCCGCACCAGGCGAACGTCCGGATCATCGAATACGCCACGAACAAGTTGCGTATTCCCGAGGACCGGGTGGTGGTGGACGTGGACCGCTATGGGAACACCTCTTCGGGCTCGATCCCGCTTGCTCTCGGGGACGCGCAGGCGGAAGGACGGCTCGAGGCGGGCAGCCTCGTGCTGATGACCGGGATGGGCGCGGGCCTCACCTGGGGCTCGGGTTTGATCGAATGGACCGACGGAGGACGAAGATGAGCGCGCAGAAGATCGCCTTTTGCTTTCCCGGCCAGGGCTCGCTGGAGGCGGGCATGGGCCGGGACATTGCCCGGAACGTGCCCGAGGCGATGGAGGTCTACCGAGCGGCGAGCGAGGCGTCGGGCCTGGACCTCGTCCGGTTCTGTTTCGAGGCGCCGGAGGAAGAGCTCGTCCAGACCGAGGTGCAGCAGCCTGCGCTCGTGGCGACGAGCCTGGCCGTCCTGGCCGCGCTGCGCGCCCGCGGCTACGAGCCCGACTACGTCGTCGGCCATTCCGTCGGCGAGTTCGCCGCGCTGGCGGCCGCGGGCGCGCTCGGCACGGAGGACGCCATCGCTCTGGTGCGGGAGCGCGGCCTTGCGATGGCGGAGGCGGCGCGAGAGAACCCGGGCTCGATGGCGGCGATCCTCGGGCTCGCAGACGAGGTCGTCGAGGCCCTCTGCGCGCGAATCGCGCGCGTGTGGCCGGCGAACTACAACTGCCCGGGCCAGATCGTCGTCTCGGGGGAGACGCCGGCGGTGGACGAGTGCTGCACGGAGGCGCAGCTCGAGGGCGCGCGCCGGACGGTGAAGCTCCGCGTCTCGGGAGCGTTCCACAGCCCGCTGGTCGAGCGGGCCGCCGAGCGGTTCTGGCCCGCGGTCGAGAGGGCGAAGTTCAGCGACCCGATCGCGCCGTTCGTTTCGACCGTGACCGCGAAGATCGAGCCGGCGCAACGGCTGGCGGCGCTCCTCGTCGAGCAGCTGACCGCGCCGGTGCGCTTCACCCAGGCCGCGCGCGAGCTGATGCGCCAGGGCGTGAAGGTCTTCGTCGAGGTCGGGCCCGGCAATGTCCTCAGCGGTTTACTGAAGAGGATCGACAGGAGCGTGAAGGCGATCCCGGTGGGCGACCTCGCCTCGCTCGAGAAGCTCAAGGAGACGCTCAAACCTGCCTGACGCGTTCGCCTCGCTGGAGGGCAGGACGGCGCTCGTCACCGGCGCCTCGCGAGGCATCGGCAGCGCGATCGCGCTCGAGCTCGCCCGGGCCGGCGCGTCGGTGGTCGTCGGCTATCGCTCCGGCGCCGATGAGGCGCAGAAGGTCGCGTCGGAAGTCGGGGGTCGCGCGGTGCAGGCGGACGTCTCCGAGCCGGAGGAGGCGAAACGGCTCGTCGAGGAGGCCGGCGCCCTCGACATCCTCGTCAACAACGCGGGTATCACCCGTGACACCCTCCTCGCGCGGATGCCCGACGACGACTGGCGCGCGGTGATCGAGACGAACCTCTCGGGGTGCTTCTACACCTGCCGCGCGGCCGTGCGCGGGATGATGAAGCGACGTGCCGGGTCGATCGTGAACGTGTCGAGCATCGTCGGCGTGCACGGGAATCCGGGCCAGACGAACTACGGCGCCGCGAAGGCGGGGATCATCGGGTTCACCAAGTCGCTGGCGCGCGAGCTCGGCGGCCGTGGCGTCCGGGCCAACGTCGTCGCTCCCGGCTACGTGAACACACGGCTGACGGACGTGCTACCCGAGGAAGCGAAGGCGATGATGCTCGGGAACACGCCGCTCGGCCGGCTCGGCGACCCGGAGGACGTGGCGGGAGCGGTACGCTTCCTCTGTTCCGACGAGGCCTCGTTCATCACGGGCGAGGTGCTGCTCGTCGACGGCGGTCTCGGAATATGAGCAACGGAGCGAGTCTCAACGGGCGCAGACGGGTCGTGATCACCGGCCTCGGCGCCCTCACGCCGCTGGGCAACGACGTCGAGACGACCTGGGAGACGCTCCTCGCGGGCCGCTCGGGCGCGGCGGAGATCACGCAGTTCGACTCGAGCCGCTTCAGCGTCCACTTCGCCTGCGAGGTGAAGGGCTTCGACCCGACCCAGTACATCGATCGCAAGCAGGCGCGGCGGATGGACCGGTTCGCACACCTGATCGTCGCCGCGGCGCGGCAGGCGGAGCAGGACGCCGGTCTGGAGATCGAGAAGGAATCGGACCGGATCGGTGCCGCGGTCGCGACTGGGATCGGGGGGCTGAAGGCGTTCCAGGACTGCTACGACGAGCTGCTCGAACGCGGGCCCGACCGGGTGAACCCGTTTTCGATCCCCGAGATCATCCCGAACATGGGCGCCGCCTGGGTCTCGATGCAGCTCGGGACGAAGGGGCCGCTCAGCTCGCAGTGCACCGCCTGCGCCGCGTCGAACATGGCGATCGGCGACGGGCTCGACGCGATCCGGCTGGGCCGGGCCGACGTGATGTTCTGCGGTGGCACCGAGGCACCGATCACCGAGGTCGGAATCGCCGGTTTCAGCGCGATGCGGGCGCTCTCGCGCCGGAACGACGAGCCCGAGAAGGCGAGCCGGCCCTTCGACGCCGAGCGCGACGGCTTCGTGATGGGCGAAGCAGGCGCGATGGTGGTGCTGGAGGAGCTCGAGCATGCTCGGGCGCGCGGCGCCAAGATCTACGCGGAGCTGCTCGGGTACGGCGTCTCCTCGGATGCCCAGCACATCACGGAGCCCGACCCGAGCGGGGAGAACCCGGCGCGGTCGATGACGATGGCGTTCCGCGACGCCGGCGTCTCGCCCGACGAGATCGACTACGTCAACGCGCACGGCACTTCGACGCCCCTCGGCGACGCGAGCGAGACCCGCGTGCTGAAGATCGCGCTGGGCGAGGAGAACGCCCGCAAGACGCCGGTCTCCTCCACGAAGGGCGCGACGGGCCATTGCCTCGGCGCCGCGGGCGCGGTCGAGGCGATGTTCACCACGCTCGCCGTCAATCGCGGCGCGCTGCCGCCGACGATCAACTACGAGCAGCCCGATCCGACGTGCGACCTCGACTACATCCCGAACGAGGCGCGCGAGGCCGACGTGCGCACCGGCGTCTCGAATTCGTTCGGCTTCGGCGGCCACAACGCGACGATCGTCGTCCGCCGCTTCGAGGACTAACGGCTTCAGCGTCACTGCCGCCGCGCCACGAGGAGCTGCCTCATCGTCTCGTAGGCGGCCTTGGGCCGGTAGCGGTTGGTCATCACTCCGTAGGTCTCCTCCTTGATCGTCGCCGGCGGACAGCAGCTCATCACGTGGTCGTCGCGGAGGCTGTACCACGCCGCGAGGGCGATCGGCGCCCTTCCCGTGAGGACGAGGCGGATCAACGCCTGTTGATGGACGTCCGCCTGGCCGCGCTCTTGGAAACCGTATTCACCGAGCCAGATTGGCTTGCGGGCCTGCCCGTGCGCCCGTAGCACGTCGCGAACGAGGCGGGCGTGGGCGAGGATCTGACTGTCCGCGCTGTAGTCGTGGAAGGTCATCACGTCGAATGACTTGCCGCCGCCGAACCGGTAGATGTCGTTCAGCCAGTCGATATCGGCGGTCTGGGCGCCTCCGAGGACGACGCGGGCGCGAGGGTCCTGGGCCTGTATCGCTCGGGAGCCTGGGCGGAGGACGGTCATGACGTACTCCTGCGGTCCGCCCGTCCAGTAGAGGTCGAGGTCGGGCTCATTCCAGAGCTCGTACGCGTCGATCGAGCCGCGGTAGCGATGGGCGAAGGCAGTAACGAATGCGGAGAAGCTCGCAGCATGGGGCGGATCGGTTCCTCCCGGGGCATCCCAGCGGGGGGTGTAGAGGAGGATCGGTAGGAGCCGAACCCGGTAACGCCGCGCCTTCTTGACGATGTAGTCGGCGCGCCGCCAATCGAATACGCCGCGCCGCGGCTCGATCAGGGGCCATGGGAACTCGAGCCTGAGCTGGCTCGCTCTCAGCTTCGAGATCAGCACCAGTTCGCGGTCGACGAAGACGGTCCCATTGGCCACGCCGTTGCACGCGCCACGCCTGCACCACCAGCCGTCGGGATTCGCGCCGACGTAGCGCCAGGGACGCATGCTCGGCTCGACGTTGATTCCTCCCGGGCGGATTGCGCGCAGCACCTCCGCGTGGCTGCGCGCGTCGCTCCGGCCGCCGAGCGACGCGACGAGCGCCGTCATTGCCAGCGCGGCCCAGACGACACGCACCAGCGTATTCTTGCTGCGGCGTCACCGGGTCCGTGAGATCTTGGCCCTCAACGTGAGCGGTAAGCTCGCGTCGTGGCGAGCGAACGATGGGTCACCTTCGACTGCTACGGCACTCTGATCGACTGGAACGGGGGGGTCCGGACGGAGCTGGCGCGCGTCTTCGGCGAGGAACGGGCCGGCGAGCTGCTCGAGCGCTACCACGAGCTCGAGCCGGAGCTCGAGGCGGACGGACAGCTCGGCTACCGCGAGGTGCTGACCGAGGCGATGCGCCGGCTTGGAGCGCCGCCGAGTGAGGAGGATGCGCTCGCGCGCTCGCTGCCGGACTGGCGGCCGTTCCCGGAGGTGGCCGAAGCGCTCGAGAAGGCTCGCAAGCGAGGCTGGAGGCTCGCGATTCTCTCCAACACCGACCGCGACTTCATCGAGGCGTCGATGGAGCGGATCGGCGTGCCGTTCGAGCTGGCGATCGTCGCCTCCGAGATCGGCTCCTACAAGCCTGCGCTCGGGCACTGGCGCGCGTTCGAGCGGGAGATCGGGCGGCTGCCGGACGTGCATGTGGCCGCGAGCCTCTTCCACGACGTGGGGCCCGCGAACGAGCTCGGGCTTCCGTCGATCTGGATCAATCGCCTTGGAGAAGAGCCCGAGCCGCAGCCGACGCGGGAGCAGCCCGACCTGCGCGGCCTTGCGAGGACGCTCGAGGAGGTCGGGGCGTGAGCCGGCTGCGCGCCCGCTGTCCGGACTGCGGCACCTTCACTGCCGTCGCGCTCGGGCCCGGCTACGAATGCCACGTCTGCGGGCGCGAGTTCAACGCCGGCCTCGTCCGCGTCCCCCGCGCCTGGGGCGAGGGCGGCGCGTCGATGGCCGAGGCCGCGCGCCTGCCGCTGCCGTATCCCGAGACCGCCGTGGTCGAAGAGGACAGCCTCGACGAGCAGAACCTGGCGATCGCGATCGACCTCCCCGAGCGCCCGCTCGTCCTCGGCGGCTGCTGCTGCGCGCACGTCGGCGCGGTCGAGGGCCTCGCAGCGCGCCACGGCAGGATCGCGCTCGTCTGGTTCGACGCGCACGGCGACCTGAACACGCCCGAGACCTCGCCCTCGGGCAACCTCTGGGGGATGCCGCTGCGGATGCTGCTCGACTCGGGCGCGGTCGAGCCGGAGGACGTCGTCCTGCTCGGCTCGCGCAGCCTCGACCCGCCCGAGCGCGAGTACGTGGCGTCGATCGGTCTGCGCACCGAGCCGGACGCGCTCGGCCCGGCGCTCGACGGCACCGAAGGCGTCTACGTGGCCCTCGACGCCGACGCGCTCGAGCCCGGAGACATCGCTTCGTTCATGCCGGAGCCCGGCGGCCTGGCGCTCGGGGAGACAGAAGCGATGCTCGGCCGCGTACGCGAGCAGGCGCCCGTTCTCGGTGCGGGCCTGAGCGGTCTCGCCGCAGAGAGTTCCAACGTCGAGCCGCTCATCCGCCTCTGCTCCGCTCTTGGCCTGTAACTCCGAAGGGAGGCCTCCGGTCTAAACTCGGGGGCTTCGGATGACTGAACGGATCGACGTCTCGATCGAGCACAGGCATGCGCCGCCGGAGGACGGCGGGCGCCCGCATCCGAACACCTGTCCGAGCTGTGGCTCGCATTACCGCGACGACGAGCTCGACGAGCAGCTTCGCGTCTGCCCGCATTGCGGCCACCACTTTCCGGTGCACGCGCGCGACCGGATCCGCCAGCTCGTGGACGAGGACAGCTTCGCCGAGGAGGCCGGTGAGCTCCGCTCCGACGACCCGCTCGACTTCTTCGACCTGCGACCCTACGCCGAGCGGCTCGCGGAGGCCGAGCTCTCGACGGGGCTCGGCGAGGCGATAGTGATCGGCCGCGCGGCGATCGAGGAGCTGCCCTGCCAGCTGGCGGTGATGGAGTTCGGGTTCATGGGCGGCTCGATGGGCAGGATCGTGGGCGAGAAGTTCGCGCGTGCCTGTGAGAGCGCCGCCGAGCGCGGCGTGCCGCTCGTGTCCGTGACCGCCTCCGGCGGCGCCCGGATGCAGGAAGGGATCCTCTCGCTGATGCAGCTGCCGAAGACGGTCTGCGCGGTCGAGGACCTGCACGACTCCGGTGGCACGCTGATCAGCGTGATGGCCCATCCGACCACGGCGGGCGTGCTTGCCAGCTTCGCCAGCCTCGGCGACGTGCTCGTGGCCGAGCCGGGCGCGCTCCTCTCCTTCACCGGCCCCCGGGTCGTCCAGCAGACGACGCGCGAGAAGCTGCCGGACGACTTCGGGCTGGCCGAGTCCAACTACGGCCACGGCCACGTGGACGCAATCATCCCTCGACCCGAGCTGCGGCCCGCGCTCGCGCGCCTGCTGCGCCTCTTCGCCAATGGCAGGTGAGGCCGAGCTGCGGCTGCGGGCGCAGCTGAGCAGGCTGCGCAGCGTTCCGCTCCTGCGCGGCGCGAAGCTGTCCGGCGAGCTCGAGCGGCTCCAGCGCCAGCTCGACCGGATCGTCGCCGAGCCGAGCGACGAGGAGATCTGGCAGTCGGTCGAGCTCGCGCGGCACCCCGACCGCCCGTACACGCTCGACTACGTCGACCGGCTGCTCGAGGACTGGTTCGAGCTGCACGGCGACCGGACCTACGGCGACGACGCCGCGATCGTCGCCGGCCTCGGGCGCTTCCGCGGCCGGACGGTCGTGCTGATCGGCAACCAGAAGGGCCGCGACGTGAAGGAGCGTACGAGCCGCAACTTCGGGATGGCGCATCCGGAGGGCTACGCGAAGGCGAACCGGGCGATGGAGCTGGCCGACCGGCACGGCTTCCCGATCCTGACGCTCGCCGACATCCCGGGCGCCTATCCGGGCGTAACCGCGGAGCAGCACGGCCAGGGAGGCGCGATCGCCCGCTCTCAGGCGCTCATGGCCCGGTTGCGGGTGCCGATCGTCACCTGCGTGATCGGCGAGGGAGGCTCCGGTGGAGCGATTGCGACGGCGCTCGCAGACCGTGTGTTGATGCAGGAGAACGCGATCTACACCGTCATCTCGCCCGAGGGCTGTGCCGCCATCCTCTGGCGCGACGCGGGCGAGGCGCGCAAGGCGGCTGCGGCGTTCAAGCCCGACGCGGCGCATTGTCTCGAGCTCGGGGTGATCGACGCGATCGTGCCCGAGCCGGAGGGCGGTGCGCATACGGACCACGAGCAATCCGCCCGGTTGCTCGGCGACGCGTTGGCGGAGGCGCTGGAGCTCCTCGAGCCTTGGGCCGGGGAGGAGCTTCGCCGGCAGCGACGTGTGCGGTTCCGCACAATCGGCCAGGTGCCCGCAACCCGCTGAAAAGGCCGCAAACCACCCGCTTTTCCACATCTTCCACAGGCTTATCCCCCGTGCGTACACATGTCGAGGCCGGCTTATAGCCGGCCTCGACCCTAACCCCCCGTTAGGTGGAGAAGCTTTGTAGAAGACACGACCCCTCTTCGAAAATAGTAAGTACCACGACCGCCGAGAAACAAACCTCGGCGTTTTCACTGCGGGCCTCGCCGGGTACGACCCGCTCATGCCGCGCTCGATCTGGAGCGGAACGATCTCCTTCGGCCTCGTCAGCGTGCCGGTCCGGATGTACAGCGCGACGGAGTCGAAGGAGCTTCGCTTCCACTTCCTCGACAAGCGCGATCTCGCCCCGGTCGGCTACGACAAGGTGCGGCGGGACACGGGCGAGCACGTCGACAGCGACGAGATCGTCCGCGGCTTCGAGGTCGAGAAGGGCCGCTACGTCCCGCTCGAGGACGAGGATCTGGACCGGCTCGACATCGAGCTGACGAAGACGATCGAGATCTGCGACTTCGTCGACCTCGACGAGATCGACCCGATCTACTTCCGCAAGGCGTACTACCTGCTGCCCGAGGAGGGCGGCGAGAAGCCCTACCGTCTGCTCGTGCGCGCGCTCGAGAAGACCGGCAAGGTGGGGATCGCGAAGGTCGTGATCCGGAACAAGCAGCACCTCGCGGCTCTCCGCCCGTGGCAGGGCGTGCTGGTGCTGGAGACGATGTACTACGCCGACGAGGTGCGGCAGCCGGAGCGTGTCGACGGGGACACGAGGCTGCGCAAGCCCGAGGTCGAGATGGCGAAGTCGCTCGTCGAGAACCTGAGCGAGCCCTTCGACCCCGAGAAGTACGACGACACCTACCGCAAGGAGCTGCTCGAGCTGCTGCGGGCCAAGGCGAAGGGCAAGCCGCTGCCGGAGCCGGACCGGAAGGAGGAAGGCGAGGTCGTCGACCTGATGGCGGCCCTGCGCGAGTCCGTGGAACGCACCAAGCGCTCCTCCGCGCGTGCTCGCAAGCGACCGCGCGCTAGAAAAACTAGAAAAGCTTCGTGAGCCTAGCGCGCGCTCGCAAGCGACAGCGCGCTAGAAAGGCACCGTGAGCCTCCGCGAGTACCGGCGAAAGCGGGACCCGAGGAAGACCTCGGAACCCTTTCCTTCTAGCCGCCGCCGGAGGCGGGGGCGTGACTCCCTCTTCGTCGTCCAGCGGCACGACGCGAGGCGGCTCCACTACGACTTCCGCCTGGAGCGGGACGGCGCGCTCGCGAGCTGGGCGGTCCCGAAGGGCGTCCCTCTCGAGCCGGGCCAGCAGCATCTCGCCGTCCATGTCGAGGACCACCCGCTCGACTACGCAACCTTCGAGGGCGAGATCCCGGAGGGCCAGTACGGCGCCGGCACGGTCGAGATCTGGGACAGGGGCACCTACGAGCTGATCGAGGAGAAGCGCGACGGCGGCCTCACAGTCCGGCTGCACGGAGACAGGCTGGAAGGGACCTGGGCGCTCGTGCCGGCAAAGCTCTCCGGCGACCCGAAGAACTGGCTCCTGATCCGCAAGCGCGAGGACGGCGGTTCGTCTCCGCCCCGCAAGTACGCGCCGATGCTGGCGACGCTCGAGGACGAGAAGAGCATCCCGCACGGAGAGGGTTGGGAGTTCGAGATCAAGTGGGACGGCTACCGGATCATCACGCGGGTGGCAGGCGGCGAGGCGGAGCTGCGCACGCGCAAGGACCAGGACTACACGCAGCGTTTCGCGAACGTCGCGAAGGAGCTCGTGAAGGCGCTCAAGACTCCGGACTGCGTGGTCGACGGCGAGGTCTGCGCGCTCGACGAGGAGGGCCGGCCGAGCTTCGCGGCAATGCAGCAGCGCAAGCCCGAGACGCCGGTCGTCTACTACGTCTTCGATCTGCTCGAGGTGGACGGCGAGCCGATCATCGACCTGCCGCTCTCGGAGCGGCGCGCGCGACTCGAGAAGCTGCTGGACCGGCGCAACCGCACGGCCAAGCTTTCCGAGTCGTTTGACGACGGGCCGGCGCTGATGCAGGCCGCGCGGGAGCGGAAGCTCGAGGGGATCGTCGCCAAGCGGCTCGAGTCCCGGTACCTGCCGGGCAAGCGCACGCGCGACTGGCTCAAGTTCAAGGCACATTACGAGCAGGAGTTCGTCATCGCCGGCTACACGCGTGGCAAGGGGCGGCGCGCGACCGCCTTCGGCTCGCTGGTGCTGGCGGTGTACGAGGACAATGGGCTCGAGTACGCCGGCAATGTCGGCACGGGCTTCGACGAGGCGGAGATCGAGCGGCTGCTGAAGAAGCTGCGACCGCTGGAGCGGAGGGACTCGCCGTTCGCGCAGGTGCCGAAGCTTCCGCGCGTGCGCAAGGACGACATCGTCTGGGTCGAGCCGAAGCTCGTCGCGCAGGTCTCGTTCGTCGAATGGACGCACGACGGCCGCCTGCGCGCGCCGGTCTACAAGGGCCTGCGGGAGGACAAGGACCCCGAGGAGGTGCGGCGCGAGCTACCGGGCGAGGAGCCGGCGCCGCCGATCCCGGACGTGATCAGGAAGGGCAAGCGCGTGCTGCGGCTCTCGAACCTCGACAAGCTCTTCTGGCCGGAGGAGGGGATCACGAAGGGCGTCCTGCTCGCCTACTACCGCGACGTCGCTTCGGCGGTGGTTCCGCACCTGAAGCACAGGCCGTTCACGATGAAGCGCTATCCGGACGGCTGGCAGGGGAAGCACTTCTTCCAGAAGGACGCGCCCCAGGGGATGCCGGACTGGATCCCGACCGTCGAGCTCATGGTCTCGACGCGGGAGACGCCACGGCGGCGGCGCAAGATCCAAGCGCCGCTCGTAAACGACGAGCTCGCCCTGCTCTGGATGGTGAACATGGGCTGCATCGACCTGAACACGTGGTACTCGCGCGTGGACAGGCCCGAGCGGCCCGACTTCGTGCTGTTCGACCTCGACCCCTCGCCCGACGTCGGCTTCCGCGAGACAGTGGAGGTGGCGCTGCTGGTGAAGCAGGCGCTCGACGCGCTCGGGCTCGACTCGTTCGTGAAGACCAGCGGGGCGGACGGGATGCACGTGCTCGTGCCGGTCGAGCGGCGGCACACCTACGAGGACACGCGGCAGTTCGCGGAGATCGTGGCCGGGGCGCTGGCGGCGACGCACCGCGGGCTCGTCACGACCGAGTGGTCGAAGGCGAAGCGGCGCGGCGTCCTGATCGACGCGAACCAGAACGGCGAGGGCAAGACGATCGCCTCGGTCTACTCGGTCCGCCCGAAGGAGGGCGCGCCGGTCTCGACCCCGCTCCGGTGGGACGAGGTGAACGAGTCGCTCGACCCGGCTGCGTTCACGATGGACGTCGTGCGCCGGCGGATCGAGCAGCACGGCGACCTGTTCCAGGGCGTGCTGACGACGAGGCAGTCCCTCGGTGCTGCGCTTCGCACACTCGGTGGTTGACACCCTTCGGGGCCGTGCCTACGCTGGTGCAGTACCGCCGTTCGGCCAAGGAGGTGCGCCATGACGAAGATTGCATCCTCCGGTCGCAGAGCCTGAGGCTCCTCGACTAGCCGCAGCGCGCCTTTTCACGTAGCGAGCTCCTGAGCCTCGGGCCTGCCCGGTCCGTCACTCGTTCTCGAAAGGAGATGCGCTTGCACGCTTCGGCGCTCGATCTGCACGACCTCGGCTGGGACGGCGGCTTCGCCGCCGCGTTCGAGCCGTACGAACAGGAGGGGCTCGTCCCCGCACGCGTCGCGGCCCAGCACCGTGGGGGCTACGACGTCCTCGGCGAGGCCGGGGAGCGGCGCGCCCGCGTTTCCGGCCGGCTGCGCCACGAGGCCGGGTCCGCCGCCGACCTCCCGGCCGTCGGCGACTGGGTCGGGCTCCGCGACGAGACGATCCAGGCGCTACTCCCGCGCCGTTCGGCCTTCTCGCGCAAGGCGGCCTGGGCGCCGACCGAGGAGCAGGTGCTGGCGGCGAACCTGGACAGCGTCTTCGTCGTCACGGCGCTCGACGGCGACCTCAACCTCCGCCGCCTCGAGCGGTACCTGACGTTGGTGTGGGAGAGCGGCGCCGGCCCGGTGATCGTGCTGACCAAGGCCGATCTCTGCGAGGACGTCGGCGCGGCGCTGCTTGCGATCGAGCCGGTTGCGATCGGCGTGCCCGCTCACGCGGTCAGCAACCTCACCGGAGCCGGCCTCGAGGAGCTCGAGCCGCACTTGGCCCCCGCGCGCACGATTGCGCTGCTCGGCTCCTCCGGCGTCGGCAAGTCGTCGCTTGCCAACCGGCTCGTCGGGGGCGAGCTCCAGGCGACGAAGGAGATCGCCGAGGACGGGCGCGGCCGCCACACGACCACGAGCCGCCAGCTGATCCGCCTTCCCCGCGGCGCTCTGCTCGTCGACACCCCGGGCCTGCGCGAGCTCCAGCTCTGGGACGCGGACGACGGCTTCCACGAAGCCTTCGCGGACGTCGACGAGCTTGCCGCGGAGTGCCGCTTCAACGATTGCTCGCACACCCGCGAGCCGGGCTGCGCGGTGCGTGCCGCGATCGACGAGGGCCGCCTGCCGCTCGCCCGCCTCCAGAGCTACCGGCAACTCCAGCGCGAGCTCGAGCGCCTGGCGCTCAAGCGGGACGCGCGCCTCCGCTCCGAGGCGCGCAAGAAGCGAGCGGCCTTCGCCCGGAGCATGCGCCGCCCTTCGTGGTGACCTACGGGATGACGCCGCAGCCGACGTAGCTTGCGTCGGCGTCCTTCGCCCTCAAGAGGCTCGGGACGCTGCGCTGGCTGCACTTCGGCGCGACGAAGTCGGCACAGAGGTGCGCCATCGCGTTCCCCTCCGGATGGTTCCAGCAGTAGCTCGAGTATCCGAGCCAGCGGGTGCCGGCCCTGGTCTCGATCCAGGCGGGAGGCGGGTCGCCGCGCTCTCCCGACGGAGGCGGTCCTTTCGGCAGCGCACTCGGGGAGGACCCCGAGCCGCAGGCGGTCAGCGAAAGCGTGAGCACCAGCAGGAGTGCAAGCCTCATCGCCCCATATACGGCGCCGCTCCCGGCCGCCGTCACAGGTCGCGACGCGCGAAACCGATCGCAGAGGCGACCGCGACGGCGATCAGATACGCGACGGCCCAGAGCCGCAGCCAGATGCCGCCGGTGTAAGCGCCGCCGAATGGGCCCAGCTGGAGCAGGAAGCCGGTGAGGCCATGCGTGTTCGCCGTGATCTGGCGCAGCGCATCCTGGTAGAGCGCCTCGAACGGCAGGCTCCACGACGCGATCTTGGCCGCGTGCTCGAGCGGGTGAGACGAAAGGGCGTGCCCGATCGAGCCGAGCAGACCGGCGACGAGGCCGGCGCCGAAGACCATGAAGGTAGCGATGCCGTTCGCGGTCGCGCTCAGGAAGACCGAGCCGAAGAGCGAGATCGCGGCGACGAGCGCGACCCCGCCGGCCAGCTCGAGCCCGGGGACGATCTTGTGGTCGGGCCACCAGTCTCCCGAGAGGCCGGTGATCAGCATCGACACCGCGTAGACGGCCAGGACGTACGGCGCGCACACCGCGACCGCGCCGAGCCAGCGCGCGAGCAGCAGCGTCGTGCGTCCGACGGGACGGACGATCAGCGGCTGGAGGAGCCCGCGCTCGGCGTCACCGCGGACGGTGCCGAGCGTGAGGAAGATCGCGAGCACGACGCCGAGGAAGAGGGTCGCGAACATCGCCAGGCCGAACACGAAGGCGCCGGCGAACGTGCGCGCGTCGATCCCGGCCGGCGGCACGATCGACTCGACGTCACGGAAAACGTAGTGGTTCCCGAGCCAGTAGAGGCCCAGGAACCCGAGCGTGAGCACGAGCACGACGACGAAGACCTTGCGCCGGAGGGCCTCGCGCAGGCTGTAGGCAACGATCGTCGGGATGGCCGTCACGACGTCTCTCCGCCGACGGCCTCGAGGTAGGTCTCCTCCAGTGTCGAGGTGAGAACGCGGACGCCGTAGACCTGCCGGCCCGCGCCGACCAGGTCCGCCACCAGCCGGGGCGCGTTCTCGCGTGAGGCGCCCTCGAACAGACGCACGCCCTCGTCGGTCTCGATCTCCACGCCGCGGGCTCTCGCAAGCTCGGCCGGGGCGCCCTCCGCGACGAGCCGCCCGCGCAAGAGGATCGCCACGCGGTCGCAGACGAGCTCGACCTCGCTCAGGAGATGGGAGTTGAGCAAGACCGAGATCCGGCGGCGGCGCAGCTCTTCGAGCAGCCCGCGGACGGTGCGGCGGCCGACGGGGTCGAGGGCGCTCGTCGGCTCGTCGAGAAGCAGGATTGGCGGCGAGCCGACCAGCGCCTGCGCGATTCCGAGCCGCTGCTGCATCCCCTTCGACATCGCCTCGACCCGGCGGTCGCGCGCGTCGGCGAGACCGACCAGCTCGAGCAGCTCCCGCCGCTCTTCCGTTCCGCCCGCCGAGCTGCTCAGCCGCTGATGGAGCTCCAGCACCTCGTCCGCAGAGGACCAGCCGGGAAAGCGGAATAGCTCCGCCAGGTACCCGAGGGAGCGCCGTGCCGCGAGCGAGCCGGCGGGCGCGCCTCGCACCTGCGCCGTCCCCGAGCTCGCGCGGACAAGGCCGCACGCGATCTTGACGAGCGTGGACTTGCCCGCGCCGTTCGGCCCGAGCAGGCCGACGAGCTCGCCCTCGCCGACCTCGAGATCGACTCCCGCGAGTGCCTCGGTCGCCCCGTAGCGCTTCGCAAGCCCGTGGACTGCGAGGGCGGCAGGCACGCGTACGAGTCTACGTGCGGGGGTTCGAAGAGCTTGACGTGGTGGCCGAGCTCCGGCTCGTCAGACATCGCCTAGTCGCTGCGGATGGCCGAGCATCCCGAGCTCGGCGATGTCGCGGCGGAAGAAGAGCGAGACCGTCCAGTCGGTGACGACGCGCAGCTTCCGGGAGATGAGCGGCAGCTGGTAGAGGTGGTACGTCCGGGTGACGAACCAGCCGAGGAAGCCGGTCAGGCGGATGCCGACAACGTCCGCGATCCCCTTGTAGCGACCTAGTGTCGCCACCTGGCCGAGCATCCGATAGCCGTAGGGCTTGGACTCGCCGCGCAGGTTCTTCGCGAGCCGCCGTGCCTGGCGTAGCCCGTGCTGAGAGGTCGGCGGGTCGGGGTGGTCGCTCGCCCGGTTTGGCACGCGGGCGCAGTCGCCGAGCGCCCAGACGTGCTCGAACCCCTCGACTTGCAGCGTCTCGTCGACCCGGACGCGGTCGCGCTCGTCGAGCGGGAGACCGAAGCCGGCCAGGAGCGGGTGCGCCCGTACGCCGGCGGTCCAGACCGTCGTGTGAGTGAGGATCCGCTCGCCGTTCGAAAGGCGGGCGGCGTGCGGCTCGACCGCGTCGAGGGTCGTGCTGACGTGGATCTCGACCCCGCGTCGCGCCAGCCGGTCGGCCGCGTAGTCGCCCAGGCGGGTGGGGATCTCCGGCAGGATCTTCGGCGCCGCGTCGACGAGCACCCAGCGCTGCGGCACGTGGCTCAGCTTCGGGTAGTAGCGGAGCGCGTCGCGGACGAGGTCGGACAGCTCGGCGAGCGCCTCGACGCCGGCGTAACCGGCGCCGACGAACACGAAGCTCAGCTCGCGGAGCCGGTGCGCCTCGGTTGTCGCGATCTCGGCTGCCTCCAGACGGCGCAGGACGTGGTTGCGCAGGTGGATCGCGTCGGCGAGCGACTTGAAGCCCAGGGCGTGCTCGGCGAGGCCGGGGATCGGCAGCGTGCGCGAGACGGCGCCGAGAGCGATCACGACGTCACGGAAATGGACGTTGAGCAGCTCCTCGCCGGTATCGACCTGGACACGGTTGCGCTCGAGGTCGAGCTCGACGGCCCGTCCGAGGAGGAGATCCGCGTGCGGGCACATCATCCGGAGCGGGACCACGACGTGGCGTGGCTCGAGCGTGCCGGAGGCGGCCTCCGGCAGCATCGGCGTGTAGAGCATGAAGTTCTCGGGACTGACGATCGTCGCGCCGCGCTTGCCGAGGTAGCGCGCGACGTAGCCCCCGGCGAAGCCGCCGCCGACGACCAGTGTCCCGCCTCGCGCGTCCCGCCTCGTCACGGCTCTACTATCGCGCCATGACGGGGGTTCAGGTAGCGGTGATCGGTAGCGGCGCCGAGCACGAGGCGCGCGCCGAGGCGGTGGGTGGCCTGCTGGCCGAGCGTGGCGCGACCGTCGTAACGGGCGGGCTCGGCGAGGTGATGGCGGCCGCCGCGCGCGGGGCGAAGTCGGCCGGGGGAACGACGATCGGGATCCTGCCGGGGGAAAGGCTCGAGGACGCGAATCCCTGGATCGATCATGCCGTCGTGACAGGGATCGGCCACGCGCGCAACCTCGCCGTGGTGGCGTCCGGTCACGCGGTGATCGCGGTCGGCGGCAGCTGGGGGACGCTGGCGGAGATCGGCTTCGCCTCGCGCCTGGGCCGCCGCGTGGTGATTCTCGAGCCTGGGCTGGAGGTGGAGGGCGTTGCGCGCGCCTCCTCGGCCGAGGAAGCGGTCGAGCTCGCGTTGGGGTCGGGATGATGGCGCTGGAGATGCGCGCGGCATGCGAGCGCTGCGGGAAGCCGCTCGCGCTCGACGGCGAGGCCTACATCTGCTCGCAGGAGTGCACCTTCTGCGCTGAGTGCACTGCGGTCCTGGACGAGGTTTGCCCGAACTGCGCCGGCGAGCTCGTCCGCCGGCCGCGACGAACCAAGTAACAGACTGTTACTTGAATCCGCCCGTGGGGCGGCGGGTGATCGCGCCCATGGTTGCGTGGGTCCCGAGCGACTAGTAACAGACTGTTACTTGAACTTCGGGGCGAGGGACTCAAGCGCGCAGGAGAGGGCAGGTCAGGCAGGTCGGGCCGCCGTCGCCCTTGGAGAGCTCCTCGCCGCGGTAGACGCGCACCTCGACGCCCGCCTGCTCCATGCGCCGCTTCGTCTCCGGGTTGCCCTCGACCCCGAGCGCGAAGCGCGGGGCGAGTGCGAGCACGTTCGGGCCCATCGTCTCGAACTCCTCCTCGGGGACCGGCACGATCTCGATCCCGCGCTCTTCCAGCAGCTCGGCGAGCCGGACGGGCAGCAGCGGCGGATACGCGACGACCAGGTCCGGGGCGAGCGGGCTCAGCAGCGAGAGCAGGTGCATCACCTCGTCCCGGCCGTGCCAGTGCGGCAGGTCGAAGACGACGATCTCGACCTCGGGCTGGAGGCGCCGGAGCTGAGCGATCCCTTCGTCGTTCGTCCGGTAGCCGCGGCCGGCGAGCAGGGTGTGCTCGTCGAGCCAGCAGAGGTCGCCGCCGTCGGCCAGGGCGGGCGGCTCGAGCCGGCCCGCGACCGGAACTCCCGCACGCTTCAGATCCTCGGCCAGCGGCTCGACCTCGGCCCGGCGGATCTCTTTCCACGGCCGGAGCAGGAGCGCGCCGCCATCGGCCACGAGGGCCGGGTCGTAGGTGTAGATCGCGTCCGGGTTGCCGTCGACCGCGGACTCGGCGAGCACGACCTCGGCGCCCGCCTCCGCCAACAGCGCGCAGAAGGCCCGGTGCTCCTCGGCGATCCGCGCCGGATCGGGCTCCGCGCGCCAGCCGCAGGTCTTCCAGCCGCGGAGGTCCTCGGTGCGCGGCGCCCGCACCAGCACGCGCCGCAGCTCGCCTGTCATCGACCGGCAGCCGAACAGCCTAGGCTCGACGCTCACGGACCGAGCTTAGCCTTGGCGAGCCTCCGCTCGAGCAAGGCGCGCTCGGCCGGCTGCGCCGCCGGCTCGAGCGCGCGAGGGTAGGCGCTAGCCGCCGAGCCCTCGATCCTCTCGATCAGCGCGAGCCCGCGCTCGGGGCCATTGGCCATCGCGACGGCGACCGCGCGGTGCAGCTCGACGACCGGCTACGGGACGAAGCACGAGAGCCGCTCGTAGAGCGCTGCGATCTGCGGCCGGGCGCGCCTCCGTTCGACTGGCCCAAAGGGACGGCTCAAACAGTCAAGAAAGCGTCACGAATCATCCCAGGGAGCCGTCCGATTAGCTCCGTCGCGGCCTAGGGTTGCGAGCCGACGAACGAGTTGCACGGCGGGTGCCGGACGCCCTGTCCGAGCGCGGGCACGAGAAACAGGCGCACACGGGTTCCCGGGTGCAGCGGAGAGCCGGCCGTAGGCGACTGGCGGGCAACCGCGTAGCCGCCGGGGGATGGCACGGCGCACCAGCGCTCGACCGGCACGAGGCCCGCGCGCCTGACGAGCCGCTCGGCGGATGGCGCCGCCACGCCGACCACGTTCGGAACGCGCGTGGGAGTCGCAGTGCCGAGACCGGTGGTGTACGTGGGGCTGGAGCTGAACCCGAAGAACGCGAGCAGGAGCAGCAGGATGATGATCACGACACGACTCTACGCCCGCGCGAGCATCCGCCGCAGCAAGGCGAGCGCGCCCAATTTGTCGAGCGGCTCGTTCAGGTTGCCGCATTTCGGGCTCTGCACGCATGACGGGCAGCCGCGCTCGCAGGGGCAGCCGGCCAGCAGCTTTGCCGTGTCCTCGACCCAGCCCTCGAAGGCCTCGAACCCGCGCTCGGTGATCCCGACCCCGCCCGCGTGGCCGTCGTAGACGAAGATCGTCGGCCGACCGGTCTGGAAGTGCAGGTTCGTCGAGAGGCCGCCGATGTCCCAGCGGTCGCACATCGCCCAGAGCGGCAGGAGCGCAATCAGCGAGTGCTCCGCCGCGTGGAGCGACCCCAACAGCCGCTGCCCCTTCTCCAACCCCTCGAGCATCCACGGCTCGGGCAGGAACCAGATCGCCTCGGTCTCGAACTCGGTCTGCGGCAGGTCGAGCGCGACCAGCTCGAGGCTCTCCTGCGTCTGGATCGACTTCTTCTGATAGCCGACCACCTGCTCGGTGACGACGACTCGGCCGAACGACAGCTCGAGTCCCAGCCGGAGCTCGACCCGCCGAGGCTCCACGATCGCGGTCGTCGTCTCCTTCTTCGCCTGGGTGTAGTAGTCGCCGGAGAACGGCTCGACCAGCGCGGTGCGCGAGGCGAGGTCGAGCGCGGCGACGCGGTAGCTCTCGCCCAGGTGGAGGTAGATAGCGCCCTCGTGGACGGTCGAGTACGCGCGCTCCTGCTCGGCGATCCCGAGCAGCGTGCCCGTCGACCCCTCGACGATCGTGAAGGCCTCCGGACCGGTCGAGCGGAGGGAGACCCGCGCCGCCGGGTAGTCGCGACCCGCCCAGACGTAGCCGGCCTTCGTCCTGCGCAGCTCCGGCAGCGCCGCCGCGCGCTCCAGCGCCGCTTCGCCGAGCACGTCGCGGTCGGCGTCGTCGAGCGGCGCCTCGAACGCGGCCGCGCGGACGTGGCCGTCGAGGACGCGGGGGTTCTCGTGGTCGAGGAGCGCCGCCTCGACGCGTCGCCCGAGCAACGTCTGCGGCTCGCGCATGAAGTACTGGTCGAGCGCGTCCTCGCTCGCCACGAGCACGGCGAGCCCGTGGCCGCGGCGCCCCGCGCGCCCCCACTGCTGGCGCAGCGACGCGACGGTGCCGGGGAAGCCGACCGAGAGCACGCAGTCGAGCAGGCCGACGTCGATTCCGAGCTCGAGCGCGTTCGTCGCGGAGACCCCGAGCAGCTCGCCTTCGAGCAGCCGCCGCTCGATCTCGCGCCGCTGCGCTGGCGTGTAGCCGGCGCGGTAGGGCGAGAGGACAGAGTCGTCGCCGAGCCGGTCGGCTGTGAAGCGATGGATCAGCTCGGCGGCGCGCCGGCTCTTGGCGAAGCAGAGCGTCCGCAGGCCGCGTGAGACGAGCTCCGACATCAGCCTCGACGCCTCGCCGAGCGGGCTCGCGCGGAGGCCGAGCTCCTCGTCGGTCAGCGGCGGGTTCCAGAGAGCGACGGCGCGCTCGGCGCGCGGCGCGGCGTCGCCGCCGATCACGGTCGCCTCGGCGCCGAGGAGCGAGCTCGCCAGCTCGCCGGGGTTCGCGATCGTCGCGGAGGCGAGCAGGAACTGTGGCTCGGCCCCGTACACTCGCGCGAGCCGCCGCAACCGCCGGAGCACGTTGGCCACGTGCGAGCCGAAGACCCCTCGGTAGACGTGCGCCTCGTCCACGATCACGTAGCTCAGGTTGGTGAGCACGTCGCCCCAGCGGTCGTGGTGCGGCAGCACGCCCACGTGGAGCATGTCTGGGTTCGACAGGATCAGGTTCGCCCACTTGCGCACCTGCCGGCGCCGCTCGGTCTCGGTGTCGCCGTCGTAGATCGCGGCCCGGAGCTTGGGCAAGCGGAACGAGACGAGGGCGCGGAGCTGGTCCTGCGCGAGCGCCTTGGTCGGGTAGAGGTAGAGCGCCCGCCGCTTCGGCTCGCGCGCGAGCACGTCGAGCACCGGGAGGTTGAAGGCAAGCGTCTTGCCGCTGGCGGTCCCGGTCGTGACGACCAGATGCTCCCCGCGCGCGGCGGCCTCCCAGGCCTCGGCCTGGTGCGCGTACAGCGCTTCCACTCCTTGCGCGGCGAGCGCCTCGCGCACGCGCGGGTGGAGGTCGTCCGGCAGTGGCGCCGTGCGCGCCTCCCGCGCGGCTTCCGAGCCCAGATACGCGAGCTCTTCGCCGACGAGCAGGTCGTCCCAGAGAGCAACGCTGGTGGCCACGAGCCGATGGTAGCCTTGCCGGTCCGGGGTGCCTAAGGGCTGAGATCACACCCGTAGAACCTGATCCGGTTCGTACCGGCGAAGGGAGGAGCAGACTTGGAAGAGGAACGAGCAGCGGCGGAGGCCGGGCTTCGCTCGGCCGGAGTTCGTGAGCTTGGCACGCCGACTCCGTGAAGGAGGGGGCCCACGGGGGAACCATGGGTTCCCCCGAGCTAACCGGCGAAGGGAGTGAATGATTCCGAGGTGTCTAACGATTGCCGGGTCGGACTCCGGCGGGGGGGCCGGGATCCAGGCCGACCTGAAGGCATTCGCGGCGGCGGGCTGCCACGGGATGAGCGCGATCGTCGCCCTGACCGCGCAGAACACGACCGGCGTCACGGCGGTGCACGAGGCGCCGCCGGAGTTCGTGCGCGCGCAGCTCGAAGCGGTCTTCGGCGACCTCGGCGTGGACGCCGCCAAGACGGGGATGCTCTTCTCGGCGCCGATCGTCGAGACGGTCGCAGGCTTCCTCGCCGAGCATCCGTTGCCGCTCGTGGTCGACCCGGTGATGGTCGCGAGCTCAGGCGCGCGGCTGCTCCGTGAGGACGCCGTCGAGACGCTCGTCTCCCGGCTCTTCCCGCTTGCGACCGTGATCACGCCGAACCGGCCCGAGGCCGAGGCGCTCGCCGGCGAGGGAACCCAGCGGGAGCTTGCGGAACGCCTGCACGAGCTTGGCGCGGCGGCCGTGATCGTCACCGGCGGGCACGGCGAGGAGCCGGTCGACCACCTGTTCGACGGCGAGGAGCACGTCCAGATCCCGGTGGAGCGCCACAGGATCGCGGCGACCCACGGCGCCGGCTGCACGCACTCGGCGACGCTCGCGGCGCTGCTCGCTCGAGGAGAGAGCCTCGAAGCCGCCGCCCGCGGAGCCGCCCGGGCCGCCTCGCGGGCGGTGGCGCAGGGCCTCGCCGAGCTCGGCGACGGCGAGGGGCCCGTCGACGTGATCGGCCTGAGGGGAGCCGCGTGAGCCTTCGAACCGGTGCCGACCTCCGCACCCTCCGCGAGCGCAAGCCGCTCGTCCACCAGATCACGAACTACGTCGTCATGAACGAGACCGCGAACGCGACGCTCGCCCTCGGGGCGCTCCCGGTGATGGCCCACGCGCCGCAGGAGGTCGAGGAGATGGCCTCGGTCGCCGGTGCGCTCGTGCTCAACATCGGCACGCTCTCGGATCACTGGGTCGAGGCGATGCTGCTCGCCGGAGCCGCGGCCAACCGGGCCGGCGTGCCGATCGTGC
>WNGA01011117.1_pt1 | contig 27811 bp, 25 predicted proteins | sample 5400061 | NCBI WGS metagenome assembly WNGA01 (sample SAMN13153366, study PRJNA577476) | soil metagenome | isolation source: 100 cm soil or saprolite under grassland replicate 2 | place: USA:California | collected 2016-06-15
CAGCACACGCGCGCGATACGGTGGATCGTCGGTCGGCCCCAGTGGCAGCAGCACCGAGCTGGCCTGGCCCGGATACGTGCGTGAGAACGGATACGCTGCCGCGAGCTCTGTATCCGACCAGCTCATCGAGCTCCAGTTCAAGAAGCGGCTCACGGTGCGGGAATGAACGAACAGCTCGCCCGACGGCAGCACGAACACGAACGGGTACAGATCGATCGTTGGAAAGTCCGCGGGGAACAGGCTGGAGAACGGCTCCGGGAGCGGCTGCGTCCCTTGCAGCCCAGCCACGGGATCGAACACCTGCAGCGTGTTGTTGACTGGCGCGGTCGGCGAGACCGGACCACCGCTGCCCATCGTGCCTGACATCGTCACCAACTGCCCGTTGGGCAGCGCGGTACACGTCGGGTACCAGCGACCATCTTGCATGTCGGTGACGTGCTCGAAGAAGTCGTCGTCTGGCCAGAAGACGTGGACGCCGGTCACCCCTTCCATATGTCCACCGATGATGACCACGCGACCATCGGGCAGCATGGCGTGGCCGCTGCAGAACAGGTGGTGGTGCTCGGCCGGAAAGTGGCTGGCGCCGCTGGCGAGATTGACGACGGCTTCGATGCCAGCGCTCGCGTCGAAATCGGCGTTGCCCCACACCGCCAACTTTCCGGTTCGTGCCAGGGCGGCGTGGATCGCCACCAGCGGCGGCTGATACGCGACGTTGCTGGCGCCCGCCAGCGCCGGGTCTGGCGGCGACAGGTCGACGACCAGGTTCGGTCCGTTCCAGTCACCGGTGTCGTTGTTGCGCCAGTAGTGCACCAGCGTCGCGCCTGAGCGCGCGATGACCTCCAGGCTGCCGAAGCTGCTTTCGATCGCGGCCACGGCCTCGATGTCCCCTGCGCCGAACAGGGTCGGTCCGTACCAGATCAGCTCCTGGTCGTGGGAATCGCGCCACCAGTGGCCAAGGCCACCGCCGCTGAGCGGCGCAATCACCTCGAAGTTGCCTTCGGGCCCCTCCAGGAAGGCGTGCTGTCCCTGCACGCCGTTGGTTCCTGGAATGGGTAGCGGGCCCGTCCAGCCCCAGGTGTGGTCGTCGTCGCGCCAGTAGTGCACCAGCGCGTTGCCGGATCGGGCGATGACTTCGAGATTGCCAAAGCCGCTGCTCTGGGTCATGGCGACTGCTTCGACCCCACCCGAACCAAAGAAGCTCGGCCCGTTCCACGGCAGCCCAGCTGTGTCGTTGTCGCGCCACCAGTGCGCCAATCCACCGCCGCCGGAGGCAGCCACCGCCGCGACCACTTCGTAGTTCCCGAGCGTGCCATGGCTGCTCTGGATCAGGGCCACGCTGTGGGTGATCGGCACACTGCCCGGCAACACGGTGCGGGCCTGCCACCGCCAGCTGCCGCCGTCGTCACGCCAGTGGTGCACCAGCTGGCTACCTTCGAGCGCGACCGCCTCCAGATTGCCGGCTGCGCCGAGCGGTCCCTGGATCAGCGACACCGAGTACACGTCATCAGGACTGCCGAACGCGAGCCCCGATGCGATCCACGGCAGCACCGGATCGTCGTTGTTGCGCCAGAAGTGCGCCGCGCCACCCCCGGCCAGGCGCCGAACCAGGAGCTCGAAGTTACCGATGCCGCCGTGGCTGCTTTGGAGGAAGAACGTGCTGTGCTTGGTGGCCATCCGCGTAAGGCAGCGTACCGCTTGGGCTGCTGTATCGTGGGCGTCTGCGCTCGCTGCTACTCGCCGTCACACTTGCCGCATCGCTGAGCGCTGCTCTGCCCGGCTTCGCCGAGCAGCCCGCGACCCGGCTGGACGATCGGTTTGGCATCGCCGAGAGCCTGGCCAATCCGGCCGCGATGGCCGAGCTGGGCGCGGGCTGGACCAGGGTGCTGCTGGCCTGGCACCACATCCAGTCCAGCAATCCGACCGAGTACTGGGGCTTCGGTCGCGTGCTGCGCGAGAACGTGCTCGATCAGGAGGTCGCCGCTGGGGTGAGGGTCGCCGGGGTGGTGCAGTACACCCCGCCGTGGGCCGCGACCGATCCCGCCCACAGCCATCGGGCGGTGCCGCGCAACCTGTTCCTGCCATATGACGATCCCGACAACTACTTCGGCCAGTTCGTGTACCAGACCGTGCTGCGCTACGCGGGCCGCATCGATGAGTGGATCATCTGGAACGAGCCCGATTTTCGCAGCACCGACCCGGGCGTGGGTGAGTCCTACACGTGGCTCGGCAGCGAAGAGGAATTCACGCAGCTGCTACGCGTTGGCTACCTGGCGGTGAAGCGCGCCAATCCGCAGGCGCGGGTGTCGTTTCCAGCCACCTCGTACTGGGCCGACGCGGTGATGAACCGGCCGCAGTACTACGACCGCGTCTTAGACATCCTGAGTCGCGATCCAACCGCTGCCGAGCACCACTTCTACCACGATGCTGTCTCTGTCAACCTGTACCGCAAGCCCGATGACCTGTACCGCGTCCACTCCGTGTTCAAGCAGATCCAGGCACGCCACGGGATCGATCGTCCGATCTGGCTCACCGAGACCAACGCGATGCCGTCGGACGATCGGTCCGTGCAGTGCGCTGATCGACACGGCGGCGACCCGTGGCAGACCACGCAGCAGGAGCAGGCAGCGTTCGCGGTGCAGGCGCTGGCGATGGCGTCGGCCGCTGGCTACGAGCACATCGGTTGGTGGCGGCTGGTGGATGGCCGACCGTGTATCCAGGTGCGGCTGTGGGGCGCGGTACGCGACGATGCCTCGTGGCGGCCGGCGGCTGCTGCGCTGCGAACCGCGATCGGGTTGTTCTCGGGCTTCACTCGAGCCCAGTTCGTCCCCCTCGCGCGCCACCGCGAGCTCTGGCCAGCCAATGACTTCGAGCCGAACTGGCGCATCTACCAGGTCGCCCTCGACCGCCCAGCCGGCCAGCGCGTGACAATTGTGTGGAACGGCGATGCCGAACCCGTTTCGATCGGCGTGGCTGCCAACGGCTCGTCGGCCCGCGTCCTGTTAGCCGATGGCACCGCTACGGACATTTCGTACTCAGGTGGGGCGTGGCGCGTGCAGCTCGCTGGCGCGACCGCTTCGTATGCGGATGATTCGGCGGGCTACCACTACATCGGCGGCGCGCCCGTGCTGATCGTCGAAGACAGCGTCGATCCGTCAGCGCCGGTGGTTCCGCCGCTGGTGCCATGACCGAGCCGGTCGAAGCACCGGTGCGGCATCCGCGGGCGGTCACGGTGTCGTGGGTGATCGTGCTGCTGGTCGCCGCAATCGTCGGTTTCGGCGTCCTGAAGGCATTCGAGCTCCTGGGCGGCAGTGTCAGCCGCTCGGGATTCGGCGCCCTGTTGTTCCTGGCCCTGTCATTCGTCTCGTTGCTCGGCGGGTTGTTCGCCGTGTTCGACCTGGTCTATCTGCTCAGCACCGGTAACCACCTGCTCTTTCGACCGCTCCCGGGTCGGACTGGCCCAGCGCCAACCTGGTTGGGCTGGCTGCCGCTGGTCACCACCGTTTTGGGCATCCTCTCGGGCTACACGGTCTTTACGTGACGTCGACGCAGATCAAGCGCGACTACGTGTCCATCTCAATCTTGAGCGTGACCCTCGTGTTGTTGCTGGTCGGGGCGTTCTTCGCGTTCCAGAAGGCGGGCGTGCTGCCGCCCGCCACGTGCACCCTCGATCTGCAAGGTCTGCCGATTGCGAACGCCGACAAGGGCTTGCCCAATCACCTGTTCGTCGCACTTGGCTTCGTGGCCATTATTAGCGGACACGTCTTCGGTCGCTTCCGCAACACGCGCTGGTATCACCTGTTGTATGCGCAGGGTCCGCGGGCATTCGACGCGCACAATCGCGCCTTGTTCACGCTCGCCATCGCGATTGTGTTCTTCGGCACTTTCTTCGCGCTGTTCTACGAAGCGTTAGGCGTACTGCGAGTACCGCAAGGCACGATTCTGCAGCCGCTCACGTATTACGTGCGGTGTGCCATCCACTACGACCTGCATCCAAACCCCGCGCTGCCCGCGGACACGCAGTTCCCGCTGTTCACGCTGTTGCTGGTAGTGAGCTTCTGCTTTCTGTTCGGCCACTGGCTGTGGTATCCGCGCACCGCCCGGGAGGAATCAGACTGAATGGAAGCCGTGTTTGCGCCAACGGCGGACAACTTCAACATTGGTATGTCGTGGGCCGTCTTCGCCTTGTTCCTGCTACTGATTATCGTCACGGTCTTCGACATCGTGCTGCAGTGGCGAAGCCTGCAGCCCATCGGTCGCCGCGTCCAGGCGTGGTCCACCGCTAACCCCATCCTGGCGGCGATACTGCTCGGCGCCATCGGCGCCTTGCTGGCCCACTTCTTCGGCAACGACATCCGCTTCGAAACCGCACCCAACCAATGAGCATCGTCCTGCGCCCAGCTCACGGACCCCAGACGTGCGGCGGGGTCCGCTTTTCGTCGACCACGCTCATCGGATCGCCGTGATGCTTGGTCGAGCGCTGGATCGCGCGAATGAACTCCCGCACCTGGCACACCGGGTCAGTCTGGTGCGAATAGTCATCAGGGCACGGCCCAAAGCGTTTCCAGTGGCCGAAGTCGAAGTCAGCGCTGAACGGCTTACCGACCGGGATCGGCTTCTGCGCCAGGAACTGAAAATACCCCAGCGCGGAGCTGTTCAACTTGTCGGCGCCACCTCGAAAGACGCCACCCACCTCGCCAGCCAGCATGAACGGGTTCAGGTCCGGACATTCACCAGGAAAGCCATCCCCCAGCGAAATAGTCCGCATCGCCTGCTTCCAGTGATCCCGCACACCAGGATCGGTGATGTCCTCGGCATCGAGCCCGGCATCCAGCGCCGCCTCGAAGATCATCTTGCGCCGCGAAAACGGCAGCTGGTTGAACTGCTCCATGGCCGCGCGCCGCTTGGGCTGCCCATCCGGGTCCCAGTAGTTCTCGCGGCTGCACGCCAGTCCGAGATCAAACGTCCACACATCCGAATCGACAGGTGTCAAAAACTCCACGGCCAGCCAGCCTCGATCGGCACCGGTCGAGACCCGCCGCCAGGCATGCTCAGCACCCGTTACCGGTAACCCCTCGGGCAGCACCTTCACCCGCTCGCTCGCAAGGTCAGGCTCGCGCCGCAGGTTCGCACCCTGCCCCTCGGTGTGCCCGATCCCGAACCGGCCATCGGCCGGTACCAGGAACTCGTTGGCAACCCACCCCTGCGCACCGTCGGCGTCCGTCACCTGGCGCCACGCGTGCTCATCGCCGTTGACCTCGGTCCCTTCGGCCAGGCTGCGAATGGGCGCATCGGCGGTCCCGGGCGAGGGCCGCAGGTTCGCGCCCTGCCCGTCGGTGTTGCTAATGCGAAACCGCATCTACTGGCCCCCCGGCAGCGCGGGCTGCAGGAACTCTTCGGCCATCCAGCCAGCGCTACCGTCGGCGGCAGTGACCTGCCGCCAGGCGTGCTCCTCACCGCTGACCTGCGCACCCTCGGGAACAAGCTTGATCGCCGGCTGTGCGGCGGTTTCGGGCGCCGACCGCAGGTTCGCCCCGTGCCCGTCGGTGTTCGCCACCGTGTAGTGGCCATTCGCGGCGACCAGGAACTCGTTCGCCATCCATCCACGCGCACCCGCCTCGTCCGCGACCTGCCGCCACGCGTGCTCGCCGCCACTGACGATGGAGATTGACAAAGTCGTCGCGATCGAGCGACTGCTGGCCGAAATTCGGACCATTCCCACCAGGATTGGCGAGCACCAGGCGCTGACCATCGAACCCGCGCACCGCGACCCAGTGGCCGATGCCCGCGTGCCATTGCCGCCCACCGATCAGCAGTGGCTGTTTGCCCGCGCGGGCGGCGACGTCATCGAAGGACACCGGATTGGCGTTGCTAGCGGCAAGTCCGAAGCGATCGCGCAAGAGTCGCGCGATGGTCGCGCCGCTCGAATCGAGCAGCCCCAACTCAGGCGAGACCAGGTCCGGGACCATGATCGCCTGCAATGCCTTCTGCGTGATGTCTTCCCCAAGACTCTGCAGACACCAGAACGTCGCGCCGACGGAACATGAGAAATCCGTGAGCTGCAGCTCAATCGGAGCCGCGGAATTGAAGAGTTGAACCGGCATACCTCCCCCTAAACGTTTCCCCTACAGGGATTTACGGCCCTCCCGAAGGCGTCCTCGGCGTTGCCGCCGCGCGCGCAGGCACCCTCACCGGCGCTGCTCTCGCGGCTGACTCATTGTTGATCGCGCTCACTACCGCCTTCAGCGATGCCGACAGGATGCTGTGGTCGATGCCGACCCCCCACCGCACGCTCTTGTGGCCGTCCGTCAGCTCGACATATGCGGCCGCGTTTGCCTCGTGCCCAGCACTCAGCGCATGCTCGGCGTAGTCCACCACGTCGACCGCCAGACCCAGCTCGCGCTCCAGCGCGTCGATGAACGCCGCGATCGGTCCATTCCCCGAGCCGGTCACGTTCACAGGTGTGCCTTCGAACAGCAGGTGCGCGGTAATTCTCGCCTGGTCGCCATCGTCGGATGCTTCGTGATGCAGGAGCTGCAGCCGCGGATTATCGGGCATATAGACCGAGCGGAACGTCTGCCACAGCTCGTCGGCGGAGATCTCGGTGCCGGTGTCTTCGGTGATCGTCTGGATGGTCTTCGAGAACTCGATTTGCAGCCGTCGCGGCAGGTCCAGCCCGTGCTCGGCATGCATGATGTAGGCGACGCCGCCTTTGCCCGACTGACTGTTGATGCGGATGATCGCCTCGTACGTGCGGCCAACGTGCTTGGGATCGATCGGCAGGTAGGGCACTTCCCAGGTGTGGTAGTCGGGTGGCAGCGCGGCCATACCTTTCTTGATCGCGTCCTGGTGCGAGCCGGAAAAGGCCGTGTACACCAGGTCGCCGACGTACGGGTGGCGCGGGTGCACGGGCAGTCGGTTGCAGTACTCGGCGGCGCGGCGGAGCTCGTCGATGTCCGAGATGTCCAGGCGCGGATCGACGCCCTGGCTGAACAGGTTCATGGCCAGCGTGATCACATCGACGTTGCCCGTCCGCTCGCCATTGCCGAACAGCGTCCCCTCGACGCGATCGGCGCCCGCCATCACCCCGAACTCGGCCGCGGCGATAGCACAGCCGCGATCGTTGTGCGGGTGCAAGCTGAGCACGATCTTGTCGCGGTCTTTGACGTTGCGATGGAACCACTCGATGACGTCGCCGTAGATGTTCGGCGTGTACATCTCCACGGTCGCTGGCAGATTCAAGATCAGCTGCTTGTTGACCGTCGGCTGGATGACGTCCATGACGGCTTCGCAGATCTCGAGCGCGAAGTCCGGCTCGGTGCCCGTGAAGCTTTCGGGTGAGTACTCGTAACGCACGTCGGTGCCTGGCAGCGTGCGTTCCAGTTCCCTGCACCAGCGCGCGGCGTCGGTGGCGATCTGGACGATGCCTGGCTTATCGAGGCCGAAAACCACTCTTCGCTGGAGCTCTGAGGTGGAGTTGTAGAAGTGCACGATCGCCCGCGGCGCGCCGCGGAGGCACTCGAACGTGCGCTCGATCAACTCCCTTCGACACTGCGTGAGGACCTGGATGGTGACGTCGTCAGGGATGAGGTCGTCTTCGATGAGCTCGCGGATGAAGTCGAAGTCGGGCTGCGAGGCGGATGGGAAGCCGACCTCGATCTCCTTGAAGCCGACGCCCAACAGGACGTCCCAGAAGCGGCGCTTGCGCTCGGGGTCCATTGGATCGATCAGCGCTTGATTGCCATCTCGCAAGTCGACGCTGCACCACAACGGCGCCCGGTCCAGAGTTTTGTCCGGCCAGGTGCGGTCCGTGAGGGCAAGCGGTCGAGTCGGCCGGTATCTGGCGTAGGGCATCCCGTCTGGTGTGAAGACGCGAGGTGGCATGCCGGCAATGATGCCAGAGGCCTGCAACCCCGAGGGATCCCACCTGCCCTACCTGCGGGTCCATTCCGCCTTTCGGCACCGCCCAGCGAACCCCGCCCATGCGCGTTCGCGAGCCGCGGCGTAGCCTGACCGCCGTGGCCTGGTCCGAGTCGGATTCGCGGCTGTACCAGGAGCTGGCGGCGGTCGCGGTGTAGCGCCGACCAGGCGCGGCTCAAGCGCTTGCTCGAACGACCTGCTCCAGAAAGTCGTTGATGCGCCTGCGCGCCTGGTGCGCTTGCGGATACTCGAAGCCGGTGAAGCCGTGGACCGCGCCCGGGTAGATCGCCAGCTCCGCCTCGTTGCCCGCCGCGATCCAGCGCGCGTACATGAACAGGCTGTCGTCGAGGAGCGGGTCGCCGGTGCCAACGGTAAAGAGCGCGGGCGGCAGGTTGCGCAGGTCTGCATAGAGTGGCGAGACGTCTGGGTCACGGCGCTGCTCGCGCGGCACGTACTGATCGTAGAACCACTCCATGGCCTTGGTGTCCAGCACCAGAAATGGCCCGCTGGAGCGTTGGCTGGGCGTTGCCGACATATCGAACGCGCCGAACGTCAGGTTTGCGCCGTGGAAGCTGAAAAAACCGTGCTTGTCGCGCAGCCGCACCAGGACGTTCGCGGCCAGGTGGGCGCCGGCTTCCGGCCGGGTAGGGGTGCTCGGGCGCCAGCCGATACTCGACGCTCGCGACCGCCAGCTGCGTCTGTTTTACGAGCTGCTCGAGCACGACGTCGGTGTGATGCGCCGCGCCGAGGGTCCAGCCGCCGCCGTGCAGGTGCAGGTACACGCCCTGGACGGTCTGCGGCACGAAGGTGCGCAGCCGCATCGGCCCGCTCGGGCCGGGGATGGTGCGGTCCACTGCCATGTCGCTGAGGACCAGCGCGCCCCACGGACCCTCACCCGACTCGCGGATTGCCCGCGTCTCCGCCGCTGGCCGCGACGAGACATGCGGCGCGTCCTTCAGCACCGCCGCGACCTGCGTATTGAAGGCCGCCGTCTCAGCATCAATCGCCTCAGCCCGAAAGAGCGCCGGATCAAGACCAACCGCCGCGGCAAGGGACGTCATATCGCCAGCTTACGCCAACTCCCCTCTACCTCTGGGGGAGGGTTTATCCAGGGCTGAGGGCGAGGCTAACTCCCCTCGCCCTCTGGGAGAGGGGTCGGGCTGAGGGCGAGACTAACTCCCCTCGCCCTCTGGGAGAGGGGTCGGGGGTGAGGGCGAGGCCCGCGCCTACGGTGCCCGCTTGCTCGCCCGCGCGCGATCGTGCGCTGACAGCAGTCGCTTGCGCATGCGAAACGCCGCGGGCGTGACCTCCACCAGCTCGTCGGCCTCGATGAAATCCAGCGCTTGCTCCAACGACAGCCGCAACGGCGGCGACAACTTGACCGCGATCTCAGATGTAGAAGAGCGGATGTTGGTCTGCTTCTTCTCCTTGCTGATATTGATGGCCATGTCCTCGGGCCGCGAATTCAGCCCAACCAACATCCCCTCATAGACCGCGGTCTGCGGCTCAACAAAGGTCTGCGCCCGGTCCTGCGCATTGGCGATGCTGTAGCCAGTCGCCACTCCACCCTCCGAAGCGACCAGCACACCATTCCGCGAACCACTCAGCGGCCCCTGCCACGGCTCGTACCCGAGCAGCCGGCTGGCCATCACGCTGTGCCCCCGCGTGGCCGTCAACAACTGCGAGCGCAGGCCAATCAAGCCCCGCGTGGGCACGCGGAACTCCATCCGCACGCCGCCATGGCCATCGTGCGCCATGTGCTCCAGCTTGCCGAGCCGCTTGCCGAGCAATTCGGCGACCGCGCCGACGTGCTCCTCGATCGTGTCCACCACCAGGTGCTCGACCGGCTCCTGGAGCTTGCCGTCGATCTCCTTCGTGATCACCTCGGGTCTGGAGACCGCAAACTCGTACCCCTCGCGCCGCACCGTCTCGATCAAGATCGCCAGGTGCAACTCACCACGGCCCGAGACGAGAAACTCATCGGCGCTGTCGGTATCCTCGACGCGCAGCGAGACGTTCGTTTCCAGCTCGCGCAAGAGCCGCGCCCGGAGCTGCCGCGAGGTGCTGCTGAGCTTGCCCTCGCGGCCAGCGAACGGCGACGTATTGACGCCGAAGGTCATCCGCACGGTGGGCTCCTCGATTTCCTGGGCCGGCAAGGCCTCGGGCCTGCTCGGATCGGCCACCGTATCGCCGATCGCGACCTCGGGGATCCCCGTCAACGCCACGATGTCACCAACCGTCGCGCACTCGACGTTCACCCGCGCCAACCCCTCGTACGTGTACACGTTCACGACTTTGAAGGGCCCGGTCCGCTCGTCGTACCGATTGAGCAGGACGACGCTGTCACTTGGCCGAACGGCCCCGCGGCGGATGCGCCCGATCGCGAACCGGCCCTGATGCGAGTCGTAGTCGAGCGTGGTGATCTGCAGTTGCAGCGGCCCTTCGAGCTCACCGGTCGGCGGCGGCACGTGCTCGATGATCGTCCTGAACAGGGGCTCGAGGGTCTCCTCCAGCTGGTCCGGCTGGAAGCCGGCCTTGCCTTCGCGGGCGATCGCGTACAGCACAGGAAAGTCGAGTTGCTCCGCATCGGTAGCCAGATCGAGAAACAAGTCCGAGGTCGCCGAGAGGACCCAGTCGGCCCGCGCATCGCGCCGGTCGACCTTGTTGATCACGACAATCGGCCGCAAGTGCAGCTCGAACGCCTTGTGCAGCACAAACCGCGTCTGCGGCATGGGCCCCTCGGCCGCGTCGACGATGAGCAGCGCCCCGTCAGCCATGCCCAGCACGCGCTCGACTTCACCCCCGAAGTCGGCATGCCCCGGCGTATCGATAATGTTGAGCCGCACCTCGTCGCCCGACCACGGCGCGTGATACGGAATCCCCGTCAGCTTGGCGAGGATGGTGATGCCCTTCTCGCGCTCGAGCGGGTTGCCGGTCATCGAATCGAGGGTGAACGCGGGCTCGCCGAGGCGGGTACGTGCCAGGCCAGCCTGGCGGAGCATTTGATCCACCAGGCTGGTTTTGCCGTGATCGACGTGCGCGATCACCGCCACGTTGCGCAAGTCGGATCGAGCAGAGGGCACGAAGGTGTTATAGCCGACACCCACGTACCAGAGTCTGGTGCACGCGGCATGAACCCACCCCAGACGTCTCCTGGGCGTCCTTGAGGCGGGCGAGTGCAGGCACGACCGAGCCGCTGTAGACTGCCGGCAGTTTACCCAAGGGGGCGAGAACAACCGACTCCGAGCACCAACCATCGACGAGGGTGTCCGACGGCAAGTCCGGGGAGGAAATGCCATGGCGCATCGACGAACGGGAGCGGACGATCAACTCCAGCGCGCGCTGGACATTCAGATCACGCGTCGACGGCTCTTGCAGGGGATGTCGCTGGCGGGCGGCGTTGCGCTGCTCGTCGCTTGCGGTCCACCCGCGCCGGCGGTCGCGCCGACCCAGGCGCCGGCCGCACCCGCGGCGCCAACAGCACAAACGCAGCCAGCCGCCGCGGCCAAGCCGAAACCTTCTGGTACCCGCCCCGATGAACTGGTCCTGTGCTGGGGAACCTTCCAGCTGCAGACCAAAATGCTCGATCCTCAGACGCACGTCGGCACGATCGCCGAAAGCCAGCTGCGGCACATGTACGAACCGCTCGTGCAGATCGACCGCGATTTGCAGACCATCAAACCCCAACTGGCGACCAGTTGGCAGCGCCTGGACGATCTGACCATCCAGTTCAAACTGCGCCAGGGTGTGAAGTTCCACAACGGCGAAGACTTCGATGGTGAGGCGGCGAAATTCAGCATCATGCGTCCGCTCGATCCTGCCAATAAGGCGGATGCTCGGACGACCTATGCGGGCATCAGCAACGTCGACGTCCTCGACAAATACACGATCAACGTCAAGACCGCGAAGCCTGACCCAGCACTCCTGCTGCGCATGACGGGCTTCTCGATGACGATGGTCGCGCCCAAGTGGGCGGCGCAGGGTATCGAGATCTTCAACAAAGAGGCAGTCGGCACTGGGCCATACAAGCTCGCGTCCTGGACTGGACCGCTCCAAGAATGGACGCTCGCGGCCAATGAGCAGTATTGGGCCGGCGCCCCGAAGATCAAGAAGGTGCGCATCAAGACTGTCCCCGAGCTTGCGACGCGCACCGCCGCGCTGCGCTCGGGCGAGCTTCACGTGGCCAAGGACGTGTCGGTCGAGGAAATCGACGCGATCAACAAGAGCGGACGCGCCATGGCCAAGACCACGCCCAGCAATCGCATCCCGTACTACGTGATGGAAGTGCGCAAGCCGCCGCTCAACAACAAGCTCCTGCGCCAGGCGGTCAACTACGCTGCCAACGTCGACGGGATCATCCAGTCGGTTCTTTATGGCAATGCTGCTCGAGTCGCCACCACGGTCGCGCCGTGGCATGTCGGGTTCCACCCGGACCTGAAGCCCTACCCATACGATCCCGACAAAGCCAAGGCCCTGATGAAGGACGCCGGCGTCCCGAATGGGTTCGACCTGAATATCAACTTCATTCAGGGCCGCTACTTGAAGGACAAAGAGGTGGCCGAGGCCATGGCGCAGGAGCTCAATAAGGTGGGTATCCGCGCCAAGCCAGTGCTACGCGAGGCAGCGCTGCAAACCACGGATGATCTGGAGTCGCGACTCGACGGGTTGATCTTCGCCTCGTGGGGCAACTGGATCTTCGACGCCGATAACCAGCTGTTTGTCCGCTGGCACAGCTCGGCGCGTGACACCGCCAATGGCGGCAAGGGTCAATCCAGCCTGCCTTACGGCAATCCGGAGTTCGACAAACTCGTGGAGGACGCGCGGATAGAACTCGATCCCAACAAGCGCCTTGACTTCTACAAAAAAGCCCAGCAAATCCTGTACGACGATGCGGCGGCGCTGTTCATGTGGACCTTGACCGACATCTATGGCGTGGACAACTGGGTCGTCTGGGAGCCGCGCAAGGACGAAATGGTCTGGGCCCACGAAATGGCCTGGAACGAGTCTTAGTCCGCTAGCTGACCGGCGTCAGCCTCCGAACCGATGGGGCAGTACATCATCAGACGGCTGCTGCAGGCGGTTCTTGTCGTCTTCGGCGTGGTCACGGCCGTCTTCTTCCTGCTGCAGTTGACGGGCGATCCGGTGCGGCTGATGGTCGGCGAGGGCGCGGCCGAAGAGGACATCGTCAATATCCGACATCAGCTCGGGCTGGACCGCCCGCTGCCCGAGCGATACGTCACCTTCCTGGCTGCAGCCGCACGTGGCGACTTCGGGCAATCCGTCCGACAAGGCGGGCGGCCGGCAATGGAAATCGTGCTGGACCGCTATCCGGCAACGCTTCGCCTGACGCTTCTGGCGCTCTGCCTGTCCGTTGTGCTGGCCCTGGTCTTCGGACTGATCTCGGCCATCAGACGCTATTCCGCTGTCGACAACGTTGTCATGCTCCTGGCGTTGTTCGGTCAGTCGATGCCGAACTTCTGGCTGGGCATCATGCTCATCCTGATCTTTGCCGTGCAGTTCGGCTGGCTGCCCTCACAAGGCTTCGGCGAGGGCAACATCAAGTACCTGCTGCTGCCAACGCTCACCCTGGCCGCGCCGGGTCTGGCGCGTCTGACTCGGCTGGTGCGCTCGGGCATGCTCGAAGTGCTCGGGCAGGATTACGTGCGCACCGCGCGGGCAAAAGGACTGCGCGAGAGTGGCGTCATCTTGCGCCACGCGCTCAAGAACGCGGCGATTCCGCTGGTCACCATCGTTGGCCTGGACCTCGGAGCGCTTCTCGGCGGCGCGGTCGTGACCGAGCAGATTTTCGCCTGGCCCGGCGTCGGGCTCGAGGTGGTGCTGGCCATCAATGGCCGAGATTTCCCGGTCGTGCAGGCGGCGGTGTTTGTGGTGGCGACGTCGTTCGTGCTGATCAACCTGGTGGTCGACATTCTGTATACGTGGCTTGACCCACGGGTGCGGCTGACATGAGCGAGCTGACGATCGAACGTTCGCCGTACGTACTGCACTCCGGCTGGCTCGCGCGGCCCGGTGCACGCCAACAGGCGTGGCGAACGCTGCGGCGCAGCCGGTTGGGTCTGGCTGGCCTGGTGATTCTGGCGACCATCGCGACCACGGCGCTTGCCGCGCCCTGGCTTGCTCCGCACGATCCCTATCAGGGCTCATTGACCGTCAGCCGGCAATGTCCGGCGCTCACGGTCTGCCCGAACCTGGGCGGCTCGTTTGCGCGCACGGGACCGACCACCGGCACGACCGAGTACGTGCTCGGCACCGACGTGAACGGTCGAGACATTCTCAGCCGGATCATTTACGCCGCTCGCATCTCGCTGCTGGTGGGCGTCTTTGCCGCGGCGATCGGCGGCAGTCTGGGCGTGCTGGCTGGCCTGCTGTCGGGGTACTACGGGGGCGCGCTCGACGCCGTCATCACCCGCGTCGCCGACGTGCAGCTCGCGTTCCCGTTCATCCTGCTGGCGATTGTGGTGGTCGCCGTGCTCGGGGCAGGCCTGGTCAACGTCATCCTGGTTCTTGGCATCGGCTCGTGGGTGCCGTATGCGCGGATCGTGCGCGGCCAGGTGTTGTCGGCGCGCAACCAGGAGTATGTCATCGCCGCGCGCATGATCGGCGCGCGCGACCCGGTCATTCTGTTCCGCCACCTGCTGCCGAACGTCATTACGCCAGCGATCATCATTGCCACCTTTGGCATAGCGGCGGCGATTATCGGCGAAGCAACGTTGTCGTATCTCGGCGTGGGCATTCAGCCGCCGACGCCGACCTGGGGCAACATGCTTGCCGACGGCCGCGCCTACGTCGCCTCAGCCTGGTGGTTGGCGACCTTTCCAGGCCTGGCGATCATGGTGACGGTGTTATCAATCAACATGATCGGCGACTGGCTGCGCGACTTCCTGGATCCGCGCCTGCGGCACATCGGCTGAAAAGCGCTCTGTACAGCCCCGGCTCGGCGGGGCTGCAGCGCCACCGGGCGGCGGTCCCGCTGGGGTTGTGAGTTACCGCTCGCGCTTGCCTGCTTGCAGCGTGGCGATGGTCTCGGCGATGCGGTTCGCGCGGGTCTCGGGCCGCTTGGCTTGCTCGATCCAGCGGATGAAGTTCTTGCGGTAGAACGTCGCCAGCGACTCGAAGAAGCGCCGCGCTTCGGGTGCACGCTCGAAGGCCTCGGCCAGATCGGGCGCCATCGAGTCGACCTGCGGACCCTCGGGGCCGAGCGACACCGACACCCGCGCGCCCGCCGCGACACTCGGGTCGCGACACCAGGACGGGCCGAGCTCGAGGTAGTGCTGGCCATCGATCAGGCTCAGCTTGCCGCGCACCTTGTGGCCACCGATGGTGCCGGTGACATCGTGGCGCTCCTTGTCGCCCCATTCCTGCGCCGGATCGAACGGCACGAGCACGGCGACTCCGCCGCCGCGGCGCGGCTCGAGCGTGGCCGTGAAGGTCTTCTGGTTCATCTACGCCCGCTCACTTCGTAGAAAGCCGCGGCGCTCCGCGACAGGGCCAGTGGCAGCAGGACCGCCGCGCCGGCGAGGCTGGCCAGTCCCGCGAGCACAAACGCGCCGCCGAAGCCTCCACCCAGGTCCAGGACGGTCCCCGCCACAACCGGCGAAATGGCCGATGCCAGGAAGCCGATGAAGGCTTGCGCCGCCTGGGCCGAGCCCAGCTGACCGTCGGGCGCGTGCTCGGTCACCGCGGCCGAGTAGATACCCGAGTCCGCCGCCAGCAGAATGCCGTACACGCAGCCGACCAGGACCAGAATCGACCACGCACTGCCGCCCAGCCAGCCGAATCCCAGCGACACCACGCCACTGGCCGCGGCAATGGTCATCGCCGAGCGAGCACGACCCCAGCGGTCCGACAGCCAGCCGCCGAGCCACACCCCCACCGTGCCCAGGCCAGCCATCAATGCCGCCCACTTGCCACCTTCGGCGGCCGACTCGACCTGGCTCAATCCCGAGCCCATTAATACCGTCGCCAGGAACGCGGCCAGCCAGCCACGCGACACGTACAGCTCCCATGAGTGGCCGCTGTAGGCGAGGATCGTGCGCAACAGCGGGCCGTGTCGCAGCACCTGCGGCCGCAGGACCGCCGAACGTCCGCTCGCGGCCTTCGGCATCCGACGTTGCGCAAGAAGCGCGGCAGGTATGCCGATCGCAGCGACCAGGCCCAGCACGAGTGCGGCGCTCTGCCAGGGTACCCGGCTGAGCAGCGTGCCCGACGCCAGCAGCGACAGCGAGGCGCCGAGATAGAACGCCGAGACATACAGGCTGACCGCGAAGCCGCGCCGTTCGGGCCGCGCGGCGGCAGCGACCACGCGCACACCCGGGAGATACACCGCCGCCAGTCCCGCACCCGCGACGACGCGCAACGCGGATGCACTCCACACATCGTGGGCGAGGAACCCGAACGGCACGAACGCCACGGCGCTCAGCACCGAGCCGGCAGCGATGATCCGCGCGATAGGTACGCGATCGGTGAGCGGCAGGATGACCAGCACCGCGACGGCGTAGCCGACCTGATACGCGGCGACAACCCAGCCCATCTGGGTCGCCGAGGCGCGCCACTCGTCGCGCAGGATCGGCAGCGCGGTGGCAACCAGGTTGGACGGCAACAGCGCCAGCGCCAGCACCGCGCTCAACAGCGCCAACGCGCGAACCATCGATCCATTTAGGCCGACGTCGGCCTAAGGATCAACTCATGATCGGGCATGAGTTGTGCGCCCGCGTTCGACTATGTGGCGCGGGTGGCTCAGTGCCGCAAGAGCGGGCCGACCGCGCGGGTTACCACGTCCCGAGGCAGAGCGGCTGGATCGGTCGAGGTGATCTCGGGCATATCCGAGGATCCGGCAGGGCCAGTTGACTGGTGGCTGAATCAGAGCCCGGCGGTGCACGGCAGAGCGCTGCGCGACTCGCGCTGGCGCGAGATCGGCGTTGGGTACGCCGAGGGTGGTGAGTACGGGCACTACTGGACCGTCCTGGTGGGGTGTCCAGCGTTGTGCTCGACGGCAAGACCTACGAGCAGTCGGAGCAGTGCGGCGACCCGTCGGCGGCCGCGTTCGCGGGCGGTGAGCGCTACGAGGTGCGGCTGCACCCCAACGATTCGACGACTGAGCGGCTGGCCAGCTCCGGGCCGGTCGCGGTGACGGGCTATGCCGCCCCCGCGGCCTCCAATTTCGGCCCGGAGCAGTCCCTGAATACGCCGCGCTGAGTTACTCCAGCGGTTGTGCGCCGGGGATCATGCGCAGAATCGCGATCAGGATGATCGCTCCAAGGGTCGCCAGCAGGACGCTGCCGATGTTGAAGCCGGTGACATCCCAGCCGAACACCAGCGAGCCAACCCAGCCGCCGATGAGCGCGCCGAGCACGCCCAGCACGAGGTTGCCGAGCAAGCCACGGCGGCCGCCCATGACCATGCCGGCCAGCCAGCCGGCGACCAGACCCAACACGATCCAAGCAATGATGCTCATGTTTTTCGAGACCCTCCGAGGGTGGTGGAATGGTTCTCCCCTCGAGGGAAAAGCAAGTTCTGCGCCAACCGGGTACGGGCCGTTACTGTGTCGTCACGCACTGGGGCCCGCGGCGCAGCCGTGCGGAGACCGGGCTAGCTGCTGCCGCGCAAGTTCGCGGTCAGTGCCCGGGAGCCGGTACGGCGCGCGTCGACGGGAGCAGGACCGTCCCAGGTTCCCGTGGGGGAAGGAGGCCGGTCCCGCGTTCGCAGAGGGGAAGGAGACCGTAACGCGGAGGCACGCGGCGGCCTTGAGCTCGCCCTCACCCCTTGATGAAGCCTCGCCCAGAGGGAGAGGGAGGCACATGTGGCGCTTAGTCGATGTTGAGCACCTTGCCGTTATTGCCGAGGTAAATCACGAAGCCCACGCTTTGATTGCCGGCGTCGACGGCGTAATACACCAGCTCGGTGCCACTGGGCGCGTCGTAGCTCCCCACACGCGCGACTCTGGTGATCGTGCGGCCCGACGTCGACGCCTGCAGCTGGGTCGCGAACTGCTGCTGGCTTACCTGCTGCTGAAAGGTCGAATCCATGCACGCATAGGCCTGCTGCTGGACCCCGACCGTCGTACCGCTGCCGGCCAGCGCCGCCATCACCGTGTCGGCGCAATCGCGGCTATTGGCGCCGGCCTCCGTCTGTTCGGGTGGCGCGTAGAACAGCAGATAGGCAGAAAGCGCGGCAACAACTGCCACGCCCACTGCCAGAGTTTGCTTCTGCGCCCACAGACCGAGGGCGGCCCGTGTAGCGACCCGTTGAACTAGCGACATGTCATGCCTCCGCGGTTGCCGTGAAGTCGAGCTGCAGCGTCACCTGGTTGTCGACACTGGCCACGAATGGGACTGATGGAATACTTACGCCCCAGTCGGCGTACTGGATCGTGCTGGTCGCGCTGCCTTCGAGCACACCATCGGCAGTTAGGGTCACGTTGACGTTGAAGACCGCCGGCCTGGTGACGTCCTTGATGGTCAGGTCGCCGCTCAGCTGCAGCGCATACGACTGGCCGACGGTCAGTTGCTCGGGCAGGCCGCTGATCGAGGTGGGTGTGAAGGAGATGTACTCGTACTGCGCGGTATTCAGGATCTGATTGCCGAGAGCTCGATTGCGCGAGCTGTCGTCGGTTGCCAGCGTGCGGGCGTTGATCAGGATCGTGCCCAGCTGCACGGAGCTAGGATCGGCGAGGTCGAGCGCGAGCTGACCGGCGACCTCATCGGTGGTGCCGACGACGGTGAACGGCGACCCCCGCAGGACCTCGTCGACGATGAACTGCGCTTGCGCGTTCTGCAGCTCGTACACGGTGCCCGAGGTTTCTGGCGCCGCGAGCGCGACACTCTCGATCGGCGCGCTGGCCGCCGCCGTCGGCTTCAAGTAGTTGTAGGCGGTGACGCCCAGCGTCGAGCTGGCGAGGACCAAGGTGGCGGCGCCAACAGTGACTGCCCGGCGGATCAGGGAGGTGCTCTTCATGAGCCCCACTATGACCACGCCACCTTGGAACCCGCTGAGAAATTACTGAGAGGGCGTCAGATCTGCAATGTGTAGAAGATGTTGAACGGGTTGTTCGCAAACTCCAGGCGCTCGACTTTCCCGAAGCCGGCCTCGGTCGCGAACGCCCGCAGGCGCTCCTCGCCCATACACGTCCCGGTGCCCTGGCCACCCACCGCCAGCGCCTGCGTCATGCAGTAGTTCAGGCTCGCGGAGTAGCCGAAGGCGCCGATCCCCAGCGGATGCTCGAGGTTGCGCTGGACGTCGCCGAAAAAGTTGAACTCCAGGATGAAGCAGGTGCACACCCGGCTTCAGCGCTCGGGCGACCGCGGTAAGCAGCTGCACGGGATGCGGCGCATCGTGCACGACGTCGAACAGCGTGATCAGGTCATACGAGCCGGGTATGCCTTCGGTCACATCGCGGACCGCGTAGCGCACCGTGTCGTCCAGGCCCGCGGCGCGCGCGTTCGCGGTGGCAGCGGCAATCGCGGGCGCGTAGTTGTCGTAGCCAATCAGGGTCGCCTGGGGATAGGCACGCGCCAGTGTCAGGAGTGCCTGCCCGTTGCCACAACCGATGTCGGCAGCGCTGCCGCCGTTGCGGAGCGCGGCATCGACACTCGGGACCGCCGGGATCCAGTCCTGGTTCAAGAAGTTCTTGAAGGAAGCACCGGTGAAGCGCTCGAAGCCACACCAGAACCGATCGCCAAATTCGGACTGCGGGATCCCGCCGCCATGCAGGAAGGCCTCGGCCAACTGGTCGATATGCCTCCACGACGCTTCGCTCATGCTGAACACCGAGCGGAGGTAGAGGGGACTGTCGGTGTTCGACAGCACGAACGCGTGCTCGGCCGGGAGTCGGAACCTTCCCGTCTCGGCGTCGTACTTCAGGTAGCCGTGGCATGCCATCGCGGCCAGCCACTCGCGGGCGTAGCGCTCGTGGAGTCCGGCGCGCGCGGCGAGCTCGGTCGAGGTGACCGGGCCGATCTCGGCCAGTGTCTGCCACAAGCCCAGCCGGTCGCCGACAGTGGTAAGCGGCCCCATCTGCTGGGCCGTGATATCGCCGAAGACCTTGAAGGCGAAACCCTGGACGACTTCCATGTCCAACTCGGTAACGGTAGCGGTCATCGCGTGAACCTCCGTCTGTGGGATGCATGCCAGCATGGGCGACCGTACGGCCAGCCGAGACCCCTGGAACCAGGTATCTCCGCGCCTGCCGAGCAGGTATTTCCGCGGCGGGGTCAGCCCGGGAGCGCGTGAACCGGCAGGCGTACTATCGGCGCGACGTGGTGCAGGCGACACGCCCGTTTGTCGGGCGCCAGCAAGAGCTGGCGCTCCTGCGCGCTGTGCGTTCGATCGCGCGGCAGCCGGGCAGGGCGGCGTCGTGGCGGTGCTGGGCGAGCCGGGCATTGGCAAGACGACTCTGTGCGAACGCGCCGCCGACTACGCCAATCACCGCGGTGGGCGAGTCCTGATCGGGCACTGCTACGAGCAGAGCCTGCTGTCTCTGCCGTACTTGCCGTTCATCGAAGCACTGAACGGCTATGTCCTCGCGTGCGACCCGCAACAACTACGGTCCGAGCTGGGGCCCGGCGCAGGCTATGTCGCGCGGGTCATGCCGCTGTTGGCGCAACGCCTCGATATCGAGCTGACAGAACCTCGTGGCGATGCGGAGGAAGAGCGTTACCGCGTGCTCGATGCGCTGACCGAATTCTTGCGTCGTGCAGCAGGGCCTCAGTGCACCGTTGTGGTTCTGGAAGATTTGCACGCAGCCGACCTGGGCACGCTCGATCTGCTCTTGCACCTGGCCAGACGCACTGCCGAGAGCCGACTGCTGGTGATTGGCACCTATCGCGACACCGAAGTCGACCGTTCGCACCGGCTGTCGAGCACGTTGGCCGAGCTGCGGCGGATGGGGCACTTCGGACGAGTGGTGCTGGGTGGCCTCGGTGCCGGCGACGTCAGGCAGCTGCTCACCGACCTGGGATTGGTGCTGCCGCACGCGCTGCTGGCGGACGCCGTCCTCCGACACACCGATGGCAATCCACTGTTCGTCCATGAGCTCGCTCGATTGCTTGCGAGTGACGCCGGCGCGGCCGACTACTCAGCGGCGTTGAGCACTATCCCCGAAGGGCTGCGCGCCGTCATCGGCCAACGCCTCGCGCGACTGAGCCCGCCAACGCTCCAACTCCTGTCGGTTGCCGCCGTCGTCGGCCGCGAATTCGACGTGAGCGTGCTGCAAAGCATCGCCGGCCTCGGCGAGGACGGCCTGGCCTCGGCGATCCAGGAGGCGCTGCGCGCGGGTCGGTTGCATGAGCACGCGCGGCCGGGCTCGCTGCGGTATCGCTTCGCTCACGCGCTGTTCTGCCAGACGTTGTACGAGGAGGTGGTCGGACCGCGTCGGGTGCGATTGCACCAGCAGGTGGCGCGCATGCTGGAGAACCGTTACGCCGCGCACCTCGATGTGCATGCTGCAGAGCTGGCTGAACACTTCGCGCGCTCGACGGATCCGGACGACCTCGCCAAAGCCATCGTCTATCACGAACGGGCGGCACACGCGGCGGTTGGTGTCGCTGCCTTCGGCGAAGCTGCAGACGCCTACCGGCAAGCGCTGCAGCTGCTGGGCGCAGTCGAGCCACACGCCGACCTCGGCGCACTCTAGAAGATCCTCGGCGCATGCGCCGCTCTCTGATTTTAGCTGCTTTGGAACGGCCTTCGGCCGAGGGGGCACCGCCCCCTTCACCCCCGCTTCAGCGACGCTCGCTGTTTTGCGCCGTGCTGACGCCGCTTGGTACCAGCAGGGTCTGTCCTTGGTCGGGGCGTCCCGAACGTGGAGCAGCCGGCGTCGCAGTCCCAAAGCGGCTGACCGTTCGGGTGGCGGCCTTTCCGAACGAAAGGTGCACCCTTGCGGCGATTCAGATGACGCTGCACGGCGTGCCCCAGCGAGCGTCGCTGAGGCGGGGGTGAAGGGGGCGGTGCCCCCTCGGCCGAAGGCCGTTCCAAAAACGCGATACATCCCGCGAGCGGCGCATGCGCCGAGGATGGAAGTACGTCCAGTGGGTCCACCCAACCGACGGCGACGAAGCATTGCTCGACGTCGTGCGGACGGTGCGCGCTGTGCCGCGCGAAGGAGTCAACCCGCGCACACTCGGGACGTTCCTGTGGTGCGCCGCGCTGCGCTATCTGGTGCACGCCGACCGCCAGCAGGCGGAGGAATTGGCGAACGAAACCGCCGTGCTGGCGGAGCGAACGCGCGATTCCGGCCTGCTGTGGCGACCACTGGCGTGGGCGGTGATCGAGTGCCTGCTGGATGGCGACCTCAGCGGATGTCTGCACGCGGCCGAACGGTTAGCCGCCGCAGCGGAAGACCTCGGCATGGGTCCACTTGGCCGTGTGCAAAAAGCCCTGCTGCCGTTGCAGGCTCGCTTCTACCTGGGCCAACCACCGCCAGAGCACGAGCTCGAATATGTGCTGTCAGTGGACCCGAGTGAGTCAATCCTCGGCCCCTCGCGTGCACAACTCGGAGACGCTGATCTCGCCCACCGGAAGCTTCATGCGTTCATGGCAATGCGGGGTCCCGGCGTGCGGCTGCAGCACGAGCCCGCGCCAACGCTGCTGAACGCGCTCGAGACAGCCACCTTGCTTCACGACCGTGGCGCAGCCGACGTGCTTCGCCCGCTACTGGCGAAGCGCTCGAGGCTGATCGGCTTCTTCGGCACGTTCACGAGCACCGCGCGGGTGCTCGGCGCGGCTGCTGCGCTCTGCGATGAGCCAGCCGCAGCCGAGGCGTATTACCAGCAGGCGCTCGAAATTGCAGCGTCGATGCGCTTTCGACCCGAGATTGCAATGACCCAGGTCCAATACGCGGACCTGCTCGTGCGGATGGGCGAGCCACCGCGGGCAGCTCAGCTCCTGGCTGAAGCGGTGCCCGCTCTGGAGGAGATGCAAATGACCTTCGCCCTCGAGCACGCACTGCGCCTGCGAGCAACGCTCAAGCCGACTTCAGGACGCCACGCTGCAACCTCGGACGGCTTGACGGCACGCGAGCGCGAAGTCGCCGATCTCATCGCCACCGGCCTGAGCAATCGCGAGATCGCCAATCGCCTGGTCCTGTCCGAGACGACGGTCGAGGTACACGTCAAGCACACCCTGAGTAAGCTCGGTTTTCGCGCGCGCACGCAGGTCGCGGTGTGGGTGACAGAGCAGTCCCACACTCACTCGTAGCGCAACGCCACGATCGGGTCGAGCTGCGACGCTTTCCGCGCGGGGTAGATGCCAAAGAACATGCCGATCGCGGCGGAGACGCCGAACGACAGCAGAATGGCGTTCCACGGCAGAACGGTTGTCCAGCCGGCGACGTACGGCATCAGCACCGCGACGGTCGCACCGACGAAGATCCCGATCACCCCGCCCAGCACCGACAGCACCACTGCCTCGACCAGGAACTGCGCGAGCACGTCCCTGGGTTGGGCGCCGATGGCCAGGCGGATGCCGATCTCGCGAGTCCGCTCGGTCACGCTCACGAGCATGATGTTCATGATGCCGATGCCGCCAACCACGAGCGATACCGCCGCAACGCCGCCGAGCAGCATCGTCATCGTGTCGCTGACACTCGAGACGCGCGAGATGATGTCGGAGTTGTTGCGGATCGTGAAGTCGTCACCAGCCGTGGAGCTCAGCTGATGGCGCTGTCGCAGTAGCTGCGTGATCTCCTCGGACACCGTGCTGATCTGTGGGGCGTCGGCAACCTGAACCACGATCTGATTGATCGCCGAGGCGCCGAACAGCCGCACCTGGCCAGTCTGGAAGGGGATCATGACCGTGTCGTCCTGATCGCCGAAGCCGCTGCTGCCTTTGCTGGCCAGGACGCCGACGATCGTGAACGGCACGTTGCGGATGCGGACCAACTGCCCGATGGGTGATGCTCCGTTTGGGAACAGATTGGTGGCCACGGTCTGGCCAATGACTGCCACATTGCGGGACTGCGTGTTGTCATCCGCGGTGAAAGGGGCGCCCGACGCGAGCTTCCAGTCGTTGATGGTCAGGTAGTCGGGCAGCACACCCTGGACGCGGGTCGACCAGTTCTGGCTGCCGGCGATCAGCTGCGCCGAGCCCGACACCACGGGACTGGAGCCGCTCAGGCCATGGATTTTCTGAGAGATGGCCTCGGCGTCGGCTGGCTTCAGTGATGTTGCGCTCCCAGCACCGCCGCGTGCGCCAAATGACGAGGAGCTGCCGGGCATGATCGTCAGCAGGTTGGTGCCGAGCCCCTGCAACTGGCTGCTGACCGAGGCGCTGGCGCCCTGGCCGAGCGCAACGATCGCGATCACCGCGGCGACGCCGATGATGATGCCCAGCGTGGTCAGCACGCTGCGACCCTTGTTCGCGCGCAGCGCTCCCAGCGCCGACGGGACCGTCTGCAGGATGCGCATGTTGGCGCGGCCGGTCGAGGGCGCCTGCGCCAGCTCAGCAAACAGATCGTTCACGCCGCCTGCTCCTGTTCGATTCCTGGCTTGGCCAACAACGGGCGGTGATTGCGCTGATCGGATTGCAGCAGGCCGTCCTTGAACACGACTGTGCGACCGCAGTAGGCAGCGATGTCGGGCTCGTGGGTCACGACCACGATCGTCGCGCCAGCCTGGTTCAGTCGCTGCAGGATGGCCATGATCTCGACGCTGGTGCGCGAGTCGAGGTTGCCTGTCGGCTCGTCAGCCAGGATCAGGCTCGGCGCGTTCACGAGCGCGCGGGCGATGGCCACGCGCTGCTGTTGCCCACCCGACATTTCGCTCGGGCGATGCTTCTTCCGCGAGCCGAGCCCGACTGCCTCGAGGGCGATTTCCGCCCGCCGCTCGCGAATTGCCGACGGCACACCCAGGTACACCATTGGCAGCGTCACGTTCTCGAGCGCATCCATGCGCGGCAGCAAGTTGAACCCCTGAAAGATGAACCCGAGTTTGCGGCTGCGCAGGTCGGCGAGCTCAGACGGACTGAGTGTGGTGACCTCGACGCCATCGAGTAAATACGAGCCGGCGGTGGGTCGATCGAGACAGCCGAGCAGGTTCATGAACGTCGACTTGCCCGAGCCCGAGGGACCCATGACCGCGACGAACTCGCCTGGCTCGACTTCGAGCGACACACCGCTCAACGCGTGCACCACATTCGAGCCGCGGCTGTAGTCCTTGGTGACATCGGTGACGTGGATGACTGGCTGCTGGTCGGTCACGGATTGGGTCCTCCGGCGGGCTGCCCGCCAGCACCGGCCGGCGCACCGCCGCCGGGCGCTCCGCCACCGGCCTGGCCGGCGGCGCCAGCGCCGGTGCGCTGCTGACCACTCTCCTGGCCCGCCTGGCCGCCACCTTGCTGGGCAGCGCCGCGGTTGGCGCCACCCGGCGCGCCAAAGCCGAAGATGTTGCCCGAGCCGGAGCTCGACGTCGTGCGATTGGCGCTGGATCCTGACGAGATTCCAGTCACCACCTGGTCACCAGGCTGCACGCCGCTCACGACGACCGTGTCGGTGCCATCGCTGATGCCGGTCTGGACTGGCACCCGCACCGGGTTGCCGTTGCGCAGCACCATGACCGCGTTGCCCTGGCCGCCCGCGTACGACAGCGCCGAGTTGGGCACCAGCGTCGCGTTGTCGACTTCCTGGGTGACGATGCTGACCGTCGCGGTCATGCTCGGCAGCAGGGTCACATCCGAGATCGATGAAGGGTCGACCGAGACGAGGACGTTGTAAGTGACCACATTGGAGGTAGTGGTACCCGAGGGCTGGATGCTGGCCACCGTGCCCGTGAACGTGCGGCCCGGGAAGGCGCTGAGCGTGAACGACGCCTTCTGGCCTGGCTGGATCTTGCCGATGTCGGCTTCGCTGATCTGCGCCTGGACCTGTGGCGCTGTCACGTCCATCAGCGTGATGAACGCGCTGCCCGTCGAGCTGGTGGTCGTGCTCGAGCTGGAAGAGCTGGAGCTGGTCGGTCCACCGCTGATCCACTGGCCGGCGACGCCGTTCAAGCTGGCGATGGTGCCATTGGTCGGCGCCACGAGCGTGGCGGCTTCCAGGTTGGCCTGCGCCTGCTGCACGGCAGCGCGAGCGTTCGAGACCTGAGCGGTCGCGGTATCGACGGCGGCCTGCGTGGGCGGCGCCAGCGTCTGTGATGCCGTCGCCTGCTGCGTCTGCAGCGCGGCCTGGTTCTGCGCGATCGAATTCTGCGCTGTCTGCAGCACGGCGTTCTGCGACGCCACCGTGTTCTGATAGCTCACCTGCGACTTGCCCAGCGCTGCCACCGCTTGATCGAGCCCGCTCTGGGCGGTCTGGATGGTGGCCTGTTGCTTGACCTGGTCGTTGTTGAACGCGTCCCGCGCGGTCAGCACGCCGTTGAGCGACTGGTCCACCTGGGCCTTCGCCGATTGCAGCCCCTGCTCGTTCTGCGCTTTGGCAGTCGTGAGCGCCGCCTGCGCCGACTTCAGGTTGTTGTCAGCGGTATTGACCTGCTGCTGCGAGGACAACAGCGCCTGCTGGTTCTTGGCCTGGTTGGCCTGTTGCTGCGCCTGGGCCGTCTTGAGGCCGCTGTCGGCAGTCGTGACCTGCGCCTGCGCGGAGATCAGCGCGCTCTGGTTCTTGGCCTGGTTACTCGCCTGCGTTGCCAGAGCGCTATTGACGGCGTTCTGGGCTGTGGTCACGCTCGCTTGCGCGTTTGTGACCGACTGGTTGTTCTGGGCCGCGGCCAGGTCTTGCTGGCGCTGCGCGGTCGTGACCGAGGCGCTGGTGCTCGTTGGACTGGATTTGGCCTGATCGACCTGCGCTGAGGCCACGCTGTTGCTCGCCGACGCCACATCTTGGGCGCCGTTCGACGAGGCCTGCGCATTGGACAGCGTGCGCTGCGCGTTCTGGACCGCGACCGCGTCGGCCTGCGTGGCCGCGGCGATCTCCTGCTGGGTGCTGGCCAGAGCGGTCTGGGCGCTGGTCAGGTTTTGCTGCGCGTTCTGCACGCCGACCGCGTCGGTCTGATTGCTCTGATCGAGGGCTTTCTGACTCGCGGCGAGCGCTGCCTTCGCGTCGTCGAGCGTTCTCTGCGCGTTGGCGACGGTCACCTGCTGCTGGTCGAGCGCGGCCTGCACCTGATCCCAGTTCGCGTGGAACGTCTTCAACTGGTCCTGATAGCCGTTCTGCGCGTTGTCGACGGTGGTCTGATCGGCCTGCATTGCCGCGTCGGCCTGTGCGCGGGCCTGTTGCACTGAGTTCTGCGCGGACTGCAACGAGACCTGCGCGGCGTTGATATCGGCTTGCGCGGAGCTCAACGTGGTGTCTGAGCTCGATTGGGTGGCCTGCAGGCTCTTTTGCGCGTTGTCGAGGCTGGTCTGCGCCGCGTCGATCTGCGCCTGCGCCAGCGCTGTCTGCTGGGGCGTGGCGCCAGCGGTCACGGTCGCGAGATTGGCTTGTTGTTGGGTGAGGGCCGCTCTGGCCTGATCGAGGGCAATCTGCAGGTCGCCGGTATCGAGTTTCGCCAGCGTCTGGCCCTGGGTCACCTGCTGTCCGACGGCGACATCGACTTCAGCAAGCTTGCCCGCGCTTTTGAAGCTGAGCGGGACGCTGGCGGGATTGGTGATCGGGCCGGTGCCCGCGACAGTCATCTGCAGGTTGCTCTGCGTGACGGGTACGGTCTGATAGGTGGTTGCTTGCTGATTGCGGGTCAGCGGGTTGCCGGCGATGGCGATGTAGGTGCCACCGAGCGCTACTGCCGCGGCGAGGCCGACCAGCAGCAGCCGTGTGGGAATGCCGCCCGGCGTCCAGGGTCGGGCTCGAGGCGCACTGAGAGCCATGCTTGAAAGTCACTCCATCAAAATTGGAAGTTCGTTGTCCTGACTCTATGGAGTGAACCTTGGACGCTCCTTAGAAACGCTCTCC
>WNGA01006779.1_pt1 | contig 27806 bp, 24 predicted proteins | sample 5400061 | NCBI WGS metagenome assembly WNGA01 (sample SAMN13153366, study PRJNA577476) | soil metagenome | isolation source: 100 cm soil or saprolite under grassland replicate 2 | place: USA:California | collected 2016-06-15
GGATGTCGAGGTCGTCGTCCATCCACTGCGACGTCTCGGTGATCCGCCACCAACCAGCGATCTCTCGGGGGAGTTCTTCCATCCCTCGGACTCCTACCGCATGGGCATGGCGCAGGGGAACCAGCGACCCACTACACGCATGTCGTGATCCGCGCCGGGCTACTTCTGGTGAGCGGAGGTGGGTCATTCCTCGTGAGCGGCGAAGCAAGCCCAAGCCACGCCGTCACTGGCGCACGCGAAAGGATCCCTTTGAAGCGTGCTGGCCGCGCGTCTGCGACGGTTGGTTGCCGAACCTGACCGCACCGCCAAGGAACTCCTTCAGCGTCTTCAGTGGGAAATGCCCGGCCAGTTCACCGATGGCCAGGCGCGAACGCTTCAGCGTCGCGTCAAGCAGTGGCGCGGCGAAGCCGTTCGCGCCCTCATTTTCACCAAGCCCGACTTGGAGCCAGGTCCTGCAGCAGAGTCATTCCGGTCGGCGAGTGGTGGGAGTTAGGAGTAGCATTTCGTCGTGAGGCAACACGGTGGGGAGGTGTGATTGTCGTCGAGCACTCCTGACGACGCGCGGAGCGCGTTGTGCGGCCAACTACTTCGGGTCGCAAAACTCATTCCACGCATCGGCGGGGGAGAGCCCGCTCAAGGTGGGATACTTCTTTTTGTCGATCCCGACATCCGACGCACCAACCGCCGTCCCGATGTAACGCATCGTGACGTTGGGCCTCGAGACCTGAAATGCGCCGAGCAGGGGGATCCACTTAGCACCATCTCCCAACTCGTCCATCGTTGGTAGCCGTCCGTGATCCCTGATGAAAGGGTTTCGAACATCGGAGTCAAGAAGGTCCACGACCGATACAGAGCGCGCTGGAACGGGCGTGGGGTTCTCTTCCGCGATGTACCCGGAGATATATGCGCTCTCACTACGCCGGTACGGCTGGGCCGATGCAGAGATATCAATCACCTTGAACGGCGGGGCGCAGACCCACGTGTGGCCTGCGATGGCGGGATTTCCGGGCGCCATGATCGGCCAGAAATACGTGGGCGAAATCCCGGTGGCTGCAGAGAACTCGAGTACCAAGCCGCCCTTGACCACGTAGTTCCACACACCGAGTCGGTCCAGGAACCGGGACAGGAGCCCAGAGATGTCGACGCAAGCTCCAGGGCGGCCGTCCTTCACGAGGCGTTCGTGGAGGAACGCGGCCGCCTTCACCGTTTGGGATCGAGCGAACGCTTCGTACTCTGGAGTGGCCCGCCTGAGATTCACAAACTCGGCGTACCGCACCAAGAACTCCGGGTCCCGCTGCTCCTGCGCCATGAATCCCGGCGAGTCGTAGAACCCGGGCTCGCTGATGTCGATGCCCAACTGCCGAAATGTGGCTTCGAGCTTCGCGAGTCGCTCCATCTCCCGATTCTACCGCCGCTCTCCTTGTACCTGGAATGTGGAGCATACGAGCCGGGAGCACTCGCTCTCATGACGTCCCCCCAGAAGCTGGACGGTTTTCAGCTGGAGGAAGTGACCTGCCCCCCGGAAACTGGACGGTTCGCAGCGTGAGTCCTCTACTGGCAGTGGAGGACGGATGCGGAAGAGCAAGTTCACCGAGGAGCAGATCATCCGGGTGCTGAAGGAGGTCGACGCCGGGGCCAAGGTCCAGGATGTCGTCCGCCGGCTCGGGATCACCAAGACGACCTTCTACCGGTGGAAGTCGAAGTACGGCGGCCTCGAGGTCAGCGACGCGAAGCGGGCTCCGCGCGCTCGAGGACGAGAACCGGAAGCTGAAGACGCTCGTCGCGGATCTCACGCTCGACAAGCAGGCGCTGCAGCACCTTCTCGGAAAAAAATGGTAGGCCGTGACGCCGAAACCCTGTCCGCCGGCTGAGATAAGCTGGCCCTACCAGTTCACCGTTGGGCAACGCGAAAGGGGGATGGGGTGGCGTTCGCGACTGAAGTCCTGACGTACGAGCAGGCAGTGGGGCAGCTCGAACCTGGCCGGAAGCACATCCTGCTGGGCAACGGGTTCAGCATCGCGTGCGACTCCGTCTTCAAGTACGGGCGGCTCTACGACGCCGCCGTCGGTGCGGGGCTGAGCCCTCGGGCGCAGAAGGTTTTCGAGTACCTCGGCACCAGCAACTTCGAAGGCGTCATGAGGCTGCTCGACGACGCGCACTGGGTCGCCGAGACGTACGGGCTCCTCACCGGGCCGTCGCAGATGCTCGAGGACGTCGAGATCGTGAAGGCGACGCTCGTCGACGCGGTGGCGAACTCACACCTCGAGCACACGGGAAAGGTCCCGGACGCGAAGAAGGCGGCCGCGCTCAAGTTCCTCAGCCCGTACCACAATGTCTTCACGACGAACTACGACTTGCTCGCGTACTGGGTGAACATGCACCGGCGCGAAGGGCCGCTCTGGGGAGATGGGTTTCGTGGCGACGACGACGATCCCGAAACACCGTACGTCGTCTTCTCGGAGCGGCTCGGGAATGACCGCGGTTTGTACTTCCTGCACGGAGCGCTGCACCTGTACACGACTGGGGGGGAGCTCCGGAAGCACACTTGGAGTCGCACGGGCACGCCGCTCACGCACCTGATCAAGGCCGGACTCGCGAACAAGGAGTACCCGATGTTCGTCGCCGAGGGCTCGCCGGAGAAGAAGATCGAGCAGATCCAGAGGAACGGGTATCTCTGGTACGCGCTTCACAAGTTCTCGAAGATCGAGGGGCCGCTCGTGGTGTTCGGCCTGTCGCTTGGTGACTCGGACGGGCACATCGCACACGCGGTCGCGGACAACTCGAAGCTACCCGTGATGTTGGTCGGCTTGCACGGGGACCCCAAGAGCTCGATCAACAACGCCATTCAAGCGTCCGTCGCGAAGATCGTGACGCGCAGAGAACAGATCGCGAAGCGCCGCCGCAACGTGAAGCCGCTCAAGGTCGTCTACTACGACAGCGCGACCGCCAAGGCGTGGGGGTGATCAATTTCGTGCGGCACGCTTCGGCTCTGGGAGCGGTTTAAGTCCTGGCTGACGCACTGGCTCGGACGCGACCGCGACGCGCGTTCAGCCCCGCGGCGACGATCACACGCTCGCCGGGCGCTCGCCCCTGCCCCAGCCTCGAACGGTCGAAAACGGACGCAAACGGCTGCAAACGGACGTGGCGGGCGCGTGTACCAAGTGTACCAAGCACGTCGCGCCTACTTTAGCGACCTTGCGTGAACGCCCAGGGTCACTTTCCCGGCGCCCTTGGTACACCGCAAAGAAAAACCCCGCGTCGCCGCGGGGTTGTGAAGTGGAGGCGCCGGGAATCGAACCCTCCGCGAGGCGGGTCGAAAACGTACGCAAACGGACCCAAACGGACGGAAACGGATGATGATCCGCGAGCTTGAGCGGGAAGATACGCCCGCTTACGACCGCGATGCGACCCGATGCGACCGCTTCGATGTACCAAGTGTACCAAGGCGCTACGCCCGCCCACGGACCAACGGCACGGCGGTGCTCCAGCCGGTTGGCTTGGTTCTCGAACACGATTTGCTTTGCTGCAAGCTTCGCTATTGAGTCGCTCACCCTTCGCTCAAGGAGTTGCTGAAACGCTCCGATGATCGCGAGGACTCGCGCCGCTCGGGAGTGTCATCGCTATCTGTGTTCGCCGCATTGAACGAGAAGATGGATCGGGATGCACGTCACCTGGCCGCGGCGCCGAACCCCGAGAGCAGGTGCGCGCCGAGGACACGGACCCGGTCGTCCATGCTGCCGAGCCAGATCGCAATCCGGTCCTCGAAGGGGCTCCGCGCCCAGATCATTTCATCGCATACCGGCGCGCCTGCGGGTCCGATCACCTTCGCCTGACCGTCTCGCTGCAGCACGAGCTCGCCGCGCGTCGAGCGCAGGAGCGCGTACGCGTGGCCGTCGAGCTCGAACATCTTACCGAGGCGTAGCCGCCCGGAGACGACGGCCGGGGAGCCGGGCGCGGCGAAGACCTCGAACTGTCGGACGTCCTCGGCCGAGCCGCTCCAGTCGATCCGCGCCACCTGCTGGTCGCGCACGAGGTCGACGACGATGAGCTGAGGCAGCTCGCGGGGGCGCGCCTCCACGAAGGCAATCCGCCCGCCGCGGGACCACGCGAGCGGAGCGACCGCCGCGGACGTGCAGGGCACCGTCGAGCCCCTCGACGGCTTCGCCCCTTCCGGCGGTCGGATGAGCTCGTCGCGGACCAGGTACGGCACCTGCGGGAAGACCGGCACCTGCGGGACCTCGAGCGCGCACGACGGCGCACGCCAGCGCCCGCCCGCGTCCTCGCAGATCTCGGCGATCGACCGGACGCCGCTCCAGATACGCAGGTCGTCCATCGAGGCGAGCAACGGGTGCGTGCGTCCTTCGCGGCCGGCGTGGCCCACGAAGACCTCGCCCGGGATCGGTCCGAGACTGCCGCCGGGCCCTTCTCCCACCAGGCGCAGATCGACGAAGAGGCGAACCCTTGTGCCGTCGTTCACCACCGCCACGTGAGACCACCGGCCCGGGGAGAGTGTCCCGCACTGCGCCGTCGCGGACGCAGACCCCTGCGCCCGCGTGAAGGTCGCCGACAGGTTCCCGCAACTCGTGCTCAGCTGGAACGTCTCGCCGCCCTTCCCGGCGGAGAGCACCGTCATGGCGTCGTCATGCCGCCCGGCGTGAAGCGGGTTCAGCCAGAACTCCATCGTGGCCCCGCGCGTCAGGTCGGGCACGGCGCCCGCCGGCGCCGTCACGCCGCCGGCACCCGTGAACGTCCCTGCCCCCCCGTGCACGCCCGGCTCGCCGCGCGTGAGGTTTCCAACGGTGCCATGCAGGGCGCGGCCCGAGGCGTCGAGGACGGGGCCGGAGGACTCGTCGAACCGGTACCAGAGCGCGAGCTCCGCCGACGGCGCTGCCGGGCGCTCTTCCGGAGGAGACGCGAGCTGCGCGAGGCGTTCCGCGAGCCGGGGGAGCACGATCAGGAACGGCTCTGGCTCGCCGCGAGCGTTCGTGCCATACCCGGCGACGACGTCACCGTCCGCCGAGACGCCCTGGGCCGATCCGGGGCGAAAGCCGGCGAGGTCGAGCCCGTACGCTTCACGGGCGACGCGCGCGAGCGACTGCATCCCGCCCCCGCGCGTCCAGACGGCAGCCTCGCCCCCGCCCTCGCTCGCTCCGGCGCCGACGACGACGCGGCCATCCCTCGCGACGTCCACGGCGTCGCTCCAGAAGCCGCCTCCGGGCAGGTCTCCCATCCACGAGAAGCCATGGGCCTCGTCCCACACGAAGCCCTCGTGCCCGAGCGCGCCGTACGCGTTGCCCACCACGGTGCCGCCGTCCGGGGAGACCGCGCGCGCGTAGCTCGGCGCAGGAGTCCCTGCGCCGGGCAGCGGGACGAGGCCGCGGTCGCGCGTCCAGAGGAAGCTCTCGCCCGTTCCGGGCGCGCGGTCGCTGCGGCTCCAGCCGGTCACGACGGACCCGTCCGCCGATACCGATAGCGCTTGCCCCAGCGTGTCTCCGCCCGGGAGATCGCCGAGCGGCAGCGCCCGGCCGTCGGGTCCCGCGAGGAAGGCGACGTGCGGCTCGCCCATCCGGCCGACGACGGTCCGGCCGTCCGCGGACACGCCCCAGGCGCTGGCGCTTCCGGTGACGACGGACATGCGTCCGGCAGCGTCCCACCGGACGGCCGCGCCCTGCGAGAAGCCCACGGCGACGCTCCCGTCGCTCGAGACCGCCGTCGCGCGGTGATCGCGGTCCTCCCCCGGGGGAATCTGCAGCGCGACCATGCCCGTTCCTTCGCGCCAGCGGAACGGCATTCCCCCGCAGTCGCCGACCACCGTCGTCCCGTCGGCCGAGACGTCCCACGCGTAGCAGGAGCGGTGCGCACCCGGCAGGAAGCCGAGCGCGACGAACCGCGGCTGGCGCCGCGTCGTAGGCGTGGCGTCACCCGCGGACGCGGCGCCGGCGGAGAGGGCGAGGGTGAACACGAGGGCGATGCGCGTGTTCGACATTCCCGTTGACTGTACGCTGACCGCCGCCGCGCGCCCCCTGATATCATCGCCCGACGAAGCCTCCGGGGCGCCATGGCCATCCTCCTCTTCGCCGCGCTCGTCCTCTCCGCCGGCGGCGCGAACGTACCCTCCGTTCCGTTCGCGCCCGGTGCTCCCGGCGAGTCCGCCGCCGAGGTCGTCGGCTTCTCGCCCGCGCACCGCGTGGCGTGGGTCGAGCGCCGGTCCGGCTCGGCCGCGATCCTGCGCGTCGTCGATCTCGCGAACGACAAGGTGCTCGCCGAGCGCCCCTGGGAAGGCGACGGCACCATCCTGGCCCACTACGACGTCGCGCCGGTCGTTCCGGCGGAGGTGCTCGTCGATCCCGTCCGGCTGGTCAGCGATCTCCACGAGTACAGGGTGATCGTCGACGGCCGCGACCTGCGCGTCCGTCGCCTCCAGACCACCGAGCGCCGGCTCGACTGGAAGAAGGTGGGGACCACGCGGAGCGCGGCCGCGCGGGTGCGCGGGTGGGTGAAGAGCCCGTTCGAGCGGCGCGCGGCCGTATTGGTGGACGATCAGGGCCTCCGCGTCGTCGGCGTCCACCTCGACGCCGGCTACGGCGAGAAAGCGCCCGTCACCGGCCGTGGTCTCTACGAGGAGGCGCTGCTCGCGCGCGAGAACAAGCCGGAGATGGAGGAGTGCGCCGAGCCGGAGGAGGCCGCGCGCGTGTTCCGATTCCTCGCGCCCGCGGTCGCGGCGGACCGGGGCCTCGTGGCGCGGGCGAAGGAGGACTTCCCCGCGTACGTGGGGACGCTCTCGTTCCGCGTCGCCTCCGGGGAGGTCGATCTCCGCCGCCCCGGCGCGGTCGCGAGCGCGCTCGAGTCTACGAGCTGGGCGTTCACCAGCGCGTCCTGCGGGGGCGGCCTCTACTCTGGCAGCCCGAGCTTCAGTGGTGGCGTCTTCTCGGTCTCGTGCCCGCAGGTCCAGTTCCTCGAGGGCGAGGAGCGGGATGAGGCGGAGCGTGCGGAGAAGGCGGCGGCCCGGCGCTTCCGCGTCGAGGGGACGACGCTCGTCTTCGAAGACGGCACGCGCTGGGAGCTCTCGGTATCCGACGGCGTCGCCTCGATCTCCGGTGGCTCCGAGACGTTCGTCGAGAGCCTCTTCGCCTGCGACGCGGGGGCATAGAGGGGACAGCGAGCCGCCAGTGCCGTTCGTGCCCGCGCCCGAGCACCTGGCCCGGATCTACATGAGCGGACGGTCGCAACGGCTGTAGACGGACGTGCCCGCGCGGTGCACGAACGTGTACCAAGCGACGCTGCGTCAATCGGCGCGCCTGGGTCGCCCGTGCGAGAACCGGCGAAAACGGACGCAAACGGCGGCAAACGGACGTGGCCGCCGCGCGTACCAATGTACCAAGGTGACCAACAGTGACTTCGCGGGGTTGCCAGGAGGCGCCGGGTCACGTTCCCGGCGCCCTTGGTACACGTGAAAGAAAACCCCCGCGTCGCCGCGGGGTTGAGAGTGGAGGCGCCGGGAATCGAACCCGGCGCCGCGCCGCCCACGTTCCCTCCCCTCCCAGTCGCGGGCCGCTCGCCCTGCTAGAATCGCGGCGATGACCGCCCCCGGCGCACCGCCCGCCCCGACCCCGGGCGCTCCCGCGCCGAAGTTCGTGCAGGAGCTCGACGTCCTCATCCGCGCTCGCTACCCGCTCGTCTACCTCGTCACCTCGGAGGAGCAGCGGCTCGACGCCATCCTCGAACAGCTCGCGGAGACCCACGGGAAGGCGCTCCTCGGCTGGTCGATCGTGGCCGGGTTCAAGCGGCTCGGTGGCGCGAAGACGGCGGCGGCGCCGGAGGGGACGAAGGAGCCGCTCGCCGCGATCGCCGCGATCCACGAGATCTCCGAGCCCGCCCTCGTCGTCCTGAAGGACTTCCACCCGTACCTCGCGGACCCCGCGGTCGTGCGCGCCGTGCGGGAGCTCTCCCACGCGCTCAAGTCCACCTACACGACGGTCGTCCTGCTCTCGCCGACGCTCGTCATCCCGCCGGAGATCGAGAAGGAGGTCTCGGTCCTCGACGTCCCGCTGCCGACCTACCGCGACCTCCTCCAGCTCCTGAAGGAGATCGTCGGAGTCGTGCGCCAGGGGAACCGGGCGAAGGTCGACCTCACGAAGGACGACGCGGACCAGCTCATCAAGGCCGCCCTCGGCCTCACGCTCTCCGAGGCGGAGAACGCCTTCGCGAAGGCGATCGCGCATGACGGGCGGCTCTGCCGCGACGACGTCGGGCTCGTGCTCGAGGAGAAGCGGCAGGTGATCCGCAAGAGCGGGCTCCTCGAGTACTACCCGAGCGACGAGAAGCTCCAGAACGTGGGCGGGCTCGAGCTCCTCAAGACGTGGCTCGCCCGCCGCGGCGCTGCCTTCTCCGAGGCGGCGCGCCGCTTCGGCCTCCCCGAGCCGAAGGGGCTCCTCCTCCTCGGCGTCCAGGGCTGCGGCAAGAGCCTCACCGCGAAGGCGATCGCGGCGCAGTGGGGGCTGCCGCTCCTCCGCCTCGACATGGGCCGGATCTTCAGCGGCCTCGTCGGCTCCTCGGAGGAGAACCTTCGCCGCGCCATCCAGGTCGCGGAGAGCGTCGCGCCGGTGGTCCTCTGGATCGACGAGATCGAGAAGGGGCTCTCCGGCATCCAGGGCTCGAGTACGCTCGACGGCGGCGTCAGCGCCCGCGTCGCCGGGACCCTCCTCACGTGGCTGCAGGAGAAGACCGCCCCGGTCTTCGTCGTCGCGACGGCGAACCGGATCGAGCAGCTGCCGCCGGAGCTCCTGCGCAAGGGGCGCTTCGACGACCTGTTCTTCATCGACCTGCCCGCGCTCGCCGAGCGCCGCGAGATCCTCGAGATCCACGTGCGCCGACGCGGGCGCGATCCGCGCGCGCACGACCTCGACGCGCTCGCCCGGAGCACGGTCGGGTTCTCCGGCGCGGAGATCGAGCAGGCGGTCGTCTCCGCGCTCTACGACGCGTTCGCAGAGGCGAAGGAGCTCGAGCCGGGCCACCTCGTCAGGGCGATCGCGGAGGCGCTGCCGCTCTCGACGACGATGCGCGAGGAGATCGACCGGCTCCGCGAGTGGGCGCGCACGCGGACGCGAGCCGCGTCCGGCGCGACGCCCGACCCCATCCCTCCGCCGGCCGGGTGACGCGTGTCGAGCCTCCGCCGCTTCCTCCACATCGAGCGCTCCCGGGCCGACCGGCCCCAGGGGGAGGCCGAGGCCGAGGCGGACCCCGCGACCGCCGAGCGGTTCGAGACGGTCGAGCGGCCGGGCATCCGCGACGCGCAGGCGCCGCGCAGCTCGGGAGCGGACCTCGAGCGCTTCGGTCCCGAGCCGGAGCCTCGGATCGAGCTCGTCGAGACCGCCGCGGGCGAGCGCCCGTTCACCCGCTGCATGCGGTGCGGGATGGATCACGGCGTCTTCGCGACCGAGTGCAGCGGCTGCAGCGCGAGCCTCGAAACCAAGGCGCAGCGCGAGTTCAACGAGCAACTCTGGGCCCGGCGCCAGCAGGAGGCAGCCCGCGACACCGCCGACGAGGCGGAGCGGCTAGAGCTGCGGTCGCGCGACGCCGCCGAGGTCGCCTCGGCGCGGCGCGCCATGGGCGAGGAGCTCGCCCGCGAGGTCGGCGCGCGCGAGCGGCGCCGGCTCGACGGCGAGCTCGGTGGAGCGGCCACCGGCTGGGACCCTGTGCTTCGCCTGCTCCGCAGGCTCCTCCGCAGCCTGACCGGCTGATGTCGCCCGGTCAGCCGGCGGTTCGGCCGGCCCCCTTGATCTCCCTTCGTCCCTGCGCGATCTTGCGCACCTTCGACACCCCCCCGCGCGTAACCGAGGAGCCCCATTGCCGAACGCGAGCCGTGACCTCGTCGAGAAGGCGGTGAACACCATCCGCATGCTGGCGGCAGACGCCGTCCAGCAGGCGAACAGCGGCCACCCGGGCATGCCCATGGGCGCCGCGGACATGGCGTTCGTCCTCTGGACGCGCCACCTGCGCTTCGACCCGAAGGACCCGCGCTGGCTCGGCCGCGACCGGTTCGTCCTCTCGGCGGGCCACGGGTCGATGCTCCTGTACTCGCTCCTCCACCTCTCCGGCTTCGACTGCACGGTCGAGGATCTGAAGGGCTTCCGCCAGCTCGGCTCGCGGACCCCCGGCCACCCGGAGTTCGGCCACCTCCCGGGCGTCGAGGTGACGAGCGGGCCGCTCGGGCAGGGGTTCGCGAACGGCGTCGGCATGGCGCTCGGCCAGGCGATGCTCGCGGCGAAGCTCGGGCCGGGGAGCCCGGTCGGCGATCACCACGTGTACGCGATCGTCTCGGACGGCGACCTCATGGAGGGCGTCGCCGCCGAGGCGGCGAGCTTCGCGGGACACAACCGCCTCGGCCGCCTCGTCTACCTCTACGACGACAACGAGATCACCATCGACGGGAAGACGTCGATCGCCTTCACCGGCGAGGACGTGACGAAGCGGTTCGAGGGCTACGGCTGGCACGTCCAGTCGGTGGACGGCCGCGACCACGAGGCGATCCACCGCGCGATCGAGGCGGCGAAGGCGGAGACCCGCCGCCCGTCTCTCGTGCGGGTGCGCACCACCATCGGCTTCGGCTCGCCCGGCAAGGCGGGCAAGTCGTCGGCCCACGGGGCGCCGCTCGGCGACGACGAGCTCAAGGCCACGAAGCGGAACCTCGGCTGGCCCGAGGAGCCGCGCTTCCTCGTGCCCGACGACGTGCGCGCGCTCTGGCGCGAGGTGCAGGCGGAGAAGGCCGGGCAGGTGAAGGTCGCGCGCGAGCGCGAGCGCGCCTGGCGCGCCGCCCACCCGGATCAGGCCGCGCTCCTCGACGTGCACGTCGATCGCTGGGTTCCGGAGCGGATCTTCGAGCGGCTCCTCGAGGGGGCCGACACCGCGGACGCGACGCGCAAGCTCTCGGCGGCCGCGCTCCAGCGCGTCGCCCCGCTCGTGCCTTCGCTCGTGGGCGGCTCCGCGGATCTCGCGGAGTCGAACCTCACCGACATCAAGGGGGGAGGCTCCTCCTCGCCCGACGCGCCCGCCGGGCGGAACGTCCACTACGGCATCCGCGAGCACGGGATGGGGGCGATCCAGAACGGGCTCGCCTACGACGGCCTCTTCATCCCGTTCACCGGCACGTTCCTCCAGTTCGCCGACTACATGCGTCCCGCGGTTCGGCTCGCCGCGCTCTCGAAGCTCCAGGCGATCTACGTCTGGACCCACGACTCGATCTTCCTCGGCGAGGACGGCCCGACCCACCAGCCCGTCGAGCACCTCTCCGCGCTCCGCGCGATCCCGAACCTCCACGTGGTGCGGCCGTGCGACCCGATCGAGGTCGCGGCGGCGTGGGCGCACGCGCTCCAGCGGCGCGACGGGCCGACGGCGCTCGTGCTCACGCGGCAGAAGCTCGCGCCGGTCCGGCGCGCGGCGGGCGTCACGCCCGAAGCGGCGCTGCGCGGCGGCTACGTCGTCGACGCGCCGGAGAAGGCGCGCTTCACGGTCGTCGCGACCGGCTCGGAGGTCCCGCTCGCCCAGGCGGCGCTCGACCTGCTCGCGAAGAAGGGCATCCAGGGCCGGCTCGTGTCGATGCCGTGCTACGAGCAGTTCGAGATGCAGCCGGCGGAGTGGCGCGAGCAGGTCCTCCCACGGGCGCTGCGGTCGCCGTCGTCGAGGCCGCGCGCGGGATCGAGTGGTGGCGGCTCGCGGGGCGCGACGGGCTCGTCGTCGGGATCGACCGGTTCGGCGCGAGCGCGCCGGAGAAGGCGCTCGCCGAGGAGTACGGCTTCACGCCGGCGAAGGTGGCGGAGCGGATCGAGCGCTGGCTGCCCCGCGCATCCTGAGCGCGCGCCCGCCGTAGCCGGAGGGCGCGCGCTGCGGCTGCGTCGGCCCGTCGTGACTGGACCGAGCCCGGGACGTCGAGCTTCCGGTAGATCCTCTTGCGGCGCGCGCGGATCGTCTCGGGCGAGACGCCGGCCGCGGCTGCGGAGTCCTTGCAGGCGAAGCCCTGGGCGATGCGGAGGACCTCCGCACGCTCGGCGGGCGTGAGCGTCGTCCCCTCCATGAACTTGGCGGCGAACGGCGTGAGGATCTCGATATCGATCTGGGCCATTTCTTTACCTTCCCCGGAAAGGCCCTCCTGGGGGCCGATTCTCGCTGGCGTCACGGTCTACTTCCGGGCAGGGGCTTCCTCGACGCGCCCCTGCTTGGTCGGCCGTCACCAGCGAAGGGACGTTAATAACGCCCCGCACGGTTGCCACCCCCCTCTGCCGGCGCGCCATCAACGGTGCAGGACCACGGGGCATTTTCCCCAATGATTCCCGGAAGGGGCGTCCCGTGCGTGAATTTGTACCCTGATGGGGGCGGTACCGGATCGAAGGCGAGAATGCGCGCGGCGGCCGGCCGCGGGTCGCGATCAGTGGGCGCCCAGGATGACCTCGACGACCCCGCGTCCGGCCCGATCGGCTGCGTCGGAACGTCCCCGGGAAGCCGGATCACGTTCGCCGCGGGTGACAGGCGTCAGCCCCTCCGCGCCCGCCTTCACCGCCGCGAGGAGCTGCTCCTGCTCGGGCTCGCCCCGCCGGACGCGCGCCGCGATCCGGTCTCGCGCCGTCGGTGAACGGCGCGCCTCGGCCCCCGCCTCGACCGCGCGGTAGCGCAGGACGAGCGCGAGCTGCTCCCAGAGGGCGGAGCGCAGGTCGGCGGCCTGCCCCTCCGCGGCCAGGCCGCGGTCCACGATGGAGAGCTCGACGCGCGCGGAGAGCGGGAACCCCTCGTCGAGCACCGCGAAGCGCACGCCGTCGCCCTGCCGCTCGGCCCGGACGGCGCGGCCGCCGAACGGGAAAAGGACCGGGCCCCGCGCGAGCGCCGCGCGCGTCTCGGCGGGATCCGCCGCGGGCTCGCGAGCCGACGCGTTGCGCTGAGGCACGCGGAGCTCGTCGAGCGCCGAGCGGAGCTGGTCGAGCGCGATGACGACGTTCAGCCCCTGCGCGTTCCGGTACCCCGCATGGTAGATGCCGACGACCTCCGGCTCGCCCGTGTCGCACGCCACCGCGAGCACCGGGCTCCCCGAGCTGCCGAGGTTGAGGAGCGCGTCGACGACGAAGTCCTCGTGATCCCACGCGCGCTCGAGGTCGTGCTGGCCGAGGCCGATGACCCGCCCGGCGTTCGACGCGGCGAACGCGCCGAGCGGGTATCCGCGCACGAGCACGGCGTTGCCGACGCGGAGGTCGGCGGACCGGCCGAGCCGGTACGGGATCGTGCGGAGCGGCTCGCGCGTCGCGAGGACGGCGATGTCGAGCGCGTCGTCGACGAGCAGCGGGCGCAGGAGGATGTGCTCGGGCGCGTCGGGCTCCGACTCGTTAGAGACGATCCGCACTTCGGACCGGACCCGGCGCGAGCCGGCCGGGACGCCCTCGAGCTCCTGTCCGTCCGCGGTGACCTCCGGGAATGCGACGACGTGCTGGTTCGTCGCGACGAGCCACTCGCCGTCGCGCTGCCGGTACGCGAACCCGGTCCCGTGCCGGACCTTGGTGGTGTACTCGTGCACGAGCTTCCCGCCGCGCCCGTACGAGACCCGCTCGTACACCGCGCTCGCGCGCAGGCAGTAGACCCAGTCGGCCACCGGGCGCGACTCGCGCTCCCGCGCGGCGGGGACCATCGCGGAGAGGGTGTCCGCGTAGCGACCGGTGCAGGGCGGGCGCGCTGGGACGCCCTGCACCGGGCGCGTGGCGAGCGGAGCGAGGAGCACGGAGGCGAGGAGCGCGCGGCCGGCGCGAGGCATCGCGCGTGAACCTATGCGCGCGGGCGCGCGCCGGCCGCTATCCGATCGAGATCCGGTCTCGCTTCCTCGGTGGGTCCGCGGGCTCGGCGCGATCACCGCCCGCCGCGCGCGCCCTCGCGAGGGCGTCGCCCGCGCGCTTCACGAGCGCGCCGAACGAGACGGTGCCGTCGCCGCCATGGGAGGCGACCCCCACGCTCGCGGTGAGCTTCGGCGCTCCGGTCCGGTCGCGGACGAGCGCGCAGAGGCGCCGCGCGACCCGCAGCGCCCCGTCGTCCTTCGTATGCGGCATGAGGATGACGAGCCGCTCGTCCGAGAAGGGGACGGCGATGTCGATGTCGCGCAGCGCGCCGCTCGAGATCCCGAGCAGCTCGGCGAGGAGTGCGGTCCGGCCCCGCGAGCCGAGCGCGGGCGCGAGCCGCTCCCACGCGTCGACGGACACGAGCGCGAGCGACACCGGAAAGCCGTAGCGGCGCGACCGCTTCACCTCGACGAAGAGGAGCTTCTTCAGGAACTCGAGATCGCGCACGGCACGTGCGGGGCGCTCGAGCCGCGCCTCGAGCTCGGCGATCTTCTCGCCCCGGGCGCGCAGCTCCTCGGCGAGCCCGCAGGCCGTCGAGACCGCCGAGGGCGTGAGCGGCCCGACGAGGACCGCGTCGCCCCGGGCGCCCGGGTGGGCCGCCGCCTCCTTCCGGTCGAGGAAGAGGACGAGCACGGGCAGGTGGGGGTCGGCCGCGCGCACGGCCGCGAGCACCTTCGGGCCGGCGGTGCCGCGGACGAGGGCCGCGCCGTAACGCGCCGCCGCAGCGCGCGCCGGGGCGTCGCCGGGCGAGACCGCCTCCACCTCGCGGCCGCGCTCCTCGAGATCGCGGCGGATCGCGGTCACCACCGCTTCGGAGTCGTCGGCGAGGAGGATGCGGCGCGGCATCGCGGCGTTAATGTACCATTGTCGCCCCGTGGCTCCATCCCGACGCATCGCCCTCGCGCAGATCGACACGACCGTCGGCGACTTCGCCGGCAACGCGGCGCGGATCCGTGCGGCGACGGAGCGGGCGCGTGAGGCCGGCGCGACCCTCGTCGTCTTCCCGGAGCTGGCGCTCTCCGGCTACCCGCCCCGCGACTTCCTCGATCTCCCCGAGTTCCTCGACCGGGCGGCGCGGACGCTCGCCGAGCTCGCCGCGCCGGCGGGGTGGTCGCGCGACGTCTCGGTCGTCCTCGGGTTTCCGGAGCCCGCGCCGGGTGCGCCGCCGCCGGGCGTCTACAACTCCGCCGCGCTCCTCGAAGGCGGGCGGGTCGCCGCGATCGGCCGCAAGTCACTCCTGCCCACCTACGACGTCTTCGACGAGACCCGCTACTTCCTCCCCGCCGACCGCTCCACCGCGGCCGACGCGGGGGCGCTCCGGGTCGGCCTCTCCATCTGCGAGGACGTCTGGAACGACAAGCGGTTCTGGGATCGACCGCGCTACGCGCGCGATCCGGTCGCCGAGCTCGCGCGGGCGGGCGCCGCGGTCGTCGTGAACGTCTCCGCCTCGCCGTACGCGGTCCACAAGCCCGCGCTGCGCGAGCGGATGCTCGCAGCGAGCGCGCGCAGCCACGGCGTGCCGATCGCCTACGTGAACCAGGTGGGCGGCAACGACGCCCTCCTCTTCGACGGCGGCTCGATGCTCGTCGGACGGGACGGGCGCGTCCTCGCGCGCGCCCCGCTCTTCGAGGAGGCGCTCGTCATCGCCGACCTCGAGTCCGGCGAGACGCGCGTGCTCGGCCTCGACGGCGCGCCGCTCCCGCCGCCGCGCCCCTCGCCGCGCGACGCACTTGCGGACGAGGTGCTCTCCGCCCTCGTGCTCGGGGTGAAGGACTACGTCCGCAAGTGCGGCTTCCGCACGGTCATCGTCGGGCTCTCGGGGGGCATCGACTCCGCGCTCACCGCCTGCATCGCCGCCGAGGCGCTCGGGCCGGCCGCCGTGCTCGGGGTCGCGATGCCGTCGCGCTACAGCTCGAGCCACTCGCGGGAGGACGCGGCGGAGCTCGCCCGGAACCTCGGCATCCGCTTCGAGGAGATCTCGATCGAGCCGATGCACGCCGCGTTTCTCGGGCAGCTCGAGCGGGCGCAGGGACGGCCGCTCTGCGATCTCGCCGAGCAGAACGTCCAGGCGCGCGTGCGCGGCCAGATCCTGATGGCGCTCTCGAACGACACGGGCGGGCTCGTCCTCTCGACCGGCAACAAGAGCGAGCTCGCCGTCGGCTACTGCACGCTCTACGGCGACATGGCGGGCGGGCTCGCGGTGATCGGCGACGTCGCGAAGACGCTCGTCTACCGCGTGGCGCGCGCCGCGAACGAGCGCGCCGGCCGCGGGCTCATCCCGGAGCGGACGTTCACGAAGCCGCCGTCGGCGGAGCTGAAGCCCGACCAGACCGACCAGGACTCGCTTCCGCCGTACGAGGTCCTCGACGACGTCCTCCACGCGTTCGTCGAGGAGCGGCTGCCGCTCGAGGCGATCGTCGCGCGCGGCCATCCCGAGGAGACGGTGCGCCGGATCCTGCGCCTGGTCGTCGCGAGCGAGTACAAGCGCCGCCAGGCCGCGCCCGTCCTGAAGATCACCGAGAAGGCGTTCGGCGAGGGACGCCGGCTCCCGATCGCGCACGGGTATCGCTACTAGTCCGCCGCGTCTGGCCGACAGCCCCTCTCCCCGACCCCCTCATGATCCCACGCTTGGGATCGTTAGCCCCGACCCTCTCCCCCCGCTTCGCGCCGCTTCGCGGGGGCGAGGGAGAACTGGGGCGCTCGCTGCGAGCTCGCGGGCGAACAGGCGTGCGTCGAGATCGGCCGGCGCGGCCGTGGGTGGGCGAGCTCTGCGCGGGGCACCTCACCGGGACTCCGCTCGCGCCGCCGCCCGGCGTACAGTCGCCTCCTCGGAGGTAACCTACCGTGAACGCACTCCACTCGCTCCTCGTCTTCCTCCACGTCCTCTCCATCTCCGTCTGGATGGCCGCCGCGCTCTGGCTGTCCGGGGACGTGAAGCGCGCGCTCGGCCTCGGACGCCCGCACCTCGACGCGCTCGCCGCGAGCGTCCGGCCGAAGCTCGGCCTCGACGCCGCCGCGGGGGTGGCGACGCTCGTCACGGGGCTCCTGCTCATGTGGGAAGAGGGGATGACGCGGCCCCGCGTCGGGATCACCGTCGGGTTCGTGGCGACGCTCGTCCGCATCGGCCTCCTCTCGGCGATGCGCCGGTCGTGGCGGTCGATCGCGGGGCGGCTCGAGCGCGGCGAGGTCGTGGCGGCGACGGACGGGGCGGCGCGACGGATGGCCATGCTGTCCGGCATCGCCCACCTGCTCTGGCTCATCGCGCTCGCCGGGATGGTGTTCCCGGTCTGAACGAGACGAAGCGGGCGGGGTCCGGCACGCCCGAGGCCGGCCGCCGCTCGGCCCGAGTCCGTCACCAGAGGCGGAGCGCGCTCGCGAGCACGAGCCAGAGCGGCACGCCGACGAGGAGGAGGAGCACCCAGACGGCCTGGAGCGCGCGGCGGCGGGCGGGCGCGATGCCGGGCTGCTGCGCGAGCACACGGAGGGCGCCGGAGGCGACGCCGAGGAGGAGGAGCGGGACGCCGAGGAGGAGCGCGGCGCGAACGTCGAGCTCCGGCACGGAGCCGCGCCGGATCACACCTGCATCACTTCCTTCTCCTTCGCCGCGACGATCTCGTCGATCTTCTTCACGCCCTCGTCCGTCTCCTTCTGCATCTTCTCGAGGGCCTTCTTCGCGTCGTCCGCGGAGACCTCGCCGTCCTTCTCGGAGACCTCGATGAGCTCCTTCGCGTCGCGGCGCTCGTTGCGGATGGCGATCTTGTGATCCTCGCCCTTCACCCGGCACTGCTTCACGATGTCGCGGCGCCGCTCCTCTGTGAGGGGCGGGATCGGCACGCGCACGAGGTCCTTGTCCGACTGCGGGTTGAGGCCGAGGTTTCCGTCCCGGATCGCCTTCTCGATCGGCGGGATCATGTTCTTCTCCCACGGCTTCACCATGATGAGGCGGGCCTCCGGGACGGAGAGGGTCGCGATCTGGTTGAGGGGCGTGGGGGTGCCGTAATAGTCGACGCGCACGCCGTCGAGCAGGTGCAGGTTCGCCCTCCCGGTTCGGACGTTCGAGAGCTCGCGCCTCAGGTCGTCGAGGGTCTTCGCGATGCGGGCGTGGAGGTCGGTCAGGATGTCGTCGGCGGCGCTCATGCGCGCTCCTCTCCGTGCTTCTGGCTCTTCTCGGCCCGGCCGACCACGGTCCCGATCTCCTCGCCGAGCACGACGCGCCGGACGTTTCCGCGCTTCGTCGAGTCGAAGACGATGATCCGGAGGTCGTTGTCCATGCAGAGGCTGATGGCGGTCGAGTCCATCACCTTCAGGTTCTTCTTGAGGACGTCGATGTAGCTGAGCTGCTTGAACTTGGTCGCGCTCGAGTTCTTCTTCGGGTCGTCCGTGTAGACGCCGTCCACCTTCGTCGCCTTGAGCAGCACGTCGGCGTGGATCTCCATCGCGCGGAGCGCGGCGGCGGTATCGGTCGTGAAGTACGGGTTGCCGGTGCCGGCGGCGAAGATGACGACCCGCCCCTTCTCGAGGTGGCGCATCGCGCGGCGGCGGATGTACGGCTCGCCGACGTGGTGCATCTCGATGGCGGTCTGCACGCGGGTGACGACCCCGATCTTCTCGAGCGCGTCCTGCAGCGCCATCGCGTTGATCACGGTGGCGAGCATCCCCATGTAGTCGGCGGAGGCGCGGTCCATCCCCTCGGTCGCGCCCGAGACGCCGCGGAAGATGTTCCCGCCGCCGATCGTGAGCGCCACCTCGACGCCCATGTCGACGATGTCCTTCACGTCCTGGGCGATGGCCGTGAGCGTCTTCGTCGAGATGCCGTACTTGCCCTCGCCCATGAGCGCCTCGCCCGAGAGCTTGAGGAGGATGCGCTTGTAGATGGGCTTCACGACGGTTTTCTCGACGGGCATGTCGGCGCGTTCTACCGGACGGCGCCGCTTCTTTCAACGGCGCCGGGGTTCCGCGATTCTACCCGAACGCGGGCGGCGTGGGCCGCCCGCATCAGGAACCCGTCACGCCTCGGCCGGCGGCGGGGGTGTGCCCCCCGCGGGAGCAACGGCCCCAGGGCCTCGACGGCCGCGCCTGCGACCACCGCGCCGCCTGCGGCGCTTGCGACCGCCGGCCTGGCCCTCGCCGGTCGGAGCGCCCTCGTCGGACGCGGCGGCGCGCCCCTCGCGAGGGAGCTCCATGTCCACCTCGACGATGGTGGTGGCGCCGCGCTCGGGGAGCGGGTCGCGCCCGTCCATGTCGACCGTCGCGATGTGCCGGCGTCCAGCGCCCTCTGCGCGCGCCCCGCCGTGCGCGGCGCGGCGGGGGTGGGCGGGCCGCTCGGCGCGGGGCCCGGCGTGCTCGACGCGGGCCCCGGCGTGCTCGACAGGGGTGCGGGCGCCTTCGCGGGGCTCCACCTCGCGCTCGGCGTGGTCGTCCTGGCCCGCCTGGGCCTTGAGGCGGTCGAGCAGCTCGCGCCCCTCGCCCGTCGCCTCGACGGAGATGGTGAGGAGCTGGGCGGCGTCTGCGTGGGGCTGGCCGCCGCCGCCGCGCCCGCGCCGGCGCCGCTTGCGCTGCGGGTCGCGGAAGCCGCGCTGCGCCTGCATCGCGAGCCGCGTCCGCTCGGCGATCTTCCGCGGCAGGCGCGAGGTGGAGACGAGAGAGTCGAGGAGCGCGTCGGCGTCGTTCGCCCGGGAGTGGCCCGCGTCGAGCGCCCCCCCGCTCGACGTCAAATGCATGAGGAGCGCCCCAAGCAAGACCGCGTCGGAGACGTCCTCGCCGGACCGGACGAGCCGGTCGAGCGCACCGAGGTGGGCGAAGAACGAGCGCCGCCGCGACTCGTCCCAGGAGTCGAGCGCCGCGCCGAGCGCGGGCAGGACGACGGGGAGCGCCCCGCACGCGCGCAGGAGCTCGAACGCGCGAGCCGACCCGCCGCAGCGCAGGATCTTGAACGTCTCCTCGAGCACGCGGGCCGGCGCGCAGCGGGCGAGCTCCCCCGCGTGACGGCGCATCGCCTCGAAGCAGTCGGGCTCGATCGTGAAGCCGAGCCGGGCCGCGAAGCGGACCGCGCGCAGCGTTCGGACCGGGTCCTCGCGCATGCGGATCTCGGGGTCGCCGATGGTCGCGATCCGGTGGTCCTCGAGGTCCCGGCGGCCGCCGACGTAGTCGATGACCTCGCCCGAGGCGACGTCGTAGAACAGGCCGTTCACCGTGAAGTCGCGGCGGACCGCGTCCTCCTCGGCGGTGCCGAAGACGTTGTCGCGGGTGATGAGCAGGTCGCCGCCGTCCGGAACGTCCTCGGCCACGTCTATCGGGTTCTTCCGGAAGGTCGCGACCTCGATGATCTTGCCACCGCGGAAGTAGACGTGCGCGAGCCGGAAGCGCCGCCCGATGAGCCGGCAGTTCCGGAAGATCGCGCGGACCTCGCCGGGGTGGGCGTCGGTCGCGAGATCGAAGTCCTTCGGCGTCCGGTCGAGCAGGAGGTCGCGCACGCAGCCGCCCACGAAATACGCCTGGTGGCGCATGTGGCGGAGCCGCGCGATGACCCTGACCGCGTCCGGGTCGAGCCGATCGACGGGGATCTCGGGCGGGTGGGCCGGCGGCGGGTCCTCGGGCGGATCGAGCGCGAGCCCCGGCGGAGGCCGGTGGTCACGGGAGTCGTCGAGGTCTTCTTGGGACTCGGGAGCGGCGGGGTACTTCGATGAAGGTTCGTGCATGCGGTCGCCGGATCGGGGGGCGTCAGGGCCGGGGGAAATCCCTGGCCCTGGTGCGCGCCGCTCGACCCCGCCGTGCAGTGCTTCCTGCAGCTTCCGGACTCCGGCGGGGGTCACCGTCGGGCTCGTCCTCGCCGCGTGGTTGTATCGACCGGCGGCCGCTGCGTCAAATGTCGCCGTCCGCAGGCGGCGCCGCGAAGAGCTCCCCTTGCGTCGGATCGAGCCCGAGCGCCTCGCGCACCGGCTGGAAGCTCCTGCGATGGATCTCGCACGCGCCGAGCCGCTTCAGGGCCTCGAAGTGCTCGGCGGTGGGATAGCCCTTGTGGCGCGCGAACCCGTACCCTGGGTACGCGAGATCGAGCTCGGCCATGAGCGCGTCGCGCACCGTCTTTGCGAGGATCGAGGCGGCGGCGATCGTGAGCGAGAGCGCGTCTCCGTGGATGATCGGCGTCTGCGGGATGCGCAGCTCGGGGAGCTTGCGCGCGTCGACGAGCAGGTGGCCCGGGCAGGTGGAGAGCCCCTTCACCGCGCGGGTGAGGGCGAGCAGGCCTGCGCGGTAGATGTTGAGCCCGTCGATCTCCGCGACCTCGGCGCGCGCGACCGCGAAGCAGACCGCGTTCCGGCGGATGTCCTCCGCGAGCCGCTCGCGCTCACGGCGGTCGAGCTGCTTCGAGTCGTCGATGCCACGCGGCCGGTAGTCGGGCGGCAGGACGCACGCACCAGCGACGACCGGTCCGGCGAGCGGCGCCATGCCCGCCTCGTCGACGCCGGCGACGTGCACGACGCCGCGCGCCCAGAGCTCCGTCTCGAACCGGAGCAGGTGGCGCAGGCGCTGCCCCTCGGCGCGGTTTCCGGCGCGGCGCTTGCGGACGAGCCGGAGCACCTCGCGCGCCCCCGCGCGCGGCTCCGCCTCGAGCGCCGCCTCGCACTCCTCCGGAAGCGGCCGGCCGGCGTCGACGAAGCGTGCGCGCAGCTCGGCGATGGAGAGGGAGGCGAGGTCCTCGGGGCGCATCCGGGGAAACTCTACGCTCCTGCTGCACGCCGGCGCTACCGCTGGCATCCGGGGCAGAAGAAGGTCGAGCGCTGCGCCTGGACGACGCGCCGGAGCTTCGTCTTCCCGCAGCGCGGGCACGGCTCGCCCTCCCGCGCGTAGACCTCGAACGGGTTCTCGGCGCCGGGCTCCTCGACGTACGAGATCTCCGGGCCCTGCTCGCGCGCGATGGCCTCCCGGATCGACGCGAGGATCGCGGCGGCGAGCGCCCGCACCTCGCGCGCGGCGAGCGTCGGCCCCTTGCGGCGCGGGTCGATCCGCGCGCGGAAGAGCGCCTCGGACGCCTGGATGTTCCCGACGCCCGGGAGGAGCGCCTGGTCCATGATCCGCACCTTCACCGGAAGGCGAGAGCGACGGAGCGCTTCGCCGAGCGCGGAGACGTCGATGCCGCGCTCGAGCGGGTCGGGCCCGAGCGCGGCGACCTCGGGCACCTCGTCGAAGCGCGCGCCCGGGACCACGCGGAGCCGGCCGAAGAGTCGCAGGTCGTCGAAGTGGAGGACGTGGCCGTCGTCGAGGTGGAACCTCGCCCGCGAGAAGCGCGTCGCGGGATCCGCCTCCGCGCGGCGCAGCCACTTGCCGGTCATGCCGAGGTGGGCGAGGAGCCCGAGCGGCGCGCGGTCCTTCTCGAGCGAGACGAGGAGCTGCTTTCCGATGCGCCGGATCTCGCCGAAGCGGGCGCCCGTCATCGCCTTCGCGAACGCGGCCGGCGACGAGGGGCGGAACACGTAGCGCGCCTTCGGATCGGGCTCGACGCGCTCGATGCGCCGCCCGCGGGTCCAGCGCCGCAGGTTCCGCGCCGCGATCTCGACCTCGGGCAGCTCCGGCACGGTTCTTCCTCGCTGGACCTGGACCTGGACCTCGCTACTTTGCCTTGTCGAAGCTCGCCACGAAGAACCCGTCCGTCCCGTGCCGGTGCGGCATGAGCGTGAGCCGCGCCTCGTCGGCGCCGAGCGCGAGCGCGCGCGCCCGCTCCTCGCCGAGGAACGGCGCGATGGGCGCGGGCCGGAGCCCCACCTCGCGCGCCGCGAAGTCGGCGACCTCGTCATTCTCGGTCGGGCCGACGGAGCAGGTCGCGTAAACGAGCCGCCCGCCGGGCCGGACGAGGGCGGCGAAGCGCCGGACGAGGTCGCGCTGGAGCGCGGCGAAGCGGGCCGGGTCCTCCGGCCCGAGCCGCCAGCGCGCGTCGGGCTTGCGGCGGAGGGTCCCGAGGCCGCTGCACGGCGCGTCGACGAGGACGACGTCGGCCTTGCCGGCGAGGTCCTGGAGCTGCGCCTCCGCCTCCGGCCCCGGCGCGATGGGGCGCGCGCGCAGGTTGTGGACCCCCGCGCGGCGCGCGCGGCGGCGCGCCTCGTCGAGCCGCTCGGCGTCGGAGTCGAGCGCGTGGAGCGAGCCCTTGTTGTGCATCTCGGCCGCGAGCGCGAGCGCCTTTCCGCCCGCGCCCGCGCACGCGTCCACCACGGTGAAGCCCGCGCGGGCGCCGCAGGCGAGCGCGATGAGCTGGCTCCCCTCGTCCTGGATCTCGAAGCGCCCCTCCTTGAAGGAGGCAAGGGCGAACGCGTTCTCGCGTCCGTCGAGGACGAGCCCCCACGGCGAGAACCGGGTCGGCTCGGCGCCGACGCCCTCGCGGGCGAGGCGCGCGCGCAGCTCGTCCCGCTCGCCCTGGAGCACGTTCGCGCGAGCGGTGAGCGGCGCGCGCTCGTTCATCGCGCGGCCGAGCACGCGCGCCTCCTCGAGGCCGAGCTGCGCGACGAATCGCTCCGCGATCCAGCGCGGCAGCGACGCCTCGAGCGAGAGCCGATCGAGGGGATCGGCGACCGCCGCGATGCGCGCGTCGGCGGACCCGAGCGCCGCGAGCCGCCCCGGCACGACCCCGAGCCGCTTCGCCGCGTCGGCGGCCGGGACGCCGCCGAAGCGGGTGAGCCACGCCGCGTAGCGCTCGGCGAGCCCCGGGCGGCCGCCGAGGAGCGCGTCGAGCTGACCCTGCCAGCGGACGATGCCGTAGACCGCCTCGGCGACGTGACGTCGCTCCGAGGCCCACAGGCCGCGGTCCCGCCGCAGCGCCCGCTCGAGCGCGCGGTCGGCGAGCCAGCCCTGGTCGTGGACGAGGCCATGGACCTCGAGCACGGCGGCATCGATCTGGTCGTTTCGGACGGCGCGCTTTACCATCCGCGCTCTTCTACAGTGGTTCGCGCCCCGCCGCGACTCGGCGCGCGGGGGGCGGGGCGGCGCGAGGCCCGAAGGGACGAGTGTCCCCCGTTCTAAAGTCCTTCGAGCACGCGCGCGACGTGCCCGTCCACCTTCACCTTCGGGAAGATCCGTTCCACCTTTCCGTCCGGGCCGACGAGCACGGTCGTCCGCTCCGTCCCCATCACCTTCTTGCCGTACATGCTCTTCTCCTTCCAGACGCCCCAGGCCTGCTGCACCTCGGTGTCGGTGTCGGAGAGGAGCGGGAACGGCAGGTCGTGCTTGTCCTTGAACTTCTGCTGCGACGCGGGGGTGTCCTTCGAGATGCCCACCACCGCGACCTTCTTCTTCTTGAACGCGTCGACCTCGTCACGGAAGTCGCAGGCCTCCTGCGTTCAGCCAGGCGTCATCGCCTTCGGGTAGAAGAACACGACGACCCGCTTGCCCTTGAAGTCGGAGAGCCTGACCACGTTCCCCGCCTCGTCCTCGAGCGCGAAGTCCGGGGCCTTCTTGCCCACCTCGAGTCCCATGGAGCCTCCTCGTGCCTCGACGCACTAGCCGTACCGCGGAGGGCCGCGGGACGCAGGCCTCCGTGCGGGGCTCGGGTGGGGTGCTCCTTCTCTGGGCAAGAGACGGGAATGGCGCGAAGGTGCGCGCGGACCGGCTCGTGGCGGCGGACCGCCGGAACCGCGCGCCGTTCACCTGCGTCGGCTGCGGAGAGCGGCTCGTCCCTCACCTCGGGAAGGTCCGCACCCACCACTTCGCGCACCTGCCCGGCTCGCGTTGCCCGCTCACCGCGCCGGAGACGGCGCTCCACCTCGACGCGAAGGAGCGGCTCCTCGCGCGCTGCGCCGAGGCGTTCGCCGGGGCGCTCGCCGTTTCCGTCCTCACCCGCTGCCCGGCCTGCCGCCGCGTGGACGCGCGCGACCTCGCGGCGCTCGGTGACGCCGCCGAGAGCGAGGGCGCGGTCGGGGCGCTCCGCGCGGACGTGCTCGTCTCCGCGCGCGGCCGCCCGACGCTCGCCTTCGAGGTCAAGGTCACGCACGCGGTCGAGGCGGAGAAGGAAGCCGCGCTCGCCGCCGCCCTCGTCCCCTTCGTCGAGATCGACGCACGCGAGGACGAGTGGGAGCGCGAAACGGCGGGCGCGATCGAGATCGCCTGCGCGCGAAGCGGCGGGTTCCCCCCGTGCGCGGCGTGCTCGGCGCTCGCGCGGGCCGACGGGGAGCGGGCGAAGGGGGGCGAGGCCGCGGAGATCGCAGAGCTCGAGGCGTACCGGGCCCGCGGGCTGTTCGGGCCCGACGCCGCGTCGCCCGAGCGGCCCAGATCGCTCGCGGACGTTCGCCGGAGGTTTCGCTGCCCGGAGTGCGGCGCGCGCACGCTCCTCGTCGGCGAGCGGCTCGTGCGCCATGTCTGCCTCGGGGCCGCCGCGCGCCCGGTCGCCTGGCGTGGCTACGACGGCGCGATCGTGCTCCTCTCGTGGTGGCGCGGCCGCCGCTAGCCAAGCGGCCGCGAGGACGCAGGTTTTCCCGATGCCGGCGTGCCGCACCGCTGCTTGCGACAGCCCGTGCCCTGTGTTAAGTGACCGTCCCCCGCGAGGTTTCGTGCGCGGAGGGCTGTCCGCGAGGACGGCAGGATTCAAATACTCACACTCCCCGCATCGGCGCGCCCCGGTGCTCCCGGCGAACGGCTCACGTTCCGGGATCTCGGCGCTCCGCAGTTCACGGGAGTGGTGGAACAACCGGAGAAGACCACATGGAGACGCAGCAGCAGCCCGAGCAGCAGCAGCCCGAACAGACCCCCCCGGCGCCGGCCCCCGAGGCCGCCGCTCCCCAGCAGCAGCCCCAGCCCGAGGTGATGGCAGCGGCCCTCGGCGCGGGCGGCACCGCCATCACGATGAAGCAGCTCCTCGAGGCGGGCGTCCACTTCGGGCACCAGACGAAGCGCTGGAACCCGAAGATGAAGCCGTACATCTTCGGCGCCCGCAACGGCATCTACATCATCGACCTGCAGAAGACGGTCGGCCTCGCCCGCAACGCGCTCCGCTTCGTGTCCGACGCGGTCGCGAAGGGCGGCTCGGTGCTCTTCGTCGGCACGAAGAAGCAGGCGCAGGACGCGGTGCGCGAGGAGGCCTCCCGCTCCGGCATGTTCTTCGTCACGAACCGCTGGCTCGGCGGCACCCTCACGAACTTCAAGACCGTGAAGCAGGGCATCGAGCGGCTCAAGACGATCGACAAGATGAAGGCCGACGGCACCTACGAGCGGCTCCCGAAGAAGGAGGTCGCCTCCCTCGAGCGCGAGCGCGAGAAGCTCGAGAAGAACCTCGGCGGCATCAAGGAGCTGTCGCGGCTCCCCTCCGCGGTCTTCGTCATCGACACGAAGAAGGAGCACATCGCCGTCCACGAGGCGAACCGGCTCGGCATCCCGGTCGTCGCGGTCGTCGACACGAACTGCGATCCCGAGGGGATCGACTACGTCATCCCCGGCAACGACGACGCCATCCGCTCGATCCGCCTCTTCACCGGCAAGATCTCCGAGGCCTGCATCGAGGGGCGCGCGCGCTACGGCGCGTGGGTCGCCGAGCACGGCGGCCAGGACGCCCGGCAGGGCGAGGACGACCGCGACGCGGCGAGCGAGCGGGGTCTCAAGGACCGCCGCGACCGGCGCGATCGCCGCGGCCCCCGCCGCGACCGCGAGCCGCGCGAGGACCGCGCGGCGGCGAGCGCCAACGTCGAGGTCGTCCGCAAGGGCGACGTGACGCCGGCGGCGCCCGCGACGGGCGAGGCACCGCCGAAGGAGTAGGCGCCGGCCCGGGCGGCGCCTCTCGCGCCGCGATCGCCAGAGGACGTGAACGCATCCGGGCGGGCCTTCGGGCCCGCCCAAGATTTACGAACGAGGAGATTCGAGATGGCCGAGGTCAGCGCGCAGCTCGTGAAGGAGCTCCGGGAGAAGACCGGGGCGGGGATGATGGACTGCAAGAAGGTGCTCGCAGAGGCGGGCGGCGACCTCGTGAAGGCCGAGGAGCTGCTCCGCAAGAAGGGGCTCGCCGCCGCCGCGAAGAAGTCGTCGCGCGCCGCGACCGAGGGCGCCGTCTCGAGCTACATCCACATGGGCGGCAAGATCGGGGTGCTCGTCGAGGTGAACTGCGAGACGGACTTCGTCGCGCGCACCGAGGGGTTCCAGTCGCTCGTGAAGGACATCGCGATGCAGATCGCGGCCGCCGCGCCGCTGTGGGTCCGCCGCGAGGAGGTCCCGCCGGAGCTCGTCGCGAAGGAGCTCGAGATCGCGAAGGCCCAGATGCGCGATCAGAAGAAGCCCGAGGCGATCCTCGAGAAGATCGCGACCGGCAAGCTCGAGAAGTTCTACGAGACGAACTGCCTCGTCGAGCAGCTCTTCGTGAAGGACGACAAGAAGAAGATCCAGGAGGTCCTCACCGACGCGATCGCGAAGATCGGCGAGAACATCCAGATCCGCCGCTTCGCGCGGTTCGTGCTCGGCGAGGGGCTCGAGAAGAAGCAGGAGAACCTGGCCGAGGAGGTCGCGAAGGCGGCCGGGCTGCAGAAGTAAGAGCGTCTTCCGCGCACGGAAGCCCCCTCCCCCTCGCCACGCGAGGAGAGGGGGCTTTTCATTTTCCGTGTCTGAGCGAGAGTCGGGCATCAAGTCGAACGTGATCTCTGATCGCTGGTCTTCGCAACCGGGAGCACGGGTTCCACGCCAGTCCGGCGGCTGTTGAAATACCCGCCCCACCGGCCGCTGAGCTGTGTGGATCTCCCTCGCCCCCGCGGAGCGGGGGAGAGGGTCGGGGAGAGGGGGCAGCGGGATCGACAGGTAGACCGCTCTTGTGACCTCGAAGCCGACCACACCGCGACCGTTTCCCCTGCGGTTCCTCCCCGGTAGGGTAGACCCCGGCATCGCCGTACAAGACGCACGCGCCAGCAGCCCCCCGTCAAACCGTACGTGCGGGTTTCCCGCATACGGCTTCCCTCGATGTTCACCTTGCGCGCCTTGAGT
>WNGA01010031.1_pt1 | contig 27788 bp, 37 predicted proteins | sample 5400061 | NCBI WGS metagenome assembly WNGA01 (sample SAMN13153366, study PRJNA577476) | soil metagenome | isolation source: 100 cm soil or saprolite under grassland replicate 2 | place: USA:California | collected 2016-06-15
AAGACCATAGCAATAGATAATAAGATTCCTTTAGCACCTGTAGACAATAATTGAAGAAAAAAATAGCCTCAACGAATACACCACATCCAAAATTTAACCTCTTTATAAGTTGGTTTACTGAGTCATTGGACAGAATTGATCGCGATATGAAAGATATTTCTGATATTCACGACTTGAATAACATATCAAACGAAATAAGCAATCGACGTGTATGTATAGACAACGGGCGAATTTTTGCTCCAACCCTAGAAGAGATTGAGAAGAATAATTATAGACTTATTGAACATGTTCCAATATCAGAATGGAATCTTGATATAGACGATCCAAAAATCCCAAAAAGACAACGCAAGGGAATGAAGGATATTGCCTTGCTTCTTGCTTCATATAATACTAAATTCGGAAACAAAGAAATTTAATGATTATGTAGGTATGTGTGATTTGTGTTGGTCGCAGTAGTATTCTACTAGGTTTATCCCATCCATTTTATAAAGAACTTTAATTGAAGACAATGAGAATGGTAAATGCAACTAATTGCTTTCTTTTCTTGAAATTTTTGGTTCTTTGACTTCCGTACCTGTATGGTCGTACAGTTCCATATCGTAATCAAACTTTACGCCTCTAGTCTTTCGTGCTGTTGCCATAAATTCATCATCCTTAGTATATTTCTTTATTATGACTTTATGCACTTTAGATAAGCCATACTCTAACATTGTTTTTTCGTTAGGAAAATCCCTTATGCCCGTGTATTTGTCGTCATTCTATGTATCTTTACCTTTACCTTTTGTTTAGCATACGTCATTTTCACTCACCTGCATATCGACCTCTTGTTCTAATTCTTCGACCCTATCTTTATTCCTACGTTTCCAATCTCTTACATATTCTAAATGTTTTTTATATCTATGGGGGTGATTTATTCTCCATATTCTAGAATTACGTCTAAGTCTTTCTTGTCTTGTTATTTGTTCGACAACTTCTAATCTAATCCCTAAATAGAAGTTGCCTCTTGTATCACAAATAAAAATATCCAGATTATTCATTTTTTCTAAAACGCAATTTATCAGTTCAATTCTTTTTTCAGGATTTCGTTTGTAAGTACTTTCATCGTTTCCCGATCAAGCCATTTCTTTGATTCATTTATTTCTTTTTGCAATGCTTGTCGTATGCTCATAGATTAAATTAGCAATATGAGGATTTATTACACCAAGTGCTTTAGAGAGGGGAGAAGGCAATAATTTTTAATGCGTGTAATCTACATTGATTCCTCATATCTTTTGCATATTAAACAATAACTACCATCTTTGTCCAAAACGTGCATCTGCATCATAAATCGACACAAACTACATCTGGCAGGTCTCATAACCTTGAAAGTATTTAATTAATTGTTGGCCAAGTAAAGATATGGAGACCTTTCGTACAGGCGAACCTGCTCCTGCTACAGATATGTACGATTTCGCTGGGCATATCCAAGATAATAGCTCATGTCAACCAACTGAAGTAGAAAGAAAAGTACCTTTAGTCGCTGGAGAAAATTTTCCACAATGTAGACATTGCGGCAACGATGCCTATTGGAGAGCTTTGAATACCCAGATAAGTCCATAGTACTTTGACGTGATGTAAAAGTGCTTAAAACTTAGTAAATTTATCGACTTATCATTGAATGATAATTTTGATTTGTATGTAGCGATGGGAAATAAACGCAGTTAACGTATAGAATTCAGAGCCTTCCTAATCGTTACTAAGTGTTGGTAAGTGTCAAGTATATGTACGAGTTATTTGTATCACGATTTGTATCACGATTCGTGTGAAGTTATAGTTATACAATCTCGCTTCCAAAGTAATCCCGGGAATTGGGATTTATCTAATGTCAATCGTGTTCAAAATTAAGTTTGCAGGTTTCAGCAACTCTCCAATGATTCTAATTTGTTGCCATTTGTTGTATTACAAGTGCAATCAGTTCACCATCAGAAATCTTGATAATGCACAACTTATTGCGGACGAATAAGTTCATACATTCATTTTTAGTTGGTATGCATGTACCTGATCGTTTACCTCTTCACATAAACAATTCAAAGTCACTGGTTTCTGAATAAATTTGTCTATAACACCTTCATTCATAAACCCCTTAAAATCCTTTTCATTTTCAACTTCGTATGCACTCATTAGTATCGTTCTTACATAACGTTTTAATCTTTTTATCTTCTTTAACAAATCCAATCCACAATTCTTAATTCACTATGCAATGGATAGGCTTCTATTATAGGATTCATTTGGTTTATTTTATCCATCGAGGAACATCCGCAGAAGCAAGTAGGCGGCTGTTACTAGAGCGAGAACCAGAATCAGATCCAGAACCTTTTTCAAGTTTAAAGGAAGAATGTGAAACATAGAGAGAAATTATATGATAGAATGGATACTTATAATTTTGCGGTATGCTCATGAAATGAATTAGCAATATGAGGATTTAATTTACCAGGTACCTTACAGAGGGACAATCTAACACGTCATCATATTTTCTGTTCTAAGTGCGGAGGGAAGATATTGTCAATTTATTTTGCCATGATCTTCCATATTCACAAAAAACCTATGGTCGCAATCGTTACATGTTATAAAGGCCTTAGCGTATATAGCATTCGGAATATCTGTTAAACTAATCTCTGTCTTCGGATCATTTTTTGTTACGTTGGAAGAACCACATTTTATACAGTAAAGCATTATTTTATTAAAATTTTCTAACATTATTTTCAATTCCTTGTCATGGCATTCCTTACAATAAAGCGTCTCCCCTTCATTTAACACTTTAGCGCTTATGTCAGTATATTTACCACAACTACTACATGTATTTTTTCCAAATGCCATTTATTAAAAACCCTCTTTGAGTTTGAATCGCTCATTTTCCGCATTTTCCAATCCTTCGACAAGATCATGACAAATGTTTGCCACGTGTCTAAGGAGTTCTTTTGTTGATTCAGAATAATCCTCTCCTGACTTTTCTACTATGGAATTAACATCAAGGTCGACTAATACAAAACCAAGTTTATTCACACTATAAAAAAGAACGCATGCTCTTTGAAGATCCTCAGGTTGGGCATATTGTTTATTTTTTATGGCTGATGATAATAATTCTCGTACCCTATCATATTCTTTTTCTGATAACTCCCTTACGTCCATGAAGCCATAATTAGGCCGATAACTTAAAACCTTTTTTAATTAGTTATAGCCTTTTGATCACAACCTTAAAGGGAATTTACAGACCCTATTTGATAAGACTTGTTGTTACCACTTATCTTTGAAACAGAAGCTTGATGCGAAAAGATCTGATGACTGTGCTTTATTGCACTCTTTATGATTTGGTAAGCAAACTATAATTTTCAAGTTCGCTGCGCCACTTGCCTACCTCGATTATTGAATGGCTCTGACTTATTGCTAGTATGCACGCTCAAATTTTGCCTGCTGTACTTCCATTGAGTGACTTAGGAGGTAATTGTTCAGGCATAGTTGTATTCAGGTTACTTGATTTGTTTGTGATATTGGAATTTAGAATCGTCATGTTTGATGCATTGGTTGTCTGATTTATGCTCGAGGATAAAGACGTATTTGATGTCTCCTCTGAGGAGTTGATAACAGGCGATATTATGCCACCACTACTAGTAGAAAATACCTGTAAGCCAAAAAATCCATATTTTGATTGGTCCGTGTTTGTTACCTGTGCATTGGATATTAAAGTTGGTATGATGCCCAAAATAACAATTATTAAAAAATGCATATTGCCAATATTATTTAGGAATGGTTACATAAAAGGTTACCAATATAGTTTATTTTAATCTGAAAAATTTTACCAACTTGGTATTAGATCGAACTTGATACTTCTCGATTCGTTAAACGCAACGGTGAACGGAAACTAACTGTAAAATATTGCCGATGATTATGCCATTGTGGAAAGAACTAATCATCTATCAATACGATTAAACTCACATCAAGCATTATCTTCTAGAAATTACAAATCCATTCCTTTTAATGCTACGATTAGGAAAGAGTACCTCAAATGTGGAAAACCCGTATGTTTCAGTAAAGTCTAAAGCTTACTAAAGCTTAGCATATACAAATAGAAAGAAGTGGGTCTATTTATCCAACTACCAGAGTTACTAGACCCACCGAACCCGAATAAAAATTACATGTTTCTAACTTGTTAGACTACTATATTTTGGCGCAAAGCCTCGTGAAAAAATGTAGCAGTACCTATGTCGTCATCTACTACGCTAACAATTCTGTTGTTACTAGACATGCAAGGGTCAAGCCTTGAGGATGACTATACGCAACAAATTATAAATACTTAAGCCTGATGTGAGGTTTAAGACGGTATAGGGATAACAGATCCTCCCATCAGATCCAATGATTAAAGTAATACAATATTGTCAAATCAAAGATGAATAATTATTTAAGTGGACGTTTAATTAAAGAAAAATGGTTTTTCATTACGGCGAGAAGTCCGGATGTAGTTAGAATTTCGATCACAATCCTTAATAAAGTAACAATGATAGTTAACAACCATAATTAGCAACTGATGACGTTGTAAAATACCACTCAATAAATTATATAAGATCTTTGGTAGAAAGTGATAACACTTACGAATATTTGATCTGTCTTGCTATCATTTTCTAAGTATTATTTTTTATTCGGTCATTTTCTCTAACCGAGATCATTAGAGTATTAAAAACTGGTGTCGTTTAGGAAGTGCTAGAAAATTGACCCACCAGCATGAGTTCTTGTACGTTCGTTGTATTAGAATGTCCAACAAATATTAAAAACGTTAAGGTTTAACAGTAGGTGAATTCAGAAAAGGTTTATTGATCTATGAATCACTTCTTTCATATACCTGAAAAAAGGAAAGATTAAACCGCGTCACCCGAGGTTCCCTGATTCTTGTCTCTCTTTACTGCAGTTGGTTCATGCTCGGCTATATCTTCCGGGTTCATTGGCTCGCTACCGCCCTTTTCATTCTCTCTATATTCCTTTTCATCTTCTGAACCTACATATGTATCAGGATCTACAACTTTCTCTGCAGAATCTTCAACTTTGCCTGTGGCTTTTTTAACTCCTTCTTTTACTTTATCGAATGTGTGTCCCATAATAAATTATCTGCAATAAGTTATTTAACACTTCAAGACAAAAATTTTGCGATTTAAACGAATAGGAGAAAATGACTGACGGGACATGAAGGGTTGTGATGATCCATCAGCCAATGATGATCCATCAGCCAATAAATTCTGCAATGAATCGTGTCACATTATGCCCAGCAAATAATAAAAAACTTAAACTGATGGAAGGTACTCAGCTTGACCAATACAGGGTCCTCTCCCGTCACTTTCGAGTGAGTAATATATCGTTGGTAAAATAAATAATAAATAGCTAACCTAATAGTGGATCGTTGAAGCGGGTGGGGCCAGGACTGGCGATGGACTTGTACCACCGGAATAAACCGTTTGACGCATTTACCTGACTGCTCTAGTCAACAAATTATAAAAAATTTAAAACCTAATCGGAGGAGAAAAAAGCAAATCTTTTGGAAATCTTATGGAAACGATGCAAGAAAAAAGTTCGAGTTACATAGGCTTATTGAAAACTGGTGGGCCAATTTGAAAAAGGCCCACCAGCCACGCGCGTGTTCTTGGCATTTGTCGACACTTGTAATATTATACTCAACAAATAATAAAACGGTTTACACTGATGGGAGTTAAACAAAATATTATTAGACATAACTATTAATTAACTTTTGATGATTATCTTAATGCAGTTGATTTACTAACTATCAACGAAGAATTTAGGCTTAAAAAGAAAATTGAAGTCCTTGAAGTGGAAGGGTCACGACTTGAAATGATAGCGAAAGATGTGGAAATCCTAAAAAGAAAATATAACAGGCTGAAACGTTGATGATTAAGAAAGATTAGAAAATGGATAGTGAAAACGATCTATGCATTTGTGGTTATGTTAGAGGCCAACATCAGCATTTGTTAGGGACAGAAATAAGGTATCCGTGTTTACAATGCACCTGTCCGAATTTTAGAAATAGATAGTTATTTGTTATCTACAATTCAATGTTTAATATCCGTCCCGCTTTTTACCTTAAACATGTCTGAAAATTTGGAATTCTGTCCTAAATGCAAACAGGGTCATCTTAGAGATACAGGCGACACCGCTGTTAAAGTTGAAATTAAACCGCCACTTAGACAACCTAGCAGCAGTATGAGAGAACGAATATGTGATCACTGTGGACACAGACAGATTGACCAATATCTTAATGAATATGGAGAACCAGCGAGCGATCTGTTAAGTGGCACAGCAACTAAAGCCAATCAAGAAGACAAAAGAGAAGAATAAACTTTCTATTTTGTTTACTGATAAAAAAGCGAAAAACATTTTATTTCCACTTCAGGCGTAGCGTAAAAAGTTAATTTCTATTCTTGTTCTTGTACGATGCACACAAAGCACAAACGACTAAGCCATCATTGAATTTTTTTGTTTCCATATAGAGAATCTAGTATTTGCTTCTTATTCATCAACCCATGCGATTACACATTTATAGTGCGTGTCGCACAACTCCACTGTATTTAAATCCCGCATAGAAGAGACACTCCTAGATGCCTTAGAATTACACTGTGGTGTTTTTCTGAAGTCCCGGCTTGCGTTAAATGCCACAAGCATTTACCCTCAATCTCCACAAGTAAATGAACTGTATCTTTATATCAAATAAAAACGTTTGATGAGAGATTAATTTTGTAAATTTCTTTAGAATTTTTACTTACTTTAGATGAGATAAAGGAAGCAGCGCACGATACTTTTGATAATATAAAGTCAGGATTTAAGGTGGCTAGCGCACGATACTTTTGATAATATAAAGTCAGGTTTTAAGGTGGCTAGAAAAAAATCTCAGATCTATGACTAGTAGAATCGGACGCTTGAAACTTCGTCAGTTTCCAATCATCCCCATTGATTAGTCGTTATTTTTGCCAGTCATTTCTCACATTTACAGATCCCATCTTAGCATTAGAACATTTTTCTATTAATAAGAACGAATATGTGCTCATAATTTCTGATCTAAGAATGCCTGAACCAAATGGGATGGAATTCATAAAGAGGATAAAAGATATGAATCCCTTAGTAAGAACCATCTTGATGACTGCATTTGTAATTAAAGATGAATTATTTCAAGAATACCTTGAAAACCAGATTTTCTGCAAAAGCCAATAAAATTCAGATTTGCGTGATTGGATATCTAGTTTTCATGAAGGCATGTTCCAGTGATTGGGCCCTAATAAATACGAACAGAAACAATATTATAATAATTATATTATTTGTGGAGTTAACATATTGCATGAGTCAAAATGAACCAGAATCTAGGTATATGAAAAAATTCCAACGAAAAATGAGTAAGGCGGGGCATAAAGACATAATGAAAAATCAAGAGATTAATACATCCATTAGCTATAATTCGGAAACAGAAAGAGAAAATGGTTCAAGCCTTAAGCCGATAGCACTAAATGAAATAAGTCTAAAAGCTTACTATAAAAAGAAGAAAATACCATCTTGGGGACTACCTAAATGAATTTCGTTATAAACTTTTTAGAATTAAATTGCGATCGATGTACTAGATATCTTATTGCTATGGATTTTTCACTAAATTAATAGTCGACTTGACAAAGATAATTATTCTTTCGGGTTTAATAATGAACCTAGTTGCATCAATCCTAATTGGATATGGCAGGATTTTTAGGTCTAAGAAAACAATCGAGAAAGAATCTCAAACTAGTGGTAATGAAAATGTGTACGAAGAAAGGCATAGGTTAATAGAAACTAGAGTAGCTCAAATAGGCGCAGTTTTATTGGCAGTCGGATTTGCAGTACAAATATGGGGCAATTTGACGGATAGTTAATGACACGTTAAGGGTTATAAGAAATTATGACTAAGGATAAGTGATGAGTACGCAAGACCTATGTACTGGTTGCCGGCATGCCAGAGGTACATAAAAACGACTTGGGAGAAACAGGAACAACATGCAGCTGGCCGAATTGTGGCTGCGAACAATTTCTAGACTGACACATCCAACACTTAGAAGATGATTTATTCCTTATACTGTTATCAGCAATCTGATCTATTAATTCGGTCAACCCTAGTTTCTTTATCAGTCTAATCCAATTAAAATAATTTCAGACTAGTTGACTATTTGTCAACTAATAAAGGCAAGTCCTGATTCTATGAATCAGAAAAAGACTAATAAATTAAATAAATAGTATACGTTCTGTAGAAAGATAACGATAAGTCAGGAAAATAATATAAAATAAAATGGGAGAATTAAACAGGATCTCCTGTACTTCCCTGATTCTTATCTCTCTTAACAGCATTTGGTTCATGTTCTTTTATTTTTTCTGGCGACATTGGATCTTTCGATCTTTCATCCTCATCGACCGTTTCTACAGCTTCTTCCCGTAAATTTTCTGCTGGCCCGGTAGTATGCGGGTCATCCTTAGCCGCGCCTATGTTTCTTTGGTTTTTCTGTGCCTTGTCAAGGTTTTTTTCGTCGTCTGTTCTTTCATTCATTGTATTTCAATAGGCAACAAAGGTTAAGAATCTTACAGGTAACAGTCCTTTGTGTAAAAATCAAAAATAAAAAGCGGAGACATTATTCGGAAGCACTTCTCTTTGCCACCTTGGTACATAAATCTAAATGTCTTTTTTCCTCCTTTAAAATAGATCGGACTTTTGTGCAAAACCTTTTGGTTTTTACTTCATTCGCTACTGATTTTAGAATTTTATAATTGGTCACTTGTCGTATTTTTGCGAAACCTTTCAATTAATAAGCTTTCTCAGCAGTATCTGCTACCTTATCTTCAATTATTGAAAAAACAAATTCATTAGAATCTACTAAATATTTTGCCAATTTTTGGAGTTCCTTTTCCTGTTTGGCCGCCTCATCTTTCATCTTTGAAAGTTTCTTCATATGTATTGATTCCAATAAATCTCTAGAATCCAGCTTTCAATAGCTTCCTTGCTTGCTTTCTCTAATCCTATAACTTCGCCAATCTCGGGTTGTTCAGTTATCATATCTTCCATTCTATGACTAATTCAGAGTAAATTTCAAGTTGGATGTTATATGCGATATTAAAAACGTTACGCAATTTAATAGCAAACCAACTAAAAGGAGTTGCTGTGCCTATCGCCTACCGATTATCTAAAGTTAAATGCTTATCTTTTGCTAATTTTGATTGCGGGCGTTTATAAGAGATGACTACGTACCTAACTTAGAATGAAGATCATGGAAGTGGTAGAAGGTTGTTAGCCTTCTTTGCCAAATAAGAAGAGGAATAGGTTAGTCGCTATAATAGATGATGAATTAGATATTACCGTACTTTTCCGTGACGCCATGCGGGGGATTCAAGGAATTTCAATATTTACATTTACAAATCCGATAATGGCACTCGAGCACTTCAAATTTAACAGAAACAATTACCACCTTATAGTATCTGACTTGAGAATGCCCGGTATTAATGGAATAGAACTAATAAAGAGAATAAAAGAATTGAATCCTTTAGTCAGAACAATATTAATGACTGCCTTTGAAATTGACGATGAATTATTCCAAAAATATGCTGAAGAGCAATTAATAAATGGATTTCTTCAGAAACCCATAATGTTAAAAGATTTGGTTAAAGAGGTCGATAATCAACTACATATTCGCCAATTACAAGAGCACAAAACTAAATTACAATAACTTTATCTTTATGATATTCAAAGATTTTTTGCCTTTGTTCCTCTGTAAACATTAAATGAAAATCTAATTTGTGATATAAGCATAGTTGTCTCCAATTTTGGTTACAATAACCGTCATCTGATAAGCTTTCATACTTTAAGAGATCAGTGATATTCTTGGAATGATTATATAATGACATGTCTGCAATAACAACTAGCTCCTTATTCTTATTGTAGACCTGAATCTTATTAATGAACTCCTCTAGACCAAATGCAGCAGGTAACCCCAAATATGGGTTATCAACTACCTTGGTAAAATCTATCAGTATTAGAGTATTGTTTCGTTCATATTTTCTTCCATCCAATCCTTTCCTCACCAACTCTTGTCTCACGTTATCTGTTGTATCATAATAGGGAAGAAACAAAATTGCAACATTTTTCTCTTCAATCATAAGATGTATGTATTCAGCATAAATTTCTCTTATTGTTTCAATATTAGGATATACGATAAGGCTATGATAACCTATCGGTAATTTTAGCAATTGAACGATTAAATCACTGGAATCATTGGAGATATCATTAAAACCGTTATAATTGTCATTTGGATGATGCACATAATCTCATTGTCCCACATACGATATAAAAGTACGACTAGTAATAGATTCCAAGTTTGCCTGATTCGTCCATATTCGCATGATCCTTAATCACGATAAAATTTAGTTAATCAGATTATGCAAAATTAAAGAAAACAAACATTGGTAAATTGATTAGGCTTACGGTTATTTGATGGATATTTGTTAGATATTAGGTAAACGTAAGACACCAGACAGATTATCTATCATCTGAAACAACTTCACGAGTTAATAGCATAAATAATTTATCTGCTACGTTTTCAGCACTTATTGGTTTAAGAGTAAATTCATCCGCCCCATAGTCTAAAATCTTCGTTTTGTTGCTATCCTCATCTGCTATTACTAGTATTTTTGTCTCAATATTACTTCTTTTCACATTAACAATTAACATCGATCTTCCATCGAGTGCTAGTTGTTGACTCATTATTACAACATGAACCTTTAGGTTTCCTAATTCATTAATTTTGGATAGGCATTCTTCTGCTGTACTTGCTTTATAGACTTCATAACCCTTTAGCCATAATAAACCTGCCAATAATGTAGTAGCATCATTATCCTCCTGCGCTATCATAACTCGAGGCTTGTCTGAAGTCATTCTATATCCTTAGAAGGGAGTAAGTAATAAAGTGTAATGTAAGTCAAGCGTTGACTAAATGACTCCTAAACATTTCTGACTTTGTGTTTCAATTCTCCTCTCAAATCATCTGTCAATTGACCAAAAAGCGAGGTTGATTCGCTCTAAACAAATTCTTATATTTTATATTAGATATCATTGATTTACATGAGACTGTCCAGATGGGTATTTTTTAACAATTCGGGAGTTAATGAGATCGGGAAGAAATAATTTAACCACACAATGAGCCTATTACTCCTTTAACCACACAATGAGCCTATTACTCCATCAGTTAAAACAAAAGAGTAGGTGTTTATTGATTATTTTGTAGCTACATTACTTGCTATTTCTACTCCATGACAGGGGCAATCAAAAGATTTCTCCAATTCATTCCATGTTACGGTACAACCTAGATAGTGCATACAGCTGAAAACTTATGCATCTCTCCTTTGTGATCTTTGTAGACAGCCAACTTTTCATTTTTTATAACAATGCCACTTTCTTTTGAAAGTCCTTCCAAATTCGATTTTAAACGACCTTTTTTCATTACAAATATCCACCCGTTTATTTTTCTACTTGGATCGTACCGGTTTGCCCACGCATTTTTTTTGCCTCGCATTAAATCGCACAATATAACGGCCGCAATAGTTCCATGTGTCATTCCGTTGCTCTGTTCTCATTTTCATTCCTTATGTTTTAGTTAAGGCTCAAAGATTTATTACGATTATAATTTTTCAGATGGGCTGACTATGTTAAACTTTTCTAAAGGGCAAATGTTTTACTAAATTAGGTAATTAAATTTGGGAACAATCGGGTATTGTTGTATTTGAAATACGATATATTTTATTATAAACTAGTTGACGAAGAGGTAAAAGGGGGTTCTTTCTTGCCTTAGCAGACCCTTCCTGATTCCGCCCGCTGCTGTTTTATTGAATTTTGTAACTTGAATAAATCTTATATCAAACAAATTATTATCAGTAGGAATATGGAAATTTTAGTACAGGTCAAGCTGCACCTGCTACAGGTACATATACTTTGGTAGGACATGCAGAAAGTACTACATGCCAACCAACAGAGGAAGAAAAACAAATATGGCTCACCGCTGGAGATGCTTTTCCTCCATGCAAACATTGTGAAACAGGTGCTCTTTGGAAAATGTGACTCTTATAGTAATGGTTTGGCTTCTCCAGTCCCGATTGTTCCATTTGCTGCAAGTATCAATAAGGGACCAAATGTTTTTCCAGCATCAGTACTTTTCTACTCTCCCACCAAGTAACAGTCACCCTGATTCCATCTGCAGCTATTTCTGCATCTTGGGAATCCGAATTAGTAGTGTTACTCAAGTTAATCCTATCACCAAATGTCTTTCCTGCATCAGCCGACGCCCTAAACATGACTTCATCGTTTCCTGTCTTGTTAGTCCACCACGATACATAGACGTTATCACCTGAAATGGCTACTGGTGCTTTCGTAGTAAAATCTTCACGGAAGCTTTCTCTGAGTGCATACGCTAGTTGCAATAAGAACATTGCAGGTGTTGCACCCAGTGTTATAAGAGTTATTCCTATGACAGCTCCTAAAACAAATTTTGTTTTCATAATTGAGTTTTATAGATAGGTGCTATATAAGAAAGCCAACACCAAGCGCTGATTCACACTGAAATTAGAAAAGGACAAAGTTGGCGCATAACTGAAATGAGCCGAAAAATTGTTTCAAAAATGATTCACAAACCTCCGTGTCTAAACCAACGATATTATATAATATACCAATCCCTTATTACTAGATCATAGGTTCTCTAATTGTCTTAAAATCGTGTCAAATTTGATTCGTAGCCGACCAGCCCATACAGCTAATAGTTTCTTAGCAAAATCATTGGTTTTTTACAATTTCAAAAAGAAAGAGAAGAAATTACAAGATATTTACCAACTGGCTAATAGTTTGTGTCCTGCTTCTTTGTAAAACGAGTCTTTTATCATATATAATGCCGTAAAAATATTATGAAAAGATTTGTATCTAAACGCAAGCAACATTCGAGCTTGCATTACCTCTGTTTGAAAACTGAGATACCAGAAGGCGATTCAAGGGTTTTTTCAATTTCGAGTGACAAAAGCATCAAGAAAGATATCGCAGTATTTAATATAGGAGGCAATTTCTATGCAATTTCTAACGTATGTGCTCACAAAGGTGGTCCACTAGGCCAGGGCATCTTGGAAAAAAGTATAGTCACGTGTCCTTGGCATGGATGGAAATATGATGTTCGTAATGGAAAATCACCCCATCGAGGAGGCGATAGCGTGAATAGTTTCAAAATACACATCATTCGTAACAAGTTGTATCTGGATTTGATCCCTTCAAAGCAAGGCACATCTTCGTATACGCCACACAAAGCGTATGCTGAACTACGAGACTCTGTTAGAAATCATTTATCACATAAGGACAAAGATTTCATAATTCAAATTGATAACAAAATACACGTCTTGGGCATTTCTGCAACTAATACTAATGACGACATCGCTCCAAGAAAAAGCACATCCGAACAATCATTGAAGTTTGCTTTAGACTTCGCCAAAAATAAACTCAGCGCCCATTGTCATATGATTAAACTAAGAAATCTGAAATTTAGGCATTGTGAAGGATATTATTCTAAAGATGCAAAGGCTTGCATTTTCCCCTGTTCAATTTCAGAAATAGATAAAGAAGATCAAATGTTAGAGGTTTATGAAAGGGTTATACTTTGGTCAGACGTTGTCCTTATTTCTACTCCTATTAGATGGGGAAATGCCAGCTCGTTGTATTATCAAATGGTTCAAAGGATGAGTTGTGTTCAAAATCAATCAGTTACCAATCAACAATATTTAATCAGGGATAAAGCGGCGGCTTTTATAATAACAGGTGGTCAGGACAATGTTCAGCATGTGGCAGGCGAGATGCTAACCTTTTGGGCACAGCTAGGATTTGTGTTTGGTAAATTCCCGTTCGTAGGATGGAGTAGAGGTTGGTATGCCGAAGATACTGAGAACAATTATAATAGCATGATGTCGGACCATGGTGCGGCAATGAGGGCAGATATCATGCGAACCGTAACGGGTGCGGTAGAGATGTCAAAATTAATTAGAGAGAATAGGTACGATTAACAAATAATATAAGGAAAAATAACTAACCTATGCCATGGACTGGCTTATAGATATCAGTTAAAATATCCAAATAACGGATCTAAAACCGTTGTCTCTTGATAGAAAAATAGCAGTTGTGACGGGTGGAACGACAGGACTTGGATTAGCGATTGCAAGTGAGTTAGCAAGGAATGGTGCGACCGTAATTGTTACTTCTAGAAAGAATTCTAAATTGAAAAAAGCCTGTGATTTGATTGATAAAAATTTTTATGGATTTCAATTAGATCTTTCCAATAAGAACAGTATAATCAAATTTATCAAAAACATTTCAAAAGACATTCGCCATATTGATATCCTAATAAATAATGCGGGTTTTCCATTTAAAAGGAAAATTTGGCTTAAAAACATACATGACATTTCCGAAGTAGAATTAACGAATATTCTTCAAGTTGATTTGATTGGTTCTTATCAGCTAACCAAAGAAATTTTGAAGATCATGATGAAAAAAAGAAGTGGAGTAATTATAAATATTGCTTCAACCCCTGCCATATCCGGTCATATTTGCGGTTCTCCCTACTCGATAGCAAAAGCAGGATTGATTACTTTGACCAAGCACATAGCTTTGGAGTATGGGCGGTATAACATCAGGTCGTATTCGGTTGCGTTGGGAGATATCTATACAGATTCAATGCGTAGATCGCTTTCAAGAAGTGAGTTAGTCAAAGCTAAAAGTGAAAACACAATGAAAAGATTAGGCCAACCGGAAGAAGTTGCTAAAAGTATAGTTTCCATTGCTGGTGGAAATTTTTCTTTCTCAACTGGAAATACTATTATTATTGACGGGGGGAAAGTAATTATTTAAAAAGTGAAGGTTAATGTTTCAAAGCAATAGATGACATCCAAATAATAGAAAAACCATTGTAGATTTTTTGTAACCATTTTTGTTGTAATTTGTATAAGACTTTGGACGTCGGGATTGTAATCGTATTATACTATTGAGTGCTTAGTTTATTATCTTCTGTACAAATGGTGTCTCGGGTTTCTGTCCCGTTCCCCGAAGCACTATTGCGGTAGAGGGGAAAGGCCAAATACGGGACTGGCCGAAAAAAGCCCCTTACCATACAGGAGACTTACTAATCATTTGTTACCGCTTGTGGTCATTTATGTTACCGCTTGTGGTCATTTATTCCAATCTAAATCTGAAATTGCCACATATATTCAAGTAAAAGGTTATACCTATACAGAACAGATCGTGTGGCATGAAGCAGCTACTGGCAAGATACTTGCGCAGTCTGATTTCTTCCCTGCGATGTCACGGGTATTCTTGTGACATCAGGTTATGATGGGGTGATGTACGAATTACTTTATAATGGTTAAGCGAAATGCACCTAGGTTTACCTGCAATAACGCTTGATGATTGAATTAACCAACCCATCGGACCCATTTATGGCCCCACTAGAACGCTGTTCCATCCAATAATTGATGATAAACACCACACGGAATATTGCATATTTTTGTTTGGATCAAACATCTGCACTAAATTCTGATATTTTTTATCTGTTATTCCGTGTAGGACTGAAATAATATCCTCCTTGTGAGAATCTTTTTGTTTTCTTGCATGCATAATTATACCTCTTTTAGATTTGGGAAAGTCAATTCCTTTTAAAACGCTGGCTATTCTCGCGGCAGAGATCTTCCCTGATTTCAGAGACATTCTTCCTCCTTTCTTGCTAGGAGCCTCTGATTTGGAGATAGTGAACTCACTTCTTGGTCGTTTTCCACTCTTTAGTTCTCCCAAGGCTATGGCAACATCTGCTGAATCCCTATAGTTTCGGCTGAGTAGCGAATTGATAATACCGAGGAGTTCGGGGCTTGCGGTAGATTTTCTTTGTGTAGCAATCTCAAATAATTCTTCCTTTGTCTTTGGGTATCTAGTTCCTTTTAGTACCCTTTCAACATCGGCGGCAGAGGGAGCAGCTGGAGGGTGGGCAGTTTGATTGTGTCTTTGTATTTTGGATTTCTGTTCAAATCCTTTACCACAAAAAGGACATACAAATTGTGCCAAGTTAGTTTTTATTCCTATGATGTAATGCTCATCTACTTACGTATTTTCATCAACAATTACCTGATCTCTCCTAACGCCTTTTCAACATCGGCCATGTTTTCAAAATGGGTATCATGCAATTCCTTTAGAGTTTCGATCACAGAATCAGGGTCAGTGATCCTATCTTTATTTTGCTCTGCATAATAAATTAATTGATTTTTGTTCTTTGGGAATTCTATTCCAGATAGAATTTTAGCAATACTGGATGCGGAGACGGAAGAGCTAGCCGCTATCTTCCCACCGACTTTACCGCCCCTTCCTGGTGCTTCCTCATCTGAAAGCGTCTTTATTTCTTGAGCTAAAGGCACTTCATCCTTTTTAGGGAATTTACCCTTAAACAGAGGTTTGAGTGGCACCTGCTCTTTTCTTAACTTTAGTTCAGTGAAAAGTTCTGCAGTTCTGGCAGACTCTTTTTCTTCATCAATATTTATACCGAGTTCTTCTTCCACATCTTTCTTTCTAGCTCCAATTAGCAGTAACTGAGTATTTTCATAGTCTAAGAGTTTTGGGTCATCGACATTTATCCAACGTTTATTACCAAATTTTTCTTTCAATGAATTTGGATAATTTGGCTTTCTTTTCAGAAATGCAGCATAGCCGGGTACTTGAATATCAGGATTCTTAACAGACACTATATAACTTGCCTCTTTTTTAATCTGAAACTCTTGCTGGGTCGGTCCTGGTTCGTCAGGCAACTCCAAAATGTAAGCTAGCTCGGAATGTCCTTCATGCTCCATAATGGAATATTTTCCTTCTCCGACAGGTACGGCTGCGCCTATCCTTCTAGTACCTCGTGTTTTTGTATGATATTCTGCTGGTAGAAATTCTTTTCTAATTTCCTCTGGATCAGAGCTAGTAGCAATGTTTAGCGCCCAATTTCTTTCTTCAGAATAAGATTGACCTTCTGTTATTTCTGGAAGCTGTTTCTGTCCTACAAGAAAGATTCTATTTGTCTGAGAACTATCTGGTGATGTAACGATGTAAAATCTCTGTACATCTTCTATATCATTTACCTCCTCTGTTCCAACCTTAGGTCTATAGAAGAAGAAAATATCACCGTGTTCTACTATTTTTCCCTTTGTGGCTCTTCTTGTAAAGCGTTTTTTTGATTTTACGGACCTTCGAATTTTATTTGAACGAGCCATTTAGTACCTCCTGCTATACAATTCAAGGACAATAATTGTGACTAAATCCATTGCTGCATGTACAAGATGCAATAAAGTATTTTAGAATTATAACAACAGATATCCCATGCGAAGACTTTTTTCGATTTTAGTATTTCTTAAATAAAGTTTAGTCTTACTAAAGGCAACATTGCAAATAGCCGGCTATTATTTAGACTGGAATTCTTCTTTTCTAGGGATCAAAAAGGTCAGACTTGTGTAAAAGCACCTTCCTAAGGAACACAATCATATTAAATACGTGCATTTTTCTTACTCATAGTTGACATTGTTGTGATTGGAGTTTGGAAGAGCCGTTTACATCGGTGGTCACTAAAGGTAATTAGTATTCAAGTATTCAACCATTATCCCTATCATCAGTAAGCTGGAGAATGAACCAAGTCTACTGACATAAATTGACATTAAAATATGTTGCAGGGTAGAATGCCATGAGTAATAGATCATTGGTAAATAAATATTTACTATGAATTCAACAATTACTTTTCTATAAGCTGTACTTATGATAAATCAGCTGAATCGTATACTTATCATAACCGATGTTGACTAGATCTTATATTCATAAGCATCGTTGCTTTCATTGTTGTTATACAGAAAGAGTGGTGATAAAGAACTAAGTACACCAGTGCTTAATAGCAGTACTTATGCACTTCGCAAGATGATTGGATTGAATAATGGAGCGCACGTAGTAAAAATTTCTGCCAAAGCTTACAGACTTTCTAATGGAGTAGAATATTGCCATGTGGGAGTAAAATGCAAGGATGAATCTATCTATTCATTCCATGCCTATGGAAAAGAGGCCCTAGAACTACATGAAGAAGGCTCAAAGGCGGTCAAAATACCTGTTACGGTTTCCTAAAACGGATATTAAATAATTATCTACTTTTTCTTGCTCGGCTTATTCCAATAAGGATTGTTATATTTAGCGCATGAAATGAAACGAGAGGGTTATCACTTGAATATTTCCTTGATATACAAAAGTGACCGCATTTTTCGCATTTAAAAGCATCGATTGTTATTGCGGGACTATGATGCGAAGAGTTGGTTTCATTAGGCTAAATTTTTTTATTTCGTTACTACAAACATGATATAAAATCCAATCTAGGATTCTTAATTCACTATGCATATTATCGGCCTCAAAAATCGAGTAAGTTTGATTTATCTTTAAATAATTTCATTCATTTTTGATTCTATAGTATCAGAAATTTGAATTTCGGGATTTTTCATATTTTCTAAAACTCAATTTATTATAATGATATTGTACCCTGAAATTTAAGAGCGGTAAGCAATTCAAATAATATTAAAAATGAATTTATAGACTAGAAATATTCTAGTATCCAATAATGGAATATAAAGTATGCAAGAGTGAAGAGGTTCCAGATAATTCAAAGAAGGTGATATCCATCCAGGGCAGTAATATACTTGTATGTAGATCTAATAATCAATTATTTGCACTGCATAATTCATGCCCTCATAGAGGAGCATCTCTTTCTAAAGGTGAAATAAAGGGAACAAAAATAAGATGCTATATGCATCATTTTGAGTTTGATCTGATTAGTGGAAAATTGTTAGACATTCCCAGCAAGTGCAACGATCAAAATCCAAATTGGAAAAAATCTGATAATCTGTTACTCTTTCAAATATCTGAAAAAATGGTCAAATATATATACAACTATAAGTTTGAATTTAGCCACGCTTGTATTTTCTGCTATTAAGAAAATAAACTTTCTATTTAATTTAATTTATTTTATTTTACAAACTTGAATGTTACCATTTGTTCGAATTGCGGTAAAGGGAAATTAACTCTCATCATTTGTGAACTTGGACACGCTTGTATTTTGTCATTGTGGCAAAATAAAGTTATGGTCTTGGATAAGCGGATCGAGGAAAAGTTCCTATTTAGCGATTATGTTGTACTTAATATCCGTCGCATAGCCTTCAGCACCTGAAGGGTCTGGTGGCAAACTTGATAAATTTGATCAATCTTAAAATTGGATCCGACATTACGACTTATTAATACTAGGTTCTCAAGTAACGGGATATGACAACAACCAAAAAAAGAGATTATCAAATTCCTCCCAAAGAAGGACTTGTCCTGACGCACTTTCTTACAGTTGCTGATGTTAAACAATCCGCAGATTTTTATCATCGTATTTTTGGAGGGAAAATCGTTCGCGAAGGCGAACCAACGATTATTGAGATCGCAAACAGTTGGGTTATTTTGAACGTAGGTGGAGGCCCAACAGACGATAAACCAACTGTGACTTTACGAACACCCCATAATCCAAATGAGGTCAGCAGCTTCATGAATATTCGTGTTGCCGATATTCAGTCCTGCTATGATGAGTGGCGAAAGAGAGGAGCAGAATTCTTGACTGAACCAAAAGACCAACCATTCGAGATTCGTGCCTACATTCGTGACCCTGATGGCTATCTCATCGAGGTCGGACAAAGCAAAACCGTTTGAGAAAATCAGATTTTGAAAAGGCCCCATGAGCAATGGATAATAAGTTTCCCTTAACATTATGGATAATAAATACATGATTAAAACTAAAAAATCCATTAGATCATCAAAAGGTCCAGAAGATGGCACAAGAATACTAATTACTAGATACGTTCCTAGATACATTAAGAAAGAAGAACAAAAGGACCATTGGGATAAATGGCTTATAGATTTATCACCTTCAAGAGCTCTTCACAAACAGTATAAGAACGGGAAAATATCTTGGGACATATTTTCCCAAAGATTTCGTAATGAAATAAGAAATAATGAAAAGAGCATGGAGTTATGCAGACAGTTAGCAAAAAGAAGTTTGAATGAAAATATCACATTGTTATGTTTTGAGGGTGATGAACGTTTGTGCCATCGGTCGCTTGTTAGAAAAATCTGTGAACAAATGAGGAAATAAAATTAAATAAAACTAAATACTAAGGTAATTGAACCCTATTATATGCAAGGTTCAAATCGCCTTGTGACCGATCAATGACAACGGAATGCTTGACGAGATATGAGTTATGATATTATGGCGAATAAGATTACGTTTTTACTACTTCGATAAAGATCTATTTAGTATCTGATCACGCTCAGGTTCAGGAATTCTTGTGAGTGCTGTATAAAATGTTTCTGATGTTACTTTATTTTTAATTATAGAAAGATCCATAGGTAGGCTATTTTGCAAGACTTTGGTTAAATTTCCAGAGTCCAATAGTGTTAAAGTTAGTTCTATTACAGATCCAGGTTGATCACTTAAAGGATATTCCTGAACTTTGTCAGCCGGTAGTGAAATTAAATCTTGCACTATTTCACATACTGTAGATGTATAACCATTTGTATCGCAATTCGAAATATTGGGACGGCCAATCGTATGTGCAGAAGCAGATGACCCATTTTCTCCTGTCGTCATATTACCAAGAAAGTCCGACTGTTCGGACGGCTGAAATGCGTATACTGTTTGGAAAGAAGTAACTTCCACTATAAAAAGAAGAAATTGAACCTTCATTATATATGACTGGCGATAGTATACCAAATAAGAATCCACACACCTCAAATGTTTCTTTATGTACACTAGTTAGAATTCCTAATACTATTCCGATTGAATATTCAATCAGATCCCCTTGGTCCCCCTTGAATCTAGTAAAATAATAAACCAAACTATAATTCAATTTATTGTTCTGTTGGAATGCCAATTGAAGAATTTACTTGAGTCAGCTCTCAGGCCTTACAAATTACGAAGGCACATACTTTTTATGATACTATAACCATAACTGTCCACACAAAAGACGTCATTCAAGGTTATGGGAATGTATTGTGTAAGCTTCAAATAAATTGTTGAGAAACGGCCTAAAGATGAAAAAGGGCATTAAGAGTATTAAATTTGATTATTTGACACAAAGTATAATTGTAGAGTTTGGCCCATCAAAATTACAATTGAAGGGATAAAAAATAGATTGGACAAGGATGGATACAAATTTGTACGTTCAGCCAACAGAAGTTTTTGAAACTAACTCGTCGGTTATCTCTTTCTTGTAATTGTCCTCTTGAATCTGAATCTTTTGAAGCTCTGTCTCGGTAAGTGGTAGTTTTGGTTTGTATCTTCCCAATAGTATAGAGTTACCTACCACAGTTACAGAGCTCATGGCCATTGCAACTGCCGCCAACATTGGTAACCAGCCAAATATTTCTACACCAAGTAATGGGACTAGAGCTCCAGCAGCAATTGGTATCAATCCTGTATTGTATGCAAAGGCCCAAAAAAGATTTTGCTTAATCTTGGAAACTGTTTTCTTTCCCAGTTCAAGTGCGATCGCCACATCTCTAACATCACCTTTAATTAGTATAATGCCACCGGTTTCCTTTGCGACATCAGTACCTGACCCTATTGCAATTCCCAAGTCTGCTGTAGCTAATGCTGGCGCATCATTAATTCCGTCTCCTACCATGGCTACTATTTTTCCCTCAGACTTGAGTTTTGAGATTACTTCTTCTTTTTGTTGCGGTAGAACCTTGGCGATAACTCTTTCGATTCCAAGTCGAGTTGCGATATGCTTGGCAGTTCTTTCATTGTCCCCTGTGAGCATTATGACTTCTTTGCCCTTTGATTTTAAAGCATCTATAGCTTTCTTGGCAGTTTCTTTTATCGTATCAGCGAGAGCTAAAATTCCCGAGAGCTTTGAGTCGATTGTCACCAAGACGGCAGTCTTTCCCATACTTTCGAGCTCTTTTAATTTAGACTCAACACTTTCAGGTGTTGCAATTTTATTATCAATCATAAGCATTCTTGTTCCAACCAATATTACGTGCCCTTCGTATACGGCTCTTAATCCTTTACCTGAAATCGCTTCAGATATCTCTGGATTTGGAATCATATTATCTTCTTTGGCTTTCCTTACAATCGCCTGCCCTAAGGGATGTTCAGACCCTGCCTCTGCAATCGCTGCCAATCTCAGTAACTCCTTTTCTCCAATTCCAGATTCGGAAATGTCATAGATATCGGTAACAGATGGCGTGCCCTCTGTCAATGTTCCTGTCTTGTCGAATACTATCGTCTGTACTTTACTAGCGATTTCCAGGTACTCTCCACCCTTGAATAATATACCATGCTCAGCAGCCTTTCCAGAACCCATCATTAATGCGGCAGGTGTGGCAATTCCTAGTGCACAAGGACATGCAATGATAATGACTGAAACAAAGGCCAGAAGACTATAAGTAAATCCTATATTGCCTACAAAATACCATCCTAGACCAACACCTATGGCGGTGATCACTATCGCAGGAACAAAATATTTTGCAACTTGATCCACCATTCTTTGCATCTGAGCTTTACCAGTTCGAGCTTCTTCTACGAGTTTTACTATTTGTAACAGTACGGTATCTCGTCCAACTTTTGAAGCTTTAATTTTTAATAAACCTGTCCTGTTTATAGTTGCTCCAATAACTTCATCAGCTTTTGATTTGTCAACAGGAATACTTTCGCCAGTTATTGCAGATTCGTCCAATGTGGATGCTCCCTCTATTATTATTCCATCGGTAGGGATGCTCTCACCAGGTCTAACGATTAAAAGATCTTGTTCTTTTATTTCCTCAATAGGTATTTCGGTTTCTACCTCAAGGATCTGTCCAAAAGGATTCCTTGTTGTGCGCAGTACTTTAGCTTTACGGGGTTGCAAGTCAAGTAGTTTTCTTACGGCATCCGATGCTTTCTCTTTTGTTCTTGTTTCAAGTAATTTGCCTATAAGTATCAAAGTAATAATTACCGCAGCCGTTTCAAAATATACGGATTTAAAAGGAAATAATTCTGGAGCAATCGTTACTGCTGCGCTATACAGATAAGCTGCTGATGTTCCAATTGCTATAAGTGTATCCATATTTGACGCTTTTGCTTTAATGCCGTCCCAAAACCCTTTGTAGAATCTCCATCCAACCCAAAATTGTAACGGAGTAGCTAATACAAACATAATGTAGCTCGAATTATGCATCAAATCCATAGGAAGTAAATGACCAAATTGCGTAGGTAACATGTGAGGCAGGCTCAAAAAAATGATAGGAATTGTTAGAACAATACTTACAGCTACTTGGATTCGTAATTTTTTCAGTTCTTTTTCTGGTTCCCTAAATTCGTTTAAACATTGGGTACTGCAAAAGAAATATTCCTTACCATTCATTATGTATCTAACAGAATCAGGTTTTTCTTCTACATACATACCACATACCGGGTCTTTAGCCATACCTTATAGTAAACTATATGAAATATAACATTAGAACTTTACAAATGTAAAATTTGGTTATGCTTATGCTTGATAGTCGAAATTAGAATTTCTAACTTAAAAGGCTCCACTAAAGTTTCAGAACAGTTTAGAGAATTGTTCTTCAATCAGTTGATGAATTCTTTGATAAGCGGACTTATCGGCAAGCCTTGAACACATCTCCAACAAAAGTAAACCTGAATAGATTTGCAATTACAAAAACAAAGGATTTACTAGCAAGTCTGCCAAATCAAAAGTAAATAATTATACTACCAAGTGGCTTAAAGAAAGACCACTTATAGTCAAAGACATGGGTCATTTTTCTTACAATGAGTTTTCAAACTATTTGACAAGTTTTGTCAACTTCGTCGATGATCAATTTTGGAGTTAAGTTAGTTATAAAACGAACTATTGCCTTGGCTCTTCGGTAAAGCCTGTCCTTTCATAAACCGAGACAAGGTCATTAAAGTTGTCCTCCGGCGCTGCCACCGTTGGCTCGACCTTCGTCGTATATTGAACTGTCAGTGTCACGTCTTTGCCATCCTCTTTTATCTCGACAGAATCACCCTTTTTGTTGAAAAGTTTCTTCTGTTTGGTCATTTCTTATACTGCCCCAACAACTCTCTTAAACGTTGTTAAACATTGTTAATTATATCACTAGTGATATTCTAGAAAATATTTGATAATTTTTATAAATTACCCATATCACCATATCACTAGTGATATTCTAGAAAATAGTCACCTTCGCATTTTGACACCATTGTCTCGTCACTAATCAAGCAGAGCGCTCACAACCTCCAAAACCCCAATATGACTATTTGGGGGTTTAAGCGTGAAAATGGGTTAAAAATTGAGTTAATTCGTGCTAATATACTTGACTAAAGACCTTCTGGAAAAGTTGATCTGGAGATTTGGTAGTATTAAGAACTGTAACAACATAATGATCCAAGTGCGAAAAATTCACGTCATGAGCAATTACTCTATAAGGCAATTTTTCACCAGATTCTATGACTATTCCTCCACCTATTCTTATAAGTTGAATAAGTTTATCCTTGGAATTGAACATCTCCATTGTAATGTCAGAAATATAAAGTGTCTTATTACTAATATTATGAACATATCCAATGAATTTGTAATCTGAACCTTTTTTAGTTGCGGACATGTCTTCTATACTAAAAATCCCTTTACCTTCGTATGTCCCAATTAGATCATTTGAGCCGGCATACCCAGAATTAATTAGAAGCAAGGGTGCTAAAAACAAGGCAATAGTGTATAGTTTCAACTTATTCAGCCTCAAACCTTAAAATTGGTCTCATATAAGTTCCTTATAAAGATCTCAAACGTCCATCAGTTGCCAATGATATTATATTGAAATTTTGAATTTATAAAAATTTGCTTATACATTCTAGTCGTGTCTTACCACTATGTTATGTATGTTTCCTGTATGTGATGTCTCTCTATGTTCACATTCTGTTCCCTCAACTGGTTTTAACACATTAGCAGAGACACAAGCAAAAAGGAAATCTCCTTTTTTGATTGGACCAATTTCAGGAGTCTTGTCCTTTGATTTTTCCAGCATCTTTCGTGCATCTATTATCTTAGACTTAAATTCTCCTTTAATCATGGCAACCGCTTTGATATCCTTTAGATGTTTTTTACCAGCAAGATTTTCTATCCACACCACAATAGTTGGATTCTTTATTATTTCATTTTGTCCACCATTGACAGGTTTAAACGGCCCGGTAGACAAAGTAACCACAGGCCCGGAACCTATGTTTACTCGATTTTTTCCAGATGGATTTTCAAGATTACCCTCAATGCAAGAATAAGACTTCATCTCATTTGTTTGTGCATTAAGGTCGTAGGCACATACAAAAATATTCATCCCTATGAACAGCAGTAACAAGGTCATTTTTCTGATTAAATTGGAAAGAAACGGTAGCAGTATTTGAGTTCAGATCGTTACCTGTCAGATATTTAGTTTTGTTTTGGCCGGTAGAGTATGCTACAACCTTCAGTTTTTGAGGATTATTTAATTTTTTTAGATTTATTTTAGGGTTAATCGTAAATTTTCCTGCTGCAATTGCCTGATTGGGAAATACAATCACTGAAGAAGAGAAAAGAACGAGTGCTACAGAAACGAAGAATAAAGAAAATAGCACTTTGTTATTCACTTGCAATTTATACATTGTTTTTCTTTATAAACAGTTACAATATTTAAGGTATTTCTCCAAATTATTTTATTGAAATAACAGACAAGAAAATAGAAAATTATTATTAATTCCAAATTAATATTGATATAGTGACATGACATGACAGTGGATAAATATTTCAGATGTTATTATTGCGAATTTACAACTGATTTAGACGTAGTATATCAAAGAACGTGTTGAAGATAACCATACGTCAAAACCCGTATGTAGAATATTTGAAAGAGGTGATAGGATAGATTGGAACAAAAAACACAACAAAAAACACTTATTGTTATAGTAATATTGATTCTTGTTGGTGTCTTGTTGGTGCTACTGATATAATTGTTTCATTAGCAGTCGTGAATCAAGCCCCACAATAAGGCAGATCCAAGAATTGGGGTTAAGACCACAGAATAGAATCTGGGAATTTTTGGGAATCGAATAGACCATTTATATAAGAATCTAGTCATTACCATTTTCTAATGAACGGTATGTCGCCATTGTTGTTTATACTCATACTAACTATTACGGTAGTGCTATCATTATCGGTTTCTAATGTTTACGCTTTAACAACTGTAAAGAATACGAGTTTTTCAATAGACATACCAAACAATTGGACATATGAAGAGGGCGTGCTGAATTCTTCGGTGACACTAACTCCAAACGAATTCGGTGTATTGCTTCTTAACAATACTGAACCCTTTAATGAAACAATGAAAGATGGAGGTGCATTCTCTTCGTTTGAGCAGGATCGGACTTTTCCAATAAAAAACGCTGATTTTGATTTGTATGTGAAATATAAAATAGATAGACAGGATGGGATGCAAGTTACTTCTAAACAGAACGGAACAATTGACAATGAAACAGCAGTAAAGATCTATGGTGATGGAATAAAATCATTCAGTGGCATTAAAATTGTAGAATATATGATATGGCATGACAAGAAACCATATTTCATAAGATATTTGGCTAATGTAAAAGACTTTGAAAAATACTTACCAGAATTTGAACAGATACTAAAGTCATTCAAGTTTGTAGATTAGCATAGAAAATTATTAAAGATAAAAAGTGTATAGAAAAAATATAAAAATAAAAAAAGTATTGGGTTGTGGTAAAGAAAGTTTATGGATTTTTCCCTCCTGGCTCTTTTATGTTGCCACATCCGCCCAACTCCTGATCTACTATTGTGGTACTGTGTTCCCCTTGACACAATCCTTCATGGAATCTTTTGTCTATGTCGCCAAGAAGTCCTCCGGGTGTATTTTCATGTACATTCTCGTCTGCTTTATCTAATCCTTTACGGGCATTATCTGCTGATGCGGTTGCCCCTAATGAAGTCGTCGCGACTGCGATCGATGTTGCAATAAGAAATATTGCCAAGTACGTTTTTGTATTCATGTTATCTCGATGGTAGAATTCGGCTTTAACTAACCCTTTTATAAAATATACTAGTAGACTGTTCTCTAAGTTTTTAGCATGGAATCAAAAACTACGATAGAAGTTAATCATTGGAAAAAGTGCTAGGACGGGACGGGACACTATAAAACTTAGATTTATTTGATATGCCTTAGAAATTATTGTAACTAATAGGATTTAAGCCATTTCTTGATTTTCGTGCTAAAGTTTCGCTATTGTTGATAGTCTTAAAGCAGATGTTGCTCAAGAATATTATAGGTGTGGGTAGTTGATACCTAAGAAACTAATCATTGAATCCATCAGAGATTTAAGTCCAACTGGGATTATGTTTCTAACAACTATAACCTTAGTTTCTTTAGTGTCACAATATGGAAATGGTTTAAGTGCATATGAGGAACTTTATGATAAATGTTTAAGTCTTTCCGCTAGTTATCTATGTGACTCTTTCTTTGGTAAAAAGCCCACGTCAAATATTTCGAATTCTACATACTTGTCCAATTATTCGGCTTTGACTTACAACGATAAAGATCATGGCTTTAGCATCCAGTATCCATT
>WNGA01015786.1_pt1 | contig 27785 bp, 39 predicted proteins | sample 5400061 | NCBI WGS metagenome assembly WNGA01 (sample SAMN13153366, study PRJNA577476) | soil metagenome | isolation source: 100 cm soil or saprolite under grassland replicate 2 | place: USA:California | collected 2016-06-15
GCAGTTCGCCGGCGGCGGCGTGGTGCACGGCCCGGTGCCGCGGTCCTATGCGCAGCGCACCCCGAAGAAGATGAAGGCCGCCGCGCTGCGCGGGGCGCTCTCCGACCGGGCGCGCCATGGCCGGGTGCACATCGTCAGCGGCTTCATCAGCGGCGACCAGCCGAGCACGAAGACCGCTCACGCGGTGCTCGCCGCGGTGCTCGGCACCGCGCCGGGCGGCACGCACGTCCTGGTCGTGGCCGACCGGGCCGACCAGCTCACCTGGAAGAGCCTGCGCAACGTGGCGGGCGTGCACCTGATCGCGACCGGCCAGCTCAACACCTATGACGTGCTGGTCAGCGATCATGTCGTGTTCACCGAGGACAGCCTGGCCGCCTTCGTAGCGCGGGCCGGCCAGCCGCAGGAGGGACAGCAGTGAGCCGGATCTCGAACCCGCGGGACATTCTGCTGAGGCCGGTCATCTCGGAAAAGAGCTACCGGCTCGCCGATGACGGCAAGTACACCTTCATCGTCGCGCCCGGCTCCAACAAGACGCAGATCAGGCAGGCGGTCGAGGCCGTCTTCAGCGTTCGGGTAATCGGCGTCAACACGATCAACAGGCCAGGCAAGCGGCGCAGGACGCGGTTCGGCTGGGGCAAGCGCCCCGACACCAAGCGCGCCATCGTCAGCCTCGCCGAAGGAGACCGGATCGACGTCTTCGGCCCGGTCAGCTAGGCCGCATATCCATAGGAGCTTGAGCACACATGGCCATCCGCAAGTACAAGCCGACCACCCCGGGCAGGCGGGGCGCGAGCGGCGCTGACTTCTCCGAGGTGACGCGCAGCGAGCCGGAGAAGTCGCTGGTGCGGCCGCTGCATTCGCGCGGCGGCAGGAACGTGCACGGCCGGATCACCACCCGGCACCAGGGCGGCGGCCACAAGCGCGCCTACCGGCTGATCGACTTCCGGCGGGCGGACAAGGACGGCGTCCCGGCGAAGGTCGCGCACATCGAGTACGACCCGAACCGGACCGCCCGGATCGCGCTGCTGCACTACGCCGACGGGGAGAAGCGCTACATCCTCTGCCCGCAGGGACTCGGCCAGGGCGACCTGGTGGAGAACGGCCCTGGCGCCGACATCAGGCCGGGCAGCTGCCTGCCGTTGCGCAACATCCCGACCGGCACCGTCGTGCACGCGATCGAGCTGAGGCCGGGCGGCGGTGCCAAGATCGCCCGCTCGGCCGGGTCGGGCGTGCAGCTGCTCGCCAAGGAAGGGCAGCATGCGCAGCTGCGCATGCCGTCCGGCGAGATCCGGCGGGTGGAGACCAGCTGCCGCGCCACCATCGGCGAGGTAGGCAACGCCGAGCAGGGCAACATCAAGCTCGGCAAGGCAGGCCGGAGCCGGTGGAAGGGCCGCCGGCCATCGGTCCGCGGCGTCGCGATGAACCCGGTCGATCACCCGCTGGGCGGCGGCGAGGGCAAGAGCTCGGGCGGCCGCCACCCGGTCAGCCCGTGGGGCAAGCCGGAGGGGCGTACCCGGAAGGCCAGCAAGCCAAGCGACCGGATGATTACCCGCCGGCGCGGCAAGAAGAAGCGGTAGGAGCACCTGACGATGCCTCGTAGCCTGAAGAAGGGTCCCTTCGTGGACGACCACCTGATGAAGAAGGTGGACGTCCAGAACGACAAGGGGACCAAGAACGTGATCAAGACGTGGTCGCGCCGCTCCATGATCGTTCCCGCGATGCTCGGCCACACGATCGCGGTGCACGACGGCCGCAAGCACGTGCCGGTCTTCATCACCGAATCGATGGTCGGGCACAAGCTCGGCGAGTTCGCGCCGACCCGCACGTTCCGCAGTCACGTGCGGGACGACCGGCGCAGCCGCCGCTGACGGCGCCGAGTACCGCACAGACAAGCCCGGGCAGACCGGCTAGCGACAGAGAGCGAGAGACAGCGATGGAAGCGAGGGCAAAGGCGCGGTATGTGCGCGTCACGCCGCGGAAGGCCCGCCGGGTGGTGGACCTGATCCGCGGCCTGCCTGCTGACCAGGCGCAGGCGGCGCTTGCCTTCGCGCCGCAGTCGGCCAGCGACCCCGTCGGCAAGGTCCTGGCGAGCGCCATCGCCAACGCCGAGCACGCGCGGCAGCTTGACGCCAGCACGCTCGTGGTGAGCAAGGCATGGGTGGACGAGGGGCCGACGCTCAAGCGCTTCCGGCCACGCGCCCAGGGCCGCGGCTACCGGATCAACAAGCGCACCAGCCACATCACGGTCGTCGTGTCGGATGGCCGCAAGGAAGGGACCCGCTAGTGGGCCAGAAAGTGAACCCGCACGGGTTCCGGCTCGGCATCACCACCGACTTCAAGAGCCGGTGGTACGCCGACAAGCTCTACAAGGACTACGTGGCGGAGGACGTCGCGATCCGCCGGATGCTGCAGCGCGGCATGGAGCGGGCCGGCATCTCCAAGGTCGAGATCGAGCGGACCAGGGACCGGGTCCGGGTGGACATCCACACGGCCCGCCCCGGCATCGTCATCGGCCGCCGGGGCGCCGAGGCCGACCGGATCCGCGGCGACCTGGAGAAGCTGACCAGCAAGCAGATCCAGCTGAACATCCTCGAGGTCAAGAACCCCGAGATCGACGCGCAGCTCGTCGCCCAGGGCGTGGCCGAGCAGCTGTCCAGCCGGGTCTCGTTCCGCCGCGCGATGCGCAAGGCCATGCAGACCGCGATGAAGGGCGGCGCCAAGGGCATCAGGGTGCAGTGCTCCGGACGGCTGGGCGGCGCGGAGATGTCCAGGTCGGAGTTCTACCGCGAGGGGCGGGTGCCGCTGCACACGCTCCGCGCCGACATCGACTACGGCTTCTACGAGGCGCGGACCACCTTCGGCCGGATCGGCGTGAAGGTCTGGATCTACCGGGGCGAGGCACCGCAGACCCGGGCCGAGCGCGAGGCGGCAGCCGCCGCGCTGCGGGCGGGCCAGCGTCCCGGCCGCCCGCCGCAGGGGCAGCGCAGGCCGCCCGGCGGCCGCCGGGGCGACCGGGCCGGCGGGCCAGGCCAGGACCGGGCGGAAGACGCCAGCCAGGAAGGGCAGGACCCGGCAGCGCAGGCCGCCGTGCCGGCCGCAGCGAGCGAGGAGGGCTGAGGAATGCTCATCCCGCGCAGGGTCAAGCACCGCAAGCAGCACCGGCCCGAGCGTCACGGTGCCGCCAAGGGCGGCACCAGGGTGACGTTCGGCGAGTACGGCATTCAGGCGGTCGAGCACTCCTACGTGACCAACCGGCAGATCGAGGCCGCGCGTATCGCCATGACGCGGCACATCCGCCGTGGCGGCAAGGTGTGGATCAACATCTACCCGGACCGGCCGCTGACCAAGAAGCCGGCCGAGACCAGGATGGGCTCCGGCAAGGGCGCCCCGGAGTGGTGGATCGCCAACGTCAAGCCCGGCCGGGTGATGTTCGAGCTGTCCGGGGTGACCGAGCCGGTCGCCAGGGAGGCACTCCGCCGCGCCATGCACAAATTGCCGATGAAGTGCAAGTTCGTCAAGCGGGAGGTGGGCGAGGCGTGATGTCAGACCTGCACAAGCTCCCAACGCTGGGCCAGCCAAAGGGCAAGTTCGTCAAACGCGCTGTGCTGACCCCGGGGGGCGACCCCCCGGAGCCCCCCGAGGAAGGTGAGGCGTGATGGCGAAGGGCATGGTCGCCGCCGACCTGCGGAACTCGACCGAGGAAGAACTCGACGGCAAGCTCGCCGAGGCGAAGATCGAACTGTTCAACCTCCGTTTCCAGGCGGCCACCGGCCAGCTGGAGAGCCACGGGCGGCTTCGCGCCGTGCGCAAGGAGATCGCCCGCATCTACACGGTGAAGCGGGAGCGCGAGCTTGGCATCGTGATGGTGGCAGAGGAGGCGGATGACGATGAGTGACGCCAGCGGCGGCGCGCCGGTACGGGGCTATCGCAAGGTGCGTGAGGGCCTGGTGGTCAGCGACAAGATGGACAAGACCGTCGTCGTCGAGGTCGAGGACCGGGTGAAGCACCCGAAGTACGGCAAGGTCATCCGCCGCACGAAGAAGTACAAGGCGCACGATGACGTGAACGCATGCGGCATCGGCGACCGGGTCCTGCTGATGGAGACCCGGCCGCTGTCGGCGACCAAGCGCTGGCGGGTGGCGCAGATTCTGGAGAAGGCCAAGTAAATGGAAGACGGGCGCGGGCGTGCCCGGGCGCGGACCGTAACCAGCCGGGGCCGCTCCCGGCCGGGCCGGCGCCAGACCCACCAGAACCCGCCTGGTCCCTCCCCACGGAGGCCGGCGTGACGGAGCAGGAGTTGACGTGATCCAGCAGGAGTCGCGGCTGAAAGTCGCCGACAACACCGGTGCCAAGGAGATCTTGTGCATCCGCGTGCTCGGCGGCTCAGGCAGGCGATACGCGGGCATCGGTGACGTCATCGTGGCGACGGTCAAGGATGCCCTGCCGGGCGCCGCAGTGAAGAAGGGCGACGTCGTCAAGGCCGTCGTCGTGCGCACGCGCAAGGAACGCCGCCGCGGTGACGGCTCCTACATCCGCTTCGACGAGAACGCCGCCGTGCTGATCAGGGACGGCGGGGACCCGCGTGGCACCCGCATCTTCGGGCCGGTGGGCCGCGAGCTGCGGGAGAAGCGGTTCATGCGCATCATCTCGCTGGCGCCGGAGGTGCTGTGATGACCAGGAGGACCACAGTGGCCAGCAAGCAGGGCACCAGGAAGGCGCCCAGCATGAAGATCAAGAAGGGCGATCACGTCATCGTCATCGCGGGCAAGGACAGCGGCAGGGAAGGCACGGTCATCCTCGCCGACCCGAAGCGGCAGAAGGTGCTCGTGCAGGGCGTCAACATGATCAGGAAGAACACCAAGGTCGATTACCAGGGCCGCCGTGGTGCCAAGGAAGGCGGCATCGTCAACCAGGAGGCGCTGATCCACGTGAGCAACGTGCAGCTGATCGACCCAGAGACGAAGAAGCCCGCTCGGGCCGGCTACCGGGTAGACGAGGACAACCGGAAGGTCCGGATTTCCCGCCCGGGCGGTAAGGACATCTGATGGCAGCAACGAAGACCAATCAGCCGCCGGGCCGCCGCGGCGACGCCGCCGGCGCCGCGGCAGCGACGTCGGCCGGCGGCAGGCCGGCCGAGGCAGCGCCGCCGCCCAGGCTGCGGGAGCGCTACCGGAACGAGATCGCGCCCGCGCTCCGCGAGGAATTCGGCTACGCCAACGTGATGCAGGTTCCCGGCCTGTCCAAGATCGTCGTCAACATGGGCGTCGGCGAGGCCGCCAGGGACGCCAAGCTGATCGACGGCGCGGTCAGGGACCTGTCCGTGATCACCGGCCAGAAGCCGGCCGTCAACCGGGCCAGGAAGTCGATCGCGCAGTTCAAGCTCAGGGAAGGCATGCCGATCGGGGCGCACGTGACGCTGCGCGGTGACCGGATGTGGGAGTTCTGCGACCGCCTGCTGTCCATCGCGCTGCCCCGGATCCGTGACTTCCGCGGGCTGTCCGACCGGCAGTTCGACGGCCGCGGCAACTACACGTTCGGCCTGACCGAGCAGCTCATGTTCCACGAGATCAATCCCGATCAGGTGGACAGGCAGCGCGGCATGGACGTGACACTCGTCACGACCGCGACCAACGATGCCGAAGGCCGCTCGCTGCTGCGACGGCTCGGATTCCCTTTCAAGGAGAGCTGAACAGTGGCGAAGAAAGCTCTGATCGCCAAGGCGAAGCGCACGCCGAGGTTCGAGGTCCGTGCGTACAGCAGGTGCTCGCGCTGCGGGCGGCCGAGGGCCGTCTACCGCAGGTTCGGGCTCTGCCGGATCTGCTTCCGCACGCTCGCGCACCGCGGCGAGCTGCCCGGTATCACCAAGTCAAGCTGGTAGCCACGCGGGCAGCCAGCCAGCCGACCGACCATCCGGGCGCTCCCGTGCCCGGCAACTGAACCGCCGTGGACGCGACCAGCGCCCACCGACCACGCCGAAGGTCCGCAGGGAAACCGCGGCGAGGAAGGCCTCAAGGCCATGACCATGACCGACCCGGTCGCAGACATGCTGACCAGGCTGCGCAACGCCAATTCGGCATACCACGACACCGTGACCATGCCGCACTCCAAGATCAAGGCGCATATCGCGCAGATCCTCCAGCAGGAGGGCTACATCGCGGGCTGGCGGGTGGAAGACGCCGAGGTCGGCAAGAACCTCGTGATCGCGCTGAAGTTCGGGCCCACCCGCGAGCGGTCGATCGCCGGGCTCAAGCGGGTGTCGAAGCCGGGCCTGCGGGTGTATGCGAGGAAAGACAACCTGCCGCGGGTGCTCGGCGGTCTCGGCGTGGCGATCATTTCCACCTCCGCGGGCCTGATGACGGACAAGCAGGCGAACAAGCGGGGAGTAGGCGGGGAAGTCCTCGCCTACGTCTGGTAGGGAGACGCAGATGTCGCGAATCGGACGGATGCCGGTGGTGATTCCCGGCGGCGTCGACGTCACCATCGACGGTCGCGAGGTCACGGTGAAAGGACCCAAGGGCGTCCTGTCGCTGGAGGTCTCGCCGCCCATCGAGGTGACCAAGGAGGACGGCGTCATCACCGTCACCAGGCCCAACGACGAGGGCGAGATCCGGGCGCTGCACGGCCTGTCCCGGTCGCTGATCGCCAACATGGTGACCGGCGTGACCGAGGGATACCGCAAGACGCTGGAGATCGTCGGCGTGGGTTACCGCGTGCAGGCCAAGGGCACCGGGCTCGAGTTCTCGCTCGGCTTCAGCCATCCGGTGCCGGTCACCCCGCCGGAAGGCATCACGCTCCGGGTGGAGACGCCCACCAGGTTCGTGGTCGAGGGGATCAGCAAGCAGCAGGTCGGCGAGGTCGCCGCCAACATACGCAAGCTGCGCAAGCCGGACCCCTACAAGGGCAAGGGCGTGCGGTACCAGGGCGAGCAGATCCGCCGCAAGGTCGGAAAGGCTGGGAAGTAGAAGTGTCGTCGGGAACCAGGACCAGGGCGCACGGCCGCATCAGCGGCCGCACCGATGCGCGGGCATCCGCGCGGGCGCGGCGCCACTTGCGGGTCAGGAAGAAGGTCGTCGGCAGCGCCGCGCGACCGCGGCTGGTCGTCACGCGATCGGCCCGGCACACCTTCGCCCAGCTTGTCGATGATGTATCGGGCGTCACGCTGGCGTCCGCGTCGACCCTGGACGGCGCCGTGCGGGAAGCCGGCGGCGACAAGACCGCTAAGGCGCGGCAGGTAGGCTCGCTTCTCGCGGAGCGGGCAACGCAGGCGGGCATTTCCGCGGCGGTCTTCGACCGCGGCGGCAACGCCTACCACGGCCGGGTTGCCGCGCTCGCCGACGGGGCCCGCGAGGGCGGGCTCTCCGTATGAGCGCCGGCCGCCTTCTGGCCAGCGCGGTCGCGGCCAGCGCGGCCGCGGCTGGCCCGGCTACGGCCGGCCAGGCCGCGGCGAGCGCCGTTGCGGCGAGTACCGCGAGCCAAAGCACGATGACGCCGGCCAGCCCGGATACTCACGAGAAAAGGAAGATCTGATGCCAGCAGCACCGCGGCGCGGCGCCGGCGGCGGCGAACGGCGCGACCGCCGTGACGACCGCCGGGGCGGTGGCGCCGACAAGGGCACTGCCTACCTGGAGCGGGTGGTGGCCATCAACCGGGTCGCGAAGGTCGTCCAGGGCGGCAGGCGGTTCAGCTTTACCGCGCTCGTCGTGGTCGGCGACGGCAACGGCATGGTCGGGGTCGGATACGGCAAGGCCAAGGAGGTGCCGGCCGCGATCGCCAAGGGCGTCGAGGCCGCGAAGAAGAACTTCTTCAAGGTCCCTCGCATCGCCGGCACCATCCCGCACACCGTGCAGGGCGAGGAGGCCGCTGGCGTGGTCCTGCTCAAGCCCGCCAGCCCGGGCACCGGCGTCATCGCCGGCGGCCCGGTCCGTGCCGTGCTTGAGTGCGCGGGAGTGCACGACGTGCTCTCCCGCTCGCTGGGGTCGTCGAACGCGATCAACGTCATCCACGCCACGGTGGCCGCGCTGAAGAGCCTGAAGCGCCCGGAGGAGATCGCGGCCAGGCGGGGCCTGCCCATCGAGCACGTCGCGCCCGCCGCCATGCTCAGGGCCAGGGCGGCTGCCGCGGCCACCGCGACGCCCGGCAACAGCTGAGCGGGAGTACGGACATGACAGAGCTGAAGGTCACCCAGGTCAAGTCGAAGATCGGGGGCACCAGGGGGCAGCGGGACTCGCTGCGCTCGCTCGGGCTCCGGCGGATCGGCGACGTGGTCGTCAAGGCCGACCGGCCGGAGATCCGCGGCATGATCCAGGCGGTGCGCCACCTGGTCACCGTCGAGGAGGTTGACTGACATGGCAGCAGCCAGCAAGACCGGCAATACCACCGACGAGGGCGACACCGCCCAGCAAGGCCGGGGCCTCAAGCTGCATCACCTGCGTCCCGCTCCGGGCGCGCGCACCGCGCGCACCCGGGTCGGCCGCGGCGAGGCGTCGAAGGGAAAGACCGCGGGCCGCGGCACCAAGGGCACCAAGGCGCGCGGTCAGGTGGCCGCCGCCTTCGAGGGCGGCCAGATGCCGCTGCACCGCAGGCTGCCCAAGCTCAAGGGCTTCTCCAACCAGCGGTTCAAGACCACTTACCAGGTCATCAACACCGGCCGGCTGGCCGCGCTGTACCCGGAGGGCGGCGACGTCACCCCCGGCGACCTCATCGCCAGGGGGGCGGTGCGCCCGGGCGAGCTGATCAAGATACTCGGCTCCGGCGACGCGGCAGCCGGGCTGCGGGTGTCCGCGCACGCGTTCTCCGCTTCCGCCCGGGAGAAGATCACCGCGGCGGGCGGAACAGCCACCGAGCTGTGAGATGACCGCCGTCGGGGCCGGCCCCGCCGCCCGCGCGGGCGCTGGCCAGGGCGTCGCGCCCGGCTGCCGGACTGGCGTCGGCGGGTTAGACTTCGGCGTGCGTGTCACGCCCCCGAACCGTCCGGGCAGGCCCCGCAACCAGGAGCGGCAGATGTTGACCCTTCGACGTGAGGACGGCGCATGCTGACCGGTTTCCTCCGGGCCTTCCGGACTCCCGATCTGCGCAGGAAACTGCTTTTCACGGTCTTCATCATCGCGATGTTCCGGCTCGGCGCCTCCCTGCCGACGCCGGGCATCTCGGTGAAGAACGTCAATAGCTGCCTGGACCTCGCGGCCACCTCGTCCACCAGCGGCGGCGCCGGCGTGTTCCAGCTGGTGAACCTGCTCAGCGGCGGCGCGCTGCTGAAGCTGTCGGTGTTCGCGCTGGGCATCATGCCCTACATCACCGCGAGCATCATCCTCCAGCTGCTGGTCAAGGTGATCCCTCGGCTGGAGACCCTCCGCCAGGAGGGCCAGAGCGGCCAGACGGCGGTCATCATGTGGCTGGGCGAGCTGATCACCGACCGCGGCGTCGGCAACGGCATGTCCCTGATGATCTTCACTCAGGTCATCGCGGTCATCCCCGGCGAGATGCTGGCGATCTACCGGGAGAAGCACGCTTTCGTCTTCATCGTGGTCCTGGCGGTGGGCGTGGCGATCGTCGCGTTCGTCGCCTTCATGGAGCAAGCGCAGCGCCGGATACCCGTCCAGTATGCGAAACGGATGGTCGGGCGCAAGATGTACGGCGGAACGTCGACCTACATCCCGCTCAAGGTCAACCAGGCCGGCGTCATCCCGGTCATCTTCGCCTCATCGATGCTGTACATCCCGCAGCTCGCCTCGCAGCTGTTCGGGAATCAGGCTCACCCGCAGTTCTGGGTGACCTGGATCTCGGCCCACCTGATCATCGGCGACTCGCCCATCTACATGGCCATTTTCTTCCTGCTGATCGTGTTCTTCACCTACTTCTACGTGTCGATCACTTTCGACCCGGTCGAGGTGGCCGACAACATGAAGAAATACGGCGGCTTCATCCCCGGGATCCGCCCGGGGCGGCCGACCGCCGAGTACCTCAACTACGTGCTCACCCGGCTGACCGCGCCAGGGTCGGTATACCTGGGCGTCGTCGCGCTCATCCCGATGATCGCCATCGGCCTGGTCGGTGCCTCGCAGCAGTTCCCGCTCGGCGGCACGAGCATCCTGATCGCGGTGGGGGTGGGCCTCGATACGGTGAAGCAGATCGAGAGCCAGCTTCAGCAGCGTAACTATGAGGGTTTCCTGCGGTAGTGCGCGCCGTCCTCGTCGGGCCCCCCGGTGCGGGCAAGGGGACACAGGCCCAGTTCATCGCGTCCCACCTGGCGATCCCGAAGATCTCGACGGGGGATATCTTCCGGTCCAACGTCAGTACGGGCACCGCGCTGGGCAGGCGCGCTAAGGACTACATGGACCGGGGGGACCTCGTTCCCGATGAAGTAACAATCGCCATGGTGACCTCCCGCCTGCAGGAGGACGACGCCCAGGCCGGATTCCTGCTCGACGGCTTCCCGCGGACCGTTCCGCAGGCGGAGACGCTGAAGAAGCTGCTGTCCGACTGGGACACCAGGCTGGACATCGTGCTCGAGCTTGTGGTGGATGACGACGAGGTCGTCAGGCGGCTGTCCGGCAGGCGGACCTGCCGCCGGTGTGGCCGGGTGTGGCACGCGACCTTCGACCCGCCGTCCCGGCGGGACCGCTGCGACGACTGCGATGGCGAGCTCTTCCAGCGGGATGACGACCGCGAGGAAACCATCAGGCACCGGCTGGATGTCTACGCCCAGCAGACCCAGCCGCTGATCGCGTTCTACGCGGACGAGGGGACGCTGCTCGGCATCGACGCCACCGGGCCGGTGGAAGAGGTCACCGACCGGGCGCTCGCCGCCCTGCGCCGCTTTATCCGCTGAGGAGGATCCGCTGGCCGGCAGGTACCGTGGAGTACTACCCCGGAGGAAGCATGCGGATAAGGCGGGAACCGCCGGTTCAGCTCAAGACGCCAGCCGAGCTTGACCTGATGCGGGAGGCGGGCCTGGTCGTCGCGCGTGCCCTGGACGCCGCCGTCCGCGCGGTGCAGCCCGGCGTCACCACGGCGGAACTCGACGCGATCGCCGAGCGCGAGATCCGCGCGGCCGGCGCGGTCCCTTCCTTCAAGGGCTATCACGGTTACCCGGCCGCGATCTGCGCGTCGGTCAACGACGAGATCGTGCACGGCATCCCCAGCCCCGATCGCCGGCTGTCGGGCGGGGACCTGATCTCCATTGACTGCGGCGCGATCGTCGGCGGCTGGCATGGCGACGCCGCGGTCACCGTCGGGGTCGGGCCGGTCGGCGCCGCGGCGGCCCGGCTGATGCGGGCCTGCGAAGCTGCCCTCTGGCACGGCCTAGCGCAGGTCAGGCCCGGCGGCCGGCTCACGGACATCTCCCATGCCATCGAGACGAGCGCCCGGTCCAGCGGCCCGTACGGGATCGTCGAGGAGTACGTCGGCCACGGCATCGGCACCGAGATGCACATGGATCCGCCCGTGCCCAACTACGGCAAGTCCGGGCGGGGGCCGGTCCTGGCGGAGGGGATGGCGCTCGCGATCGAGCCCATGCTCACGCTCGGCGGGCGGGATGCCCGCCTGCTCGATGACGGCTGGACGGTCGTCACCGCGGACGGGTCCTTGGCGGCGCACTTCGAGCACACCGTGGCCGTCACCGCGGACGGCCCGTGGGTGCTGACGGCGCCGGACGGCGGGCGGGGCGGGCTCGCCAGCGCGGTGCCGGTGCCGTCGGGTGCGCGCTCGGACGACTGAGGATGACACTGATGACGGATGAGGAGCACGCCGATGACGGCTGACCCCAGGCTCCGGGCTTCCGACGATGACAGGGATCGTGCCGCGACGCTGCTCCGCGAGCACCATGCGGTCGGCAGGCTGACCGCGGAGGAGTTCAACGAGCGGCTCGACAAGGTCTACGCGGCCAGGACGATGGGCGATCTCGACGGGCTGCTGGCCGACCTGCCGGGGATCGACCTCTACCGGCTGCCCGACGCGTCCCTGCCGCGCTATCGCGGCCCGGGGGGAGCCGGGCACGGCTCGCTCCCCTCGAGGTGGAACCAGGGCCACCCGGCCAGGGCCGGGGGCAGGTTCTCGGCCGGCTGGCAGGCTGCCTGGGGATCGTGGCTGTGCGTCAGCCTCATCGTGATCGTGGTATGGGCGGTCAGCGGGTTCGGCTACCCGTGGTTCCTGTGGGTCGCCGGGCCGTGGGGCGCGGCGTTGCTGGCCCGCTGGATCTCCGGCGGGCACCCGGGGCACGGTCACCTGCGGCCCGGCCCGGGCCGCGACCGCGGCCAGATCGATGGCGGGCGTCCGGATTCCTGACCGCCCCGGCCCTGGTTCGCGTTGCAGCCGCCGGTCGCGTAGACTCTGCTCCGGCCCCAGTAGGCTGCCGTCCTCGTATGGCCTGAGTCCTGAGGCGCGAAGGCAGTGAATCCGGTGGGCCACCCGCTTTCTGATGACGCGCGCGAGCGCGCCCGGGCCGCGGGGAAGCCACGCGAGGACCGCATGCCAGGCACGGATGCCCGGCAGGGCGGGAATAACTGAAAATAATTTCCAGTTAGAGCTGGCGGACCAGCCAGGCTAACGACCTAGCAGCGAAACGCGGAGGACATGCCCAAGAAAGACGGCGCCATCGAGATCGAGGGCACGGTGGTGGAGTCGCTTCCCAATGCCTTCTTCAGAGTGGAGCTGGACAACGGGCACAAGGTCCTGGCCCACATCAGCGGGAAGATGAGGATGCACTACATCCGCATCCTTCCCGACGACCGGGTAGTGGTCGAGCTGAGCCCGTACGACCTCAGTCGCGGGCGGATCGTCTACCGGTACAAGTAACGAGCGAGCGGCGCGGGCGCCCATGCCTTGCCCGCCTGAGGAGACCATCGTGAAGGTCAAGCCGAGTGTGAAGAAGATCTGCAGCAAGTGCCGGATCATCCGCCGGCACGGCCGGGTCATGGTCATCTGCTCTGACCCGCGGCATAAGCAGCGGCAGGGCTGAGCACGACCGAAGACACGCACCGCGATCCGCGGCCGGCCCCAGGGCCGGGCGCGGATCACCCCCGGAGGAGGCCGGGGCCCGGTCCGGGCAGGGACCGGGGGCGGCGCGCAGGACCTCCGCGAGCGAAGGAGAACTGCCCGGATGGCACGTCTCGTCGGCGTCGACCTCCCGCGCGACAAGCGCCTTGAGGTCGCCCTGACCTATGTCTACGGAATCGGCCGGACTCGTGCGCTCCAGACGCTGGAGGCGACCGGCGTCAGCGGGGATACCCGCGTGCACGCGCTCGGCGACGATGAGCTCGTCCGCCTGCGGGACTGGATCGAGGCCACCTACAAGGTAGAGGGCGACCTGCGCCGCGAGGTGCAGGCCGACATCCGCCGCAAGGTCGAGATCGGCTGCTACCAGGGCATCCGCCATCGCCGCGGGCTGCCCGTGCACGGGCAGCGCACGCAGACCAATGCCCGTACCAGGAAGGGCAAGAAGAAGACAGTCGCCGGCCGCAAGAAGGCCGGGAAGAAGTAGTCCGCCAGACCGCGGACCGACCACCTCCGGGAGTAGAGGAGCAGGATGCCTCCCAAGAGCCGTACCGGCACCAAGAAGGTGCGCCGGAAGGAAAGAAAGAACGTCGCTCACGGGCATGCTCATATCAGGAGCACGTTCAACAACACCATCGTCTCGATCACCGATCCGGGCGGGAGCGTCATCTCGTGGGCCTCATCCGGCCAGGTCGGCTTCAAGGGCTCGCGTAAGTCGACGCCGTTCGCCGCCCAGATGGCGGCCGAGGCCGCCGCCCGGCGCGCCATGGAGCATGGCATGCGCAAGGTCGACGTCTTCGTCAAGGGCCCTGGCTCGGGGAGGGAAACCGCCATCCGGTCGCTGCAGGCCACCGGGCTGGAGGTCGGCTCGATCCAGGACGTCACGCCGGTTCCGCACAATGGCTGCCGCCCGCCCAAGCGGCGCCGGGTCTAGGAGTAACGACAGATGGCTCGATACACCGGTGCGGACTGCAAGCGCTGCCGCCGGGAGAAGATGAAACTGTTCCTGAAGGGCGCCAAGTGCGATTCGCCGAAGTGCCCCATTGAGATCCGCCCCTACCCGCCCGGCGAGCACGGCAGGAACCGGCCGAAGGAGAGCGAGTACCTGCTCCAGGTCAGGGAGAAGCAGAAGGCCCGCCGCGTGTACGGCATCCTTGAGCGGCAGTTCCACAACTACTACGAGGAGGCGACCCGCAAGCGCGGCAAGACCGGCGAGGTGCTGCTCCAGATCCTGGAGAGCCGTCTCGACAACGTGGTCTACCGACATCCCCTCCTACCGGGTGAGCGAGAACGACATCATCGAGGTGCGGCCGAAGTCGCACGAGATGACGCCGTTCGTGGTCGCCCGCGCCGAGTCCGGCGAGCGCCCGGCGCCCGCCTGGCTTGAGGTGATCCCCGACAAGATGCGAATCCTTATCCACTCGCTCCCGGTCCGGGGCCAGATCGACACCCAGGTCCAGGAGCAGCTCATCGTCGAGTTCTACTCGAAGTAGTACCCCGGCTGGCCTGCCGCGCGAGCGGCGGGGCCGCGGCCCCGCCGACCGCGGCCCGACGGGCCGGCCGGCGGCCGTCAGCGAAAGTCGCGACTGTCATATGACGGGCAGCGCGGGAAGGAACAGCAATGCTCATCGCCCAGCGTCCGAGCCTCAACGAGGACCAGGTCAGCGAATTCCGGTCCAGGTTCGTCATCGAGCCGCTCGAGCCCGGCTTCGGCTACACGATCGGCAACTCGGTCCGCCGCACCCTGCTGTCATCGATCCCCGGCGCGGCGGTGACCAGCATCAGGATCGAGGGAGTGCTGCACGAGTTCTCCACCGTCCCCGGTGTCACCGAGGACGTCACCGACATCATCCTGAACCTCAAGGAGCTCGTCGTCTCGTCCGAGCATGACGAGCCCGTTCCGATGTACCTGCGCAAGCAGGGCCCAGGACCGGTGACGGCCGCCGACATCGCCCCGCCGGCTGGCGTGGAGGTGCACAACCCCGAGTTGCACATCGCCACCTTGAACAGCAAGGGCAAGCTGGAGATGGAGCTCACGGTCGAGCGGGGCCGCGGCTACGTCTCGGCCGCGCAGAACAAGCAGCCTGGGCAGGAGATCGGGAGGATCCCGATCGACTCGATCTACTCGCCGGTGATGCGGGTCACCTACAAGGTCGAGGCGACCCGGGTCGAGCAGCGGACCGACTTCGACCGGCTGATCCTGGACGTGGAAACCAAGCCCTGCATGCGCCCGCGGGACGCCGTGGCCAGCGCGGGCAAAACGCTGGTCGAGCTCTTCGGCCTGGCCAGGGAGCTGAATGTGGACGCCGAGGGCGTTGACATCGGCCCGTCGCCCACCGACGCGGCGCTCGCGGCCGACCTGGCGCTGCCGATCGAGGAGCTGAACCTGACCGTCCGCTCGTACAACTGCCTGAAGCGCGAGGGCATCCACACCGTCGGCGAGCTTGTCGCCCGCAGCGAGCAGGACCTGCTCGACATCCGCAACTTCGGCGCGAAGTCGATCGAGGAAGTCAAGCAGAAGCTCATCGACATGGGCCTCGCGCTGAAGGACTCGCCGCCCGGATTCGACCCGGGCACCGCGGCGGACAGCTACGGCGCGGATGACGACGAGAGCTACGTCGAGACCGAGCAGTACTGACGGGGTCCGGACGTCCCGCCAGTAGCGAACCGAGGAGAACTGTTCCATGCCCACGCCCACCAAGGGACCGCGACTGGGTGGCAGCTCGGCCCATCAGAAGCACATGCTGGCCAACCTGGCCACCGCGCTCTTCGAGCACGGCAAGATCACGACGACCGAGGCCAGGGCGCGCAGGCTCCGGCCGCTGGCCGAGCGCCTGATCACCTACGCCAAGCGCGGTGACCTGCATGCCCGGCGGCAGGTGCTGACGGTGGTCACGGACAAGGGCGTCGTGCACACGCTCTTCACCGAGATCGGGCCCAGCTTCTCGGCCCGTGACGGCGGCTACACCAGGATCACCAAGATCGGGTCACGCAAGGGCGACAACGCGGCGCTCGCGGTCATCGAGCTGATCCGCGAGGAGGCTGAAGCCAAGCCACGGCGCCGCCGTGCCCGGCGCGCGCAGCCGGCCGCGCAGCGGGCGACGGCCCGGTCGGCCGCGGCAGCCGCTGCCCCGGCGGAGGCCGGCGAGCCAGCCGCCGAGGCAGCGTATTCCAGCGATGCTGCCAAGGTGGCCAGCGCCGATGCGGCAGCTGGGGAGGACGCGGTAGCCTCCGCCGAGGATGCGGCCGAGGACGCTGGAGCCGAGGATGCTGGGGCTGAGGACGCTATCGCCGATGGCGCGGCAGCGGAGGATGCAGCGCCGGCCGATGCCGAGGCGGACGATGCCGACAAGAGTGCCGGCTGACCGCTAGGCCGGATCCAGGCGCGTCGGCCTCGCCGGGCTTTGCCGTCGCGGGCGCGGCAGGCCGTGGCGCGGCAGGCCGAGGTGGGCTTGCCCCGTCGGGCCTCGCCGTCGCGGGCGCGGCCACCCCGAGCGTGCCTGCCCCGCCGGGCGTCGCCGTCGCGGGCGCAGTCAGCGGTGGCGTGGCGCGGGCGCGGCCACCCCGAGCGTGCCTGCCCCGCCGGGCGTCGCCGTCGCGGGCGCGGCCACCCCGAGCGTGCCTGCCCCGCCGGGCCTCGCCGTCGCGGGCGCGGCCACCCCGAGCGTGCCCGTCTCGCCGGGCCTAGCCGCCGGGCGCGCAGTCAGTGGTGGCGTGGCCGGCCGGGGTGCGCCTGCCTCGCTGGGCCTCGACGGCCCGGGCGCGCCCGGAGGTGCGGTGCAGGCCGTATCCGCGGCAGCCGGCTACCCGGCAGCCCAGGCCGGTGCCGGCGCGCACGCTGAGCCCGAGGATGCCAGCGGAGCAGCGGCAGGTCCGTCACTGATCCGGATCCGGCTCGACCTCGCCTATGACGGTTCAGCCTTCCACGGCTGGGCCAGCCAGCCTGGCCTGCGCACCGTCCAGCAGACCGTGGCGGAGGCGCTCGGCCGGGTCCTGGCACTGCCGGACCTGCCCCGGCTGACCGTGGCCGGGCGCACCGACGCGGGGGTGCACGCCCGCGGCCAGGTAGCCCATGCTGACGTGCCGGCCAGCTGCTGGGTACAGGCCGCTGACACCGCGGTGCGGCGGCTAGCCCGGCTGCTCCCCGCTGACCTTCGGGTGCGCTCGATCGGCAGCGTGCCAGGCGACTTCGACGCCCGCTTCTCCGCGCTCTGGCGGCGCTACTCCTACCGGGTCTGCGACGAGCCGGCGCGTGCCGATCCGCTGCGCAGGCATGACACGCTCTGGCACCCGCGCCCACTCGATACCGGGCGGATGAACCAGGCCGCTGCCGCATGCCTGGGCGAGCATGACTTCGCCGCATTCTGCCGCCGCCGGGCGGGTGCCACCACCGTCCGGGAGCTCATCCGGCTGACCTGGGCGAGGCCAGCCCCTGGCGTGGCCGTCGCCACCGTGGTGGCCGATGCGTTCTGCCACAACATGGTCAGGTCCCTGACCGGCGCGCTGCTGGCGGTTGGTGACGGCAGCAGGCCGGTGAGCTGGCCGGCCGGCCTGCTCGCGGCCGGCATCAGGGATCCGGCGGTCCGGGTGCTGCCGCCGCACGGGCTCTGCCTGGAGGAGATCAGGTATCCGGCCGCCGGCGAACTCGCCGCCCGGGCGCTGGCGACCCGCCGGGTCCGGCCCGGGCCAGGTGAGTAGCCAGCGCGCCCTGCGGCCGCGCAGAGCGCCTGCGATGGTGCAGCCGGGGTTGTGGCTGCGCAGAGCGCTGCGGCCGCCGGACAGGCGGCTCAGGCGGGCTAGCGCGCGCGTTAGGCCCAAGTTACGTCGGCGTGTCGGCTGAAAAGGGGCAATGACCTGCGGAGACTCCACGGAACGGAGCAAAAACGTAGCCAGAAGAATCCGTAGGCAGGGTCGACGTGGTAGCCGTTTAAGGACCGATGATCTTCTCCGGACGGACCTCGCCGCTCCGGCCGAGGTCCTGTAGCCAGAACGCTGTCTTGCCCTGGACGGCGTTTCGGCAGGTCGTGGCGCATATTTGCATACTCGACATCAAGTAACTTCGGGTTAGGGCTGGCCGGTGACTAGCCGCCGGCTCAGGCTGACGTTCGCGGTCTTCTTGATCAAGCGCGTGCAGAACTGTACGAGCTGCTTCTTCTGCGCCTTTGTCTTGGGCGCGTGCAAGCTGGCGAACTCAGCCCAGATCAGGATCAGGTAGTGGCCCTTGACCTCAGCTTCCTCGATGCCCGTGCCCTTGGTCAGGTTGCGGGTGGGGCCTTTCGCGCCGCGCAGCTGAGCGATGAACTGGGAAGGCCCCGTCGCCTTGCCCGCATGCTGCGCCGCCTTTGCGGTCCTCAGGTTCAGCACCCCGATGGTGCCCATCATCTTCTTATGGCCGCTGGAGAGGTAGCTGGCCCGCATGACCTGCGTGCAGTCGGCCGCGGCGACGGCTGATTGCAGCCGGCTGCCGAGTACGGCCGACGAGCAATGCTTGCCTGGCCTGACCGCGGTTCTCGAATAGGTGAATCCCGAGCTCGTGAACCGTACCGGGAACAGCTCGTGCAGGGTCAGCTTCTGCGGGTCGATCTTCCGCGTCTGGATATGACCCCAGCGGCCGGTCGGGGTGGGGCTCGGTGACGGCTGGGCCGGCTGCGTTGCCGCCGGGGTGATGCTGGGTGCCGCGGCCGCGCCGCCGGACAGGCGCTGGCCGGACAGGTAGAAATACGTGCCGGCACCCACCGCGACGACCACGGCAAGGCCCGCGGCCAGCAAGATGCGGGGTCGTCCCTTCCCGGCGGGCTTACGTGCTCTCCGGCCCCGGGATGACCCTTGCCGGACGGCGCGCTCCGGGCCGCCCGCGGGACCGGCGGCGGGCAGACCGGGACGCTGTCCGGTACTGGGTGGCCCGGCTGCTCCCGCACTGGGCGAACGCGGGTCACCGCGGCCCCGGGCGGCGGAAGGCGCAGGCGGCGCCATCGCGCGCTCACGCTCAGCCGTGCCGCCGCGAGCGCGGCCCGCCGCGGGTGGCTGAGCGCCTGGTGCCGCGCCTGCCCGGTGGCCCATCTCCTGCCAGCTGCCCGCGGCGCGGTCCTCAGCCACTGCCCAGGTCTGAGTCGCCGTAGCGTCCGCGGCCGGGTCGGACACGGCGAGGACCGCATAGTCGGGTTCGGCATAGCCGTGCTCGGCCGACAGGGCGGCCGGCCATGCGGCTCTTCCCGTGCCGCCGGCCCCGCGGCGGTCCCTGCCCTGCGCGGCCGCCTGGTTCCAGGCGGAAAACTGGCCTGGCGGATAGACAGGGGCTGCCTGGCCGGGCGCTGGCGGGAATCCCCGGACCGGGCCCTTGCCCGCGGTGCCGCCCGCCGCCCCATAGCGGGCGCTGGCGGCCTGCATGCTGCCCGGCGCGGTGGCGCCGCGGTCGGCCAGCACGCGATCGTCCGCAGCAGTTCCGCCGGTACTCGCGCCGCCGGGGGCCGGCCCGCCGGTCATCCCGCCGCCCGTCGGCCAGCTGGTTCTGTCGCCGCCCATCCTCGTGTCGCCGGGCGTCGGCCCGTCTGTCATCCCGCCGCCCGTCCTGCTGCCGCTTGTCGTCGTGTCGCCGGGTGCTGCCCAGCCGGTTATGCCGCCGTCCGTGATCGTGTCGCCGGGTGCTGTCCAGCTGGCGGTGCCCTCCGAGGTGGTGCCGGGTGCTGTCCAGCTGGCGGTGCCCTCCGAGGTGGCGGCACCCGATGCTGCCCAGCCGCCTATGCCGTCATCGGTGATCGCCTCGCCCGGCGTCGTACCGCCGGTCACGCCGCCGTCCGCCGGCCAGAGACCGGGAGCCGGCCCCTGCTCGTCCCCGTAGCCGCCGTCCCCGTAGCCATAGCCGCCGTCGGAATAACCCGCGTCGGAATACCAGCCGCCCGCGGCATGCTCGCCGCCGGCCGCGCCGCCATCGTCACCGGACGGCCAGCCGCTCGCCGCATACTCATCGCCCGCCGCGTATACGCCGCCCGCCGGGGGCTCGCCGCCCGGGCCCCCGCCGTCGTGGCCGGAGTACCGGTTATCAGCATTCCCGCCATGGCCGGGCCGACCGTCGCCTGCTGGCTGGCCGACGACAGGCTGGTGGCGCTGCTGACCGTCGGCGCCGGCCCGCCGGGGGAGTCCAGGACGGCCTGGAGGGCGCTCCTGCCCGTCAGGCACCCCGCCGGCGCCCATATCACCCGGGTAACGCATGCGGCGAGCGTACCGTTGTCTGGACGCCCGTTAGCGAGGTCAGCCGTTTTCGCCGCCATGGGCAACACGGGAAGGATCACACGGCAGAGGCGCAAGGGACGGCCACGAGGCCCAGGGGGCGACCACCGGGGTGCAAGGGACGGCCGCCCAAGCGCAGAGCCGGCCGAGGACGCCGGCGTGGCCAGGCCGGCGGCGGCGGCATGGGAGGCCGCAGGACAGTCCCGCGTGCCTGTGCCTGGCCTCGCTTTGACCACCATCGGCAACGGCCGGTATCCTTCTCAGGCGTCCATGTGTGTCGGCATGCCCGCGCTGCCCGCCTACGGGCAGCTGAGCGGCGGCTGATGCTGCGGATTCCCGCGCCCGGAGGGATCGCCCCGGGCGAGGCCAAGGATCACGGACCCACACGCGAAGGCTTATGACTGTGCGCACATTCAGCCCGAAGGCTGGCGATATCCAGCGTCAGTGGCATGTCATCGACGCCAATGAGGTTGTCCTCGGCCGGCTGGCCAGTCAGGCGGCCATCCTGTTGCGCGGCAAGCACAAGCCCATCTTCGCACCGCACGTGGACACCGGCGATTTCGTGATCGTCGTCAACGCGGAGAAGATCGCGCTCAGCGGCAACAAGCTGGCGGACAAGCGGGCATACCGGCACTCCGGATACCCCGGCGGGCTGCGCGCCGTTGCCTATGGCGACCTGCTGGCCAAGCATCCAGAGCGGGCCGTCGAGAAGGCGGTCAAGGGCATGCTCCCGAAGAACACGCTGGGCCGCCAGATGCTGCGCAAGCTCAAGGTCTACGCCGGACCTGACCACCCGCACAAGGCGCAGCAGCCTGTTCCGTTCGAGATTACGCAGATTACGCAGCAGGCCGGGTCAAGCCGCGCCGCGGCGCAATAACGAGAGCCGACGAGGAAGCGCGAGGAAGACACCGTGGCTGAGTCCACTGACGTCCAGGCACCCGGAGCGGCGGCCGACGCGGCACCCGGGGAGACCGCCGGGGAGCACGTATCGGAGTACACCACCGAGACTGGTGACACGACGGCGAGCAGCCCGGCCAGGCCCGCGGCACGCAAGCCGGTGGTGACCGGTCATGCGATGGGCACCGGCCGCCGCAAGGAGGCCATCGCGCGGGTGCGCATCCTCCCGGGAACAGGGCAGTGGCGGGTCAATGACCGGCCGCTGGATGAGTATTTCCCGAACAAGGTGCACCAGCAGCTCATCAGCGAGCCGTTTGTGACGCTGGGCGCCGAGGACCAGTTCGACGTGCTGGCCAGGATCACCGGCGGCGGCGTCACCGGCCAGGCCGGCGCCCTGCGGCTCGGGATCGCGCGAGCGCTGACGCTCGTGGACCCGGAGAACCGCCACACCCTCAAGCGGGCAGGCTTCCTGACCAGGGACGCCAGGGTCAAGGAGCGCAAGAAGTACGGCCTGAAGAAGGCGCGCAAGGCGCCCCAGTACTCAAAGCGCTGATCTCAGAGCGCTGGCGCCGGGTCAGCGCAACAGCACAGGAAGACCAGGGGGCATTCCCGTGGGCCGGCTGTTCGGTACTGACGGTGTTCGTGGAATTGCCGGTCGTGATCTCACTGCCCGGCTAGCCATGGACGTGGCTGCCGCCGCGGCCGAGGTCCTGGACGGCATGGGCGCCTTCGCCGCGGCCCGCGCGGCCGACCGCCGCCCGGCTGCGGTGGTCGGCCGTGACCCCAGGGCATCGGGCGAGTTCCTTGAGGCTGCCGTGGTGGCGGGCCTGGCCAGCGCCGGCGTGGACGTGCTGAGGCTCGGCGTGATCCCGACCCCGGCGGTGGCCTACCTGACCACCGATCTCGGTGCCGAGCTTGGCGTGATGCTGTCCGCCAGCCACAATCCGGCGCCCGACAACGGGATCAAGCTGTTCGCGTTCGGTGGCCTGAAGCTGCCGGACGCCGTGGAGGACGAGATCGAGCTCACGCTCGGCCGGGTACCCGGGAAGCCGGCCGAGACCGGAACGGCGGGCAATGCCGGCCTGCCAGGCGGCGGGTTCGGCCGGGTGCGCGACGCGTCCGGCAGCGCCGAGCGTTACCTGACCCATCTGCTGTCCACGCTCGCCACGACCGTCCCGGCGGACTCGGCTGGCGCAGCCGGCAGCCCGCCCCTTGCCGGGCTGCGGGTCGTGGTCGACTGCGCGCACGGGGCGGCATCTGAGCTGGCACCGCGCCTGCTTCGCCGGGCGGGCGCCGAGGTGATCGTGATCGGCGCGGCGCCCGACGGGCTGAACATCAACGACGCCTGCGGGTCTACCTCACTCGGCGTGCTGACGGCAGCCGTGCGGGAGCACCGGGCCGACGCCGGGATCGCCTACGACGGCGACGCGGACCGGTGCCTCGCGATCGACGCGGACGGCCAGGTGGTTGACGGTGACCAGATCCTGGCCGTGCTTGCGCTGGCGCTGCGGGAGGCCGGGCAGCTGGCGGGCAACACGGTCGTGACGACCGTGATGGCCAACCTCGGGTTCAGGAAGGCGATGCAGTCAGCTGGCGTCGATATCGTCGAGACCCCGGTCGGGGACAGGTACGTCCTTGAAGCGATGCGCGAGGGAAAGTTCGTGCTCGGCGGCGAGCAGTCCGGGCATGTCATCCTGCTGGACTACGCGACGACCGGTGATGGCCTGCTGACCAGCCTGCAACTGCTGTCCGTGGTGGCCAGGCGGGGGCGGCCGCTGAGCGCCGTCGCCCAGGTGATGGCCAGGTACCCGCAGGTGCTCATCAACGTGCCGGGGGTGGACAAGGCCCTGGTCGCATCCTCCGGCAGGCTGGCGGCAGCCGTCGCGGCCGCGGAGGCGGAGCTGGGCACGTCTGGCCGGGTACTGGTCAGGCCGAGCGGAACCGAGCATGCCGTCAGGGTCATGGTCGAGGCCCTGGATGCCGGCCGGGCTCACCGGGTGGCCGAACGGCTCGCAGCTGCCGTCCGCGAGCTGTCCTGACCCGAGTGATCGCCGCGCCGCCGTCCAGCGAAAGCATTGATCACTTATAGTGATTGATTAATAACTGGACGTACTTGAGGTAAGTGGAGTGATCAGGCACTAGCCTGGCGGTCATGTGCGGAATTGTGGGGTATGCCGGCCACCGGCAGGCGCTGGACGTCGTTCTTGCGGGCCTTGGCCGCCTGGAGTATCGGGGCTACGATTCCGCGGGCGTCGCGATCATGGCCGACGGCAAGCTCAGCTGGGCCAAGCGGGCGGGCAAGCTCGGCAACCTCAGGTCCGCGCTCGCGGAACGCCCTCCGCTGGTCGGCACCGTCGGCCTCGGCCATACCCGGTGGGCTACCCACGGGCCGCCGACCGACCCGAATGCGCATCCGCACACCGACTGCGGCGGCCACCTGGCGGTGGTGCACAACGGCATCATCGAGAATTTCGCGGCCCTGCGCACCGAAGTGGAGGACCAGGGCCACGAGCTGACCTCGGAGACCGACACCGAGCTCGTCGCGCACCTGATCGAGGGGCAGCTGGCGGCGATGGCCGACGTGCCGGGCACCGGCGCCCCGCCGCCGGGCTCGCTCGCTACCGCGATGCGCCAGGTCTGCCAGCGGCTGCGAGGCGCGTTCACGCTCGTCGCGGTCGACGTGCGCGACCCGGGCGCTGTCGTCGGCGCGCGGCGGAATTCCCCGCTCGTCGTCGGCCGCGGTGCTGGCGAGAACTTCCTCGCCAGCGACGTCGCGGCCTTCATCGCCTTCACCAGGGAAGCGGTCGAGCTCGGCCAGGACCAGGTCGTCGAGGTGCGCGCCGACAGCGTCACGGTGACCGGATTCGACGGCAAGCCAGCCAAGGTGATCGACTACCACGTGGACTGGGACATATCGGCCGCGGAGAAAGCCGGCTACGAGTACTTCATGCTCAAGGAGATCGCTGAGCAGCCGCACGCGATAGCCGACACCATGCTCGGCCGGGTCGGCCGCGACGGCCTGCTGACGCTGGACGAGATGCGCCTGTCCGACGACGAGCTCCGGGATGTCGACAAGATCATCATCGTGGCCTGCGGTACCGCCTATCACGCGGGCATGATCGCGAAATACGCCATCGAGCACTGGGCCAAGGTCCCCTGCGAGGTTGAGCTGGCCAGCGAGTTCCGGTACCGCGATCCCATCCTCACCAGGTCGACCCTGGTCATCGCGATATCCCAGTCCGGCGAGACGATGGACACCCTGATGGCTGTCCGGCATGCCCGCGAGCAGCGCTCGCGTGTCGTGGCGATCTGCAACGTGAACGGCTCGTCGATACCGCGGGAAAGCGACGCGGTCGTGTACACCCACGCCGGCCCCGAGGTTGCCGTCGCGTCCACGAAGGCCTTCTTGACCCAGCTGGTCGCCTGCTACCTGGTCGCGCTCTATCTGGCCCAGGTGCGGGGCACCATGTACGGCGACGAGGTCGCTGCGGTGATGGATCAGCTGCAGCTGATGCCGGCCGCGGTGGAGCGGATCCTGCAGGCGATGGCGCCTGTGCGCACCGTGGCCAGAGAACTGGCCGGCGAGCGCTGCGTGCTCTTCCTTGGTCGGCATGTCGGCTACCCCGTCGCCATGGAAGGCGCGCTGAAGCTGAAGGAACTCGCCTACATGCATGCCGAGGGGTTCGCGGCCGGCGAGCTCAAGCACGGGCCGATCGCGCTGATCGAAGAGGACCTGCCGGTCGTCGTGATTGTGCCCTCCCCGGATGGGCGCTCAGCGCTGCACGACAAGATCGTGTCGAACATCCAGGAGATCAGGGCCCGTGGCGCGCGGACGATCGTCATCGCCGATGAGGGCGACGACGTGGTGGCGCCCTACGCGGACACCCTGATCGAGGTGCCTGCCGTGCCGACGCTGATGCAGCCGCTGGTGACCACCGTGCCGCTGCAGGTGTTCGCCTGCGAGCTGGCCGCGGCCAAGGGCCATGACATCGACCAGCCGCGCAATCTAGCCAAGTCCGTCACCGTGGAATGAGCACCCGTCAGGCGGCGGGCCATTCCTCCTCACCCCGCCGCCCGTCGCCCTCACCCCGCCCCCGCCCGTCGCCCTCACTGCAGTTACGTTTGTCCACGCTCAAGAGTGGACAAACGTAACTGCAAATCGTTTTCCACAGGAATGCGGCGCCGGAGGCTTATCCACAGCGGGAGAAAACGGGCGGCTTCAACCGGGTGGGCTGGCCACGCTGGTCCGATGAGAGCCACAGCACGACGGCCTGATGATGACCTTCTGGTGCTTCAGCACGGGGTGTTGTCCAGGCCGCAAGCCATCAGCATGGGACTGACCGACAGCGCTATCACCGCCCGGCTGCGCCACGGCCACTGGCAACGGCTGCATCTCGGCGTTTACGCGACCTTCAGCGGCGACCCAGGGCGGCTCGCCTGGCTGTGGGCGGCCGTGCTGCGTGCCGGTCCCACCGCTGTGCTCAGTCACCATACGGCCGCCGAACTGCACGGGCTAACGGTGCAGCCAGCGCCGGTGATTCACGTAACGGTCCGAAGCGGCAACCGGGTCGCCGCGATCGATGGGGTTTCTCTGCATTATTCGCAACGTGCCCCGGAGGCGCGTCACCCGGTCTTGCTGCCGCCCAGGACCCGGATCGAGGAGACGGTGCTCGATCTGGCCGCGGCCAGCAGCCTGGACTCGGCTCTCAGCTGGACATTGCGTGCCTGCGGCAGCCGTCGTACCACACCGGACAAGATCAGCGCAGCCATGCTCGTGCGCAGCCGGGTGCGGTGGCGCAGCGAACTGTCCGAGGTGCTGGGCCTCGCTGCTGATGGTGTGCACTCCCTGCTCGAGTATCGCTACGTCAACCAGGTCGAGCGCCCGCACGAGCTGCCGCCGGGGCGACGGCAGCGCGCCGTCCGGAGGGCTGGCCGCCGCCAGTACCAGGACGTCGACTACGAGCCCTACGAGTTGATAGTGGAGCTTGACGGGCAGGCCGCGCATCCGGAGAGCCTTCGCTGGACCGATATCCGACGGGACAACGCGAACGCCGCGGCGGGGCAGGTCACCCTCCGGTACGGCTGGGCGGACGTGACCCAGCGACCGTGCCACGTCGCGGCCGAGGTCGGCGGTGCGCTCGCCCGGCGCGGCTGGGCTGGTGCCCCTCGCCGCTGCGGCCGGACGTGCAAGCTGCCGCAATGAGGCCGGCTCGCGGCGGACGGAGGCTGCGGGGGTGTCCAGAGTGAGGTCCGTGACCTGGACAGCGCATGGCCGCGGCCACATCCGCATGATCCGCGATCAACGCCGCGAGGCTGGCGGGCTGGGGCTCCGTGGTCAATGCCGCGAGGTTGTGGGGCCGGGGCTGCGCGATCAACGCGGCGTGGTTGCCGGGCTGGGGCTCCGTGGTCAATGCCGTGAGGTTGCCGGGCTGGGCCTAGGACTCGCCGGCCGGCCCGGGTTCCACGCAGAACTCGTTGCCCTCGGGGTCTTGCATGACCGTATGCGCGGCGTCGTGCCGGACCGCGGTGGCGCCGAGGGCAGTCAGGCGCCGGACCTCATCAGCCATGGCGCCCGGCGCCCGCAGGTCGAAATGCATCCGGTTCTTTGCCGTCTTCGGCTCGGGCACCCGGGCGAACCACATGTTCGGCCCGCCCCAGCCCGCGGCTTCGACGTAGGCCCGCGCGGAGGTGGATTCCTCGTCGACATCCGAGCCGAGTGCGCTGGCCCAGAACCTCGCCTGGGCCAGCGCGTCGGTGCAGTCGAAGGTGACGGTCTTGATGAGAGCGGCCATGGCCGGACGCTAGACGCAGCGGCCGGCATCGGCAACGGGTTTCGGCGCGACGGGACCAAGCCGGGCCGCCGTGCCCGCAGGCCCGTCGTGGCAGGCTTAAGCCATGATCGTGGGAATCGGCGTGGACATCGCGGACATCTCCCGGGTGGAGGCCGCGCTCGAGCGGACGCCTGCCCTGGCATCCCGCCTGTTCGCTGAAAGCGAACGCAATGCGCCCGCGGCGTCGTTGGCCGGCTGCTTTGCCGCGAAGGAGGCGGTCGCCAAGGCGCTGGGGGGCCCGCCCGGCCTTCGGTGGACGGACGCCGTCATCGCCCATGACGAGCTTGGCAGGCCACTGCTGGAGGTCAGCGGCACCGTGCAGGACGCCGCCGCCCGGCTGGGAGTGCAGGCGTGGCACGTCTCGCTCAGCCACGATGGCGGGATCTGCGTGGCCATGGTGGTAGCCGAGGGGGCGCACCGATGAGGAACGCCCACGCTGTCGACGAGGTCAGGAAGGCCGAACGCGCCCTGATGGCCCGGCTGCCCGACGGCGCGCTGATGCAGCGGGCGGCGGCTGGCCTGGCCTCGGCGTGCGCGCGCCTGCTCGGGCAGGTATACGGCTCGCGGATCGTCGTCCTCGCCGGGACCGGGGACAACGGCGGCGACGCGCTCTACGCGGGCGCCCTGCTGGCCCGCCGCGGCGCGGTGGTGACCGCGATCAGCACCGGGCCGCGGGTCCACCAGGGCGGCGCGGCGGCACTGCGCGGCGCGGGCGGGCGGCTGATCGGCGCGGCGGACGCGGCGGTCACCGCAAGCGCGGCGGGCAACGCGGCGGGCCCGGCAAACGCGGCGGGCCCGGCAAGCGCGGCGGGCCCGGCAAGCGCGGCGGACAGGGCAAAC
>WNGA01004087.1_pt1 | contig 27777 bp, 24 predicted proteins | sample 5400061 | NCBI WGS metagenome assembly WNGA01 (sample SAMN13153366, study PRJNA577476) | soil metagenome | isolation source: 100 cm soil or saprolite under grassland replicate 2 | place: USA:California | collected 2016-06-15
ACGGATTCAAACTGAACGGCGGGTAGCGGTCCGTCACCATCACGAAGGCGTAGCCGACCACCCGCACCCCCCAGCGCATCACGCCGACCACGAAATCGAACAGCCCCTGCGGGTAGCGCCCGGTAAACAAGATCGCGAACCAGGCGATGATGATCACTACAAACGCTGCGATCGCCAGGAAAATAAGCACGATGATGTGAGGTATTGCTAGAAGCCATTTCACGAGCGGCAGCCAGCGGTTGAGGTCATTCTTGGCGTCAGGGTACGGGAAATCGAGGTGGACGGCTTGCTCTTCATCGGTCGAGGGATACTCGTCTCGCAGCAGAAAGAGATAGGCACCCACGCGGTTGCTGAAACGCATCAGCTCCAGGTTCCAGTCGAACCACCAGCGGGGGTACTTTTGCCGAAAGAGGATCATCGCCAGCGGCGCCAGGACCAGCAGACCGCCGCCCCCAAACGTGACCCAGATGCCGCGCCCGTCATCCCCAAAGTCTCCGGGCGGTCCTCCTCCACCGCCGCTGACGAAGGCGAGGACGATAAAAATAGGGATAACCGCGATTATGCGAAACGCCGTCGATAGCCGGTCGAGGTCGCGGTCCGGGTAGTCTACTGAAAACTGCACCGGGTACTCGGGTTCTGCTTGGGCCATGATTGCACCTCCAATTACAGCTGATATTTGCGCCTATTATTGAGCAAGCTGCCTGCGATTACCAGCTTGACTAATAGAACAAGCGTTCGATAAAATAGCTGCGCCATCGCTAAAGAACGTGGGGCTGGGATCAAGCATGGCTCAAGGAGACTGGGCCGGAGGGAGCCATTCAATAGGAATGAGATCTTCGACTTTCTGAAAGTCCGGATCGCCTGTGACTATGGTGGCATCGAGTTGCTGAGCGAGGGCGGCGGCGAAGCAATCGGCATAGCCAAGGCCAGTGGAGGCTTTCAGTCGGGCTGCAGATAGTGTGAGTGGGCGATCAGCAAGGACGACATCAATGGGCGATAGGTCAACTGCGGAAAGGGACTCTTGGGCAGCCTTAAGTCCATAGCGTATCTGCATTGTGTAAATCACCTCACCTAAATTGACAATGCTCATGAACACGCCGACTTCGCCAGCATCCTGCTGCTCCAGAATTTTCTCGACTCGTTCTGCCCCTGACTCGCCTTGGAATAGCGCCATAAGTGCGAACGAGTCCAGTACGAATGCATCTGCCATGCCTTTAAGAGGCTTTCACTTTCTTAGTCCATCTCCGCATCTTGCGTTCCTCAAGTTCGCGCTCTTTCTGGCGCTCTTCCAGGAGGGCCTTAGTCAGAGAAGGTCCATGTTTGAACATACCTCTCATTTGATGAATTGGGTCCTTCAGCGCCGGGATAACCGTGAGACTCCCGCCGTAGTCGATAACCTGGACCTTGTCTCCTGCTTTGAGACCGTAGCGCTGCCGGATCTCTTTTGGAATGACAATCCAACCCTTCGCAGAGATAGTTGAAGTAGCCATGGAATTCTCCTTGATGAATACGAATCTAGCAAAAGTATATACTATTTGTTGTGGCGTGTAAACGATGCCTTACGCCGAACTGCACGCCCACTCCAACTTCTCCTTCCTCGAAGGCGCCTCCCACGTCGAGGAGCTGGTGCTGCGGGCGCTGGAGCTCGGCTATGAGGCGCTCGCGCTCACTGACCACGATGGTCTGCACGGGGCGATGGAGTTCGCGCACTGCGCGCGGGCCTGGGGCCTGCGCCCGATCACCGGCGCGGAGATCACGCTTGCCCCACCCCAACCCTGCCCCAGGAAAGATGGAAGAAGGAAGAAGGAAGATGACCCCGCCGCCCCGATTCACCTGACGCTGCTCTGCGAGACGCAGCGGGGCTACGCCAACCTCTGCCGCCTGCTGACCCACGCCCACCTGGAGCACGAGCGAGGGAAGCCTTGCGTCGAACTGGACGTCCTCGCGAGGCACGCGGAGGGGCTCATCGTGCTCTCCGGCTGCCGCCTTGGCGAGGTGCCGTCGCTGATCGCCGCGGGGCAGCACCGTGAGGCGGAAACGGCCGCGAGGCGATACGCGGACTGGTTCGGCAACGGCAATTTCTTCATCGAGCTCCAGAACAACCTCGTCTACGGGGACATCCGGCGCAACCGGATGCTGGTGGAACTGGCAGAGCACCTGAAGTTGGGCGTCGTCGCGACGGGAAACGTCCACTACCACGCGCGAGAGCGACATCGTCTCCAGGACGTGCTGGTGGCGATCAAGAACCGGACGACGCTCGACGCCAGCCATCATCACCGACGCGAAAACTCCGAGTACTACCTGAAGCCGCCGGCCGAGATGGTGGAGCTATTCAAAGAGTTTCCGGAGGCGCTGGCCAAGCGGAACGCTGTCGATTTGACCTCACCCGCGACTTGGACTACCGCTTTCCGCAAAGCCCGGTGCCGGAGGGCGAATCGGCGGAGTCGTACCTGCGGGCACTGTGCCGGCAGGAAGCGGCGCGCCGCTATCCCCGCTTCACGCGCGAGATCGAGGAGCGGCTGGAGCAGGAGCTGTCGCTGGTGGAGCGGCACGGGCTTTCGGGCTTCTTCCTCATCCACCGCGAGATACTTCAGCTGGCGGAGCAGGTGGCCGAAGAAGTCCGGGGCCGCCCCAACCATGGGCCTCCCGGGCGCGGCCGCGGCTCCTCTGTTGGCTCGATCATCTGCTACCTGATCGGCCTCTCGCACATCGATCCGATCGCGAACAACCTCTTCCTGGGGCGCTTCCTGAATGAAGAGATGGCCTCCGTGCCGGACATCGACCTCGATTTCCCGCGCGATATCCGCGAGAAGCTGATCCTGCGCGTCTACGAGCACTTCGGCAAGGAGCACGTTGGGCTGACAGCGACCTTCCCCACCTATCGCATCCGAGGCGCTGTCCGCGAAGTGGGGAAGGCGCTGGGGCTGCCGCCGGCGGAGCTGGACCGGCTGGCGAAGGAGAGCGAAGGCGGTTCTGCCAAACAAACTCGCGAAGAGATGGGGCGCCTGGAGCACTACCGCGAGCGGTTGGGATCGCCCCTCTGGCGGCATCTGGCGGACCTCTCGGAGCAGATCGCCGGCTTCCCTCGCCACATCTCGCAACATGTGGGCGGCATGGTCATCTCCTCGCGGCCGCTCATCGAGCTCGTGCCGCTGGAGCAGTCGGCGATGGAGGGCCGCGTCCTTATGCAGTGGGACAAGGACTCCGTGGACGACGCGCGCATGATCAAGATCGACTTCCTGGCGCTGGGGATGCTCTCCGCCGTAGACGAGACGCTGGAGCTGATCGAAGAACATCGCGGTAAGCGCGTAGACCTATCGCGCATTGACTTCAAAGACGACCGCGTGTACGACAGCATCTGCGAGGCAGATACGATGGGCGTCTTCCAGATCGAGTCTCGAGCGCAGATGCAGACGCTGCCCCGGGTGCGGCCTCGCACGCTTGAGGACCTGACGGTGCAAGTCGCGATCATCCGGCCGGGACCGATCGTTGGCGGGTCGGTGAACCCGTACATCAACCGGCGCATGAAGAAAGAGCCGGTGACCTACGACCACCCGTCGCTGGAGCCAGCGCTGGTGGAGACGCTGGGCGTGATCCTCTACCAGGAGCAGGTGCTCCAGGTGGCGATGGCGCTGGCAGGCTTCAGCGCCGGTCAAGCGGAGAGCCTGCGCCGGGCAATGAGCCGCAAGCGCTCGCGGGAGGCGATCGAAAAGCTGAAGGAGCAGTTCATCGCGGGCGCGTTGGAGCAGGGAGTTTCGAAACAGGTGGCGGAGCGCGTGTTCCAGAAGATCGTCGGCTTCGCCGAGTTCGGCTTCCCGAAGGCGCATGCCGCCGCCTTCGGACTGTTGGCCTACCAGACAGCGTGGCTCCGGACGTACTACCCGGTGGAGTCGCTCTGCGCGCTCTTCAACGCCCAGCCCATGGGCTTCTACGCCCCGCACGTGCTCGTGAACGACGGCAAACGCCACGGCGTGCCGGTGCTGCCGCCGGATATCAACCTGAGCGGCGCGAATTGCGCGGTTGAGGAAGTGAGCAGTGGGAAATGGGAAATGAGTATAGGGGCGACTCTTGGGTCGCCCACTGGAGAACTAACCACTAATCACTATTCACTAATCACCGATCAGGCCGTCCGCATCGGCCTGCGCTACGTCCGCGGGCTGAGCGAGAAGAAGGGCGCGAAGGAGATCGAGGACGAACGCCGGGCGAACAGCCCCTTCCGCTCGCTGTTCGATTTCGTGGAGCGCACGAGGCTAAAGCGGGAGATGATCGAGAACCTGATCGCCTGCGGGGCATTCGATAGCTTCGGGCTGGAGCGGCGGGAGCAGCTCTGGCAGCTGGGGCTCATCTACCGCTCAGAGGGACGAAACGCGAAACAACGGCAGTTAGCGCTGCCCTTGCCGGTCGAGCAGGACATGGTGCAGCTTGAGCCGATGAACGATTGGGACCGCATGCGGGCGGAATACGTCATCCTCGGTATGTCCCCGAACGTGCACCCGATGACGTTCCTTCGCCCTCGACTGCACGAGGGAATCGCTTCCAGCGGGATGCTGGCGTCGCAGCCCGATGGTACGCGAATCGAGGTGGCGGGCCTGGTGGTCTGCCGCCAGCGGCCCGGGACGGCCAAGGGGTTCGTTTTCCTGGTGCTGGAGGATGAGTTCGGGCTGGTCAACGTAATCGTGAAGCCGGACACTTACGAGGCGCAGCGGTCGCTGGTGCGTGGGGAGCCGTTCGTCATCGTGCGGGGCGAGCTTCAGCGCCGCGACGGGATCACGAACCTGATGGCGGAGTCGTTCGTGCCGCTGACGGCCGGCGGGCTGGCGCCGGCCGCGCACAACTTCGGCCACGGCGGCCACGGCGGAAGGCACTAGCGCCCCGCCGCGCTTGCCTTAGGAGAGGCCCTCGATGCGTGTATGGCGACCACACGACGCACCGGACCGTTCTCTTCAGAAGCCCTGCGGCGCAACGAACCCCCTCGTCAGCGGGGCCAACTGCCTCGCGATGTGCAAAAGCTCAGGTTCCGACCAGCACGGACCAATGAGTTGGACCCCGATGGGAAGCCCGTCCTTGGAAGCGCCGAGCGGCATGACCAGAGCGGGATGGCCGCTCGCATTGAACGGCGCAACGTAGGGGTGGCAGTAGTCGTTGTAGGGCCGCATGGCGCCATCGAAATCGAGCGCGCTGCCCTCCTTGCAGCGCTTGAACGCAGGACCATACGAGACGGGAGCGAGGAGCACGTCGTGGCTGCCGAAGAACTGTTCGATGTCCTCGACCAGCGCACGCTTGATACCGAGGGCCGCTGCGTAGTCCTGCGTATTCATCTTGAGCGCGCGACGCAGAAACCGCACCATATGCGGCTGCCCCCTGAGCAGACCGCGCGCAACGAACATTGGGAAAATCTTGCGCACGACCCAGGGCATGTCTTGTCCGATGGAAGCACCGAGCAGCTGCACGAACACTTCGCTGGCGCGCGGGTGGATCGCAGGCGCCGCCTTTTCTACCCGAGCGCCCGCACGCTCGATCCGAGCAGCAAGTGCAGCGAGCTGCTCGCGCGTCTCAGCGCCTGCGACATATTGCTCGAACCCGTCGGTCCACGCAAAGCGCAGTTCCCCTAGCGAACGGCCCGACGGTGGACCCCAGTCGACCGGTGCGATTTCGAAATCGGAGGGATCCGGGCCGCGTATGATCTTCCACAAGAGTTCGAGATCATCAATGGAACGGCCGAGCGGCCCTGGTTGCCCCATACTCACAAGGAAGCCGCGCGCCTCCTTTGGCAAGGGCATCCCCCCGTATCGCACGATGGTCTTATCGGTCGGCTTGAGGCAGAAGACGCCGCAGAAGTGCGCAGGGACCCGCAGCGATCCTCCCCCATCAGCGCCCAGCTCCAGCGTCGTGAAACCAGCAGCGACCGCCGCCGCACCGCCACCCGTGCTGCCACCCGGCGAGCACTCGAGTCGGTAAGGATTCTTGCCCTCTGGATAAATGTCGCCTTTCACCTGATAGCCCTGGAGGTAGGCTGGTACGTTCGTCTTGCCAAGAATGACCGCGCCGGCGGCCTTTATTCGTCTGACGAGCACTCCGTCCTCGGACGCGATGAAATCCTTCATGCGCTTCGAATTGAGGGTCGAAGGCGTATTCGCGATCAGGAACTGCTCTTTGATTGTCACGGGCACGCCGTGAAGAGGCCCCCAGCTCTGGCCGCGCGCAAGCGCTTCGTCCGCTTCCCTTGCGCGCGAGCGCGCGTCTGTTTCGAACAACTGAACGATGGCGTTGAGCTTGCTGTTGTGGGCGGCGATGCGCGCTAGGAACGCCTCTATGACTTCCGCCGAGGAGATTTCGCGATCGCGAATCCGCCGGGCGAGCTCGGTGGCCGTCGCATAGAAGAGATCGGGTGGAGTCGCGGTCGTCGTCATTGTTTGATGTTGCGCATGTTACAAGATGTCAAGCGACCTCGTCGACGGATGGACCCCGCTGGAGCAGAGTGCCCTGAGAGCAGTTGCGCCGACAAGATCGATGGCCGGCGCGAAGCCTGAGCCCGGCATATCGGTACTTGATTCTGCGCGCCGGCGTGTATATCGTCAACGCCGTCTAACGACTCAGCACTCGGCACTCAGCACTCACAAGGGAGGTTCTTATGGCATCCAGATGGGACACGCTGAGCGCAAACGGAACCGCGATGCGCTGCTACGTGAGCGCTCCGGATGGCACGGGCCCGTTCCCCGCAGTGATCGTGATTCAACACGCAGGAGGCGTGGACGAGTTCGTCCGCGGCATGAGTGACCGCTTGGCGTCGGCTCGGTTCGTCGCGCTGGCACCAGACCTCTACCACCGGGAGGACCCCAACTCCAGCGATGACCCGCTGACGCGCATGGGGCGGCTGCGTGACTCGACCATCGTCGCGGATGTGAACGCGGCGATAGAGCACACGCAGGGCCTTCCTGAGGCGCAGGCCGACCGCATCGGCATCACAGGGTACTGCATGGGCGGCCGTGTGACGTATCTGATGGCGGCGAAAAACCAGAGCCTTAAGGCCGCCGTGGTCTGCTGGGGCGGCAACATCATGGTGCCCTGGGGCGAAGGCCCTGCGCCGTTCGCCCTTACTGATCAGATCGTCTGTCCCGTGCTCGGCCTCTTCGGCGAGGACGACCCGAACCCGAACCCGGCGGACGTGGCAAAGCTGGACTCGGAGCTTTCGCGGTGCGGCAAACTGCATGAATTTCACTCGTACGCAGGCGCAGGGCACGCCTTCATGAACGAGGGCCGGCCGAGCTATCGCGCCGAGGCGGCGGATGACGCGTGGACAAAGTGCATCGCCTGGTTCGACAGATACCTTCGGGTATGAGCGTCGAGTCCACCTTAAAGTGCGTCGTCTTCTGCTCTGATAAGCGGAACCTTTGCTCGCTGGTCGCTGAAGCCCTCGAGGCGCGGGTCGGGCCGGAGGATGTCTGCCGGCTGGGCGACGAATCGTTGGCCGTATATAGCGTAGCCGCACCGGACGAGGTCCGCGACTGGGCAGCCGAGGTCCTCGAATCCGGCGAGTCCGTGCTCGTAGTCGAATTCGAACGCTGGTCAGGCTACGGCGCGGGTGTGGATGCTGCCTGGCTGAGGAAGCGCGGGCACTAGCAAGCCAGAAGCCTACCAGCTTTAGGCCGGCAGATGCCCGCGATCTGCCGGAGAGCGTGCTGACGGGAGCTCATCCACGCCGACCTATCTGCTGTCGGCACGGTCCCGCCTTCGAACTGTCCATCTCCGGCGGGCAGCTCTGCGTTCTACTCCGGCAACTCCACTTCCGCACTGCCGTAGGCCACCGACTTTATCTCGGTCGCCTGGTCGATCTCGAACATGACCCAGCCGCGGGTCTTCTCACCAGGTGCCAGCTCAAGGCCTTCCGATAGCGCCGGCTCCATAAGCGATTGGGTCGCGCCGTAAGCGAAATCCTCGCTATCGATGAGCTTGAACGCGGCTACATTGACGTAGTGTACGAAATCGCGATCGCCTGGGTATTCGACAGTCACCTCCAGCGCCACGAAGCGACGCCCGGCAGCGGGCCCCTGATCCGGCGAAGCGGGCAGCCACGGGTCTACCAACTGGTTAACCGTCGCGTTCGCCTCGTACTGCGCCAGCTCTTCATCCACGTAGTCCTGATAATCGCCGAGATCGTTGGATCCCCCGCCGCCCAGCCGGCTGCCGCCGCCAATGAGTAAGATGGCCACGAAGACCAGACCAACCACGATAACGACGTTGCGCAGGCGATTAGATCCGCCAACTCCCGGCCTTGGCGGAGCGCAGTCGCGGCAGCGAATGCCGACGTCGCTGTGCACCATGCAGCGGACGCAAACGGGCTTCTCGCACCGTCCGCAACTTACCGATGTTTCTACGTCGCTATGCTTCGCGCAGCGCAAAACGAACCACCCATGAGGTTCTCTAACGACCCTACGTTAAGATACCCCTAAGCGCCTTGCAGTTACACAACCGCGAAGTAACGGTGAGGACGCCACTGCCGCTTCCAGATCGACGAAAGGCAGGGAGTGGCGGCTGAGTCACGCGACCTACTCTGATAACCCCCAGTACTCGGCCGCCCAGTCGCCTGCTATTGTGAAGTCCTGGCCCGACAGGTTCTCCCGCATGCCAACGACGTTCGGCTTGATGAGCCAGTGGTTGTTGCTGTGGCGGTGCGGTATTACTCCGCAAAGCTTGGTCGAGATCAGTTCGTTGATCTCCTTATATTGCTTGAGGCGCTCCGTGTCATCTGTGTTGAAGCGGGCCTTTTCGACCAGGGCGTCGATTTGCGGATCGGCGCAATTGTAGTGATTGGCTGATCCGCTTTCGAACTGCCCGAGAACCCAGTTCTCCGGGTCGGGATAGTCCTGGAGCCAGCCTGCATCGATCAGCTCAAACTGCTCGGCCGTATAACGGTCGTACTGTGTTGGAGCATCTACCGTCTCTATCTGAACATCTATGTTGAGCTGGGTCTTGAAAGCCTGCTGCAGGAACAGTGCGGTGTCCGCCGACTCAGGGAGGTCGATTGCCAGGATCGTAAGCTCTGGAAAACCGGCGCCGTCCGGGAAACCGGCAGCTGCCAGGTTCTCTCTGGCCTTCTCCGGGTCAAAGCCGGTGACGTCGTCGAACTCGTCAGGGGCGTGGCCACCCGTGACCTCGGGGATCCAGCTCGTGGTCGGCTCGTTGCCGCCCTTGAAGACGACGCGGTTCAGCTCTACGCGATCGATCGCCTGCGACAGCGCGAGCCGCACCTCTAGCTGGTCCAGCGGTGGTTTCTCCATCTGCAGACCTAGCGCGATAGTCGTGGGCGAAATCGATTTGAAGTACTCGTCCCCCTCTCCGAACTCGCTCACGATCGTCTCTAGCTGCGTAACGTCCACGCCTGTGGACAGGACCTCACCGGTGCGGTACGCGTTCGTGGCCTGTGCCAGGTCGTCGATGAACTTTATCGTTATTTGGTCGAGCGTCGGACTCACGTCCGCCGGGGCGGCCCACTCTGGGTTTGGCTCCAGCGTGACGCTGTCCCCGGGTTCGTAACCCGTCAGGATGTAGGGGCCGTTATAAGCCAGCTCTCCCGGCGCATCAGGGCCCGACGGCCAGGGATCGCTGGAGTTCGGGAGCAGGTGCATCGGCGAGGGGAAGGTCATATACAACGACAGGATGATCGGAAAGGTTGGCTGAGGCTCGACCAGCGAAAATTCAATCGTGGCCGCGTCAATCGCTCGCACACCTATCTCCTCCTCGAGGGCGGCGTCAAAGCCGGCTTCGTTGTTGTAGTGAGCATCGCACCCGGCGATGTTAGACAGAAGGTACTCATACTCGCCGGCATTGTCAGGGTTGCACGTGCGGTGAATTCCCGCCACGAAGTCGTCAGCCGTCAGGTCGTCGCCGTCAGACCACTTGAGTCCCTCCCGCAACGTAATCGTGAAGGTTAGGCCGTCTTCGGAGACCTGGGGCTTGGCGGCGGCCATCGCAGGTTGCGGGACGTTGTCTTGGTCCAGGGTGTAGAGGCCCCGCCAAAGCATGCGGTGAAGCGAAAGGTCCTGGTAGGCGCTTGAGATGTGTGGGTCGAGCGAGGAGAATTCGAAGCTCTGTACAGTCAACTCCCCCCCGTCGATCCGCTCGCCGTCGCCGGCCGGAGGTTCTCCGCCGGTAGACCCATCTTCATCGTCGTCGCCGCAGGCAGCGAACGCTGCGACAAAGAGGACGGCCGTCAGAGTTATGATCGCGCGCCACCAAGGTCCAGATCGAAGGCTCAAAGCGTCTCTCCTTTCGCTCCCAGGGTTGATTGCGACTATCTAACGGCATTTGTCCGGCCCGAACAAGTGCCCGGCACACACGATACGGCAGACGGCATCGCAGAGTTCTTCGCCTTTAGCCTTGACGACTTGTGGAGGCCAGAAGAGAAAACAAATGGAGCGGAAGACGGGATTCGAACCCGCGACCCCCTCCTTGGCAAGGAGGTGCTCTACCACTGAGCCACTTCCGCTCTCGTCCTAACATTATACCCGCGCGGACCACCCTCGCAAGAGCGCTTGACACCGGTGAACGCCACCCGGTAGCTTCCCTGTTAGCCCCTTTGCAGGAGGTTAGCGTATGCCGCGCTTCACAGCTGAAATCGAAATCGATGCCCCGCGCGATCACGTGTTCGCGCTGGCGGCCGATCTCACCAAGAGACCCGACTGGACCACGTTCGTCAAAGAAGTCGTGGTTACCTCCGGCGACGGCAAGAGCTCGGGCAGCACTGACCGCACGATCGCCAAGATCGGACCGCAGCGCAAGAAGTGGGAAGGCACTCTAACGCAATACCAACCAGGGGAGCTGCTGGAGCGCAAATTCGGAGGCTACTTCGAGGGTGAGGAGCGGATGGCGTTCACCCCAGCTGGAAACGGCACCCGCGTCAAGTGGTACGTGAATTACACCCCGCCGTTCGGCCTCCTGGGTAAATTCGGCGCGTGGTTCATGATGGCCCGAATCTATCTGAACGAGCTTGAGGGGTCGCTCGAGAACCTGAAAAGAGAGCTGGAGATCTAGCCCCGCGGCAGGCCGAGCCCGCGCAAGGCGATGATCTCGCGCTGCACCTCTGACGTGCCGGCGCCGATCGTGTCCTGAACCGCGGACAAGTGTCCGTGCGCGATCGCCCCGTCCCAGGGCGCGAACTGCGAATCGAGTAGGTATCCGTACGTCCCCAGGATTCGCATCCCGGCAAGATATACGCGCTGGGCAAGCTCCGTGTTGAACACCTTGCACATGGCCGCCTGGGCGCGATAGTCCGCTCCCTGGCCGTGCATCTGGACAGCGCGATGTAGCAGCAGTCGTGCCACCTCGAAGTCCACGGTGAGTTGAGCGAACGCCTGCCTGACCGTTGGATCGTCCCAGCGCCGCCCGCCGTTCGTGCCTGCGCGCGCATATCGAATGAGCGCCAGCAGAGCGCGCCAATGCAGGAACGGGCGGTAGATTGTGATCCGTTCCACGCCGAGCGCCGACGTCAGGACTTGCCAACCCGCGTTCTCTTGACCCACTCGGTCGGGAACCGGCAAGCGAACGTTTTCGAAAGAGACCTCGTTGAACCACGTTTCGTTCAGCAGGTTGACCAGCGGCCGCACCTCCACGCCGGGCGAGTCCATCGGGACGATGAAGACGGAAATGCCTGCGTGCTTGGTGTTCTCCCTGTCCGTGCGCGCCGCGAGCCAGCAGTATTCGCTCGACTCCGCGCCGCTTGTGAACACCTTCCGGCCGTTGATCACGTAGTCATCGCCCTCGCGAACTGCCCTGGTCTGGAGCGAGGCCAGATCTGAGCCCGACTCCGGCTCGGTATAGCCCAGGCAGAAGGTGATCTCGCCTCGGGCCAACCGCGGCAGGTACTCCCGTTTCTGCCGCTCGCTGCCGGCCGCGAGCAGTATCGGCGCCACGATAATGCGGGCGATGGCGTCGCTCGCGGGCCCGCCGTGGAGAGCGATCTCCTCCTCCACGATGAACTGCTCGCTGACGGGCCGGCCACCGCCGCCGTACTCGCCAGGCCAGCTGATGCCCAGCCAGCCCTTCGCGCCGAGCTTGAGCTCGAAGTCGCGGGCCGGCATGTACCCCGGGCGCATCGGCGCCGGGTCGGACTTGTGGCTCGTGCCCAGCTCAGCCGAGAGGAAGTCGCAGACCTCTTCGCGAAGCAGTTCTTCGTGTGGCTGAAGCCGAAAGTCCATGGCCGAATCAATTATACGGTGGGACTTCAGTTCTTTATAAAGGCTACACGTGAGCCGCGAACCCCGTTGCGTTGACGCCTTCGGGCGCCGCTGGGATAATGTGAATAGGCGATGCAGATTTCTACAATTGAAGTTAGTCTAAATCGCCTCAGGCTTGTAGCGTAAGGTAGGTAGTGGACGAGTTCGACCTCGTAGTCATCGGGGGTGGTCTTGGCGGGTATCCGACCGCCATACGTGCTACACAACTTGGCCTTACAGCAGCCCTGATCGAGCGAGATAAAGTCGGCGGCACCTGCCTGCACAGGGGCTGCATTCCGACCAAGGCATGGCTCGAAAGCGCCGCCGTTCTTGGCCGCGTCCGCAAGGCCGGCGCGCTTGGTGTCCGTGCCGAGAACATATCGCTCGACTACGGCACCGTGGTCTCCCATCAAAAGCAGGTCGTCGAGACGCTGCATAAAAGCCTTCGCTCCGTGATCCAGAAGCACAAGATCGAGATCATCGAGGGCGAAGGTCAGTTGCTCTCCCCAACACAGGTTGCTGTCAACGGACGAACGCTAACGGCGAAGCACATTGTCCTCGCCACCGGTTCGCGGCCGAAGGACATCCCGGGGATGGAAGTTGACGGCGAGCGCATCTTGAACAGCGACCACCTTCTCGAATTGCCGGAGATCCCGAAGTCGATCCTCATCGTCGGCGCAGGCGCCGTCGGATGCGAATTTGCCTCCTTCTATGCCGATGTTGGCGCCGAAGTCACCCTCATCGAGATGATGCCGACCGTCGTGCCGCTCGAAGATGCGGACGTGGGGCGAGCGCTGGCGAAATCGCTGGCGGCGCGTGGTGTCAACATGATGACCTCCGCGCGCGTCTTACCAGAGAAGACGCGCGTCTATGACAGCGTCGTGGAGCTCACCGTGGAACACGAGAACCAGGAGAAAACCTTAAAGGCAGACGTTGCTCTGTCGGCTGTCGGTCGTGAGGCAGTGATCGACAACCTAGGGCTCGACAAGACCGGCGTCCGGGTCGAGCGCGGCTGGGTGCAGGTAAACGAAAGCTACCAGACAGACGAACCTTCCATCTCCGCCGCCGGCGACGCCATCGGCGGACTGCTGTTGGCGCATGTGGCCGCGGCCGAGGGCTTCCTCGCCGCCGAGGCGATCGGCGGCAAGGCGGTGGACCGTCTCGACTACAACCGGGTGCCGCGCGTGACTTACAGCCATCCGCAGGTCGCAGCCGTCGGACTGACGGAGGAACAGGCGAAGGACGCGGGACGCAACGTCAAGTCGCAGCGGTATTCGTTCCGCAATAACGCAATGGCTCTCATTCAGGACGAAACAGAGGGCTTTGCGAAGGTCGTCTACGACGTCGATTCCGGCGACCTTCTGGGCGCCCACATAATCGGAAACAACGCGTGCGAGCTGATATCGGAGGCCGCGCTGGCCCGCTTCGTCGAGGCCTCGGCTTGGGAGGTGGGATCGAACATCCACCCACACCCGACGCTGAGCGAGGCCCTGAGCGAGGCGGCGCAGCTCTCCGCCGGAATCAGCATCTACTGGTAAGAGGGAGGCGATAATCTTGGTCTCCGTGAAAGAGATAGCTGGGGCGGCGGGGTTGAGCGGGGACCAGCTGCTCGACATCTACTACAAGATGCTGCTCGCCCGCACCGTCGGCCAGCGAGAGCGAATGCTAAACCGCATGGGCAAAGGTCCGTTCGCCGTCACCGGTGAGGGGCACGAGGCTGCTCAGGTGGGTTCGGCTTACGTCTTGAAGCCGGGCCACGATTGGATCGTTCCATACTATCGCGATATCGGCGTCGCTTTGACGATCGGCCAAACGCCGCGTGATCTGCTGCTCGCGCACCTCTCGCGGGCAGAGGACATCAGTAGCGGCGGCCGGAACATGCCCTCGCATTTCAGCGATCCTGCTTTGCATATCGTCTCCGGCTCGGCGCCTGTGGCGACGCATCTGCCGCACGCGGCCGGGATAGCGCTCGCCTCGAAGCTTCGCGGAGTCGATGAAGTGACGGCGGTGTACACGGGAGACGGCGGTACGAGCACTGGCGACTGCCACGAGGCAATGAACCTCGCCGGCGTCCACAAGCTGCCTGTGATCTTCGTGGTAGAGAACAACCAGTACGCCATTTCCGTGCCCTGGCGGAAGCAGGCCGCCGTTGAGAACGTTTCCGTCCGCGCGCAAGGCTACGGGTTCCCGGGCGTCACGGTGGACGGCAATGACGTGCTGGCCGTCTACACGGTGATGAAGGAGGCGGTCGAGCGCGCCCGGGCCGGCGATGGTGCGACGCTCATCGAAGCGAAGACATATCGTCTCGTCCCGCACACGAGCGACGATGATGACCGCCGCTACCGCCCGCGAGAGGAAGTCGACGAGTGGAGCCAGAAGGACCCGCTCGTGCGCTTCAAGGCGTGGCTTGGGGAGCACGAGATCGCGGACCAGCACAAACTGGACGAGCTCCAGGAGAAGGCGGCGCGCGAAGTCGACGAAGCGACCGAGTACGCCGAGAAGGCGCCTACGCCCGCGCCGGAGTCGGCTCTGAGGCACGTACTTGTAGACAAGCAGTAATGGCCGGGGTGGAAAGGATGAATCTGGGGGAATGACAGCAATTAAAGAAGCCGCAAGGACGTTCGGTCTGACCGAAACTCAGCTATTGGACATCCACCACAAGATGCTGCTTTCGCGCGCTCTCAGCGTGCGACAGCGGGTGCTACAGCGAATGGGTAGAGGCCCCATGACCTTCAGCGGTGAAGGGCACGAGGCGGCGCAGGTCGGCTCGGCCTACGCGTTACGGCCTGGCGTCGACTGGGTTTTCGCCTACTACCGGGATGTCGCCGTTGCGGTCACGATCGGGATGACTGCGCGCGATATTCTGATGGGTTTCTTCGCACGGGCGGACGACATCAGCAGCGGGGGACGGAATATGCCCTCGCACTTCAGCAACCCGAAGCTGCGCATCGTCAGCGGTAGCGCTCCAATTGGCACACAATTGCCCCACGCGGCGGGCGCTGCCCTCGCCTCGAAACTGCGGCGGCTCGATGAGGTTACCGCCGTCTACTTCGGTGACGGCGCCACCAGCACCGGCGATTGGCACGAGGCGATGAACTTCGCCGGCATCCACAAGCTGCCCGTGATCTTCGTCTGCGAGTTCAACAGCTACGCCATCTCCGTGACTTGGCGTAAGCAGGCTGCAATCGAAGACGTCGCCATTCGCGCCCAGGGCTATGGCTTCCCCGGAGTAACGGTAGATGGCAACGATGTACTCGCTGTTTACAGCGCGATGCTAAAGGCTGTCGAGCGCGCCAGAGACGGAGAGGGCCCGACGCTCATCGAAGCGAAAACCTATCGGCTGGTGCCCCACTCCAGCGATGACGACGACCGCCGCTATCGCACTCGGGAAGAGGTGGAGGAGTGGTCGGCCAGAGACCCTATATCCGCGTTCGCGCGCCAGCTAAAGGAGATAGGCGCTCTCGATGATAAGCGCGAGAAAGAGCTGAACGACCGCGTGAACCAGGAGGTGGACGAGGCGACGGAATACGCGGAGAAAGCGGCCACCCCAGAACCGGCTTCGGCCCTACGCCACGTATTCGTGGAGGAAAGGAAGTCCTGATGGCTGAGAAAACGATGGTAGAGGCCGTCCGCGACGCAATGTTCGAGGAGATGAAGCGCGACGAGCGCATCATCGTCCTGGGAGAAGACGTCGGCCAAGGCGGCGTCTTTCGCGCCACGGAGGGATTCGTCCAGGAGTTCGGCGAACAGCGGTGCATGGACACGCCGCTGGCTGAGTCGTGCATCGTCGGCGCCGCGATTGGCCTATCTCTCAACGGGATTATCCCGATTGCGGAGATACAGTTCGCGGACTTCAGCCACCCGGCGTTCGACCAGATAGTGAGCGAGGCAGCGCGCCTGCACTACCGCTCGAACGGCACCTGGAGCTGCCCCATTGTCGTTCGCACGCCGTACGGTTCGGGCATCCACGGCGGCCCCTACCACTCGCAGAGCATCGAGGCGTTCTATGCGCACGTGCCCGGGCTCAAAGTTATCTGTGTGGCCTCGCCATACGACGCGAAAGGGCTGCTGAAATCGGCGATCCGCGATCCCAACCCCGTCATCTTCCTCGAACACAAGAAGGCCTACCGTGCCTTCCGCCAGGAGGTGCCGGATGAGGACTACACGATCCCCATCGGCGAGGCGGAGGTCAAGCGCGAAGGCGGCGACATGACGCTGGTGACGTATGGGATGATGACGCACCACTCGCTCAAGGCGGCGGACACGGTGCAGCAGGAAGACGGCACGGCCGTAGAGGTCATCGATCTGCGGACTGTATCGCCCTGGGACAAGGAACGGGTGCTGGAGTCCGTTAAGAAGACCGGCAAGGCCCTCATCGTATACGAAGACAACATCACCGGCGGCTTCGGCGCGGAAGTAGCCGCGACCATCGCCCAGGACGCCTTCGAATACCTCGATGGGCCGGTCACTCGCGTCGCCTCGCCGGACGTGCCCATCTCGCCCTATTCGGGCATCCTGGAAGAGTACATCCTGCCGAACCCGGAGAAAATAGCCGAAGCGATCCGCAAGCTCGCCGCTTACTAGACGGAGGGAGGGCCCGCATGGCGTTCACCCTGACGATGCCCGAGGTGGGCGAAACCGTCACTGAAGGCACGATCGAGCGCTGGCTGAAGCAGCCCGGCGACAAGGTTGAAAAGTATGAGCCGGTCGTCGAGATCAACACGGACAAGGTCAATGTCGAGTTGCCGTGTCCCGTCTCCGGCACGCTGACTGAGATTCTCGCTCAGGAAGGCGAAACGATCCCGGTGGGCGCTGCCTTAGCCACGCTGGAGACGGCTGAGGGTGAGGTGCCGGCCGAGATCGCGCCGCTGGTGCCGGTTGAAGAGAAAGGTGAAGCCCTCCCGGCGCAGGCGCCGAAGGAGAAGGCGACGGTGGCGGCGGCCGCGGAGGAGCCCGTGCCGGGCGCATCTACTGTCGCGATCGCCCCCGCCGCTGACGGCCGTGACGGTGCGGGCGAACGCCGACGCGCAACACCCAGAGTCAAGAGACTGGCGGAAGAATTGGGCGTGAACCTGGCGCAGCTCACCGGCAGCGGCCCCGGCGGGCGCATCGTCGAAGAAGACGTGCGAGCAGCCGCCGGCGGAGCGCCTGCGGCTGCGCCCGCCGCAACGGCCACGGCGGAACGCGCGCCGGCGACGGAGCGGGCGGCGCCGGCGAAACCTGGCATCGACGAGGAAGCCGTGCCGCTGACGAGCATCCGTCGTACGATCGCCCAGCGTATGTCGGCCTCCGCCTTCAGCGCCCCGCACGCCTGGCTGGCGATTGAAGCTGACGTCACGGACCTTGTCGCCCTTCGCAACACTTCCAAAGAGGCGTTCCGGCAGCGTCACGGCATCGACCTCACGTACCTGCCTTTCATGGCGCACGCGGTCGCTCAGTCGCTAACGGAGCATCCGTACCTCAACGCCTCCTGGGCTGAAGACAAGATCATCCTCAAGAAGCGGATCAACCTTGGAATTGCCGTGGCAACCGACCGCGGTCTTTTCGTCCCCGTCGTTCACGACGCCGACCGCTTGAGCGTCACGGGGCTCGCCCAGGCGATGAATGAACTGGGGGAGAAGGCCCGCAACAACAAGCTGCAACTCGAAGACGTCCAAGGCGGCACGTTCACGCTCGACAACACCGGCGCCTTCGGCTCCATCATCTCCATGCCTATCATCAACCACGGGCAGTCTGCCATCATCACCATGGAAGCGATCACCAAGCAGCCGCGCGTCGTTGGCGGGGACGCCATCGCCGTGCGCTCCGTCGTTGCCGCCGGCCTCTCCTTCGACCACCGCGTCATGGACGGTCACCTGGCTGGCGCCTTCCTCCAGGCTGTCAAGAAGCGGCTTGAGGCCGTTGGCAATGCCACCGGCCTCGACTGATGGGTGGCTCTAAAGAAGCGACCTCCTCGCCCGGTCATTCTGAGCGACGACCGGTTCCGAGCGCGGAAGATCGCTGTCTCGCGAAGGAATCTCGGGTGGGGCAGACACCCGCACGTACCCGGCGGAGGACGTCGGTCTGCGAGGCTCGATGGCTCGGGCGCGTTGAATACGAAGAAGCCTGGCGCCTTCAGCGTGACCTGGCGGTCCGGCGCGCGAGGGGCGAGATCCCTGACACCCTCCTCCTGCTCGAGCACCCCGCGGTCTACACCACCGGCAAGCGCAGCGCGGGCGAACACCTGCGCCTGCCGGAGAAGCCGTTGGGCGCGCCGCTGATCGTCTCCGATAGAGGGGGCGACATAACATTCCACGGCCCAGGCCAACTCGTCGCCTACCCGATTCTCAATCTGAGGACCGCCGGGCTCGGTGTCGTGACCTACGTCCGCAATCTGGAAGAAGTCATCATGCTTACGCTACGTGACTACGGCATCGAAAGCGGCTTGGAGTGCGGACTGACGGGCGTGTGGGTGGGAAACGAGAAGATCGCCGCGATAGGGGTCCGCGTGAGCCGGCCCGGCGGCGCTGCGGGCGGGTGGGTGACCACCCACGGCCTCGCCCTCAACGTCGATGTCGATCTTGCTTGGTTCGACCGCATCGTCCCCTGTGGCATCGCTGACCGCGGCGTGACCACGATGCAGCGCCTACTGGGTGAAGCGCCTCCGCTCACCGATGTTGCGGCGCGTCTAGCCGCGCATTTCGGAGAGGTCTTCGAAAGCGAGATACTGGTCAACGAGGCGCTGACCGCGTCTCCCACCCAATCAGTGACCATCTGACGACGCAGCGCCGTCGATTCCGAGCGCCAGGCGGGCGAGCCGCTGGACAAGAAGCGCGACGTCCTCAGGAGTGCGCGCGTCGCCTGCGAGCGTGTCAAACGTCGCGAAGCTGGTCAGCGCGAACAAAACGTCGAGCGCGTCCTCAAATGAACCCTCGGCCGGTTTGCCATGCTTCTGGGATATCCTGCCGAGGACTGCACGAAGGATCTGCCGCCGGCGCTCATCGCGGCTACGAATGCTTCCCTCGAAATCGAGGTCGAGCGCGGCCATACCCCGTATACGCCGGGTCACCAGCCGTTCGGCTGACCAGAAGCTGCTGAATGCATCGATCAGTCCGGCCAGCGAGTCGAGTGGCTCCGGCTCCGACATGACATTCGGCAGTCGGCTTCGGAAGTGGCGGCCGCCCAGCGTATCGAACAGCGCCTCGAGCAGGCCGACCCTCGAACCAAACTGGTAGTAAACGGTCATTCGCGCAACGCCCGCCTGCTTTGCAACTGCGTCTATGGAGAAGGCGCCGCTCTCAGTCATAATCAAATCACGGACGGCGGCGATGATCCGCCTGCGGGTTTCTTCGCTGGCCGCTTGGCGCTTTCCGAGTCGATAAGGTCTTGGGCTCATGGGCTTGACATGAATTTAATTAGATGATATATACAAATTAATCCAACGTCAAGCAACCTGCCCGCCCAACCGGGGGCGCAAGAAGGAGGCAGATGAGATACAGCCCGTCGAGGTCGCAGCCCGTGTCTCTGCGTATTCGCCGCCATCGGCCGAATGCCGTTGTCAGTTTTGGCATCTGATTGTTCCGAGATTGGCCGAACAATTACGCATTTCACCGGAAGAGCCGGCGACCTTGATCCCATACGATGGGGTATCGGAGTAACTGTGACCCTGGTCACATTTGCAGATCAATAGTGTCGCGTAGAATCGGTTGCGTTGCGTCCCGCGCGAGTGCGGCACAGAAGAGGAGGAGGAATGACTCTCACCCAACCAACTGTTACCTTAGACAACGTGCGCCCGGATAGCACCGGCCCCATCATCGAAGCCGTCGACGTCGTCAAGACGTATGACACCGGCCGCGTTCAAGTGCAGGCTCTTCGCGGTGTCAACCTATCGATTGACCGCGGGGAGATGGTCGCGATCATGGGCCCGTCGGGCTGCGGCAAGACAACGCTGCTCAACTGCCTTTCCGGCCTCGATATCATAGATCGCGGTCGCATTTCCGTCGAAGGCGTGGACTTGAGCACCATGTCCGACGACAAGAAGACCGAGTACCGCGCCCGCCGTATGGGTTTCGTCTTCCAGTTCTACAACCTGCTACCCGTGCTCTCCGCCGTCGAGAACGTCGAGCTTCCGCTGCTCGTCTCCAGCGTTCCGGCCAAGGAAGCGCGGCGCAAGGCGACCGAGGCGCTGGACATCGTCCACCTCGTGCCCTGGGCCGAGCACAAGCCCGCCGAACTGTCGGGCGGCCAGCGTCAGCGTGTGACGATCGCGCGCTCCCTGGTCAACCAGCCCGCCATCGTCTGGGGCGACGAGCCGACGGGAGACCTCGACAGCACCAACGCAGCCGAGATCATGGACCTGCTCGTCGAGCTGAACGAGACGCAGAAGCAGACATTCGTGCTCGTCACTCACGACCAGGGAATCGCCCGGCGGACCCAGCGCATAATCCGTATGCAGGACGGCCAGATCATCAGCGATGAGCCGGTCGCGAACGGCAAGGCCGGCATTTCGTCGCCGTCATCCCCGACCCAGGCCGAGACCGAAGCGGTCTAGGAGGCGATCATGGACTCGCTATTCGGCCTTTCAATGAACCTCATCATGTATGTTTTGCTGGCCCTGCTGGCGGTGAGCTTGGCCGTCATCGCCTACATCATCCTGCGAAACCGCATTGTCTTCCTGATGGCGTTGCGCAATATCCCTCGCAGAACGGCGCAGACGGTGCTGATACTGATCGGCCTCATGCTGAGCACCCTCATCATTTCCGCCGCTCTGTCCACCGGCGATACCGTCGATCACGGTATGACCAACCAGGCCTACACGCTCATGGGCCACATCGACGAGGTGGTCATGCCGCCGAGCCTCCGTGACGACTGGCTCTACGAAGGCGACAGCAGCCGGCGGATCTCCCTACCTCAGTACCGCGAATTCCAGCAGGCTCTGGGAGCGGCGAACGATCCGAATATCGACGGGTCGACCGGTGTGTTGTTTGAGGAAGTACCCGTCTTCAACAACTCAAGCCGGCTGAGCGAGCCCGCGGTGACTTTCGCGGGCGTCGACGCGGATTCGCTCGACGCGTTTCCGGACATAATCTCGGCAACCAGCGGAGAAACCCTTGACTTGGCAGAGCTGGCCGCCAACGAAGCCTACATTAACAAGAGCGCCGCCGATGAGATCGGAGCCCAGCCGGGTGAGATCGTGCAGGTCTACGTGCAGAACCAGCCGCACGACTTCAGGATCGTTGATGTCGTTGAGGACCGCATACTGACCGGCGTCGGCCGGCAGGACTCCCAAGAGGGGCTCGTCACCCGCCTTGACACACTCCAAAACCTGTTCGGCCACGAGGAGCTAAGCTTCATCGCCGTTTCGAGCGAAGGTGGCGTTCGTGACACAAGTGAGCTAACCGAACCAGTCGAAACGCGCCTGCAAGGGGTAATCGACCAGGGTGGGCTCGCCCTGGCAATCGGTAAGTCCAAGCAGGACAGCGTGGACCTGGCGGAAGACATAGGCAACATCATGACCTCAATCTTCCTGATCTTCGGGCTATTCTCCATCGGTGCTGGCGTCCTCCTCATCATCATGATCTTTGTCATGCTTGCTGCGGAGCGGCGCTCAGAGATGGGCATGGCTCGCGCGGTCGGTATGAAGCGCAGTCACCTCGTGCAGATGTTCACCTCGGAGGGAATGGCATACAACGTAGTTTCGGCCATGATCGGCGCAGGGCTTGGCATCCTTGTCGCGATCGGCATTTCGTACCTGATGGGCGCTATCTTCGCGAACGAACTCTTTGGACTGAAGATAGAACCGTACGTCAGTCCGCGCACGCTGATCATCGCCTACAGCCTTGGCGTGGTGCTTACTTTCCTCAGCGTGGCGATTTCATCCTGGCGAGTTTCAACCCTCAACATCGTCTCGGCGATCCGGGGGACCGAGGAGCCTCACCACGGCGATGGGCGGCGCAGGATCAGCTGGCGCTGGATACTCATCTCCATCCCGTTTCTGGTCATCCCGCCGCTCGGGTTGTGGTTCCTTCTGCGCAATGGACTCGGACTGCCCTCCGCCTGGATCGTCTCGGGAGGCGGCCTCCTCTTCGGCTTTCTCTTCTTCCTTCTGGGGATCACCAATAATTCCGCCTTTCCTTTCGCCCTGGGCTTCTCTCTCATGACGGCCGGCGCCGCCGTGCTGCTCAGACTCCTGAAGTTCCCGGAGCGCCCGGCCTACACTGCGGCGGGGTTGTTCCTCATCGTTCTCTGGCTGCTCACGGCCGGTGGGCGTCTCGAGTCCATCTTTGGACCGCTGAATGGAGACTTCGAGATGTTCTTCCTGAGCGGGGTCGCGATGGTGACATCGGCCACGTATGTCCTCATCTACAATGCGCACTTGCTGCTGGCGGTAGTCTCCAGACTGGGCGGAGCCTTCGGTTCCATCCTGCCCGCGATGAGGACCGCGGTCGCCTACCCGTTGGCGAACAGGTTCCGCACGGGCATGACGGTGGCGATGATCTCACTTGTAGTCTTCGCGCTGACAATGATGTCAACGATGAACTACAACTTCGACAAGCTCTTCCTCGCCGATGATTCCCGCGGCGGCTGGGACGTCATCGTGGCAGAAAACCCAAACAACCCGATAAGCGATTTGCCTGCCGCTCTGCGGGACAACGGCTCCACCGTCGCAGACCAATTCAAGGCGGAGGGCCGCCTGAGTCTCCCGGGAAACTCGACCGCCAGTCAGGTTGCCGAAATTCAGCCGGGGGAGCAACCGCAGCCCGAGGAGTATCCGGTGCTTGGAATGGATGCCTCGTTCGCGGATGCGTTCCAAATCGGGATGGACCACCGGGCCGCAGGCTACGATTCCGACGAGGCCGTGTGGGAGGCCTTGCGCACCCGCGACGATGTTGCCGTAATCGACAGCGGCGCCATCGACAGCGGATTTGGCCCGGGCGCCTTCGACTTCAGCCTTGCTGGAAGAATCAACGAGAGCGACGAGACGTTCGATCCGATAACGCTCCAGATCGAGGAGCCCAACGGCCGTCTCGTACGCGAGGTTCAGCTAATCGGGGTCATGACGTTGGGAGCGAGCGGTAACTTCATCGGCCTTTACGTCTCGGACGAGGCATTTCGGTCCGTATTTGGCGAGCCTGAGCTTTCCGTGCACTACGTCAGTCTGACCGATCCTGACGCATCGGGAGACGTAGCGAAGGAGATAGAGGCGACGCTGTTCACCGCCGGCGTCCAGGCCGACTCTCTGAAGGAGCTGGCTGAGGAGCAAGGGGCCCTCTTCCGCAACTTCTTCCGCCTGATGCAGGGCTTCATGGGCCTCGGCCTCCTCGTCGGCATCGCCGCCGTAGGAGTAATCGCGTTCCGCACCGTCGTCGAAAGGCGGCAGCACATCGGCATGCTCCGCGCCATCGGCTACAAGCGCAGCACGGTGGCGCTCAGCTTCCTCATGGAGTCGTCATTCGTGACGTTGCTCGCGATCTTCTCGGGAGTAACGCTGGCGATTCTCCTGGCCTACGCCCTGGTCACGAGCGGTGAGCTCGCGGAGGACGCGACCTATCACGTGCCCTGGGTTCAAATACTTATCTTCGCCGTCGTCACGTACGTGGCGTCGCTCGCGATGACATGGATCCCCGCCCGCCAGGCCAATCTCGGACGCCCGGGAATTTAGCCCGCTGCCTTCAGGCTCCGCAGGCTATTCGACAGCCGACAAGTGAAAAGCGGGTCGTCAACGGATGATGAACGAATAAACGAATCTAGGCGTCACCGGTGTGGCGGATTCCAGACATAGCGGCGGACTCTGAGCTTCCAAGAATCGAGGCTCTTGGGGCGCAGTACACGCCTGTACTCAAGGCGCTGCCGACCGAAGTTGAGTAAAACTCCAACTTCAAAGCCAGTTGCCGCAAGATACGTGATAACCTGTGCCTCTTCCTCGTCCGTCAGCATATGTGATAGCGCCTTCTCCTCCACGATGACGCTGCCGTCTACGAGGTGGTCCAGGTAGAGCAGACCGACCACCGTGCCGTCGACGATATCTCGACCGCTTTCTCTTCTTCGTACGACATTCCGGCCTTTTCCAGCGCGAGTGAGAGTGCCTTGTGATACGCAATTTCCTGTAGGCCAGGTCCGAGTGCGTTATGCACTCCCATCGCGCCCCCGATTATCTTGTACGTGAGGTCCTGGCTTGGTCCCTCGACACTCATTCGCTTATTCGCTCCGAATCCGCTGACGATTAGCACGCGGCTCTACGGAATAACCCCGCCCTCCTTCAGCGCGACAATTCCCTCCCAGTCGTAGCCCATCTCCAGCAGTACCTCCTCGGTATGCTGCCCAAGCTCCGGGGGCAGGCCTTGCGCCTGCCAGGGCGTGCCCGAGAAGTCCGCCGGCGTCGCCACCATCTCGACGCTGCCCTCGGGGCCCGGAACGTCGACGAAAGCGCCCGCCGCCCGTACCATCGGGTCGTTCACAACTTGGTTGATCGAGTTGACCGGCGCCCACCAGACATCGTTCGCCGCAAAAGCTTCCGTCCATTCCGTCATTGGCTTGGTGGCGAAGACAGCATCTAGCTCGTCGACCAGCGAAGGGGCGTTTATGCGGCGCACCTCGATGTTCCTGAACCGCTCGTCTTCCATCAGGTCCTCACGGCCGACAGCGCGGCAAAGGTCGCCCCAGTGCCGGTCGGCCTGGAGCAACAGTAGCCAGAACCAGCGCCCGTCGCCCGACTTGTAGCAGTCGATGATCGGGTTGACCGCGTGATGACGGTCATACGTCAGGATTGGAACGCCCAGCCGCAGTGCCAGCATGAGGTCCCAACTAACCATGTAGCAGCCGACCCGAACCAGCGGCACGGACACGCGCTGGCCTTGTCCTGTCTTCTCGCGGTTGTAGAGGGCCGCGCAGATCGCCCCCGCCGTCATCTGCCCGGTCATGTGGTCACCCATGCCGCCGCGCTGCTGCGTGATGTCGCCACCTGGCGGCGTCAGCGATGCCCCCACGCCTGCCTGCGACCAGAAGGCACCGATGTCGTACGCTGCCGTATCCCGCGACTCGCTTTCTGGACCGTAACCGGTCACCTGTGCGTAAACGAGACGTGGGAACCGCTCGTACAGCTCCGGATACGTCAGGCCGAAGTCTTTCAGCACGCGCGGCCTCATGTTCGTGACGAATACGTCCGCCTCACCGATGAGGCGTAAAGCGATCTCCCGCGCCTCTTCCTTCTCGAGGTCGAGGACGACGCTGCGCTTACCGCGGTTATCAAGCTCGAACGGCGGGTTCAGCGCGACGGGAGTGCCCATGAGTGACGCGAACAGCCCCCGGAACGGATCGCCGGTAGGCGGCTCGAGCTTAATGACCTGCGCACCCCAATCACCCAGCATCGCGGCGGCGGAAGGCCCTGCCACCCACAGCCCCAGCTCGACAACTTTGATTCCTTCCAAAGGACCCGCCATCGTTTACCCTCCGCTAACATACCTTCCCGCTCATCCTGAGGTATCGAAGGAATGAGCGGAAGATGGCCTGCCGCTACTCCACGAACCCAACCCTATCTGGCGGGATTGAAGCACGACTTTGGTGCCGGGGGGCAGAGTCGAACTGCCGACACCGCGGTTTTCAGCCGCGTGCTCTACCACTGAGCTACCCCGGCACGTGAGCCATTCTACCAGCCCGGCTCGCCCGTGCCAGCATCACTGTTCCCCACTGCCGCTTCGCGGCGCCGGCGAGGGCGCCGGCTTCAGCGATGAGCAGTACGCCGCCGCCGGCGCTACTCTGTGCCCAACGCCTCGCGAGGTAGCGGCCGCGGCTGACCTGCTGGTCAAAGTCAAGGAGCCCCTCGAACCCGAGTTTGCGCTTCTGCGCCCAGACCTCATCCTGTTCACCTATCTGCACCTCGCGCCTGCGCCTGCGCTCACACAGGCCCTTCTGGATTCCGGCACGCAATCAATAGCCTACGAGACCGTGCGCCGGCCGGACGGCTCGCTGCCGCTGCTGATACCGATGAGCCAGGTGGCTGGCCGGATGGCAGCGGAGGTGGCGGCGCAGTTCCTCAAGAAGCCGGGCCCGGGCCGCGGCAAGCTCCTCGGAGGAATAGCCGGCTCGTCTCCGGCGCGCGCCCTCGTCGTCGGAAGCGGCAACGTCGGAACGGCGGCGACACGGGTTCTCCTTGCTCTCGGCGCGCGGGTTACAGTGACCTCGACGGACCTCCAGCGCCTTGCTGGCCTCGAAGCCCAGTTCCGAGAGCGCATTTCGACGCGAGTGACCAGCCCGCACGTCCTCGAAGAGGAGCTGCGCGGGGCGGACGTCCTCGTCGGCGCCGTGCTCGTGCCCGGCGGTATCGCGCCGAAGCTAGTGACCTGCGAGATGGTGCGCTCGATGGGGCTCGGCGCCGTGATCGTGGACGTCTGTATCGACCAGGGAGGCATCTGCGAGACCTCCCGCCCCACAAGCCACACCGATCCGATATACGTTGAAGAAGGCGTCGTTCACTACTGCGTTCCGAACATGCCGGGCGCGGTGCCGCGGACGTCGACGGAGGCGCTCACGGCCGCCACGCTCCCGTTCGTGCTGAAGCTGGCGGACCGTGGCCTCGCTGCCCTTCACGAAGACGGCGCCCTGGATGCGGGCGCAAGCACAATTCACGGCAAGCTCGTCGCGGAAGCGGTGGCTCAGGCGCAGGGGCGAGAATACACGCCGTTGGAGCAGGCGCTGGCAAGTCATTAGCCACCGGCGAACAGCTAACGTCTTGCGGCTGTAGCTGCGGGTTTCAACCCGCAGTGGCGTCACCAACAGCCACCAGCCAGCGGCCAACAGCCAACAGCTAACAGCCAAAAGCTAACGTGCTACAATTCACGAGACCATGCCCGCCCTGATTCTCGTGTCGCCGGAAGCTCTCGGGGGAAAGACAACGGTAGCAGTGGGGCTGGCGCACAGGATCGCTTCCGAGGGCAGAACGCTCGCCCTGAACCGCCTCTCGGACGACGAACATTCCGAGGCGGACGCGGCGTTGTTTGCGGCTCTGGAGGTCATCAGCCGGCGATCCTGCTGCATCCCTCGAACAGGGCCCGGACGCGAGAGCCATCGTCGTCGCCGCTGCTTCTACGCCGGCTCGCGAGCTTGCCGAATACTGCCGGCCCCTGGGCGATAGACTGGCCGGCGTAATCGTCAACAAGACGCCCCGGAAGCGTCTTGAGGCCGTTCGGGCGGAGGCGGAAGCGGCGGGACTCCGCGTGATCGCGATCCTGCCGGAGGACCGTCTTCTGGCCGCGCCCGTGCTCCGGGATGTCGTCCTGACACTCGCCGCACACGCGGAACACCTGGACAACGGCGGCCTACAGCCTCTGGGGTGTCCGATTATCGCCACCATCAGCGCTGACCCAGGTCAGGGGTATTTCGCCGGTTACGGCGCTTCGGCGGTCATCGTCAGGAGCGACAAACCGGACCTCCAACTGGCCGCGCTGAACGCCGGCGCGAACTGTCTCATCGTTACCGGCGGGCTGCCCATCCTGTCCTACGTACTCGAGCGCGCGGAGGAAGATCAGATACCTCTACTGCGCACCGGCATGGACACGATATCAGCCGTTCAGAGCATCGAGGGAACCTA
>WNGA01002602.1_pt1 | contig 27773 bp, 34 predicted proteins | sample 5400061 | NCBI WGS metagenome assembly WNGA01 (sample SAMN13153366, study PRJNA577476) | soil metagenome | isolation source: 100 cm soil or saprolite under grassland replicate 2 | place: USA:California | collected 2016-06-15
AGGCGGCGTAATGCGTGAAGGGGACGTCATGCCCGATGAAGGCTTCACCGAGCTGGCCGGGCCGCGCGTGGCGTTGCGCCGGTTTCACCCCGATGATGTGGCCAGGTTCGTGGCGTACCGCTCGTCTGAGCAGGTGGCCCGCTTTCAGAGCTGGGACGCGCCGTATCCGCGGGAAGAGGGCGAGCGTTTTATCCAGGAGATCGCGAAGGAGCATCCCGATACGGCCGGGGAGTGGTTCCAGTTCGCGGTGGTGCTGCGTTCGACCGGGCAGCTGATCGGCGACTGCGCGGCCTTGCCGCATGCCGATGACCCCCGCCAGTGCGAGATAGGGTTCACGATCTCCCCTGAGCATCAGGGCCACGGCTACGCCAGCGAGGCCGTGCGCCTGCTGCTGACCTACCTGTTCACCGCGCGGGGCAAGCACCGGATCACCGCCTGCTGCGACTCGCGGAATACGGCATCGATCGCGCTGCTGCAACGGCTGGGCCTGCGCCGGGAAGCTCATCTGCGCGAGAGCGTGTATGCCCTGCTGCGTGATGAGTGGCAGTCCGGGTGACGGTAAATTCACACGTCCGCATCTGCCGCTCCGCGTGCGCGACTGCCTAGGCCCAACTGATGGTTGACGGGCCCGGTTTGGCTTCAGGTGATGCTTGACGGTTTCTAGGGTCCCGGCCGTGTGGCCAGGGTTGGGCTGGCTTCCCGGATAGGTGCCAGTCAACGCTGGTGCCGCGGCGGGGTCAACGTGCAGCGCCCGCAGCGCGCCAGCGCGAGGACGAATGACGTTGAGGCCCGCAAGGCCCGGCGTAGGCTCGGCTGGCCGGGTCCGGGTGCCGGGTCATGATGCCGGGGTGCGGGGGCCCGGCAGCAGAGCCGGACTACGGCCGGTGGTCCGCGGAGACGCGCTCAGGGTCAGCCGGGCGCGCATAGAGCTGGACGGCGCTCAACCCCAGGGTTCCATTAGCTCGGCAGCATTACGCTGCAACGGATCGGACAACTCCCCGGCTGCCATCGTGCGCGAATCCGTGACAGTTGTTGGGCGTCATCCCCGGTGAACATGTGGCGTCACCTGTTTGAACGCGACCGGGACCGGAATCTCCTGCTTGAAGGGCGACACCTTCGTGAGCATTGCAGCCCCCGCGATCTGCTCGGTTACGCGAGCAAGCCGGACAGCCGGTCGTCACGAAGAGTGAACAATCACGGGGCGCGAACCGGCATGCGCTTGGCGCCGATCGATTACGGGCGAGTGTGCTGGCGATTGCCGTGGCGGCGCAGATTGCCCAGGTCTGCGCTGTGGACGGGGAGGCTCAGGAGCCGGGCATAGGAGAGGAGGGTAGTGGTCCGGGCACAGCGGGTTACCTGCCGTCAGCGTGCGAGCGGGTGCTCGGCCGCACTCCCAAACGGCCGCCAGCAGCGTGCATGCCGGGCTCAGCTCCTGCCGGCCCTCGCGCCCGCCCGGCGGCGGCCAGGAATTGGCCCAGAAAGAGGAGGCTGGATTGGCCCTCGTTGCCAGGCCATTCTGCTCCTAGCGTGGTGGGTATCCGCTGACGATCGGAGGCAACCATGCGCCCGCTGATTACCGGGCTGGCCCGACCGCTGGACACAGAGAGCATGCCGTGGATTGCGACCGGCCCAGGCAAGGCGTTCCGTCCGCTGCGCTTCGCGGCGGATGGCTGGTCTGAGCTGATGCGGCTGGAGCCCGGCAGCATGGTGGCGTTGCACCGGCACACCGCTGATGTTCACGCTTTCAACCTGTCCGGGACCCGGGAGGTCTTCGGCACTGGGGAGCGGGTCGGACCCGGCAGCTACGTGTACGAGCCCGCAGGCAACGTCGACGAGTGGGGAGCGGTCGGTGAGCAACCGTGCATCGTTCACATCAAGGTCACCGGCGCCGTCGAGTACCTTGGCGAGGATGGCCAGGTCATCGAGACCGTGAGCGCGGAGACCCAGCGTGCGGCCTGCCTGGCCTGGTGCCGCGAGTACGGTGTCCGCCCTGCAGAGCAGATCCTTGGCTGACTCAGCGATGCTGACCCCGTGGCGCTGGCCGCGGCGCTGCGGGGGCGTGGCCGCGCCGTCCGGCTCTGACCGCAAAGGAAACCATTCGTGACCACTTCAGCCCGCACCATGTGTGCCATGTGTGCCTCCAGCCACGATCCGGCCAGCCTGGCCTGCGAAACCGTCCCGGTCCCGGACCCAGGGCCGGGGGAGGTGCTGGTGGAGGTTCATGCCACCGCTGTCACTGCTGGCGAGCTCACCTGGCCGGAGAGCTGGCCTGCCATCCCCTGCCATGACCTGTCCGGCGTGGTGGCGGAAACGGGCAGCGGGGTCCCCGGCTGGCGGCCCGGTGATGAGGTGTATGGCCTGGTCGGTTTCGACCGTCCCGGCGCTGCGGCCGAGTACGTCACTGCGCCGGCCGCGGACCTGGCCGCCAAGCCGTCCGGTGTCAGCCATGCCGAGGCCGCTGCCGTTCCCCTGGGTGCGCTCACGGCCTGGCAGGCCCTGCACGAGCACGCGCGGCTGCAGCCGGGGCAGCATGTCCTGGTCCATGGTGGCGCCGGCGGCGTCGGTACCTACGCTGTCCAGCTCGCGGCGCTGCACGGCGCCCGGGTGACCGCTACGGCGTCCGCCCGGGACGCGGAGTTCGTCGCCGGGCTTGGTGCTGATGACGTCCTCGATTACACCGGCCGGTTCGAGGATCATGTCCATGATGCCGACGTTGTGGTCGACCTGATCGGCGGCGAGGTCATGGCCCGTTCGTGGCCGGTGCTGCGCAGTGGCGGGATTCTGGTCGCCATCGCTGAGGAACCTGGCAGGGATCACGGCGGGCGCGATGACGTCCGCGGCGTGTACTTCGTCGTCAAGCCTGATGGCGGCCAGCTACGCGAACTGGCCGCGTTAGTCAGCGGCCAGCGGCTGCGCCCGGCGGTCTCGGCGGTCTTCGGGCTGGGCGACCTGCCAGCAGCCTTCCGGGCACAACGCCCCGCCCGCGCTCCCGGCAAGGTGATCATCAGCGTCGGCCGCCCGGCACGCCCGGTATAAGCCCGGCCCGGGCCCGCCTGGCATCGCCGCGCCCGGCCGGCGTGATATGCCGCGGCCAGCCAGGCAGCCACGCCGGGCAGCAAAACGTGAGCAATGCACTCGCTGTCCTCACTGCCGACGCCCATCTTCTCGGTGGAGCCGATCAGGACGGCGACGCTCCCGGCCCGGCAGGCGGCAAACAGCTCGCCCTTGTCCCGGTCGGTCCTGGCCTCGTGCACGAACCGGATCGCCCCGCGGGGCAGCCCGCGGGCAGCGAGCTGGCTGCGAAGCTCGTCGTAGACGTTCCAGCCGTCGCCGGGCGTGCCGAGATCGCAGAACACCAGCTGCAGGCTGCCGCGGACCTGGGTGCCGTGACCACCGGCGCCAGAGCAGGTGTCGTCGCGGTGCGCTTCCCAGATGGCGGCGATCCGGCTGGCGGCGGCCCCGATCTTGCCAGGCACGGTCATCGGCTGACCAATCAGGCGCAGGTCCAGGGCAGCCCGGCGGCCGTCGCCGGAGACCTTCAGCATGTTGTCCTCTTCCAGGCTCACCGCCCGGTTACGGATCTTGTCAGCGCGCTCCCCCAGCTCGGCGACATACGCAAGCAGCGCGTCGCACGGCTGGACGACGACCGTCTCCGGGGCCCGCTGGCCATCGGCCGTACGCCTGGCCAGGGCCGGGGCAGGCAGGTTGAGGTCCTGGCCGGCCTTGATGTCGGCGGAGACATGCCACATGCGGAGCATCTCCGGCACATTCGTGAACTTGGCGAAGCGGGTCTTCTGCCGGAAGCTGCTGCCACCCTCCGGGGCCATTTCTATCTAAGTGACGGTCTGCCCGAACGTCGCGGCCCAGGCGTCGAAGTCCTCGATGCCCGCAGACTCCAGAAGGTCGGGCCGCAGGTAGTGCTGCATCACGAACGCCCCGGTGACGCTGTTGGCGATCGGCGTCGCGGTAGCGAAGGTGACGACCCGATTGCCGTTGCGCTCGCGCAGGTAGCTGATCTTCATGTCGAGGTCGGATGCGCGCATCGACCCGTCGATGGCCGCGTCCGGGATATTTGAGGGGGTTCGCAACTTTTCATACCCGTGTGCCTCGTCCACTTCACTGCTCGCCCGGGCCATTGATGACCGCATATCCCCTTGTCAGCGGCCATCGAATGTGGGCGACATGTCGGTGATATGTCGCGGGGCAGCCGTAGGAGGGGCCAGCCGCTGCCCGATGATGCTCAGATGTGCACGAAGACCGGTGAGCCGTTTCCGTCGAGCAGGACCCGTGCTCCGAGAGGCCGCGGGAGTGTCACGCTGATCTCGCGTGCCTCCGCATGTGCCAATCGGAAGCCAGCGGGCCCGATATCTTCGGGCACGGGCAGCAGAGCGACCGCGCCTCCGGCTTCCAGCACTTCGGTGCGGGGGTAGTTGGCGTAGGCGCGCGGGATGCCGGAGAAATTCAGCGTGACGGTTCGCTGATCGGCGGCGAGTTCTGCCCTGCTGGCGTGCCAGGTCAGTTCGTGTTCTTCCAGGCCGGGCGGTCGCCAGACCTGCTGGCTGATGCCGGGATCCAGAACCCATATCGGCTCGGGGACGCCTTGGGCGTGGACCTCCCAGGCGGGCAGTTGCTGCTCCCCGCGGTCGGTGAAATAACTGGTGGTGCCTTTCGCGGCCGCCGTCACCAGCAGCGGCTCCACCGGCGGCCCGGCTTCCTGGGGGTGAGGGCGCATGGCGTGGAGTACCTCGCCGGGGAAGGCGGGCACGGCCTCGATCAGGCCGCGAACGAAGGCGAGTTTCGCCTTCCCGTCCGCCGGGAACGGTCCCGCCCGCACCGCCGGGCTGAGCAACACCAGCGGGCGCGGGTCACGGCCGGAGGGGAAACCAGCCCACGCGTGCAGGTATCGCCGCACCTGCTCCCGCTGCTGGCTGGCTGTGCTCACGCAACAAGGTTAGGGCTCCTGAAGGTTAGGGCTCCTGCCGCTGACCCGGGCGGTATCATCAGCCCGCCCGGCGGCAGCGTGCTGGGGAGATACGCTCAGGTGCATGGGGTGCCCCCGCCGGCCGGGCTACTGCCCACAACGGTTTCCATCGCGACTGAGTCGGCAACGCGGGCTGTGTTCGACCGGCGCTGTTACTACGCGGCGGCTGGCCAGAGGCTCACTATCCGCTTCGCGAACTCCATGACCGTGTTGTCGCGCCATGGGATCTCCTTGACGCTTTTGATCTCACCAAGTCACGATCCCGCTATTTCATCGGTTCCTGGCAAGCCGGGGATGGGCATTGTAGACCAGTCGAAGGCTGTCTTTGCAGGCCAGCCTGTTACCGCGCCTGAGACCGGAGTGATGTCGGTGCCACCGCTGGAGGCCGGTGTCTATGTTCTGCAGGTTAGGGAGATGCCCACGACTTTCCGGGCAACACTGGTTGTTCAATAGCCCGGGCCGGTTGCCGGGAGACTCCTTGTGACAGCCGCCGCTTCCCTGGGACCGTGCGGGAATAGCTCGGCGACCCGGTGCTTGGTGAGGCGGGCGAGGTTGGCTCTGGCGGCCTCGAGTTTGCGCTGGAGGTCGTTGCGGGGGCGCCTTCGGCGAGCGCCGCCTGCCGTTGCTCCTGGCGTTTCCAGTAGTTGTAGTCCGCTCCGGTGAGAACGAAATGCTCGCAGGTGTGGCACTGCTTGCCGAAGGGGCAGTCCGCTCCGCCGGCGACCGGCTTGAAGGTGCACAGCCCGTGCTCGACCGGGACGACGGCGAGGTCGACCAGCAGGGCGGCGGCGGCCTTTTCGTCCTCGGTGGGCAGCAGGACGACTTCGCCGGGCGCGGCGGCGCGGGGCCCTTCACCCACACTTGCTGCAGGTAGGGCTCGACCTGGTTCCCGGCGATGAGTAACGGCACCGTCGGATATTGGAACTCTCGGAATGGGTGCGGTGTCGGGTTAATTCTCCGGCCCGGGTCTGTTCGCTGCCGAGCCGCGTGTGGAAGAGCCGGCGGCCCGGGGCTTTCCTGGAGGCCTTGGCCGCAACCCCGATCGTGTCAGGGTTGATCGCGGGTAAGCATTCACGTCCACCTCAGTGATCGTGATCGGCATTCCGCTGGCGACGCTGCCGGCGCTTTTCCGGTGATGGTGGAGGCAATCAGGTCAGCTGCTCGGAGTGGATCTCGCGGCACAGTATGAGGCACTCGGCGCAGATGGCTGCGTCACCGGGCGGCTTGCCGGCCGGGTTGCCAATGCTGGCGGCAAGGCCGGTGACTTGGTGGCGGTACTTTCCGCAGAAGCCGCATCGCTGTCGGCTCATGTCGCCGGGGACGCTTTGCAGGGGACCGAGTGCGGTCTCGGCGGCCTTTCCGGAGCGGATGACCGTTTCGGCCGTCTCGACGCATTTCTCGCAGATGTAGATGCCCGGCCCGGCCACGAGCTTGCGGGTTTTCCGCTGTGGCCGCCCGCAGAAGGAGCAGGCCAGATCGGGCGGGAGCTGGCGGCGTCGCCCCCACCGCCGCCCCCCGCCGGCGGTCTCGACAATCTGGTGGACCCGCTGGTGGCTGAGCTCAAGCGCCGCGGCGAGTTCGCGCAGCGATGCCCCGCTCAGGTGCAGGCGGCGGACGGCGCGGTGAAACTCCGCCTTGGCGGTCTCGGCGGCGTGGTCTGCCTCGATGAGCTGTTCCTGCGCTCGCCTGGCCGCTGCCAGCAGCTCCTCATCCATGCTGTCTATCATATCTAGACGATAGACGAACTTGCAAGAATCGCTAGGTAATGCGGCCAGCAGGGCGGTCGCCTGGTCAGGCATCCCGTTGGGCCCGCGCACCGCGGTCATGGCGCGGTCGGGGTGGGCGGCATCCAGGGTTCCCGGGCCCGATCAGCTGGATGACGGGAACACGCTGCGTCATCAAGGATCCTGGTGAGGTGGGCGCCGGCTGACGTCGGCAGCATAGGTCATCCAGTCCCCGGCGGAGGCGCGCTGCCAGGCGACCGCGACGCTGACATGGATGCCGAGCATACGGGCGAGGATCGCGGCGGGAATCTCGGCTGCGAGGGTGAACAGGGCGGTGGACCGGTCGCGGCCGGCCCCTCCCATCGGACGGCACCGAAGGTCAGGCGGGCGGCGTACCGATGAGCGACGGCCCAGCGGACGAAATGGCCGGTTTCATCCCGGTAGCTGACCTCACGCGCCGCCCACCTGTCGAGGTCAGGCTGGGTGCAGGAGGCCGGCGTGAGGCCGCCGCCGGCCAGCCAGTCCAGGAAGTTCACCGCCGAAGTGATATGCGAGCGGACGTTCAGGCATTGCAGGTGAGAGGCGCGAGCCCCGCCCAGGCGCTGCCTCAGCCGCCGCAGGTGATGCCAGATCGCGTACCCGTGCAGGACCCGTCGCTCGCCCGGGTCTGCCCTGGCTGCGAGGGCCGCGGCGATCCAGCGTTCCAGTTTCACGAGCCGCTCGTCGCGCCCGGGCAGGACGCCGGCGGCGACCAGGACACTGCGCAGGTGATCAAGTGTCTTGCCGGGCGGCAGCTCGTCAAGGATCTCGTGGGTCAACGGGCGAGAGTCGCAACCGATCTGGGAGAGGATCTCCCGGACTTTGGGGCGGTTCAGCCAGGCCATAGCCATGTCGGGCCGTTCAGCGCCGGTGAGGGCCCGGTGAAGCGGGGCAAGGCCGGCACGGATCTGGCCGGCCTCATCGGCGATGAGGCCGCGGATCCGCTGGTCCAGGGTGCAGCGCTGGCAAGGGCGCGGGCTGAGCAGCCACGTCGTCTTGCAGGCCGGGCAGCGATCCCAGAAGTCGGGGTCGGGGTTAAGGCACTTCGCGCACAGCGGCGCCTGGCGGGTGCCGCCCCGCATCGGGGCGATGACCATGCAGCCGCTGCACCGGGCCCACCGGTTCTGGCATGCATCGCACCATGGCCGGCCGGTGGCACGGGAGATCTCACACCGCGCCGTCTTGTTGCAGATTCCGCAGGCCAGCACGGGCCGGTGACGGCAGCCCTGGCACAGCGGCCCGTCCGACGAGCGGACCGCGACCCGGCTGCGGTGACCGCACGCCGAGCAATCCTCAAGGTTGACCGGGTCGCTGACCAGGCAGTTCGGGCACAACGGCGCGCCGCCGGCATCCCGTGCGGCCGGCTCGCGCACGCTGCCGCAACGCGAGCACGGGACAGCTCGCTCCCGCGCGAAACAATTCCGGCTGCACGACACCACCGTCCGCCGGCACTGGGAGGCCGCCCGCAAGGTCAACGCCAAAGGCGAGGCCGTCACCATCGTGCACATCACACATCGCACCCAGCGCGTCGCGGACAACACCAACGACGCAAACCTGCAGGTCAACAGCCTTCCCGGGTCGGCGGCTCAAGATAATCCAGCAGCAGATCGGCCACCGGTGGGGTCGTCCACGGCCGGCTACACGAAGGTGGGCAGCGACTACCTGCAGGCCGCGCTGGCCCGGGCGCTGCAGCCAGCCTGGGCGGCAGGCGCCAGCACCGGCCAGCAGTGAAAGGGAGATAGTGATGGCGCGCAAGCTCGGCTACCTGTGGAACCTGCGGCTGCTGATGGCCAAGGCGGGCATGTATGCCACCAGCGACCTGGTGCCGCTGCTGGCCGAGCGGGGCGTGGTGCTGTCGGCGGCGCAGGTGTACCGGCTGGTGACCCAGACCCCGGAACGGCTGTCGCTGCCCACGCTGATGGCGCTGTGCGACATCTTGGGCTGCACCCCCAACGACCTGACCGAGCCGGCCGCCGCCCCGCCGGCGAAGAAGGCGTCAGCGGGCGGGGTGGCCCCGGTCCAGGCACTGAAGGGGCGCCGGCCCCGGCGGGCGGAGATCACCGGCCGGTGAACGAAACCGGCGGTGAGCAGTGTGCCCGCTGCGGCCGGGCCGCGGCGGTGCTGCCGGGGCGGGTGGCGGGCGGCCGGGTGTGCGGGAACTGCCTGCAGATCCTGGCCAGCGAACCATGCGCGGGGTGCGGGGGGCGCCGCCCGGTCGCCGGTCGCGGCAGCGACGGCAGACCCTGGTGCACCAGGTGCCGGAACCGGGCGCGCGCCGCGGCGACCGACAATCAGCGGCGGCGGCTGATCATCGAAGCGGTCACCGCCGCGGACCCGGCGGTCACCGCCGAGGCGGTCGGCGCGGCGCTGGCGGCGGCCGGGTCGCGGCGGTCGTTGCGGCTGCTGGCCGGCCACCTCGCCGCCCACCCCGACGCGTTCACGGCCGGCCCGACCAGCACCCTGGCGGTGCTGGAGCGGTTCGTCACGGCGCTTGCCGAAGCGGGCGCGCGGGTGACGGTGATCCACCCGGTCTGCGAGCGGTGCGGGCGGCAGCGGCGCTGGCATGCCCGCACCGCGGGCGGCGGGCAGTGCACCACCTGCTCGGCCCGCACCCACCGGGCCGCCTGTTCCGCCTGCGGGAAGCCCCGCCACGCCGACCGCTGTGACGCCGAGGGCCGCCCGGTGTGCTTCAGCTGCGCTGGGCAAGCCCACCAGGCCCGCCGCCTCGGCACCCTCGCGGCCGAGATCGCCGCGGCAGTCATCGCCGCCTGCCCCACCGCCGATCCCGGTGCGGTCAACGCAGCCCTCGACCGAGTGGCCCCTGGCGTGCCCGGCCGGGCCAGGCTCACCGCGCTGGTCCGCAACGGCCCTGCGCTGGCCCAGCCAGCCCGCCGGCAGGTGCGGGTCGCGCGCCTGCTCGCCGAACTGCGCCGCGAAGGGATCAGCGTTGCTGCCGCGTTGTGCGAGGACTGCGGCGGCCCGGCCGACCCGCTGGTCATCGACGGCCCGATCGCCCGCTGCGAGGCCTGCGAGCACGACCCCCGCCGGGGAGGCTGCCGCTGCTGTGGCACCGGCAGGGTTGTGCTCGATGACACCGGCCGCTGTCGCCGCTGCCGCGACCGGCAGGAGCCGCGCTGCGCCCGCTGCGGTGCCACCGGGCCGCGTACCTGGATGTGTGAGTCCTGGTTGTGTCACCGCTGCGCGCTCGGCGCCGAGTTCGACGCCCGCGCCGGCCCGCCCGATCGCCTGCCCGCCGCCCTGGCCCAGGTCCGGGCCGCGGTGACCGCCGCCGGCAACTTCTACATTGCGCGTACCTGGTTGCGGGCCAGCCCGGGCGGCCTGCTGCTCGCCCGCCTTGCCGCCGGGGATGTCCCCTCACCCACGAAACCCTTGATGAGGCCCGGCGGCAACCGCAGCGTGGAGCATCTGCGCGCCCTGCTTGTCGCGGCCGGCGCGCTGCCTGACACCACCGGCCGGCGCGTTGAGCAGCTCGGGAGCTTCGCGGCCGGGCTCCTGGCAGCCGCCCGGAATCGATACTGGCGATACCAAGATCGTGCGGACCTGGCTGCGCTGGCAGGTGCTGCCCCGGCTGCGCCGCCGGGCCGAGACCAGCGCGTCGATGGCGCACAGCCTCAACAACGCCCGCCGCGCCCTGCACGCCGTGCTGGCCCTGCTCGAGGCCGTCCACCGGGACGGGCACACCCTGGCAACCCTCACCCAGGCTGACGTGGACCGCTGGTTCGCCCAGCCCACCGGGTGCTGCTGGCTGGCCCGCGGGTTCATGACCTGGGCCCGCGGCCGCGGCCACCTGCCCCGAACGGTCACCATCCCGCCAGCCCCGCCCAAGGTCCTCCGCCCCCCGCTGGACCACGAGGAACGCTGGTCTACCGCCCGCCGCCTGGTCACCGACGACACGATCCCGGCTGGCGACCGGGTGGCCGCCGGTCTCCTCGTCCTCTACGGCCAGCCGCTTACCCGCATCGCCCGGCTCGCCCGTGACGATATCCGCTGCGGCGGCGATGGCACCGTGCTGGCCGTGCTCGACGGCACCCCGGTGCCGATCCACGAGCCGTTCGCCACGCTGATCACCCAGCTGCCGGCCCGGCGTACCAACGGCGTGGCCAATCAGATTGAAAGCCCCTGGCTGTTCCCGGGCGACACGCCGGCCGGCCGGTCGGGCCGCTCATCCTCGCCAAACGGCTGCGCGCGCTGGGAATCAGCCCCTCAGCGATGCGGAACACCGCCCGCGCCCAGCTAGCAGCAGAGATCCCGCCCGCCATGCTCGGCGAGCTCATCGGGGTCGGCGCCACCACGGCCAGCCGCTGGGCTTCCATCGCGAACGGCAACTGGCTCGCCTACGTCGACACGCCGCCCGCGTCCAGCGCCCGCAGGCAGAAGACCACCCCACGGCGCCAGGCAGGAAGGTAGACCAGGCGGGATGACTTGCAACGTTCTGACGGTTCCGGTCGTGTAAGGAATGTGAGCGTGTCCGAGGAGGCACCGTCGGACTCCGGTACGGAGGACGCCTTCGAGGAGTTCGTGCGCGGTCGCTCGACGCACTTGTTCAGGCTGGCGCTGGTGCTGACCGGCTGGAACGAAGCCGCAGCCCAGGACTTGCTCCAGATCGCGCTCGAACGCGCCTACCGCCGCAGGCGGCTTCTGTTCCGGCACGGCTCCGCCGAGCCCTACGTCCGCCGCGTGCTGGTTAACGCCGCGATCGACCGGCGGCGCTTGCTGCGGCGCAGGCGGGAACAGCCGCTTGAGGCCGCAGCCGGCCTGGCGGTGGACGACCGGACTGGCCAGGTCGCAGACCGGGACCTGCTGCTGCGCGCGCTGGCCGCGCTGCCGCCGGGGCAGCGGGCGGTGCTGGTGATGCGGTACTGGGAAGACCTGCCGGACGCGGAAATCGCCGCGACCCTGAACTGCGGCGCGGGAACGGTCAGGAGCCAGGCGTCGCGGGGCCTAACCCGGCTACGCCAGCTAACCGGCGTCCCTTCGGCCGGACGGTCCGGGCATTCAAAGACGGGCAAGCATGATGAGTGATCTTGAGGAACGGCTCCGGGAAGCCATCAGCGCCTCCGTCGCCGGCGCCCAACCGTCGTTCAACGTGATCGACGCTGTGCGGCGCCGGCATCGCCGGCGGCTGACACGAGCGGCCGCGGCGAGCGGTGTCACGGTGATGGCCGTCGTAGCGGCAGCGGTATTCCTCGGCGTGCCGCCGAGCGGGCCGGGTCACCCAGCGCCTGCGGCCACCCGGCACTCGCCCCAGGCATCGGGACCTAGGGGAATTCTCACGGACGTTAGCTGTTCCAGCCCCTCGAGCTGTGTCGCTGTCGGGCAGCACTACCAACCTCGACCGCCCAACGCGCTCATCGAGCGCTGGAACGGATCCCAGTGGTCAATCATGCGGGGCCCGGCGCCGCCGGCACATACACATGCCGACCTCTCCGGCATCTCCTGCACGGGTGCCTCGAACTGCACCGCCGTGGGCAGCTCGACCCGCACCTCGCCACAACCGACCACCACGCCCCCGCCCACCCGCACCCTCGTAGAGCACTGGAACGGCTCGGCCTGGTCCATCGTGAAGAGCCCGAACCTGCCCGTGCCGTCCAACCAGCTTGGCGGTGTTGCGTGCAGCGGTACCTCGAGCTGCATCGCCGTCGGGGCGAGCGGGGACTCCGACGGGCTGCATCTCAGGACGCTTGTCGAGCGCTGGAACGGATCGCAGTGGGTCATTGTCAAGAGCCCCAATCCTGTTGGAGCGACGTACAGCTTCCTGTCGTCTATCTCCTGCCCAAGCTCCTCGAACTGCTGGGCGGTGGGTGAGTATTTTCTTGGCGGGCACCGGCAGAATCAAAATCGCATCCTCATCGAGCACTGGAACGGCTTTACATGGAAGGTGGCTGCCAGCCCGCAGCCGCCGGGTTCCATCGCCAGCTACCTCTCCGCCGTGTCCTGCACCGCTGAGTCGAACTGCGTGGCGGTGGGGACGACCAGATACTCCCACCGGAAGGGAGACTCCTACGGCGGGCCCCGGGAGTACACCTTGACCGAGCACTGGAACGGCTCGAGCTGGGCGATCGTCAGCAGCCCCAACCCGCCGGGGCCGCCAGCCGACGGGCTGGCTGGTGTCGCCTGCACGAGCGCCTCGGACTGCACCGCGGTGGGCGCTGGGGGAAGGCTCACCCCGCCGGGCAGCGCCGACGGCGCCAGCACTCTGGTCGAGCACTGGAACGGCTCCGCCTGGTCGATCGTGAGGAGCCCGAGCCCTTCCGCAAACAGCGGCCTTAGCCGAGTCGCCTGCACAAGCGCCCTGGACTGCACAGCCGTGGGCGGTTTCGGGGACCTCGACAACCCGGAAAGCCCCAGCACTCTGATCGAGCACTGGAACGGCTCCGCCTGGTCATTGGTGACCCCTGCGGCTTCCAGGTAATTCGCAAGCCGGCTGGTTCACTCGACTTTCGCAGTCTTGGGGCAGGAGACGGCTCAGCCCCGGCTCGCCTGGTTGATGATGGCCAGCGCAGCCGGGCTCGCCTGCCCGATGCGGTTATCTGGGCGCAGTACCCGCTGGCAGCCGCCGATCTCGACGTAGGCGACCAGGCTGCCCACGGCCCCTGCAGGTTGCAGCAGGGCGAACATGGCATGCGGGCGGTGGCACCCGGCGGAACTCCGGCCCCCAGTGATGCCCTGCAGAACCTTGGTCTCGGCGGTACCGCTGACCCGGCCGCCACCGACGAGGTAAGTGTCCAGCGGGCCGGAGCGGTCGCGGTAGACGCAGACCCTGAGCGATGGCGGCCGCGAGGCGAACACCGGCCCGCCCGCGGAGGCGTGCATCGACCCGCCACTCCGCACGGTGCTGTCCAGGAAGCCGATCATGTCCTTCCAGCCTGACGGACAGCCTGAGCGGATTCCCGCCCGGGTTTCGACCTGGACGCCCCGCCGGGCTGACACCGTTACCCAGCGCAGCTTCCGCACGGCGGTGCGGACCTGCCGCTGTGGGTTGCCGCACTCGCCGACGGGCAGCTTCGGGCTGATCACCCGCCCATCGCGCCCGAGCAGCACGAACGGTGGCACGGCCAGCCCGGGCACCGCGCACATCAGGTTCGGTGGCGGGATGACCGACGGCCGCCGCAGCGCGGCGGCGAGCCGGGCTAGCCCGCGGCCGGCCATCTGCTTGAGCGTGAACTCCCACAGGCCGTGACCGGGCACTTTCTGATCGGTCTCGATGCACCGGATGGCCGCGACCGGGGTGAACCCCGCAGGCAGCGACACGCCCACGGGATCATGCCGTGGCGTGCGGCACGGCACGTTCCGCGCCACCCGGGCGGACACCGTGCCTGCCGCAGAACCCGGCGCCGACGGTGCAGCGGGGCCGGCCCCAGGAACGCGCGCCGTGCCGCAGCCGGCCACCACAAGTGCCACGGCGGCCAGCGCCGCCGGGAGGCGCCATCCGGCCATAGCCGGCCTCGATTCCCTCTGCCCACCGCTGTGACGCATCCCGCGGCTCATCGGTTCCCCAGCATCAGAGAATGTGCCCTATACGGTCATACCGGCGGCGGCGCCGGGAGGGCGGCGGGCCGGGCGCGCCGCGACAGCGGGCACGTGCTCACGGACCTGAACGGCGACCCGGTGCCATCCGGCCGGCCGTCCCGCACCTCGTGCCACTCGCCAGCAACCAGATGGTGCGGGAGTTGCTGGCCGCTCTGCAGGTGCACCGCGCGGGGCGGGAACGCCCGCTCAGCGCCCGGGTCACACCGGCGGGGGTGGAGGAAGCATGCGCGCGCTAAGGGCCGCAAGCCCGCCTATGCCATAAGCTGCGTGCTGCGTTGTGCTAGCCCGGCGTCGTGCTCGAGAGTTTCAGCGACCAGTGCGCTCCTTCGTCGGTTGTCGCAAACAAGGCGATGGTTTCGGTGCAGTCGGTCTTGAATCCGGCACATTTGTCGATGTCGCTCACAACCCATCCTGATCCAGTGGTGGTGAATGACCCCCCACCGAGACCCCCGCGAGGCAACCCGGCTGGAGACACCGAGGCTTCGTCTGCCCCGTCGCCGGTTACCGTCACTACCTGCCGGGTGTCCATGGACACCGCTATCCAGGTGGCCGGGCCAATGACGGCGGGGAAGCCGTTGACATCGCCTTGGGGGGCGCCCATCGGGACAGTCGCCCTAAGTGCCCAGGAGGCGCCACCATCGTTCGTCTGGTAGAAGCCCAACACCGCCCGAGCCCCTTCCCCGCCGAAGATTCCGGCAAGGACGCCCGTGGGGGATGTGAATGCCGGGAGGGTGTAGGTGGCCTGAGCCCGGCGGAACCCGGCCGGGGGCGTGGCGGTATCCGCCCGCCAGGTCCGCCCGCCATCTCGTGTGACGTAGAACTTCTCGCTGGCATAGGTGCCCGGCTGCCCATCGGAGGTGAGCCAGCCGGTGTTCGGGCTGATGAACTCGACCGGCCCGCCGGTGGGCATCGGCAATTGCTGCCACGTCCTGCCGCCGTCGGTGGTGTGCAACAGGACGCCGATCGAGAGGCTTCCCGGGAGCGTCACGACCACCCAGCCGTGCTGTTTGTCCACGAAGTCGACGTGGGCGGAGTCTGTATCCGCGAACCCCGGGTCTGGCCGGCCGGCCGGCGAGGTCGACCATGAGGAGCCGCCGTCAGTAGTGGCACTGATCACAAGCTGCGCGCGGTTGCTGGCGGAGGAGGACACGACCCACCCGTTCTTGGTGTTCTGGAAATACACGCCCATGATCGCGCCCGCGGGCACCCCCGGCGGGGTGACAGCCGTCCAGGTCTGCCCGCCGTTCGAGGTCATGGAAAGAGCACCAGCGGTAAGGACCCAGCCGGTGTTCCCCCGCACCAGCTGCGCAGCCCGGACAGGGAACGAGGGAGCCCGGTGCGGGCTGGCGCTTGCGGATGCGGTGGCCTGCAGCAGGTGTCCCGCAGGCCGGGCGCCACATCCGGCAAGTGCCGGCATCAGGGCGACCGAGAGCGCGATCGTGCAGAGGATTGCCCTCATGCTCATTCGACGCCGGGCCGACCGGCTCCGTTGCGAGGATCAGCGGCTCGTTCGGGACCAGCATGATCCGTCCTGCTGGTTCCGTCCGTTCCCAATAGTCGCCAGGATCGACCCGTGTGAGCGGTGCCGGGTCAAGACTCGCGTAGCGGATGGCGCAGCGACGCGGAGAGAAGGCGGCGGCCGCGAGCTGGACGATCGGGCATGAGGAAGACGACATACCGCGCCAGTCAGCGGAGCGACCGGACTTGGCTGACCTGGGGGAGCTGTCCGGACGGGGCCTATTCACACGGTTCAGATATGGCACTTCCGCCACTCCTGTGACCGCCCTGGTTGTGCCGGCGGTCGGCCAGCCGGATGCTGCCGAACGGGACATTGCCTACCACCAGGTCGAACGAGCCTTCGGGAGCACGGGTAACAGCGAACGACTCGTTGCGGACGTCCGTGCCCGGGTACAGAGCCGCCGCGATCTGCGCGGTGACGGGCTCCAGCTCTATGCCGGTGAACTGCGCGCCGGCGGGGGCGAGGCCGATGAAGTTCCCGGACCCGCAGCCGGGCTCTAGCACCCGGCCGTCGGTGAAGCCGAGCTCCTGGACGCCTGCCCAAATGGCCTGGACCAGGTCAGCGTCGGTGTAGTGGGCGTTGAGGGTGTTGCGCGCGGCGGCAGCCAGCTCTTCGGGTGTCAGCCGCGTGGCCAGTTCCGCGCGGGCCCAGGCCAGGTCCTGCCGCGTGGCGTCGAAAACCTCCGGGACGGCCCCCCACCCTGACCAGCGGGCGAGCTGCGCCTGCTCGGCAGCTGTTGCCGGACGGCGCTCGCGCTGCAGGGCCCGTAGAGCGCGCAGCTCTGCGAGGTTGGCGCGGATGCGGCTGACCCCGCCGGACGGCGCGAGATCGTCCTGCCCGCCCGGCCGGAACCGCTGCCCGGCTAGCTGGGCCTGGCCAGCTCCTCCTGCTCGGCGTTCACCTGCTCCCACGACGGGTGGCTGCGGTCCACGATCACCGGCCTGCCCGGCGGGCTCGCCGCCGACTCGCTCCGGTTCCCCGGCTCCTGGTCGCCGGGTTCCTGGCCGGCTCCCGGTTCCGGCGGGAGCAGGATCTGCTCCGGCAGGATGATTTCCTCTGCCTGGAGGCGGGCCATGTTCAGACGGCCCACCTTGACCAGGTAGTCCTCGCCGGGCGGGTCGTCCCCGGCCAGATCCAGGGTCAGGTCCGCGATCTGCCGGGCCGTCTCCTCCCCCAATGCCGAGAAGAAGCTGACCGGTTCCTGGATCGATGAGTAGCGCTCCGGCAGCCACCGTTCCCAGTGACGCCGGGCCATCGTGCCGTAGTGATTCATCCTCTCCGGCTCCCTCAGCGGCCGGCTCCCACAGGTCCTCAAGCGAGAGCTGGCCTTCTATCTTGTCGTACCTCCGCCGCAGGGCCACTATGCCGCTATCATCTGGGCCCGCCGGTATCCCACCATCCGGGCGGCGCGTCCTGCGCCCTGGCTTCGCGGGGCTCGATGTGCTCGTCCTCGCTGCACTGCGCGAACGGCCCGCCCCGGCCGAGCAAGACGGTCAGGTGATGGTCCAGATGGTCCCGCAGCCCGGTCGCCATCCCAGTGCCCGGTTCCAGCCGCAGCGCCTCCCAGGAATGCCAGAGGGCGGTGAGCCGGGTGATGGCCTCGGCGTGCTGCCACCACTGAAGGCACCAGCGGTATTCGCCGCCGAGGGGCCGGCGGAACATCGGCAGGAACTGGCCGCTCACCCATGCCTCGACCGAGCCGTACAGCGGCTGCGGCGCGGGGCTGTCCTCCCCCTCGGCCGGGGCGGCGCCGGGAATCTCCGCTGTCATGCCCGCCGTCCAGCCGACGGCTCGCCATCGTCCGCGCCGCCAAGGCCGACGCCGGAGGATGCCGCGGCGGCACGGGCAGCCTGTTGCATTGCAGCCTGCGCGCGTGCAATGACTGCGGTGATCCGGCGGGCGTCCGGGCCGGCGTACCAGGGCCGGAGCCGGATCAGCGCGGGACGTGCGCCGGTGGCGAGCAGCAGTGCGGTGTCTGGGGACAGCGCGCGGATGTCAGCGGCCTGCAAGATGTCCTGACGGCGCAGCGTTACCTGCTCGCTGGCCCGGCCGTCGCCGTAGCTGGCCGAGCGGACTGCCACGTCGTGCCGGCCGACCAGGGTAGCCAGGTCGCGGGTCAGGCGCGGGTCATCGATCCCGGCGCCGATGACCTTCCGGGTGGCTGCGCCCCACAGGGCTGCCATGCCCGGCTCGCCCCAGACGCTCACGCCCTGCTGGTAGGACTGCAAGATGGTGACCGGCACCATGCCACGCGACCCGAGGTGACTGTACAGGTCGGGCAGGTCGGCGATCCGGCAGATGTTAGCCGCCTCATCAGGATCAGCACCATCGGCGGATCGAGCCGACCGCCCGCCATCTCCGCATGGCGGCGGCCGGCCCGCATCGCCCTGTCGGTCAGCGCCGCGATTAGCGGGGACGCCGCGGCCCGCGCCTCGGTCAGCAGGTACAAGGTGTCGCGAGAGGCCGCGAACGCAGCCGGGCTGAACGCCGGCAGATGCCCCGGCGGCGGGGTCACCCACGGCATGATCTCCTCATCATGCAGGCAGGCCGCCGCGGTGCGGGCGGTCTGGTAGATACCGTCCCGGGTCTCCGGGGCGCCGTGCTGCGTGCCGCGCAGCGACGACGCCAGCGCCCGGAAACCGGCACCGTCCAGCAGTTCCGCCGGCGTAGGCGAGGCCGTGTCATCCAGCCAGCGGGCGACATCACGCAGCGACCGGGCCGACGCGGCAGCGGCGAGGAACAACGCGCACAGCAGCTCCTGGGCGGCCGGGCCCCACAGGTCCCGCCGCCTGCCGTCGGCGACCGTCAGGACGAAATGGGCGGCCATCCGGTGCGCCGCCTCCACCGTGGTCATGCCGGCCAGCGGATCCCACCATCATTCCTGTCCCTGGCAGGTGATCCGCTGCGGGTCGAACAGCCACACCGTGCCGCCGCCTGCGCGCAGCTCCGCGGTGGCGGCCCACAGGTCCGCCTTGATGCTGGTGGCCACGACCGGGCCGGGCGCCGACAGCACATACGGGAACCCCCATCGCGGTGGTCTTGCCGGACCGCGGCGCCATGAACGCGATGATCGTGTCCTCCCACGACGCGAATAGGGCCGGGCCCCGGCCCGTCGGCCGCATGAGACTGCCCAGCATCAGGCCCGTGTCGGCCGGGGTGATCGTGTGCGGGCCGGCCTGCGCCAGTGAAGCCCGCAGCCTGGCCGCTGACCTCGCGGACGGGCCGCGGGTCAGGGGCTGGATACCCGGGTTACGCCGCAGCGCGGCAACGGGATCGCCGGGCCGCGCCGTCCACCGGGCAACGGCCCGCCACGAGACAGCGACGACGATGATCGCGGCGATCCCCAGCGCGGCGGCAAACGGGGCAACCAGGAGCGTCGGCGTGCCGGGCCACGCCCGGCGCGTTCAGGTCGATCGGCCGGGACGTCGGCCCGTCGAACACCCCGGCCAGCGACCCGGTGCACAGCAGGTCGAGGGTGAAGATCAGCCCGGCGGCGCGGTCCTGGTACCGGGCGGGCGTGCTGGCCCGCGCGGCGGACCGCAGCGTGTCCGGTCCCTGCTCGATGACGGCCAGCACGTCGCCGACGGTGGGCTCACGGGTGCTGCCCAGCCGCTCATCGAGCAGGTCGATGGTATGGCCCAGCAGTACCTCCTCGCCGTTGCTGAGCCGCCCTTCGCGCATCAGGGTGCACAGCGCCATCAGCAGCGACAGGCGGCGGCTGCGGACTTCCCATCCGCAACCAGCGCATCCTCGCTGCCTACGGCGCCCGCCAGGCCGGCACCGCGCGCAGAGCCGCGCTCGGCCTGCCGCCCAGAACCCGCAAGCGGCGCCGCCAGACCCTCGCCAGCCTCGCCGCCGGCCCGCCATAACAGCCCTAGGGTGCCCGTCCGCACGACACCCCAACGGCAGCCCATAGCCGCCGTATCCCATGCGCCACCACGCCGGTCCCGCGCGTCCAGAACCAGGCCCCCGCGCCCGCGCCGCCACGTACAAGATCATCTCAGGCCCGGCAGTCCCCGCACGCCCGGCAACTCAAAATGTCAGACCCAAACGTGAACATGGATTCTGGTGAAACGTGAATACCTCTGTGTGGTCAGGGGCGGGGTCGAACCGCCGACCTTCAGCTTTTCAGGGGTTCTGTCGCCCCTTGGACCATGCACCTCGAGCATGTACGCCAGCCCACCTCACCGGCGTTAGGGCTGTTCGGTGAGCTTGCACAACCACGATAGTAATCGTGCCGCCGTGTGTCGCGTAGTCCCGTTTGATCCGTGGGCTTCGTGTGGGGCGCCCCGGAGCGCGTATTTGTGGGCTATTTGTGGGCCTTATCCGAAGCCCGGACGGCTGCCATGCCGAGCGTCCGGGGCGATCAGCCGCTCGCGGATAGCCGCGCCAGGACTCAGGAAGTTCCCGGGCCCGGCAGGAGCGTGAATGCCGGAACATGACGCGGTCGCACGACGGAGAAGTGCCGGTGGTCGATCGTTGCGACTTCGGCCAGCCTGAGGCGCTCGGCGATGGCAATAACCGCCGCATCGACGATGCCCAGAGGAAGATCCAGATAAGCGTCCACCAGTTCGGCCATGCGCGGGATGTCGTCGTCTTCCAGCTCCGCGACCGTGAAGCCATCCCCGCCAAACGACCTGAGGAAAGTCACTTCCGCCTGTGGTCCCACCCGTGACTGGAGCAGGTAGCCGACTTCGCCCATCACTGGCGAGGGCACCAGAAGAGGCCCTTCAGCCTCGCGCAACAGCCTGATGCAGGCTTGATGCGCCTGGTCTTTGACGTTGCCTGCGGCTAGGAGCACGCCCGTGTCACAAAGCAGCACGTCAGCGGCCTAGCTCCGCCCTGAGGATCTCCTCCGAACGCTCAGCAAGGTCCGGCTCAGCCTCAAACGAGGCGAAAAACGGGAGATCCCTCCCAGCGCCACTGTCTTGCTCGACACGACCGCGAATCAACTCCAGGGCTGGCCGCAGCTCAGCCTCGGGAAGCTGATCAACTAGGTGGTGGAGCTCGTCACGCGTCGCGCTCATACATTCAGTGTACGGACAGTGCTCGACGTAGCCCGAGACCACGCCTGCGGCCCGGCATCGCCGCTGTGCTGGAGATCGCTTGCCCGAAACAGCACCCGGCACGCGGGACCTCTGCATCATCCCTGACCTGCCTGCCGCGCTCTCGGCGGCAGAAGCGGACGAGGCTGTTTATGGCTCGCCTTCCGGGTCAGCGAAGGGCTCATCACTCCACCGCCACCAGGCGTCTTCGCCCTCGATGTGAAGCAGGAACTCCGGTACCGGCCGACCGTCCGGTTGCAGGAGACGCACAGCTTCCCGGATACGGCCATACGCAGCCTCCCACTGCTCAGGCTCGTCATCGAGAAGATCCAGCCACCGGAGCTCGTCCTCGAAAAGCTGACGGACTTCCTCGAACCCGGCCGCTGGCCGGAGCTTGGCGTTGAGCCAGGGGAAATCTCCGCCTGTCACCACAAGTTCGGCAAGCAATTCGTCGCCGCAGACAAGCTGCCACACGCGGTCGGCTTCAGTCATGGGACCGATCGTGCCATGCGCCCGATCGGCGGCATGACAGGAAGCTTCAAGCTCTGCAACGATGCCCAGACACCGACCCACGGCCTGATTACCTTCTCCAGGCCGTGGCAACATTAGGGAGAAGGCGATGATGGCAATTGACCTGGCTCGTTACGAGCGGCTCGGCGAGCCGAGTGAGTCGGTGAATCTGACGCCCCGAGATCATCAAGCTCAACGTGAGCGAGAGGCGCTGAAGGACGCCGTTGATCGGCTGCTCGAAGAGAACCCGCCACACGAGCTCACTTCCGAACAGATCGAGAAGCTGCGAGCCATCCTCGGTCGTCCCACACCCGAGCAGGAACTAATGTGCTGGAAATTGCGGCTGTACTGCGGGCATCTGATCGAACAAGCCGCTCACTACACTCACACGACAGTGCACTCCGCCTTTACTGGATCAGCCAGGTGCCCTGAGTGCGGCCTTGACCCGGCAACGATTGTTGCGGCCGAAGCAGTCGGGCTTATCGGCGTTCCACAACAGCCGCCGACCGCCCGGAAGCGAGCGATCCGCCCGACTCGCGAGGACCTAGAACGGAAGGTTCGGGCTTTGGAGGCCGAGGTGGCACGCCTGCGTCGTCAATGAACTGAAGGAATCGCTGCGCGTTGGGCCTTCGCAGCCCCGAAGGCGCGCGACCAGCGGCAGAAGCGCGCATTCACGCCCAGCGCTGGCCATGCATAAACATACGGCCTGGGCCGCCTGCCTGCTCGTCCGTGGTCGGGATCGCCAACCGTGCGGAGAGCCCTTGATAACCGCGCGCCGAGCCGCCGTTCGGCGCGCGCAGTGGGCCCTCGGCGCTCATCAGCTGAGGCGCGCAGATGAGGTCGATCTGGCACACCACGGTTTCGCGCGAGGTGCCTTGAGGCGCCCGGATCTGCCGATGTGAGTGTCCGCTGAGCCGGGATATGCCGGTGATGGGGGGCAGGGATGAGCTCGGTCAGGGGGTCCAGACGGAGCGGTCGTGGGCGAAGTAGACGATCCGGGGATTGACTTGCTGAAGGGCGTCAATCCAGTCCGGGATGTCGGGCAGGGGCTGATCGTGCGCATCACGATGGGCCCGCCACGCGAGCTGGTCGGCGGCGTATTGCGTGGCCGTGTCGTGGCTTTGCCCCGCCACGATCACCGCCCCGTCCGGCCGGCGGACGATCAGTGACTGGTGGCCGTCGGTGTGACCTGGCGTCGGCATGAGAAAGACCCCGGGGAGCATCTCAGCCTGGCCTGTCACTTGTTCGAACCGGTTGCCATCGATGAGTTCGGGGAGTGTGTAATCAGGTGCCTGGCGGGCGGTGCCGAGCTCGATTTCCTGGACGAAGACGGGGATCTGGCCCAGCAGCGGGTTGCCGCCGCAGTGGTCGAAGTGCAGGTGGCAATTCGCGGCCAGCCTGATGTCAGAGATCTGTGCCCCGATCGCCGCAAGCGCCTCGCGCAACCCCACCCTGCGGGGGCGGTAGTGCGCGTCAACCTCGGGATGGGAGCCCATGCCGGTGTCGAACAAGATCATTTCCTCGGGGTGGCCGACGGCATAGCCCAGGCAGGGCTCGACTCTGGGCACCCCCGTCCCGGTCTCCTCCGCTGGCCGTACGAAGTAGCCGAAATCAACGCGCCGCACCGTAACGTCAGCCATTCCGCCATACTCGCCACCGGAACCAGGCACGACAAGGCGGTGATATAGCACAGGGCGTGCTGACCACCGATGTCCTGATCTGCCGCTGTCGGGGTGGGTGGCGGTGCGGTCATTGCGGCGCTCGCCGTTGAGGTGAGCGCAAGATCGAGGCCAGGGCGAGGAAGCCGGAGGCGATGATCGGCAGCCCGATGGATGGCAGTGCGAGCAGACCGAGCGTGGTGAGCGCGGCGCCCGCGGCCAGCAGGGCCGCACGCCGGTAGGGTAGCTGCCGGATGGCGCCGTATACGGCCAGTAGCGCACCGGCCAGTAGCAGTGCCAGCACCCAGGGAAGTGGCTGATCGCCCTGCTGGTGAATGAGCCACAGGTAGCAGGCGGCCATCGCTGTGGCCAGCGTCGCGGCGATCAGGGCCAGCGGTTCGATGCGCGGCCACGCCCGTGCCTTCATGCCTCTATCATCAGCCAGCTGCGGGTCGGGCAGTCATTCGGCCGGGTCGCTTTTCACAACTTGGCTACCGGCGCCGGGCGCATGCGCGAGATTGCGCCGGCCGCGAACTCGACGCCCGGGTACCAGGTTCAGCAGCAGGCGGCGGGCATGCTGACGGGGGTCCTCATCTCCGGCCGCGCGCCTGCGGCCGGGTTGTGCTCGGCTGCGGTAGCACTCAGCGGGTGGTGGGTCCATGCGCCGGGGCGGTGGGATTGCTGCAATGGCGGCCAGCGCCGGTGGCCGGCAGCCCTTGGCCCGGGGTCAGCCGGCACAATGACGCTATGAGCGGCCATGTCCTTTACCTCGTCGGCGGGGCGCCCCGGGTGGGCAAGTCCGCGCTGGCCCAGCGGCTGCTGAGGGCTGACGGGATCCCGTGGCTGCCGACCGACGTGGTCCGGACAGTGCTGCGCCGCGTCCTGCCCGAACTCGACGCGGTCGACCAGGACCCGGTCGACGCCGCGCGGCTCGCCGAGGTGATGTATCCACATATCGAACAAGCGGCCCAGGTATGTGCCGAGGAAGCGGGGCAGTTCCTCATCGAGGGCTTCGAGTTGTCGCCGTCGCACCCGGCGCGCCTGCAGGCCGCGCTGGCACCAATAACAGTGCGGGCATGTTTTCTCGGGCACGCCACCTTCTCGGCCGGCGACCTGGCCTCCTACCGCGGCCCCAAGCCGCAGCACGAGAGGCGGCTACCGGCCGCCGAACTCGGCGAGGCCGCGGCCTGGATCGCCCAGCGCAGCCATCAACTGCGCCACCAGTCTCGGGTGCCTTCGGGACGCCGTGCGGCGTGAAAATTATGCGGGGCTGAACCGTGGTCACGGGCGGGGGTTCGCTGCCGCGCGCGTGGCGCGGTGAGCGGCCATGGCGGGGCCGGTCCGGCTGCGCCGGGGCGGGGCGGGTTGCCAGGATGGGCGTGGCCGTCCGCTGACGTCGTTGATCCTTGGCGGGCCTGACCCCGGCCACCAGTCTGATCGCCGGGAGCTGCTTTGAGGGCCGTGAATTGGTGCTTCGAGCCCGCGGACCAGATTTCCGCTTGCCCACAGCTCCTGCGGACGGCCACGACCGTATCTGCATTCTCATGATAGGAGCCCACGGTGGAAGAGGTGGAAGACGAGCCGCTGTTCGCCGAGCGGGTCGCCGGGATCGATATCGGCAAGAGAGAGATCATGGTCACCATCCGGGTGCCCAGCGACACCCGGCGCGGCCGCCGGCAGCAGGAGACCCGGGAGTTCCGGGCCGTCCGCAAGGACCTGCTGGCGCTGGCGGACTGGCTGCGGGCCTGGGGCGTAACCAAGATCGGCATGGAGGCAACCGGGGACTACTGGAAGCCGGTGTACTTCCTGCTGGAGCGGGAGGGCTTCGACTGCGTGCTGTATCACGCCGCGCAGGTCAAGGCGCTGCCCGGGCGGCCCAAGACGGACAAGCTGGACTCGGTGTGGCTGGCGAAGATCACCGAGCGGGGCTCGCTGGCCTCCAGCTTCGTGCCGCCGGAGGAGATCCGCCGGCTGCGCACCCATACCCGCTACCGGCGGCACCTGGTCCAGGCCCGCACCGCCGAGAAGGCACGGTGCGAGAAACTGCTCGAAGACGCCCACCTGAAGCTATCCAGCGTGATCACCGACATCCACGGAGTCTCGGGCCGGGAGATGCTGGCCGCGATCATCGCCGGGCAGCGCAACCCCAAGGTGCTCGCACAGATGGCCCGCACCCGGATGCGCGGCAAGATCACCCAGCTGGAAGAGGCCCTGGACTGCTCGTTCTTCACCGAGGAGCACGCCTTCGTGCTAGCCATGATGCTGGCGAACATCGACCACCTCACCGCCCAGATCAAGGAACTGACCGGCAAGATCGAGGCGCTGTGCCAGCCGTACCTGCACCAGATCGCCCAGCTTGATGCCATCCCCGGCTTCGGGGTCATCACCGCGCAGGACATCATCGCCGAGATCGGCGTGAACATGGCCGTATTCCCGACCGCCGGGCACCTGTGCTCCTGGGCCCGGCAGGCACCCCAGGTCAGCCAGTCCGGCGGCAAGCGCAAGGGCAAGAACGCCACCGGCCGCGGCAACCCCTACCTCGGCGGCGCGCTCGGCGAGTCCGCCGTCAACGCCGGCCGCACCCAGACCTTCCTCGGCACCAAATACAGGCGGCTGGTCAGGCACATGCCCAAGAAGAAAGCCCAGGGCGCCATCAGCAGAACCCAGCTGGTCATCTGCTACGAACTGCTCTCTGACCCCGAAGCCGTCTACCAAGACCTCGGCACCGACCACTACGAACGGCGCGCGAACATCCGCCGCGAAGTCCGCAGCCACGCCCGCGCCATCGAACGGCGCGGCTACAAGGTCATCCTCGAACCCATCGAACCCGGCCTCGACCCCGACATCCTCCCGGTAACCAAAGCCAGCTAACCGCCCGCTCCCTCAGCCGGCGACGCTCCGCGCCGCCGGCAGCTGCCGCCTGCCCACTGAACGTCCTATTTTCGGACCAGTGCCAGCTGGAAGGGCAGCGGTACATCGACGTGGGTGCGCTGGGCTTCCACGACGCCATGCAGCAAGCGCGCCGCCATCTCCTGGGGCCCAGCCCGCCAGGCTCCTGAGCGGCAACCCATGGACGCAAACCCAGCACGCCCACCTACCACCGCGCACCCCTATTCACGCTATCGGCTCAACGGCGGGACTTATGCTCTGTGCCGCTTTTCGCGCGGTGCCCACACAGCCAGTACCAGCGATCGGCGCCGGGGTAGATACTGGCAGTGGCGATGTGGCACACCGTGAGCGTGTCCTCCTACGCACGGGTAGCGCGGAACGCGGGTAAGGAAGTGGGCGGATGCAAGCCTCCGTCGGGGACCGGTTCCACGTGCGTGGCAACATCGTGGGCCAGCCGGAGCGGACGGGCGAGATCATCGAGGTCCGCGGAGCGGGCGGGGAACCGCCCTACCTGGTGCGTTTCGACGACGGTCACACCGGCCTGGTGTTCCCCGGCCCGGACGCGACCATTGAGCATCCGCGCAGGAAGGGTAAGAAGAGGCCGCCGAAAAGCTGACCAGCTTCTGCGGAGTGCCCGCCCAGCCCACACAGGACAATGCGCGCTTCTGCCGCAGACAGGGTCGCAGCATCAACCACTATGCGGGTCTGCCGGCGGGAGATGTCGCGGCACGTCGCCCGGCTGGACGAGGATCCACCTGCCCGGACTACGCCACGGCCAGCGGCTGCAGCCCCGGGGGGCGGAGGCATGATGGATGCATGACCGAGGATCTGCCGCCCAGGGCAATAGACATCTTCCGCCATCTGGCCGATCTTCGCTCCAGGACCTATGAAGGTGCCCGCCAGTGGCCGGAACGCGTGCAGGTTTTCCGCCGCGCGGTGAGCCTGCTTGATCCGGTGGTACGGCGGATCCTCGAGCAGACCAACGTGGCCTTCCTGCGCGGCAGTGGCACGATCCACCAGCATGCTGGCGAGGATCGCGACGGCGGGGCCTTCGCACACTGGGAGCTGTCCTGGCCCGGGCAGCGGGACGCCACCGCCCGCCACGGCGGGCGGGTTGAGCCGGTCCAGGTGATCGCCGTGTTCGGGCGCGGCAACACGCACCCGCATCTGCGGGGCGCGGCCGCTGGGATGTGGCCCTGCCAGGTGACCGACGAGCAGGATGCCGAACGCCAGGAACCGATCGTGCGGGCGATCGTCGAGTGTGAGCTGCACGAGCGGATCTTCCAGGGCACCTGGCAGGTGATCCCGGCATTCGCCGGCCGCGACGGTGACGCAGTCAGCTGAGGGGTGCCGGGTTGGCCTCCGGCATCTGACCAGGTCCGCGTCTCCTGAGTCATCGGCCCTGTCCACTCGCACTCTTCTGCCGCAGGTGGCGTGGTTGATGGTTGGTGATCAGACTGCGTAGGTGCGCAGAACATGTAGGGCGGCAGCGCCGTATGGGCCCACGGTGCGCAGCCCGGACTGCCCGGGCGGGAGCCGCTGTGCGGCTACCCGGCAGAACGCCCCGGCCGGGCCGGTGATCGCAGAGTCGGCGTCGTCCGGGCCGTAGTGCCAGCGGGTGGCGCCATTGGGAGCGGTCAGCTCGCAGAAGACCTGGTGTGGGTGGTCGCCGACCAGGGCGAAGGCGTAGGGCAACGACCGGTGCGCCAGCCAGGCGATGTGGGACAGCCGGGCGGTATCGGGGAAGCTAATGCCCAGCGGCCCGGTGATATCCAGGCCGTGCGTCCAGTGCTCGGCCAGCCGGGTGGTCGCCAGCGTGGCCGGCTTCAGCGGCGCCTGCACCCATGACAGGGGCCG